>Ga0137361_10003515_pt1 | contig 10191 bp, 8 predicted proteins | sample Mad1_80_16metaG_FD_104923 | JGI IMG/M metagenome (GOLD analysis project Ga0137361, IMG submission 104923) | Vadose zone soil microbial communities from Angelo Coast Range Reserve, California, USA - Mad1_80_16 metaG | ecosystem: Environmental > Terrestrial > Soil > Vadose zone | place: USA... | reverse complement strand
CACCGTCACCGTCACCGCCACCGCTACCGATAACGTGGGCGTCCTCGGTGTGCAGTTCCAGCTCGACGGCGTGAGCCTGGGCGCGGAAGTGGCCACGCCGCCGTATGCCGTCGCGTGGAACGCGACGACGACCGCGGACGGAGCTCACGTCCTGACAGCCGTGGCTCGAGACGCAGCGGGCAACAAGGCGACATCGACAGGGGTCAGCGTGACGGTGGCGAATACGACGACGTCACCAGCTAACGTTACGGCCCCGGTAATTTCGCGGGTTAGTCTATCGGTCACCTCGTCCGGAGTGACGATCGGCTGGACGACGAATACGCCGAGTGATACTCAGATCGAGTACGGGCTCACGACATCCTACGGAAACCTGTCGCCGCTGGACGCCGCCCTCGTGATAGCGCACTCACAGGCGATCAACGGTCTGGCGGCGAACACCTGGTACCACTTTCGGATGAGGTCGCGAGACGCCGCGGGCAACCTCGGCGTGTCGGGGGACTTTAGGTTCAAGACGCGCCCCCACTGACGTACTGACGGCGCATCGACGGCGAACCCCTCAGCGACACGGGAGTGTACTGCGGTTGTATTGCCTGCCAAGGTAGAGGCGATGACGCCGAGAAGTAACCGCACCTCGTTGGCCCGGAAGGGGTGCCAATTCGGAGACACTCCTCGTCGCTACCAAGCTTGCTCCCAACGGCGTTGTCTGCTCGATCACTTCGGGTACCACACGAGCTGCTCGGCACACGCGTAGCCTACCAGTGTCGCGCCGCCGAGGCCGGCCAGGAGTCCTGCCCGTATCCCGTCGAGACGCCATCCGATCCGCCAGGTGAAGATCACCCAGCCCACCCGCGCCCGCGCCGAGCCTGCTCCCCCGCGCCTCGTGGCTCGGAGTGCGGCCTCCATGCGGGCGTATGGAGTGTGCGTCCTCGTCAGAGGCACCGCCTTGGTCGGCACATGGGCGCGACGGGGCCAGGCCGAAGCCACGGCTGCAGCAGCTCTGCGCCGCACGTCGAAACCGTTCACCACTCGCAGGTCCAGTGCCGCCGCCAAGACGAACACGGTAAAGGCAATCTGGATCGCCGCTTTGCCCCAGTGAAATTTACTGTCGATCGGGTTCACAAAGAGGGTCCAGCCGTACTGAAGGTTGGCGATCGCCACCATCCCGACAATGCCAACCGCCAATTGGACCCATCGGGTACCAGAGGTCGTCCGACCCGCAGGGATCGACGCGGATGCGGTTGCCATGTCTTCCTTGCCCGGAGAGGCGAGCGAGGCGGTGACGCGTAGGGCATGCACGCTCCGCCGATCAGTTGGCCGTTGGGGAGCCGGTGGGTCCGGACGCCGCCAGTTCGGCTCTATTGCGGCCATTTCGCGGCCAGTCGCTAGACGGGCGCGGCCGAGCATTCTTGAGTGGCCTGACGAGAGCCTATGTGGACGGCGCCCGCATCAGTTGGCCGTTGGGGAGCCGATGGGTCCGGACGCCGCCAGTTCGGCTCCATCGCGGCCATTTCGCGGCCAGTCGGCATCAATCTCTCTGCGATGCTCCCTGGAACCGCTGAGGTCCAGACCGTCGAACATCGGCTGGCGGCGGAGAAAGCCCGGCCCGCCGGGCTGGGTGGCAGTTCGCGCATTGCGGCGTATCCTTCTTCGCTAACCGCGCCTGGGTCTCAGTGTTTCGGCCCGCGGGAAGATCCACCGTGAGCACCAGGACTGGCAGCCCGCCGCCTCTGCCCGCTTCACAAGCGCCTGTGGTGACTGCAGATACGGACGGCCTGGCGCGGGTTCAGCGGCGATTCACTGTACAGGCGTTACTCAAGCCTGATCGGATCACCACGACGGATCGTGCCGGCGCGCGCGACAGCCGCATACACGCCGACGTTGACTTGGTTATGTTGAGCTGCCGTGCGAAGGATTCCCGGATCCGGCGGGAGGTTACGACCAAGTTGCGGATCGGACCGAAGTCGGAGTAGCAGATCATTCGCCACAGCACTGATCGCATCGTAACCACCGAGACGATCATAAAGAGCTTTCGTGCTCATCATGCCCTCCTCATCGATTTCCCGAGGATATGAAGGTGTCTTATCTGGCTATGATCTTCTCCTTGCGTCAGCAGCATTCAGGCAAGAGCTTGTAACTCGACCTCTGCCTTGTCCAGCCAGAAGCGCATGTCCATCTGGCGGTACATCGTCAGCGCGGTGGTGAGGTGCTCCTGCGCCTGCTCGCGCTGGCCCGTGCGTCTGTAGAGCTTGCCGAGGCCGAGATGGCAGTGGGCGACGAGGGAGCGCATCACATCCGAGCCTCACTGCCATCCGCTGAAGTCTCACTTGCCCTTGAGCCTCACGTCTTCGTACGGCGCCGAGAAGATGTAACCGGCGACGAGCCCGATCCCTGACTCATCGACCCTCGGCCCGACGCCGTTCAGGGGAACGTTCTGCCAGATCGGCGCGACCACGACCTTCTCATAGATGAGTTGCTGGATGCGATGCAGGATCGCCTCACGCTTCTTGCGATCCAGCTCGCTGGCCTGCTCTCGAAAAAGCCCGTCGATGTCGGCATAGCTGCCGTAGACGTAGATACCGCCTCCAACCACCAAGGACTCGAGTCTGGTGGCCGCGTTCCCGAAGGAGCCGTTGCCGCCCTGGACGAGGCCTCGGTATTTCTTCTCGATCCACCCCTTCTGGAATGCTGCTCGCTCGATGGGCCGAAGCTTCACCCGAATGCCAATGGCGTTGAGATAGTTGACCACCGGCTCACCCATGTACGTCAGCGCGGCATCGCAGAAATAATCGCCCGTGTCGAAGCCGTTGGGATAACCGGCGTCGGCGAGAAGCTGCCGGGCCTTGGCGGGGTCGTACCCGTAACCGGGTGGCTGCCAGTAGAACTCGAAGCTCGGGGGCACCAGACTCCAGGTGATCCTGGCGAAACCGAGCCGCTCGGCGCGGTTCATCGCGTCGCGGTCGATCCCGTAGGTGGCGGCCAGTCGCACCCGCCGATCGTGCCACGGGGATTTCGCGTCCCACTGCTCGGTGAAGTTGACCCAGTCCACGACCTGTCCAGCGACCGGCTTCAGCGTCAGTCCAGGGCTTCGCCGCAGCTCCTCGGCCAGCGCGCCGCTCATGCCATACGCGATGTCGACTTCGCCGCGCTTCAACGCGGCGAGGCGCGTGGACTCGTCCGGAATCGACCTGAAGACCAGCCGCTTCACCGCAGGCGTTTTCCGCCAGTACCCATCGAAAGCGTCCAGGACGAGCTCGACGCCCGGGGTGAACGAGACGAATCGGTAGGGGCCGGCGCCGATCGGGGCCTTCCTGAATCCGTCGTCGCCGACCTTCTCGACATATTTCTTCGGCACGACCCAACCGGCGCCTGTCGCGCTCGAATAGAAGGTCAAGAAGTCCGGCCACGATTGCTTGAGCCGGAAGCGAATCCGTCCAGGGTCGGGAATCTCGATGCCGGCGACCCTGTCTCTGAGCATCTTGTGCGCGTTGCCCCGGTATCGCTCGAACGAAAACTTGACGTCCTCGACGCTGACCGGCTCGCCGTTGTGGAACTTGACGCCCTTGCGGAGGACGAACTCGTACACCAGGCCGTCCGGCGATGCGCTCCATGACTCGGCCAGGCTCGGCGACATGGGCTGGCCCGGGCTCGGCCGAATCACGGCGTCGTGCAGCGCGTAGAGAGTGTGGTACGAGGTAACAGTTCCTGCAAGCTCTGACGGGTCGAACCACCCGGGTGTCGGCGAAAAGTGGAGACCCCAGGTCATCTGGCCTTCGGCCGGCGCGGCGCCGCAAATTCCGACAGTCGAGAGCATCAGGACAAGCCACGTGGCGAAGAGGCCTCGAATGTGTCTCATGAGAGGTCTCCGTGTCTTACCGGGCTTTGGCGCCTGATCTTAGCGCAGTTTCAGCGGTGGAGAGCAATCGCCTAAAAGCCGTGCGCGATGCGCCTACGTAGGCTTCGGTGCGCGACCAGCGATGAGCGGTCTGCCGTATCCATGTCATTCTAGCGGAGTTGTCGTCGACATGCCGACGACCTGGCTTCTATCCGGTAAGACAGGCGCTGTCAGGCGCCCGACGGGTGGAAAGGGCCAGCCCCTCGACATGCCGCAGGGGTTGCCGGCTGAGCCCCAGAGCCGGTGGATCATCAGAGGTGTCGCGATCTGCAGGATCATCGCTGCCTGTCGCCAGTTCGCCACCGGGCCTTGGCCCCGAGGCGCCCCGCTCTGGAGGCAATAGAGCGTCGTTGGCTCGCGGACAGCGCTTGAGCCCGAGCCCGGCCTCCTTTGGCAGCAATCGCCTTCCGCTCTCGTTGGGAAAGCGTCTGCGCTCAGTACCGACACGGGCTCCGCGTGGGCGAGCTCGTGGCGCTCAGGCGAGATCAGACTGATCTCCAAGCTGGACTGCTCCATGTGACCCGGTTGAAACGCGGCGTTCCCAGCACGCACCCGCTCCGTGGTCCCGAGCTACGGGCGCTCCGGCAGATTCAGCGCGACTACCCGGCCTCGGCCTATGTGTTTACGACCGAGCGGGGCGGGCCCCTGACCGGCTCGACAGTCCGCAAGATCATTGCTCGAGCCGGGCGCGTGGCCAAGCTGGGCTTCCCCCTTTCACCCACACATGCTCAGACACGCAACGGGCTACTACTTAGCCAACAACGGGGAAGATACCCGCTCGATCCAGCATTACCTGGGGCACAAGAATATTTCCCATACGGTCCGCTACACGGAGCTGACGCCCGACAGGTTTAAAAAGTTCTGGCAAGACTCGGAAGGAAGCTTCTCGAAAGAGGCAACGCGAAGATGATCACCGTCGGCAACTGTGCTGAGCCCGTCATGAACTTCCGGACACTGACAGCTCATCACGCTCCTTCCTATCTGTCTCCATCGGGCTCAGTTGACGATCGATCGTTACTCTGGCCCGAGCACGGGTTTGCCGGTTCGGCCGCCAAGGCTCGTGTTGCCGTGCACGCGCAAGATCGAGCCCGGCGTCATTTAGATGGAGGGCGTGCAGACCGCCCTGGTCATCGACGCGGCGAACCGCCGCCGCTCTCCGCTCGGCGGTCGAGCCAGTCCTGCGGGGCGGGTTCGAATCGCTGGCTCAGGTAGAGGGCGTGCAAAGGCCCGATCTCGGGCAAGTGCGCCTGGAGTGTTTGGACCGTGCTGTCAAAGCGGGGGGGGTGGGCGACCATTGCTCGCACACCGCTCGCGGACACCAAGCTCGCGATGCGCCGCGCCGCAGCCAGGCTCGTCGCCAATGGCTTCTCGATGAGCAGGGGCTTGCCCGCCCGGCATGCCGCCTCCACGATGGCGGGGTGGAGCATCGGCGGGACCGCCACGACCACGGCCTCCAACGATGTGGCGGGCGTAGCGAGACCCGTGCTTGCCGAGGCCGATCAGCCCAATGCCGAGCATTGCGCGAGTGGGGCGCGGCTACGGCCACACCGATGTGCAGAGATTTTCACACCACCGCCTTTCGTGCTTGACGACACCGACGCGCACTCCTACGCTTCCGTCCACGCGCCGGAGGTGACCGATCTTCAGGGACAGTGTCCGCTCCAGGTAGGAGAAGGTTCTCCCAGAGGGCTACGCCATGTGTTCAGCGAAAAATCGAGTTCTTTGGTCGGCGATGTCAGTTCGATTGGACGAGCTCCTGCGGGCGCTACAACGAAGCTCTCACTGTCCACACTCGGTGGACGAGAGCGGTCCCGCGGAGTCCGTTGCGATCCGGCATGCTCCCGCCCTCGAGAGAACCCCGGCGCCAACGTGTCTCGTTGCGAAAACATCATGAAAGTGGATAAACCTCTCAGCTGTTTCGTGATCGGTGACGGTGCCCTCACCATTCAATGCTGTGACCTCCTGCTCGGCAGAGGCCACCAGGTTTTCGGAGTCGTTGCGTCAAATCCCGAGATCATTCGCTGGGCCAGGGAGCGGAGGATCACGCTGTTGGACCCGGCTGAAGATCTGGTGGCCGCGTTCAAAGCGTCGCCATTCGATTATCTGTTCAGCATTGCCAATATGCGTCTTATCCCGAAGGAAATCTTGGCCTTGCCGCGGCGATTCGCGATCAACTTCCACGACGGACCACTGCCCCGCTACGCGGGCGTGCATGCTACGTCCTGGGCACTGATTCACAACGAACGTCACCACGCGGTTTCGTGGCACGAGATCGGCGACCTCGTGGACGGGGGCCGCATCCTCAAGCAGCAGCCTGTCGCGATCGCGGAAGGGGAAACGGCCCACTCGCTCAACACGAAATGCTTCGAGGCTGGCATACAGTCATTCGCCGTGATGATCCAGGAGATCGAGAGCCGACGCTGTCAGCCACGCGAGCAGGACCTGTCCCAGCGCACCTACTTCGGCATGTACGAGCGCCCACCGGCCGCCTGCCTGCTCTCGTGGCAGAAGGGGGCGACTGAGCTTGCCGCCCTTGTGCGCGGGCTCGAGTTCGGGCCATACCCCAACCCCATGGGGCGGGCAAAGATAGCGCTGGAAAACGGATTCGTTCTATGCCCGAACGTCGACGTGGGCGAATCACTGGCCGGAGGACCGCCCGGCACCATCACGGCAATTGAGGCGGATAGCATCCAGGTGGCGACCGGCGCTGGCAGCCTTCGAGTCCGCCAATTGCTCACACTCGGCGGGTCGCCGCTGGCACTGCCGGATGCAGCCCAGCAGTTTGGTTTGAGGCTGGGCGCGAGGCTGCCCGAGCTTGATGGCGCGCTCCTCGAGCGAATTTCCGACTTCAACAGCACGATTTGCCGGCACGAGTCGTTCTGGGTCCGGAGGCTGCAAACGCTGAACCCGGTCTCCTTGCCCTACCTTGAAACGCCTTCCGAGAGGACGAACGAGATTCGCTACGCCTCTCGGGATATAGATATTCCGGAATCCGTACTCGGTCACATGCGCACGAAGCACGCGCAGTTGAACCCCGCTGAATTTCTGCTCGCCGCCTTTGCGGTGTATGTCGCCCGGTTGGGCGGCGAATGGAAATTCGATCTGGGTCTGGCGTTGCCCGAACTCGCTCGTGATGTGGCCGGACTTGAAGGCGTCTTCAGCCCGGAGGTTCCGCTGTCGGTGCAGATCGATGCGTCGGCGGATTTCACTTGCGCAGCCGAACGCGTCCGTACCCAGGTTGAAGTCACGCGGCGCCACAAGACCTTTACGCATGACCTCTTGGCCCGCTATCCGGAACTGCGCTCAATCGCGGACCTGGGACTGTCGCGTGCGCTCCGCGTTAGTGCGCATTTTGGCGAAACGCTGGACGCCTGTCAGATCGAGCCCAGCTCCGATCTTCGCCTGCTGCTGATCTCGACGGACGGCCACGTATGTCGATGGCTTTTCCGCACCGCAGCAATCTCAGAGTCCAGCGTGAAGCGGATGCAGGAGCAGTTCACCACGCTCCTGCTTGGCCTTGTCGCTGATCCGCTCCGCCCGGTCGCGGGCCTTCCGCTTCTCAGTGAGCCCGAAAGGCACATGGTGCTTCAGCATTGGAACAAGACGGCGACTCGCGTCGCCACCGATTTGACGGTTCATCAGGCGTTTGCCCAGCAAGTGGAGCGAACGCCCGATGCGATCGCGCTTGTGGACAGGGACGTCGAGCTCACCTATCGCGAGCTCAACGGACGCGCCAACCAACTCGCGCGACACGTGCGCAACCTCGGCGTGGCCCGCGAAATGCCAGTGGCGATCGCGATGGACCGGTCAGCTGAAATGGTGGTGGGCCTGCTCGGCATTCTCAAAGCTGGTGGGGCCTATCTGCCGCTAGATCCGAACTACCCCAGCGAACGCCTCGGCTTCATGATTGCGGATGCGCACGTCTCGGTAGTCTTAACGCAACAGGGTCTTACGCCGTCGCTGCCGCCACACCCGGCGCACACGGTTCGGATCGACACGGATTGGGCGGCGATCGCGCAGGAGAGCGCCGAGGATTTCGACAGCGGCGTCGCGCCGCACAATCTCGCCTACGTCATTTACACCTCCGGATCGACGGGTAAACCGAAGGGCGTGATGGTCGAACACCGCAACGTCGTGAACTTCTTTGGCGGGATGGACGCCCGTCTCAAATCGGGTCCCAATGCCACCTGGCTGGCGGTGACGAGCCTGTCGTTCGACATCTCGGTACTGGAAATCTTCTGGACTCTGGCACGCGGATTCAAAGTGGTCGTCTACCACGGGGACGACTTCAAGCACGCTCCGCGGACCGGGCCCAGTGCACATTCCAGCCGCCCAATCGACTTCAGCCTGTTCTATTTCTCCGCCGATCAGGGTGACGATCCGGCCAACAAATATCGCCTGCTATTAGAGGGGGCGAGGTTTGCCGACCAGCGCGGCTTCGCGGCCGTGTGGACGCCGGAGAGGCACTTCCACGAATTCGGGGGCCTTTATCCGAACCCCTCGGTGACCAGCGCGGCCATTGCGATGATCACGAAGCGCATTCAGATCCGCTCCGGAAGCGTCGTCGCGCCATTGCATACGCCCATCCGCATCGCCGAAGAATGGTCGGTGGTCGACAACCTCTCCGCCGGGCGCGTGGCGATCTCGTTCGCCTCTGGTTGGATGCCAGAGGATTTCGTAATCAAACCGGAGAACTATGCCAACCGCAAAGACGCAATGCGCCGGTACATCGAGGTTGTTCGGAAACTCTGGCGTGGCGAAACGGTGGCGTTCGCGAGCCCGCTTGGTCAGGACGTGCGAGTTCGAATTTTGCCGCGGCCGATCCAGGCTGAGTTGCCCGTCTGGATTACAACCGCCGGGAGTCCAGAGACGTACGAAATGGCCGGCAACGTCGGCGCCAACGTGCTGACTCACCTGCTCGGTCAGACCATCGACGAAGTCGCCAAGAAGGTCGCCCTCTATCGCAAGGCGTGGTCGGCCGGCGGACATCCGGGGCGGGGCAAGGTCACGCTGATGCTGCATACGTTCGTAAGTGACTCGCCGAAGTACGTGCGGGACACGGTGCGGAGACCGCTGAGGGATTACCTGCGAACGTCCGCTGATCTCGTCAAGAAGTATTCTTGGGCCTTCCCGGCGTTCAAGACGCGCGGGGGGAACGTTGGCGACGTCAATTTCGCCGAACTATCCAGCGACGACATGGACGCGGTGCTCGACTTCGCGTTCGATCGGTACTTCGAAACCAGCGGCTTGTTCGGCACGCCGCTGAGTTGTGTCACGATGATCGACAAGCTCAAGGCGAACGACATCGACGAAGTTGCTTGCTTGATCGACTTTGGTGTAAGCGCAGACGTCGTCCTGGAAAATCTGAACCATCTCGATGCGCTCCGTGAAGCCACGATGAAACCGCAGAAACACATGGACGGTAAGTACTCGATACCTGTCCTGATCCGATCGCACAACGTGACGCATTTCCAGTGCACGCCGTCGATGGCCAGCATGTTGATGGCGGACAAGGCCGCCAGGGACGCACTGGGCCTCGTCCAAACCGTCCTGCTCGGCGGCGAAGCTTTCCCCGCCTCGCTCGCGGCGGAACTGCGCGGCGTGGTCAAGGGCAACATCCTCAACATGTACGGTCCAACCGAGACCACGATTTGGTCCACGTCCTACCAGCTCAACGGGGAGGACCGTAATATCCCGATCGGCCGGCCGATCGCCAACACGCAGATCTACGTTTGCGACGAGAACCTCCAACCAGTCCCGGTGGGAGTGCCGGGCGAACTGATGATTGGCGGGGCCGGAGTGGCACGCGGCTACCTCAATCGGCCGGAGCTGACAGGGGAGCGGTTCATCAGGAACCCATTCAGCAACGCACCCGACGCCCGCATGTATCGTACTGGTGACGTCGTACGTTACCGGCAGGACGGTAACGTGGAGTTCGTGGGCCGCGCGGATCACCAAGTGAAGGTCCGCGGGTATCGAATCGAACTCGGCGAGATCGAGGCAGTGCTCAACGAGCATCCCACGGTGAGCGCGTCGGTCGTCATCGCCCGCGAGGACGTGCCGGGGGATAAGCGGCTGGTGGCCTATGTGATCGCGCGCGGCGGCCAGAATCCACACGGGCAGGCACTCCGGGAGTATGCGAAGAGCAAGTTGCCCGAGTATATGGTTCCGGCGCGGGTGATTGAGCTGGCCGCATTTCCGCACACACCCAGCATGAAGATCGATCGCAAAGCGCTGCCGGCACCGGAAAACGATCGGTCCCTTCTGGGTGGCGATTTCGAGCCTCCACGGACGCCGGT
>Ga0137361_10003514_pt1 | contig 10191 bp, 7 predicted proteins | sample Mad1_80_16metaG_FD_104923 | JGI IMG/M metagenome (GOLD analysis project Ga0137361, IMG submission 104923) | Vadose zone soil microbial communities from Angelo Coast Range Reserve, California, USA - Mad1_80_16 metaG | ecosystem: Environmental > Terrestrial > Soil > Vadose zone | place: USA... | reverse complement strand
TCGGAGAGCCCATTTATGGGCGAACGATAGTCGGTTGCGCTCCTAAAGGAGCAACTACATCTCAATTGTGCCCACCCTTCTATAAACATTTCACCGCTACGCGGTTTTTCCGACAGATTCCTAAAGCAAGGTGTGAATGAAAGCTACCCACAGACTCTTGGCGCACTGAGGGTGATTTTGTCCTCTTGATGTGCTATATAACCTGGCATATACTCTGCAAACGATTTCTCAAGTTATATTATTTATCGCGCAATCTATAAAGTAGCTGCTCACTGATCCGCAGCTCGATCCAGGGACAACCGCAGAAATTGCAGCCGGAGCTATTTGGTTCAGAACTCCAGTTGCGTGTGTTTCCAAAATAAGGAGGACAACATGAAAAGGATTGTTATTGGTTTCGTGTCTCTTGCGTTGATTACTATCCCGGCCTACCTGACAGTGACGAGCCAACCTGCTCAAACCAGATGCAGCCTGACCGAGGCCAACGCGCCGAGCGTTCGTGGCCTTCGATTAGGCATGACTGCTGAACAGGTAATCGCGTTATTCCCGGGTAGCGCTAAGAACAAGGAGATGAAGGCTGCTCTTGATAAAGCGAAATCGACTACCGGTAGTGAGACTGTCTATCTATCATTCGACCCGTCCACGAGCGCCAATAAAGAGAAGTTCGCTGAGGTTGGCTCAATCTCAGTGGGTTTCTACAAGGCTCGAGTCAAGGGGTTAGAGGTCGAGTATCTTGGGGCCACTTGGACAACTGTCGATGAGTGGGTGGGAAAGCTATCGGAGGCATTCAAGCTTCCCGGTGTGGAAGCGTGGGTGGCAGGACCAAGCGAGAACCCCAACAAGGTGCTGAAGTGCAATGGGATCGAGATTGAAGCGGCGATTCAGGGTGGGGGCGCATCGATCAGAATATGGGATACGGAATATTCCAAGGGCGAGAATACAAATGCCGGAGAAGAGAGAAAGCGGCGTGAGTTCAAGCCCTGAGTAACAGTAGTGAGATGGCAAAGATGCCGTGTGAGCGGCAAACCCCTGCAGGTCATTGTCGCGCGTTGACGCGCACCGATGAGTGACCTGAGCGCTGTCAGCCTTTTTTTCCGCCGCGTTTCTTTGTCCCGTTTGGAGACGACCAAACATTCTGTTCGCGTTGACGGAGACGCTGAAGGTGCTGACTCCACGCCGCCGTGCGCGCTTGAATATAGTCAGCGATTTCGTTGCTGGACGACAAATTCGGCAGCGCGTGGTGATCGTAACTTCCTCTGTCATTGCGCAAAGGTAACAGCGAGACCTTCTCGGCGTGAATCTTTTCGATAAGCGGGGGCTTATGGCTAGCAGGGAGATTTGCAAGCGCTTGCGGGTATTCGCTACTCCGACTCGGCTTTCAGATACCACGGGGTATTAATCACCACGGTGCGCTCATCGCCTTGCAGGTACAACAGAGCTTTCAATCCGGCGCCGCGTTGGTTATGAAGCAGAGATTCGTACCAGTGTGGCTCGACTAACTCAGGAATGATTACCGCGATCAGCCGTTCGCCGTTCTCTTCTTTCACCTTGTTGACGAAATCAAGAATCGGATCGTAGATCTGCCGATAAGGCGACTTGATTATCTCAAGTCGCGGCTGACAGGCTTTCGCCTCACGTGCAGGCTTCACAACCTTCTCGTCCCAGACTTCGCGCAGACGATCATGTCTCTCTTGCCCGGTGCTGACGTGCACTGCGGTGACTTCATCCGATAGCAGCAGAGCGAAACGCAGAGCCCGTTCGGAAACTCTGTTCCATCCGTTGATTGGAATGATCACTATCGGAGGTTTCAGCTCTCTCGCCTTTAGTTCGACAGGTCGCTCAATCTCTTGAGCGATCCATCGATAATGATGGCGGATTCGCTGAAACAAAATCATCAATCCGGGAACGATGATGATAGTAATCCAGGCGCCCTCGATGAATTTGGCGACGATGATGATTACCAGCGCGATTCCAGTGGCTACCGCGCCGACTCCATTTATCACCAGTGACGTGCGCGCGCCGCGGCCACGTTTCTTGCGCCAATGGAAAACCATCCCGGCCTGTGAAAATGTGAACGCGCTGAACGCCCCAACTGCAAACAAGGGAATCAGTTTTTCAGTAATGCCGTCAAAGGCAATCAGAATCGCGGCAGACAAGACGGCTAAGGCGCTGATGCCGATCGAGAAGACCAGTCGTCTTCCGCGTTCCGCAAAGGCGTGCGGGAGAAAACTGTCCTCTGCGAGTTGTCGGCAGACACGCGGGAAGCCTGCGAAGCTGGTGTTAGCTGAGAAAGTCAAAATGAACAGGATGCTGGCAATGGCGACATAGTAAAAGAAGCCGCGTCCAGCAACCGCCGCTACCAGTTGCGACAGAATGGTTTGATAGCCTGGCCGTCGCTGGTCCATTGCGCCAATTTGATAAGCTCGACTGAGATAAGCTACGCCCATCAGCAGCAGCGCCAGGATCACCACGATGACGGTCAGTGTCCGATGGGCGTTTTCGATCTTCGGTTTCCGAAATAGTGGCACGCCATTGCTAACTGCCTCGACACCGGTCATCGCCGTGCAGCCATTGGCAAAGGTGCGCAGCAGTATCCAAGTGCTTATCGCTTGCGTCGCCGCGGGAAGCGCCGCCGGTAGTACGACGGGCTGAGGCTGGCCGCCGCTTAACCAGACACGCCCGAAGCCAATGATCACGGTAGCTCCGAGGCATACGACGAACGCAAACGTCGGCAGGCCAAACGCTAATCCCGATTCGCGTACGCCGCGCAGATTGATGATCGTCAGTATTAATAAAACCAGCAGGCACAGCGTCAGCGTGAATCGTTGCAGCACCGGTATCGCCGATACGACCGCCGCGATTCCTGCCGAAATCCCGACGGCGACATTCAAAGTGTAATCGAGCAGTAAGGCCGCCGCGGCCAGCAATCCCGCATTCGTGCTGAGATTTTCCTTGGCCACAACATAAGCGCCACCGCCGTTTGGATAGGCCGCGATCGTCTGGCGATAAGAGACATAAAGCATTGCCAACAAGACCAGGATGATGATCGTAATGATTGGGAGATAATGCAGCCCGGCCACTCCGGCTGCCGCCAGGATCGTTAGTGCCGCCTCCGGCCCGTATGCAGTGGAAGAAAGTGCGTCGAGACCCAGCACCGGGACACCTGTTATCACACCGAGTTCTTGCTTCGCGGCTTCCGACGACTTCAGTGGCGGTCCCAGTATTTTGTCGAGTAACCACATGAGCAATCACAATAGCAGAAGCTTCAGCCGCAGGGGCATCGAAACGCAGAGGATAGGCCAGGAAGAATAGAATACGCCCAATTCATCTTATTCATCCCATCCGTCTGTTCTTCGCGCGCATGGTGGAAGCGAGATTGTTGGCATCAATTGCGTTATGGCACGACCATCGTCACTGAACAGAACACATTTCCAAGCGAGATTTTCGCCGCTCGCCGAGCCATCGGGCAAGCGGAAAAAGAAATCCAACAAGCAGCCGATCTTCGTCATTCAAGTAAATGATGTGCGTCGGCTTGAGGCGATGCTGGAAGGTGAAGAATCGCGTGACTGTTTCAGGGGGCGTACCTAGCGGGATGAGATGTTCGCGTCTATCGACCAGTCGCCGGCGCCGACGATCAGCAGGTTTCTCACGACAATAATAGTCCGAATTTTCCCAACTCAACCAGCTTTTCCTCCAAGTTTGTGGCGAGTCCATTGCGCATCGCTTCTCTCTCAGTGTCTGGAATTTTGGGATTCGAGTCGATCACGCGCCTGAGTTCCTGAACCAGAGCGCTTCGATCGCGCGTACCGTCCAGCAATAAAAGCAGTTGCCGCGCAATCTCGTCGTCCAGTCGCAGGCTCTCGTGACGGAGTGTGGCGACCACATTGCCTTGCTTTATCTGAAGTCGGGCGATGGGACTCGCAATTGGAAAAGCGCCAGGCTCGACGGTGTAAGCCGGCTCGTGCAGATGTAGCTCAATTACGCCAACCTCATAAGTTGTGAGCGTCACATCCGCAAGCGTCGTGGAATCCTCGGCGTTTGTCGTTGCCTCACTCGCCCCTGCCAACCGGCGAGCTTGCGTGACTAACTCTTGAAACCTGATTGCCCGTGGATAAATCCGGCCCAGATGGAGGAAGGCTGCTTTGGTTAATGGCAGATTGGTGGTAGCCGCAGCGCCATTCTTTGCGCGAAACTTTTCTACTGATTCCGATTTGATGTCCGGAGCAGAAGAATCTGGTTGGATCCGAGACTTGATCAATAAGCCGCGGAGTCTGTCGGGATTGATTCGGCGTGACACCTCAGTTTCGCAATGACAAAGCAGGGTCTGCCGGAAGCTTCTGCCTTTCAAGAAATCCAGATATTGCTCTCTGCAAGAGTATCCTCTTCGCCAATCTGGTCGAGTTGCCGCGCAGCCTCCACGGTAAAGCTGCTGTCGGCTGACCGCTCGAAGTAGTCTGCCTCTGACAAGAACTGCAGACCATGTTTATGCGCCTGCGCTGCAAACTCATGGAAGTATAAGGGCACATTTACATCCGCCAACTCATCGTGATAAATCGACCCTTCGTCTCTCTTCATCAATCTGTTGTTCATCTCAGTGAGAAAATTCGCGTAGGAGTTTGTCTGCACCTGCGCCTCGGCGATCCATTTGATCACAGCGCGGCTCTGGCCGACCTTTTCGGCAGCCTGGTGCTTGTCCTTTGAATGAAAGCGCATAATGTCGCGTGCTATTTCACGGAGGCGACACCCGGGATAAGCGTTATAGGAAATGTAAGCCACACCCTGAGCTGCCAGGTGCGCGCGGCAAATCGCCAGGATGCGATCCCGGACAACTTCCGGCACCCACGAAAACAATCCATGGGCGATGATATAATCAAATTGTCCCAGCTCGCAGGGAAAAGCCATGACATCAAGCTGCTGCAGCGAGATATTTTTCAATCCCAGCGCCGCAATCAATTCCCATCCCTGCGCGATGGCGCTTCCCGCAAGATCAACGCCGACAAAGCTACTCTCGGACAGATCGAAGGCCATGGGAATAAGGTTTCCACCCGCGCCACATCCCATTTCAAGGACGCGACACGCTTCAACGGGCGCCGGATTCATCCCGAGCAGAGTCGCTATCGTCGCCAGTCGATCCGGATGCGTCTGCGGATAGACGTAGGACGGATAATCGACTTCATCGTAGGCAGTACGATTGATCACAGTCATATTCAAAGGTATGACGTGATTATTAATCGCGAGTCCGTTGGAATTCAAACTGACTCAATTAGTAACGATCAAAAAGTTAGAAATGAAACGCGAGACTGTGCGTCCGTTAGAAGACTCCAAAGATAGCGAGACAAACCTTTGCGATTCGCGTATATTTGGCGCACCCTGATCGGCTTGAGAGGTATCTCGGTATGAGGCTCCCCGTTCCTCTGACAATCATTTCAGTGCTTTCACTTTGCTGTGGATTGTTGTGCCAGCGCGCCAACGCACAAACCGAACCGGCAAAGAAGACTCCCGACGCAACCGTTTCCGGCAAAGTAACTATTAAAGGGAAGCCGATGTCTGGAGTGGTAGTCGGTCTGCGTTTAAGTGAGCCGAGCCAATTTGATTCCCCTTTCAAGGCTACCAGCGATCAGGACGGCAAATATCGGATTACTAACGTGCCCAGTGGAAGGTATCAAGTTGCGGCGGTCGCTCCTGCCTTTGTGATCTCGGATGTGAACAAATCATGGGGGCAGAGTTTGGTTATCGGTGAAGGCGACAACGTCGAAGGGATCGATTTCGATCTGGTAAAGGGAGGAGTAATTACTGGAGAGGTCGTGGATGCCGATGGTCATCCCATTGTTGAAGAAAGCATCAATCTCTTGTCAGCCGATTCTCCGCGAAGTGGTGCTTCATATCATCTTGCGAGCACCGACGACCGAGGGGTTTACCGGATCTTCGGAATACGATCCGGACGTTACAAGGTCTCCGTCGGCGAGGAGAGCAACGGGATCTATTCTCGCGGTGGCAGGGGGCGTCGTTCTCTTCCGATAACGTTCCACCCCGATACGGCCGATCCTGCGAAAGCTGCGGTGATTGAGGTAGGGGAAGGCACGGAGGTGACAAAGATCGATATCACTCTCAGCCACACCCCCGAAGGCTTCGCTGTGAGCGGAAGAGTAGTGGATGGAGAGACTAGCAAAGCGGTGTCGGATGTTCCGATCAGTCTGACCAAGATCACGATAATTGACGCGAACGGCACGAGCGGATATGGCGGAGGCACCGACGTCCGTTCAAACGTGGACGGCGCGTTCCGGTTAGAAAAACTGCCGGCTGGTAAGTATTCAATTTCAATCCAGCCGCCGCCGGAGTCGGATTTAAGAGCCGAGCCTGTCGCCTTTGATGTTATAGATCAAGAGGTAACGGGACTGCTGATCAAAACTGCTACCGGAGCCAGCCTGTCGGGAATCGTAGCACTTGAAGGAACGCGTGACCGCAATACGCTGGGGGCGCCGGCGCCGGCCTGGCTCTCAGTGCATTTACGCAACGACGGCCTCCGCTTCACCTCAAGTCAATCGGCCCAGATTAAACCAGACGGCAGCTTTCGAATCGGAGGGTTATTAGCCGGGAACGTTAGCTTTTCAGTTGGATCATGGGGGCCAACAGGTAATGCCAAAGCGATTACGATCTCACGCGTCGAGCGGGATGGAGTGGTTCAGCCTAATGGCATCCAAGTCCAGAGCGGCGAACACATCTCTGGAATACGAATCGTTGCCGCCTACAGCAGCGGAAGTATTCGCGGCGTCGTGAAGGTGGAAAATGGCGCTTTGCCGCCAAGTGGACATTTGGTCATAAGTCTCTCTAAAGTGGGAGATTCTAATGAGACCATGGGTGGCGGAACGGCCGTCGATGCGCGCGGCCACTTCTTGATCGAGGGATTGGCTGCCGGCACTTACGAAATGACGGTCTCTGCCTTCGTTCCTGAATGGCGGCAAAGACCACGAACAAGTAAACAACTCGTGACAGTCACCGATGGAGCGGCGACGGATGTTATGCTGACAATCGATCTCACGCCTCCAATCCGTTAAGGTTCTTTTGATGAATACCGAAAGACGATGAGGACTTATCTCCGCGATTTTCTTGCCGGGCTTATTCTGCTGCTAATATTAAGCAGCGCTGCGCAATCCCAGACAGACGAGAACTCCACCACCGATGCGACGAAGACCGGCAAGATCAGCGGACACGTTGTTAACGACATTGGTCAACCGCTCGCGGATGCTCTCGTTAGCATTCGCACCTACGGTGGCGGTGGACCAGGTCGCACCGCGACAACTGACAGCGAAGGGAAGTTTGAAGTGAGCGGTCTGGAACCGGTGGCCTATCTAATGTCCGCTTCATTCCCGGGTTACGTTCCGGCGCCGCGAGACCCTGATATTAATCCGATCGGGTATTATCGCGTGGGCGATTCGGTAAGACTCGCGATGATTAAGGGCGGCGTGATCACCGGCACCGTCACCAGGTCTTCAGGCGAGCCCGTCGTTAGCGTGCCGGTGCTCGCCTATATGATTCGCGATAGCAAAGGACAACCGGCGCGATATGGGACGCCGTTCCGGGAAAAGACCACGGATGATCGTGGCGTTTATCGAATCTACGGACTGGCGATGGGAACTTATGTCGTGGCGGCGGGCGGCGGATACAATTCACCTTACAACATAAACGCCTATGGCACTGATGTGCCAACCTACGCTCCGTCTTCCACGCGCGATGGCGCCACGGAAATCTCCGTTCGTTATGGTGAAGAGACTACGAACGTAGACATTCGGTATCGCGGAGAAGCGGGCCACGCAGTTAGCGGGACCGCCAGCAGTTCGGTGATGGTCGATCAACCGACGGGATTCAACCTCACGTTGACTTCGGTCTTCAACGGAGAATCGCAAGCCGGTTATTCATCAGTCCAACCTCCCGGCGGCCGCGGCTTTTCTTTTTATGGCGTCGCCGACGGCGATTACGATGTCATCGCTCAATCATCTATCTCCGGAAGAGAACTAGTCTTCTCGGACGCCCGAAGAATCACGGTCAAAGGCGCCGATATTAGCGGCCTCGAATTGATTGCGAAAGCGCTCGGCTCGGTCAGCGGACACGTTGTCCTCGAGGAATCGAAAGCGCCTGAATGCAAAGGCAAGCGCCGGCCCCTCTTTGGAGAAACGCTCGTCACGCCCTGGCACAATGAGAAGACTGCAGCCAAAGATCAGCCGCAATTCTTGTGGGGACTCGGCGGGCCGACATTGCCGGATAAGCAGGGCGAGTTCACTCTGCGCAATCTGGCTCCGGGCCAATATCGTTTCATTACTCGACCGATGGCAAAGTATTGGTATTTGAAATCAATCTCGTGGCCGTCGTCGGCAGCCACCGCCCCGAGAGCAGCGCCCACAAATCGACCGTCCGATGCGGCGCGGAACTGGACCACGCTGAAATCAGGCGATCGATTTTCCGGTTTGACGATTACGTTAGCCGAAGGCGCGGCGTCACTTCGCGGACAGATCGAGCTCGCGGAGAATCAGAAGTTGCCATCGAGGCTATTTGTCTATTTGGTTCCCGGCGAACGCGAGAAGGCTGATGACGTACTGCGCTTCTTCGCCTCGATTGTGTCGGCTGATGGAAGTTTTGCGCTAAGCAACTTGCCACCGGGCCGCTATGGAGTTATCGCTCAAGCCGCCAGTGAAAACGATTCGAACGTTCTTTCAAAACTGCGCCTGCCCGATGAAGCCGAAGCGCGCACGAAACTACTGCACGACGCTCTAGCCGCAAAGATCGAAACCGAACTGAAGCCTTGTCAGAACGTGACGGATTATCATGTGTCCTTGAGAATGCCGACGCCGGCGCTGCAGAGCCCAGGTCGGTAGACCGCGGGCACAACCGTGTTAGAATGCTTAAACGGGAGATCGAATATGGACACTACTACATTGCCGGCCGATGACGCCGCTTCGTATCAGACTGCGGTTGATCATTACCTCGCGGAAATCGATCGTCTCCAGCAGCAAATGGATGGCGACCAGGCAGAGATTGAAACGATGCAGGCGGAAACACGGGAAATCTTGGCAGACATCATGGCTAGCTTAACAGTCCACTAACCACGGTGGAGCATTTCTTCATGTGGAAAACCATAGTCGAGTTGGCCAAGTCGCTGTTCAATTTTGGGCGTACACTTCAGCAAAACAAGTCGGACATCAAAGAGCTGCAAAGAGAGGTTCGCCAACTCTCAACCGCAGTACAATTGTGCGTGCGGGAGATCGAACATTTGCGCAAAACAGAAGCTCTTGAGCGAGAGAACATTCGCCTGCAACTGGAAAACGAACTGCTAAAGAAGCTACCTCCAGGGAAGTAGATACCGACCAGAAGTAAGTCATTGCTCATAGTGTGGAATCTTCGACGACTGTGTGGATGCGTAGCTCTCACACTCCAGTTGTTAATTTTTCCTTTTTGCGTAATCGGCGAAATCTGCGGATGTCCGATATAGATCGATCATGGATCACAAAGAAGCAGGCCGCTATTGGAACGAGAGCGCCGAGTCCTGGACCAAACTGGCCCGGGCCGGCTACGACGTTTATCGCGATTACCTCAATACGCCCGCATTCTTCGCAATGCTGCCAGACGTCGAAGGCCTGGCGGGCTTGGATATCGGCTGTGGCGAAGGGCACAACACGCGCCTGCTGGCAAAACTTGGCGCGCGCGTGACCGCAATCGATATCGCCGAAGTCTTCATCGCTCATGCGCAAGCGGCTGAAAAGGAAACGCCGCTCGGGATCGATTATCAGGTCGCGAGCGCAGTTGACTTGCCATTTTCCGATGCCACATTTGATTTTGCCACTGCATTCATGAGCCTGATGGATGTTCCGGAAACTGATCGCGTGCTCGCCGAAAGCTATCGCATTCTCAGGCCCGGCGGTTTTCTCCAGTTCTCAATTGCTCATCCATGCTTCGACACTCCGCACCGCCGCAATCTGCGTGACGCGAACCATCGCACCTATGCGATCGAGGTCGGCAAATATTTTCAGGGCAGCGAGGGCGAGGTCGATGAATGGCTGTTCAAAGCAGCGCCTTGGCGCGCGAAGCAAGGACTGCGAAAGTTCAAACTTCCGAAGTTCAGGCGGACCCTAAGTTATTGGTTTAATCTGCTACATGAAACTGGCTTCCAACTCGAGCGTATCGAAGAGCCACGCCCCAGCG
>Ga0137361_10003511_pt1 | contig 10195 bp, 8 predicted proteins | sample Mad1_80_16metaG_FD_104923 | JGI IMG/M metagenome (GOLD analysis project Ga0137361, IMG submission 104923) | Vadose zone soil microbial communities from Angelo Coast Range Reserve, California, USA - Mad1_80_16 metaG | ecosystem: Environmental > Terrestrial > Soil > Vadose zone | place: USA... | reverse complement strand
GAGACCGTCGGGGGGGGCGTCGACGAGACGTGAGCCCGGCACGAGCGCAGCGGGCTGGGCGAGCCAGGTCGGATACCAGAAGGAGCGGATCTCGCGCTTCGCCTGGTAGCGCGAGCCGGCGCCGCCGTCGAAGCCGTCGGATGACGGCGGATGCAGGAACAGCGTGCGGAGGTAGTCGGCCGCCATCACCCGCCCAGCATAGCAAATAGGCCCGCTAGCGCGAGGAGTACAGCCAGCGCCCGTTCTCGGCACGGAGCAGCTGCACGCGCTCGGGCGGCAGGCCCGCCACCAGCGAGCGGCGCGGGTCACGTGGGGTCACGAGCAGGATGGGTCGCCCTCCACGCCATGCCTCGGCGAGCTGGGCGGCCGTCCAGAACCGCGACGCGGCGTCAGGATAGGTCGCGCCGATTCCCAGCACGCTCCGCCGCGCGTCCACCAGCACGGGACGGCGCCCGGAGTAAAATTCCAGCGCGCCCGAGTTCTCGAGCGGCCCCTCGTGCGCCAGCAGCGCGTCCGGGTCCGAAAGCCGCCGAATTTCGCGTGCCATGCTCGAGACGGCGCGGGCGGTCGAAACCAGGTCCAGCGCGCGAGTCGCCGACGGCATCACGGCCAGCATGGTCGCCGCCACGATGGCGGCCGTGGAGCGCCCGGCCCGGCGCCACGCGACGACGGCGAGTGCGACCGCGCCCGCGCCCATGATCGCGGCCGTGCGGGCCACGAGCGGCTGAAGCGCGGACCAGGGCGGCAGCGGAGACGACTGCGCGACCGCGATTTCCTTTCGCGTGTAGATGTCGGTGGCGGAGAAGACCGCATCGACGAAACTTTTGCCGTCGGAGGCCGAGGCCAGACCCAGCCCCGCGGCGAGGAGCGCGAAGAGCGCCAGGTGGGCGAGCGCCGGCGCTCGGCTCTGCTCAGAGCGCTCGGCCCACCACCGTGCGGCAAGGAGGGCGAGGGCGGGATAGGCCGGCAGCCCGTAGTGCGGCAACCTGAAGGCCGAGAGCGTGAAGAAGCCCCAGAGTCCCACCAGCCAGAGCGCGAGGGCGACCCAGGGCGTCTCCGCAGGGTCACGCCAGGCGCGTCTGCGAACGAGCGAGACCAGCATCAGTCCAGCGGGAATGATCCACGGAATTGCGCCGAGGGCGGCCACCAGGAGGAACTCGAGGGCTTCCAACGGGACATCTTCGTCCGGGAAGCGCCGAAGCCCCACGGCATTGAGGAGATGGTTGTCGACCACGGCATACCAGAGAAAGCCCGTATGGCGGAGCGCGCTCCACGCGTACCAGCCCAGACCCACCACGAGCATGAGCCCGAGTCCCGCCGGCGGCAGCCAGCGGCGCACGGGTCGCAAGCGCCCGCCGGCCGCGAGCGCGGCGGCGACGGCGGCCAGTGGCCCCACGAGCCCGAGCGGATCCTTGGCGAGCGCCGCCACACCGAGCGCGGCGCAGCCCGCGACCGCCCAGCGCCGGGCACGCCGCCCGTCGTTCTCCACGCCGAGCAGGAGCCCCGTGAGGCCGCACTGGATCGCGGCCACGAAGAGCGTCTCGGGGCGGACGTAGCGGCCGAAGACGGTGAAGAGCGCGCAGGACAGCAGCGCGGCGGCGGCGAGGAGACCGGCGCTGGGGCCCAGGAGGCGGGCGCCCAGCAGGGCCGTGGCCGCAGCGGCGATTGCCGCGCCGGCGACCGAAGGCAACCGCGCTGCCCACTCCGATTGACCCCAGACACGGAAGTCGAGCGCGATCAGCCAGTACAGCAGCGGCGGCTTGTCGAAGTAGCGGACACCGTTGAACCGGAGGTCGAGGAGATCGCCGGAGACCCACGCCTCGCGCGCGATCTCGGCGTGCTGGCCCTCGCCTGGATCGTCGAACGGTGCGCGGCCGAGGCCGGGCAGCAGGAGCAGCAACCCGAGGAGGGCCGCGAGGCCGGCGACGGCCCACGGCGAGCGGAGGACGGTCACGCGGTCCGGCCCGCTAGACGAGCCGGCCGTCGCGCAGCCGCAGCACGCGGTCGGCGCCGGCTTGCGCCTCGGGCCGGTGCGTGACGAGCACCACGGCAGCGCCGCGCTCCGCCGTCGAGGCCCGAAGCTCGGCCAGGATCACTCGGGCGTGCTCGTCGTCGAGATTGCCGGTCGGCTCGTCTGCCAGCACGAGCGGCGGCCGATTGAGCACGGCCCGGCAGTAGGCGACGCGCTGCTGCTCCCCGCCCGAGAGCTGGGGCGGGTAGTGGTCCTTGCGGTGCGCGACGCCCATGCGCTCGAGGAGCGCCAGCGCCTGCCGCTGGGCCAGGGCGCGGTCCCGGCCGACGTAGCGCGCGGCGAGCAGCACGTTGTCGAGCGCGGTCAGTCCGGAGAGCAGCAGGAAGGACTGGAAGACGTAGCCGATGGAGGCCCCGCGCACTCGCGCCTGGGCACGGCGGCCCAGGTGGCTCACGCGCTCCTCGCCGAGCCAGACCTCGCCGGCGGACGCGGGCTCGAGCAGCCCCAGGAGGTTCAGCAGGGTGGACTTGCCCGAGCCCGATGCTCCGACGACCGCCACGAACTCGCCACTCTTGACCTCGAGCTCGATCCCGTGGAGCACCGGCACGGGTACGCCCTGCGGGCCTGCATACGTCTTGGAAAGTCCGGCCGCCCTCAGCATGGGAGACGTCAAGATCCTCGCCGGATCGCCTCCGCGGGGGACAGCCTGACGATACGGAGCGTCGCGTACCCGGCCGCCAGCGCACCCAGCGCGAGCGAAAAGACGAGGGCGAAGGTGAGCAGGCGCGGGGAGAAGAGGAAGAGCTGCTGGCCGTCGCGGAGCACGCGCGCGTCGACCGCCGTGCCGATGCTCCACGCCAGCAGCACGCCCGCCGCCCCGCCCCAGAGGCTCACCCGGAGCCCCTCGCCCAGCACCTCGCGGAGGAGAGCCATGTCCGTGGCGCCCAGCGCCCGCTTGATCCCGAAGTCGCGAATGCGCTCGAAGACGGCCGCCGTCACCGTGTTCGCAAGCGACAAGCCTCCGATGAGGAGCCCGAGAGCGCCGATACCCAGCAGCAGCGCGGAGAAGAAGGCGGTCGACTGGCGCAGGAGTCGGCTCAGCTCGCCCGGGATGGTGACGTTGAGGCCGGTCACCGTCGACTGGATGCGCCGGGCGACCGCGTCGGGGTCCTCGCCGTCGCTCCAGCCGACGGCCGCCCCCGTGTTGAGGTCTCCGCGACGGAGGCTGCCGGCGCCGAAGACCTGGACGAGGAGCGGATCGCGCCTGAGCCACAGCTCGCGCGCGTCTTCGATCGGAACCAGCGCGAAGCGGTCGGGCGCGGTGAAGGTCTTCTCGAGTATCCCGACCACCGCGAAATCCTGTCCGCCCAGAGACACCGTGGCGCCGGTCCGGAGGTGCCGCGAGGCCGCGAACTCCGCACCCAGCACCGCGGATCGCCGGTCGTCCGTGCGGAGCGGCCGGCCGGAGGCGACCGGCAATTCCCGGTAGTTACGGTTGGGGATGGGCACGCTCAGGTCCATGCCCATGACCAGCTCCTGCGTCAGTGTCATGAAGTTGGAGGTGCTGGTGTTGAGCGGCAGCATGACCTGCGCCTGGACCCCGGAGACGCCGGGCACGGCGGCGATCTCGCGGATCTTGGCCGCCGAGAGGAGCCCGCCGGCGGTAAAGCCGGCGCCCATGCCCATCCCCTCGCCGGCGACGGAGATCTGGCCCAGCACGAAGCGGTCACCGCCCTCGATGAAGCGCGTGATGCGCTCGGCCATGGCGCCCAGGGACACGAGCCCAGCCACCCCGACGGCAATGCCCACCACCGTGAACACGTAGCCGCGAGGCAGAAACTCGCGGAGCTTCACCACTCGAGCCTCGACTCCACCGGCCGCCCGCGCCAGCGCCGCCGCCAGCGTTTGACGCGCACGAGGAGGAAGAAGATCGCGAGCGAGCTCCGCATCCGGGGCCGCATGCGGAGGAAGGCGCCGCCCGCCAGGACGCCCAGGACACCGCTGAGAACTCCGAGCCGGTCGCGCGGCTGGAGGAACACTTCGAGGAAGGCGGGCTCGTAGTAGCGGCGGATGAAGCGCACGAACGGGCTGACGCCCCGGCGGACGCGCCGGGCGTATCCGTTGAATCGCCGCGCCTCGAACCGGCGCTCGGCGAAGGCGGTGAGGATCTCCTCGGCCGCCATCTCGCCGGTCTGCATGGCGATGTAGACGCCGGAGGAGAAGATGGGGTCCACGAAGGCCAGGGTGTCGCCCACGCAGACGAACCGGTCGCCCGCCACCGGGTGCGTCCGGTAGGAGAAGTTGGCGGCGCTCCGCACCGGCGTGACGCGCCGGGCGTCCCGGAGACCGTCCGCGACGCGGCCGCAGCGCGCGATCATCTCCTCGAACAACGCTTCGAGCGAACCCTCGCGGCCACGAGCAGTCCGGGCGTGCAGCACGCAGCCGATGCTCGTGAGATCGCCGCTGAACGGGATCCACCAGAACCAGCCCTCCTCGAAGATGTACAGCCGGATCAGCCCCTCGTCGCGCCCCGGCCAGCGCGGCGCGCCCTCGTAGTGGGCGAAGAGGGCGACCTTGCCGAGTCCGGGGATAGGCTCGCGGCGACCCACGCGGCGCGAGGCGAGGAAGCCGTCACGGCCGCTGGCGTCCACGATGAAAGCAACTCGAAGATCTCGCGCGGCGCCGTCCTCACGGATTCCGATGGTGGCGCCGTCCGCGCCGAATGCGACGCGCTCCACCGTGGCCGGCTGCAGCAGGCTCACGCCGGGCTCCTTGGCGGCGTGTTCGAGCAGGAGCTGGTCGAACTCGCCGCGCGGCACCTCGTAGCTGTAGTGGGGCCACGGGTTGCCCTCGCGGAAGTAAAAACGGTATTCGAGGTCCGACTCCTGGTCGTGGAAGGCCGCCCCGTACTTGACGAGGAACCCGTTTCGCTCGACGCGCTCGCGCACGCCGAGGCGGTCCAGCACCGGCATCATGGCGGGCAGGAGCGACTCGCCCACGTGGAAGCGCGGGAACACCTCGCGCTCCGCCACCGCCACGCGCAGACCTCCGCGCGCGAGGAAGGTCGCGACCGTCGATCCCGCGGGACCACCGCCCACCACGAGCACGTCGTAGTCGACCGGCGGTATTCCGGGCTGCAGGGCGCCGGGGAGGGAGGCGGCCAGCCGTTGCTGCGAGTAACCCCACCGCACGATGGGCGAGACGAGATCGGGACCCCGCCGGCGTCCGAGTCCCAGCGCCCACTGCAGCGCCGCCGTCGCCGCCAGCGCGGGCAGCGCGATCGTGGCCAGGGCCGCGCGGCGCATGGCCCGCGCCCGCGGGTCCACCCACCAGCCGCGCCAGGTCTGGGCGATCCGGTCGAGCACGAAGGCTCCCATCGCCACGCCGTAGGCGCCGTAGTTATAGCGATACGGCGTCGCGAAGCGGTGCATCTCGCGATGACGCTGCGCGAAGCGCGCGGGGGTGAAGGGCCTCAGGAGCGCCGCCGCGACGATCCGCGCATCGCGCACCCAGCGCACGATGCCGCGGCCGATGAGGTACATCGCCACGGCGGTGCCGTCGCGAAGCGGCCGGAAGCGGCTCGGTCGCCCGGCCCCGAGCCTCGGCGTGACTGCGATCTCGCGGATGGCGAAACCAGCGAGACCGGCCCGCACCAGCATCTCGCTCTCGAGCACGAAGCCGCCGCGTCGGGGCACCACCGCCTCGAGCAGGGCCCGCGGGTAGACGCGGAAGCCCGACTGCGTGTCGCCCACGTGCTGCCCGGTCAACCAGTTGATGAAGAATCCGGCGATGCGCAGCGCGTTGAGGCGGGCGGGGTCCATGGAGGCGCCGCCGTCGGCGAGCCGGCCGCCGACGACGAGCGCGTCGGGCAGTGCGGCGGAAGCCGCGAGGAGTCGCGGGACATCCTCCGGATCGTGCTGCCCGTCGCCGTCCAGGGTGAGGACGCGCTGGGCGCCGCGTCGGAGCGCTTCGGCGAAACCCAGACGCAGCGCCGCGCCCTTGCCGCGGCGGCGGCCCGTGTGAATCACGGCCGCGCCGGCCGCCGCGGCGGCCCCCGCACTGTCGTCGGAGGAGCCGTCGTCCACGACGAGAACGGGGCCATGACGCGCCACGCGCGCCACGAGACTGCCGATCGTCGGAGCTTCGTTGAAGACCGGGATGACAGCGACGTGGTCGCTCATGCCACCCGCCCGATCACCAGGGCCGTGCGGCAGCCCCCGCGGGCAATGCCGTGCACGAGCGAAGGCGCGCGTCCCGTCCGCGCGTCGAGCGCGGCGGCGGCGACACGGAGAGCGCCGAGGCCTGCGTGCTGGCCGAAAAGGGACGCCAGCGACACCGGCTCCCGCATGCCGTCGGCCTCCAGGAGCCGGAGCTCCCAGTCGTCGAGCGCGGGGTCACCGTTGCCCGAGCCGTAGCACCGCGCGAGCGCTCCCGCGCCGACGCCGGCCTGGTCCAACGCGCGTCGCGCGATGGCGCGCGCGTCTCGCCGGCGGATCGGGGCCGAATGCGGAGCCACGGGGATCGCGCCCCAAGCGGCGCCCAGGATCTCGGCATGGATGTCGGCGCCGCGCGCCCGCGCCGCCTCCCGTTCTTCCAGCACGACAAAGGTGGCGCCTTCGCCCAGCACGGGCCCGTTGTGGTCCTTCGCGTAGGGCCGGCAGCCCTCGGGAGCGCCTCCTCCCATCGGGGAGAGCGCGCCCAACCGGGCGAGATTCCGGTAGACGTGGCTGAAGAGCTCATCCACGCCACCGGCGATCACGGCCTCTGCCCGGCCGTCGGCGATGAGCCCGACCCCCCGTGCCACGGCGAGGTCGCCGGCCACGGTCGCCTGATTGAGCGTCACCGAGGTTGCCTTGGCATCGATGGCGATGCCCGTCACCGCGGCCATGCTGTTCATCACCGTGCTCGGGAACGTCAGCGGCGAGAGCCCCGCCGGCCCGCGACGGAGGAAGCCGTCGACGAACTCCGCGCCGGATCGGAAGTCTCCGTACTCGCTGCCCACGACGAGACCCAGTCGCGCGCCGCCCGGGAGCCCGGCCTCCTTGACCGCGGCGCGGCAGGCAGCCAGGGTCATGCGGCAGATGCGCGAGAGCCGGCGCACGCTGTCCGGGTCGAGCAGCGCCATGAAGCGCGCTTCGTCGACCTCAGCCGCGAGGCGGCTCGTGCACCCTTCGAGGGCAAAGGCCGCCACCGGTGCGATGGTGGCCGGCCGTCGCGCGAGGGCCTCCGCCACCGCCGGCATGCCGCCCGCCCCGGCCGCGCTGACGGAGCCCATCCCCGTGATCACCACCCGGCGCCCTGACATCATCGGCCGAAGATCAAGCTCACGTTCTGGCCGCCGAAGCCGAAGGAGTTGGACAGCGCGGCGTCCACCTCGACGGGGCGCGCCGTCTGGGCAACACAGTCGAAAGGCACGTCCGGGTCCGGATCGCGCAGGTTCGCCGTGGGCGGGATGAGCCCGTGCTGCAGCGAGAGGAGCGTCGCTGCCGCCTCCACGCTGCCCGCCGCCGCCATCGTGTGGCCAACCAGGGACTTGGTCGAGCTCACCAGCACCCGGCCCTCCCCGAAGACGCGCGCCATGGCGAGGGCTTCGACACGATCGTTCTGCGGCGTGCCTGTGCCGTGGGCGTTGACGTAGCCGATGTCGCCCGGCGCTCGACCGGCCGCGGCGAGGGCTTCACGCATGGCGCGGATCATCCCCTCGCCCTCCGGGTGCGGCGCCGTCACGTGGTGGGCGTCCGTGGTGACGCCGGCGCCCAGCAGTTGGCCGAGCGCGCGTCCGCCACGGCTGCGGCAGTGCTCGGCGTCTTCGAGCACGAGAAAAGCGGCGGCTTCGCCAATGGACATGCCGCGCCGGCCGCGGTCGAAGGGGCGGCACGGCTCGGGGTCGAGCAGCTTGAGCGCGTTGAAGCCCATGAAGCAGATGCGTGTGATGGCGTCCACGCCCCCCGCGAGCGCCAGCGGGGTCGCGCCGGAACGAATGAGGTCGGCGCCGAAGGCTATGGAGGCCGCGCCGGAGGCACAGGCCATGACCACGGTTTCCCTGGGTCCGCCGAGGCCGAGCCGCCAGCCGATGACCTCCGAGTGGCTTGTGGGCAAGATGGAGCGTAGCGCTCCGATCTTTGGCGAAGACCCCGGCTGGAGCGCCTCGTCCCAGTACCACGACTCTCCCTCGAGCATGCCGCCACCCACGGCACCGACGATGAGCGCCATGTCCGTCCGATCCCGCGGCGAGAGGTCGGCATCGGCCAGCGCTTCGCGGGCCGCGGCCAGGGCCAGGCGATCGGCGCGCGAGCGCCGACGGGAGACGCCGAGGCCGCCGATGACGTCGGCGGGCACCTCCGCGGCGATGCGAGACCGGAAGCCTTCAGTGTCGATGATGGTCAGGGGCCGGATGGCGCACTCGCCGGTGGAGAGGCCGGCCCAGAACGTCTTGACGCCGGCGCCATATGGACTGACGACGCCGAGGCCGCTGACGACAACGCGGGTCATTTCACCTTCGAGAGGACGAAGCGGGACAGGGTATCGAGGGAGACAAAATCGTCGGCGAGGCTCTCGGCCTCGTCGATGACGATGCCGAAGCGTTCCTCCATGGCGACGGAGAGCTCGATGAAGTCCAGGGAATCGAGACCGAGCGAGCCCTCGACGCCCCTGGGCAGCGTGGTCTCGAGCGTCATCTCTGCCGCGCGGCTCGGATCGAACTTGAGGCGTTCCACGATCAGCGCCTTGAGCTCGTCCAGGACTTCCTTCTGCGTCATGCGATCCGCCTCCCCTCGGGCCGCCCCGCTCCGGGCCCCAGGAATGGACTCTGGCTCCACGCGAGCCGCGCCGTCTCGCCGCGCCACGCACCATGCACGCTCACCGGCCCCCCCGCGCCGCTGTCGCGCGCGAGCGCCAGTGCCGCCACCGGCTCGCAGGCCAGCGTTTCGCCCAGGCGCGCCCGAGCGCCGTCGGCCTCGCGGGCGCCGCCACGCTGGTGAGCGAGGCTGAGCGTTCCCTCGCCCGGCTCGAGCCAGAGGCAGCCCGCCGCCTCCACGAGCGGGCGCGCGAGCCGCCCTCGGCCGCTCTTGAACAGGTCCGCGCATTCCTCGAAGACGTCGACGGTCAGGGCCAGCGCGCGATCGCACGCTCCTGCATCGAGAAGCGCCGCCGCGCGCAGGACCGCTCGCATCGTGGCCGGGGCCCCGCCGATCAGGATCTCGTACGGTCCCGCCAGTCCGAATTCGATGGCGACCTCGGCCGCCAGCGCCGCCGGCGCCGTGTAGGGAAAATACACGCTGCCGCCGCGCGCCTCGATGAATTCGCGGTTGGAGCCCGCGTAGGCGGCGGCGGTCGCGAAGAGGAGCGCCGTGCGCTCTCCCGCGATGGCCTCTGGCCCTACCCCCGCATCTTCCAGCATGGCGCCCACCGCCGCAACCCCCAGGAGACATTCGCGCCGCGAGCGCCGGAAGCGCTCCGGGTCGAGGGCGGGCCGCTCGAGGGTCAGGACGGCGCGTCCCCCGGCGGCCCGCGCGGCGTCGGCGGGCACGGCCCCCGGCCCCCGTCCCCAGCCCGAGAGGAGCCCGATGGCCCGGATCGCCGGAGCGCGCATCAGGCGCTCTCGATCACGAGGGCGGCATTGCATCCGCCAAAGCCGAGCGACGTGGACAAGCTCACGCGCGGCCGCAGGGCGCGCGGTGTGCCCTGGACGCAGTCGAGATCGCAGGCGGAATCGCGCTCCTCGAGCCCGAGGGTGGCCGGCACCTGGCCGCGGCGCCCCGCGAGGAGACAGACGATGGCTTCGAGAGCCGCGGCGGCGCCCATGGTATGGCCGAGCGCGCCCTTGATCGAGTTGACGGGCACTGCGCCGCCGCGAGGCCCGAGCACCCGGCGAAGCGCGGCCGCTTCGATGGGATCGTTGAGCGGCGTCGCCGTCCCGTGGGCGCTCACGAAGTCGATGTCGCCCGAGGCGACCCCGGCGTCCACGAGCGCCGAGAGCACGGCGCGCTCGATGCCGCGGCCGTGCGGGTCGGGCGCCGCGACGTGCGAGGCATCGCTGGCGCTGCCGTAGCCCAGGAGCGTGCCGAGCCGTCCGGCGCCGGCCTCCCGCTCGCGCCGAAGCAGGAGGAGCCCCGCCCCCTCGCCGAGCAGGAGCCCGCTGCGGCGCCGGTCGAAGGGCCGCACGCGCTCGCGCGTGAGCGCGCGGAGCCCGTCGAAGCCGCGCATCACGAAGCGGCAGAGAAT
>Ga0137361_10003508_pt1 | contig 10202 bp, 9 predicted proteins | sample Mad1_80_16metaG_FD_104923 | JGI IMG/M metagenome (GOLD analysis project Ga0137361, IMG submission 104923) | Vadose zone soil microbial communities from Angelo Coast Range Reserve, California, USA - Mad1_80_16 metaG | ecosystem: Environmental > Terrestrial > Soil > Vadose zone | place: USA... | reverse complement strand
TGGTCGGTCCGAATGGAAGCGGCAAGACCACCATGGTCAATGTCGTGACCGGCTTTTATCCACCGAACGCCGGAAGCGTGACCTTGTTCGGCGAGGACATCACCCGTCTGGCGCCGCACGCTGTCGCACGTCGCGGCGTTGCTCGTACCTTTCAGAACCTGGCCCTGTTTCGGGGAATGAGCGTTCTCGACAACATCATGCTTGGCCGTCACGTCCACATGCGGCCGAGCGCTTTGGCGAGCCTGTTCTATTGGGTCTGGGCTTTGCGAGAGGAACTGGCAAACCGGAAGATCGTCGAAGAAATCATCGAATTCTTGCAACTCCAGGACATTCGTGACGAGCCGGTCGAGGTGATTCCGACGGGGTTGCAGAAGCGCGTGGAGCTTGCGCGCGCGCTCGCCGCGGAGCCGCGGCTTCTCATCCTCGACGAGCCGATGGCCGGCATGAACCAGGAGGAAAAGGAATACATCGCGCGTTTCATCCTGGATGCCCGCGAGGAGCGCGACGTTAGCATCCTCATCATCGAGCACCACATGGACGTGGTTACCGCGATCTGCGATCGAATTGTTGTGCTGAGTTACGGCGAGATCATCGCAGAAGGGCGTCCGCATGAGGCGATCGCCAATCCTGCCGTTGTTGCAGCCTATCTCGGACAGCGAGCCGCGGCGCGCCAGCTGGTCGGAGCTTCGTCATGAGCATACCGGTCAGGATGCCGCTCGGAGTTTCCTCGTGGCCGGTGACCCCCGACGGCCGTCCGTCGACGCTGGTCGCCGCGGTCGCCCGCAACGCGGCTGAAAGCGGCTCGAAGATTGCCGTTCGCGAACGGAAATTCGGCATCTGGCAAGAGCGCGACTGGGCGGCCGTGCTTGCGGAAGTCCTGGCGATGGCGGCCGGTTTGGAGGAACTCGGATTGTACGCGGGGTCGGCCCTCACGGTCATCGGAGACAACCGTCCTCGCCTTTATTTCGCAATGCTGGCCGCGAGCGTGCTGCGCGCGTTTCCGGTGCCGGTTTTTCCTGACGTCTCGGCCAACGAGCTGGCGACCTACACGCTTCACGGATTGCCGACGATGGCGGTGGCCGAGGATCAGGAACAGGTCGACAAACTTATCGAGCTGCGCGAGCGGATCGGCCGGCCGGCCACGATCATATACGACGACGACCGCGGGCTCGGCACCTATACCGGCGCGGGCATTGTATCATTTGATACCGTGATTGCGTCGGGCCTGCGGCGGCTCGCCGCCGAACCCGGCCTTGCGTCGGAGTTGATCGGGCGCGCCCGGCCCGACGACATCGCGGTCCTGCTGCATTCGTCCGGAACGACCGGCACGCCGAAAGGAATTCCGCTGCGTCATCGCAACATCCTCGGCGGCGTCGCCAATGCGGCAGCTGCGGGGTACTTCGGCCACAACGAGGAATTGTTCGCGTATCTACCGACCGCCTGGGTCGGCGATTTTGTCTTTACGCTGGGTGCCGGCCTGTTTCTTCGTTCGACGATCAATATTCCGGAGCGGCAGGAAACCGCCTTACACGATCTGCGCGAGGTGGCGCCGACGTTCTACCTCGCAGCGCCTCGGGCGTGGGACAGCATGCTGACCAGGGTTCAGGTCGGCATGGCCGACTCGACACCGCTGAAGCGCCGCTTGTTCAACGTCTTCATGGGCCATCGCGCTGGAGCGCAAGCGACTTGCTGGCGGAAAACCCACTGTGGTCGAGCGGCTGGTGCACGCGGTCGGAAACTTGTTCGTTTATGGGCCGGTCAGGGACTTCCTCGGTCTTTCGCGGGCCGAACGAGCTTTTACCGGCGGCGAGGCGATCGGCGAGGATACGTTTTTGTTCTTCCGAGCGCTCGGGGTGAAGCTGAAGCAGTTCTATGGTCAGACTGAAACCTGCGCGCTGACCGCCGCGCAGACTGAAGGTCATGTCAAGCTTCACACGGTTGGACCTCCGATGTCCGGGGTTGAGGTTCGGATTGACGACAGCGGCGAGATTCTTGTGCGTTCCGTCTCGGTGATCGACGGCTACTACGGCGGTGACGCGGACGCCGACAAGGCGATCGTCAATGGCTGGCTGCATACCGGCGACGCCGGCTATCTGGATCCCGATGGCGAACTCATTGTGCTCGGACGTGTCAGCGAAGTGGTGCGCACCGCCGCCGGTGAGCGCTACATTCCGAACTTCATCGAGAACCGCATCAAGTTCAGTGCTTACGTTCGCAACGTCGCAGTGATCGGAGCAGACCGAGCGGATCTCACCGCGATTGTCTGTATCGACCTTGAAGGCGTCGGCCATTGGGCCGAAAAACGAGGTATCTCCTCGACGTCCTATGCGGACTTGTCGCAGAAACCGGCCGTCCTCGATCTGGTCGCGTCGGTTCTCGCCCACGTCAACCAGACCCAGCCGGCCGGGCTCCGCATCAAGCGCTTCATCAACCTGCACAAGGATTTCGACGCCGATGATGGCGAGATCACGCGTACCCGCAAGCTGCGACGCAACGTGGTCGAGACCAATTACGACGAATTGATTCGGGCGCTTTACGCAGAAACGTCATCCCCCAGATCGGTCATGTTCGATGCGCAGATTGCCTACGAGAGTGGCGAGAAGGGCGTGATCCGCCGCTCGCTTTCGATCAACCAGGTCGGTGGCTAATGGACTCTTCGCTGATCATCGAGCTGGCGATAAATGGCGCGCTGATAGGGTTGATGTACGCTCTCGTCGCTCTCGGCATCGTACTCATCTACAAGACCTCCGGTCTCGCAAACCTCGCCCAGGGCGCGATCGCCATGACCGGCGCCTATGTGACTTGGGCAATAGCCTATGGGGTCGGTGCTCCGATATGGCTCGCCATTCCGCTCGCGCTCGTCCTGATGTTCGGGGTCGGAATGCTGATCGAGCGGCTCGCGCTGCGCCGGATGATAGGGCAACCCGTGATTATGGCGATCATGCTGACGCTCGGTATCGAGATCATGCTGCGCGGGCTGCTGCCCGGCATGTTCGGCTCTGCGGTCAAGCGGCTCGATATTGGTATCCCCCAGGCGCCATTGTTTGTCGGAGACTTTCTCATCAACCGCGCAACGCTTATCGGCGGCTCAGTGTCGCTTCTCGTGATCCTGCTGTCGCTTGTGTTCTTCAATTCGCGGTACGGCGTGGTGATGCGGGCGGTCTCCGACGACCAGACCGCGTCCTGGTCGGTCGGCATTCGGGTCGAGCGCGCCATCGCCATTGCCTGGGGACTGGCCGCCGTCACCGCCGCATCCGCGGGCATCCTGTGGGGTGCGAACCAGGGCGTCGATTGGTCGCTTTCCCTGCTGCTCATCAAGGCGCTTGCGATCGCCATCCTCGGCGGTCTGGATTCTATCGTCGGCGTGCTGATCGCGGGCCTGATCGTCGGCGTCGTCGAGAGCGTCGCAACCGGGCTGATTGATCCGCTCGTTGGTGGGGGTACCCGCGACATTGCCGCCTCGGTCATCATCCTGTTGACGCTTCTCGTCAAGCCTCACGGCCTGTTCGGCCGCGAACATATCGAGAGGGTCTGATGCTGTACCGTCGCGCCGGACTTCGCCACACCCGTTATGAGGACGAGCGGCAGCTTTGGCCGCTTCCGTTCGACCGCGGGCTGGTCGTGCTAGTTCTTGTTGTCCTGGTCGCGGCGCCGCTCCTGGTCAACCGGCTCTACCTCGTCAGTTATCTGCTGCCCTGGGTCATCTGGTCGACCGCAGCGCTCGGTCTCAATCTCCTGATGGGCGGAGCAGGTCAGATCCATCTCGGCTACGGGGCGGTGATGGCGATGGGCGCCTACGGTTCGGTGCATCTGGTGCGCGCGGGCGTGCCGTTCGAATTCGCCATGGTCGGCGGCGGACTGATCAGCGCTTGCGTCGGCATCGTCTTCGGAGGTGCGGCCTTGCGCGTGCAGGGGCTTTACCTCGCCATGGCGACGTTGGCGATGCAGTACGTCGTCGATTTCGTCATTTCACACGTCCCGATGATAAGCGGTGGTACCCAAGCGACCATCCAGGTCCCCACGGTACGCTTCCTCGGAATCCCGGTCGCAGGCGATCTTCCGACCTACTATGTCGCTCTCATCATATGTGCGATCGTAACGGTCTTCATTCTCAACGTTGGGCGAACGAGTCTGGGTCGCGCGCTCGCCGCAGTGCGCGAGAAGGATTACGCGGCCGAAATCATCGGCGTGAATACGTTCAAATTCAAACTGCTGGCTTTCTGGATCAGTTCGTTCATCGGCGGCGTGGCGGGTTCGGTACTCGCTGTCTGCTATCTGAGGGCGATTTCCCCGGACCAATTTCATATCGAACTGTCCATCCAACTCGTCGCCATGGTGATCGTGGGCGGCTTGGGAAGTGTGCTCGGCTCGTTTTTCGGCGCAGCGTTGATCTTGTTCGCTCCGATCGTTCTCAACAACCTTATCGGGGGCATCGCCGACGGGCTCGGGCTTTCCATCAGCACCGATCTGCGCTCACACGTGCCGCTGATGCTCTACGGCGCTCTAATCATCGGCTTTCTGCTCTGGGAGCCGCTCGGTCTCGCCAAAATCTACAACAACGTTCGCAACTACTTTTTCGTATGGCCGTTTCGTCACGCTCAGCGGTGACGGCTCAAAACGAAAACACAGGGAGGAACCAGAAATGAAACTCAACCGACGTAGATTCCTGGCCGCAACCGCCGCCACGCTCACCATGCCCGCCACGATCGATTTTGCCTCGGCGGAGGAGAAAGTAATCCGCTTCGCGATGCCGCAGGATTTCACCCGCGTGTATACGTTCGTGACTGCGGAATACAGCCAGGGGCAGCGTGACTACATTACCTTAGTCAATGAGCGTGGAGGTATCAACGGCTATCGCATCATCGCCGACGTCTCCGACCACGGTAACGACCTTCCGCGCGCGATCGAGGCCTATGAAAAAGCCAAGCGCGAAGGCGCCGTGCTGATCGACCCGCTCTCGACCCCGGTGGCGCGCGCCTTGGTCCCGCGTGCGCTTGAAGACAAAATCAACATGGTTACGGCATTCTCTGGCCGAAGCGATGCGGCGGACGGCACAGCGTTCCCCTACGTGCTGCCGCTGTCGCCGAACTACTGGACACAGGCAGGTTTGCTCGTGGACTACTTCCGTCAGCAGGACAAAGACCTCAAGGGCAAGAAGATCGTCTTCGTGCATATCGATACGCCGTTCGGGCGGGAGCCGTTGCCGATCCTGCAGGTGCTCTCGCAAAAACTGGGCTTCGAGTTCCAGGCGTTTCCCTACACCCCTCCGGGCAACGACCAGTCTGCGATCTGGCCGCAGGTTCGACGCGCCCGGCCCGACTGGGTGATGTTCTGGGGCGCCGGCGTCGGCCAGACCGTGGCGATGAGCGAAGCCGTCCGCAACGGACTTCCGATGGATCGCGTTTGTTCGAGCGTCTGGCTCTCGGAATCTGACATGGACGTCATCGGGCGAGAGCAGGTGAAAGGCGTTCTGAAAGTCGAACCCTGCGTGAGCGGCAAGGATCCAAAGCCGGTACAGGCGATCATCAATGAAGTGGTCTCAAAGGGCAAAGGAGCAGGGCCGGAGAACAAGGTCGGTACCAGCTATTACAATTATGGAGTCATGATGGGTGCGATCATGATCGAAGGCGTCAAAAAGGCTTTCGAGAGGAATCCGGGAGGTCCGATCACAGGCCTGTGGCTCAACGAGGGATTGCGTTCGATCACAAACTTCACGGCCGAGGGAATGATCCCGCCGATGACCGTCACCAAAGAGGATCACCAGGGCGGCGGAGGTGGCCGAATTGCTCGCTGGGACGGCACGAAGTTCGTTCCGGCAACCGACTGGTTTGCGGCGAACCAAGACGTCGTCTGGGCCGAGATTCGAAAATCGTCCGAAGAGTTTCGCAAGTCCGGAAAGTAGCTCATGCGAGCGAACGGCGTCCGGTTGGGCCGGGCGCCGTCCGCGGAGAAATCAAATGGCGCTGCTCTCGCTCAACAATGTCGAAGTCGTCTACGATCGCGTGTTTCTCGCGGTCAAGGGCGTTTCGATCGAAGTGCCGGAGGCCGGCCTCGTCGCCCTTCTCGGCGCCAACGGCGCCGGCAAGAGCACGATTCTGAAAGCCGTAAGCGGGTTGTTGGCGCCGGAGCGAGGCGAGGTGACCCGCGGCGAGATCACATTCGATGGCGTGGACGTGCTGGCGCTCAATGCCCCCGACAGGGTTCGACGGGGGATCGTCCATGTGCTGGAAGGGCGGCGCGTGTTCGGCCACCTTACGCCCGCCGAAAATCTTCTGGCCGCCACCTCCATGCATCGGGACCGAGCCCGGGTCAATGCATTGATGAACCAGATGTTTGAATTGTTTCCCCGTCTCGCCGATCGTGCCAACGCCAAGGCTGGCTACCTCTCGGGGGGCGAGCAGCAGATGCTGGCGATCGCGCGCGCGTTGATGACTGAACCGAGGCTGATATTGCTCGATGAACCCAGTCTCGGCCTTGCGCCATTTCTGGTCGACGAGATCTTTGACATCATACGAAGGATCAATACGGAGACCAAAGTCGCTGTGCTCCTAGTCGAACAGAACGCCGCGGCGGCGCTCGAGATCGCGCACTCTGCATATCTGGTAGAGAACGGCCGCATCATTATGAACGGGATCGCCGAGGTATTGCGGGCCAACCCCGATATCGATGCTGCTTATCTTGGCGGCGGCAATCGGACCGACTACCACGCCGTCAAGCACTACCGCCGCCGCAGACGGTGGTTGGCATAAACGACGGAGTAGGGGGCCCCAGCTCAATAACCGCCAGACAGCGTCACACTATCTTGCCGTGCATCGTCGGACTGCCCGCTTTCGAGAATTCTCTCCCATGACTCGTGTTGGGGAACGGCCGCTTGTGGCGCGGCGTCAGCGAATCTTGACGAGCCGCTTGCCGGTATTCTCGCCGCGATAGAGACCGGCGATCGCTCCCGGCGCATGTTCGATCCCTTCCAGTACGTCTTCGGAGTAGCGCAATCGTTCATCGCGAACCCACTGGGCCAGGCGAGCAAGGGCCTCTTCGAACCGAGGCGCGTAGTCGAAGATGACGAATCCCTGCATGCGTGCGCGCTTGACCAGCAGGTGACGCTCGGCGCGCGGCCCGTGCGGCCAGGGATCCCAGCTTGAAACCGAAGCGGTTCCGCAAATAACTACGCGCGCGCCGACGGCAAGATGACGCAGGACGGTGTCGCTGATCGCTCCCCCGGTGTTGTCGAAATAAACGTTTACGCCGTTCGGGCACGATACGGCGAGCGCAGAGGCGAAGTCGCCGCTCTTGTAATCGAGCGCCTCGTCATAGCCGAACAGCTCGCGGCATTGGGCGACCTTCGCCGGCCCGCCGGCAATCCCGACCGTCCGGCAACCCGAGAGTTTCGCGATCTGACCGACCGCCGATCCCACCGCGCCGGCCGCGGTCGACACGACAACGGTATCGCCGGGGCGCGGCTGACCGACGTCCAGCAGCCCGAAATAGGCGGTGATCCCGTTGAGACCGGTGACGCCGAGCGAGAGCGAAAGCGGCAGGCCGTCTTCCCTGACCTTTCGCGTGACGGCGGCAGGCCCGACGACCGCGAATTCCTGCCACCCGAACATGCCCATCACCTTGTCGCCCAGTTTGAAGTCGGGATGCGTCGACTGCAGCACCTCGCCGGCGGCGAATGAGCGCATCACTTCGCCGATGCGTACCGGTTCCGAATAATTGGCGACATTGCTGACCCAGCCGCGCATCGCGGGTTCGACCGAGAGATAGACGTTGTGCACCAGGATTTGCCCGTCCCGCAGGTCGGGAACGTCGGACTCGATGATTTCGAAATTGTCGGCCTGAGGAATATCGGCCGGCCGCGATTTCAGAATGACCTGACGATTGCGATTGTTCTTCATGGCCAACGGTTCCTGTTGGGAGGGTATGAGGTGCCGTGAAAGTGGTGGGCTGACCGGCCCCACCGATCCTCTTGCATTAGTTGCCAAAGATAGTACGTATGTGTACGATCTCGGGCAAGACCGTTGTCTAGGCCATTATGTCGAGGTCGATCCGGGAAGGCGATGCCGCCCAATAGCCAATAGAGGGAGAGATCGGATTGAGGTTCAATTTTGCGTGGCCCGGCGTCCTCCTTCTCCTGGTCGCTTCCTTCCCGGGTGCGTCTGCGGAACCCTATCCTTCGCAGCGCATCACGCTGATCGTGCCATTCCCGCCCGGCAGCGCGACCGACAGCGTGACGCGGCATCTGGCCGAAAGCATCCGTGCTGCAACGAACGCAACTGTGGTGGTCGAAAACAAGCCGGGCGCGGACGGCAACCTAGCAGCGCTCGCGGTCCTGAAGGCGGAGCCCGACGGCTACACCGCGTTTGTGACGACCAATTCGACGCAGGCCGCGAACATCAACCTGTTCAATTCACTGCCTTACGATCCCAAGGCGGATTTCGCGCCGGTCGCGGGCATCATGACGATACCGATGATGTTGACGGTGAAGGCGGACTTCCCAGCCAGGACCGTTGCCGAATTCGTTGAGCTAGCGAAGAAGCGCGAAAAGCCCTTGTCCTTTGGCAGCGGCAATACGTCGAGCAGGGGCGCGGCCGAGCTATTCAGATATCGTCAGGCAATCGAGATGCAGCATGTGCCGTATCGCGGCATGCCGCAGGCTTTGACCGATGTCATGGGAGGACAGATCGATTGTGTCTTCGCCGATCCCGCGAGCGCGCAAGGCCTGGTCCAGGACGGCAAGTTGCGGGCGCTGGCCCTGACGAGTGCGAAGCGGCTCGAGACAATGCCGGATCTTCCGACCGTCGCGGAAAGCGGCTTGCCCGGTTACGAATTGACGGCGTGGGTTGGGGTCTTCGTCCGGACCAAAACACCACTCGAAATCATCGCCAGGCTCAATGCTCTGGTCACCGGCTTCGTCAACAGCGCCGAGACGAAAAAATATCTGGCGACGATCGGCGCTGCGCCATTTCCCTCGACGCCGCAGGAGCTCGCAGCCTTCCAGGAAGCGGATACCAGGCGTTGGGCCGAGATCGTCGCAACCGCCAAGATCGAAAAGAAGTAAACGGCGCTCAGCTTGCGAACATTGCGCTGCCATGATCCAGCGCAACGAAAGACTACGCCGCTTTCCTGCTCTTCCGCGGTTTACTCTTCTTGCCGACGTTTTCTTCGCTCTCGCTCGGCAGCGCACTTCCATCCGACATCGCCAGCAGATTGTGCTTCATCGCCAGTAATGCGTCCGACGCCGCTTCCAATGCCTCCCGGTCGATCCCGTGGGTGAGCTGAGCATTGAACTTGTCGGTCTCCTTGCGAAGTTTTTCCAGGAAGCCGCGCGCCTGCTTGGTAACAAACACGCGCTTGACGCGGCGGTCGACCGGATCCGCCTGCCGAAGCACGAAGCCGGACGATTCCAGACGGTCGATCAGCGCGCCCACACCAACCTTGCCGACGTCGAGTTCGTTGGCGAGCTGGGTTTGCGGAAGTCCGTCTTTCCGCGAAATGAAGGCAAGCACCCACCATTGCGACCTTGTGATGCCGAGCGGGGCGAGGGCGCGGTCGAACATCATCCGGCGTAGCCGGGAAACATCGTGGATGAGATAGCCTAGTCGGAGATCCCAGTCGGGCCGGTCGACCATGTCGATTTTTCCTTGTCAGAAGCCTGATACCGATTGTGTCGATCCCGGCGATTCAACTTATATCATACACAAGCGTATTTTCAAAGGAACGTGCCCGTGACGCGCCGCTGGTCCCGGTTCTCTCGGCCTGGCGTTGCCAAAACAGGCTTCAATTAAATGGTTTTCAGTTGGATTCCGAGCTCAGGACCTCATTCGGCTGGGACGCGAACGATTTACAGATGAAGTACAGTAGTGTATCAATTTGTCCGGACGGCCTGGATCAGGCCGTGACGCGACGGTTCGAATAGCAGGATTGACCTTTTCATGTTCAACCGAGACCTCCTCAAGGGAAAGCGTATCCTCGTCACCGGCGGCGGCACCGGGCTCGGCAAGGAGATTTCCTTAGGGTTTGCCGCCCATGGCGCACACGTCTTCATTTGCGGCCGCCGGCCGGAAATTCTCGAGCAGGCGGCCAGTGAAATTCGCGCGCGCTCGGGCGGGCAGGCCGACGCGCTGGTCGCCAACGTTCGCGATCCCGACAGCATTGAAAAGATGATGGCGGATATCTGGGTCACGGGACCTCTCACTGGCCTC
>Ga0137361_10003505_pt1 | contig 10205 bp, 7 predicted proteins | sample Mad1_80_16metaG_FD_104923 | JGI IMG/M metagenome (GOLD analysis project Ga0137361, IMG submission 104923) | Vadose zone soil microbial communities from Angelo Coast Range Reserve, California, USA - Mad1_80_16 metaG | ecosystem: Environmental > Terrestrial > Soil > Vadose zone | place: USA... | reverse complement strand
GGTGCGAAGTCTGGAACAGTGCTGGTCAATCGGAGATTCATCATGCGGCCACGATGGCCGGCTTGGGCCAGTTCGGTCGTGTTCCATCCGACCTCGCGCGTTGGAAAGCCCGGCTGCCCCGAGTTCATCAGAGCGCAGCTCGCTGGTTAGGTGTCGAAAGGTTGACGAACTTCGAATACGCGCTGGCGCTCTCCATTCGTTCCGTTGCTGGCGTGCTGTCCGCGAGATCCGCGGAAGCGGTTGAGATTTACTACAATGGGAAATCGGAGCACATGCGGCTCCTTTCCGGAGTCGCGATGAGTTTTCCGATAGGTGCGCTGCCTTTTAGACCAAAACTTGAGCCGGACTCCCTCTCGATCTATTTGATTTCGCACGCCGGAAAGTTTTCGCCCCTGCTTCAGATGTTTCCGCAGAGTCTTGCCTCCCGGGCTCGGTGCCTCAAGCTCGGAAAAGATGAGCGCCTCGAAATTCGCTTCACTGACCGCGCTTGCGTCAGCTTCTTTCTCGATGAAGACACAATCACAACTTTCGGCCGGCTGACCCTTGGAGTCGCCGGTTCAATCGCTTTCGTGCCTGGACCAAATTATCTCGATGGAGAATCTCGCCAATGACTCTTCATGTATGCATTTTAGGAATTGATGGCAGCGGCAAGAGCACGGTCGCGGCCGCGCTACCTGCTATCCTCGCCGCAGAGAGCCGTCTGGTAGTTGGTTCGGCCAGCGAGACGTTTCGCGTCGTCAGTCCTGACGAAGACCACTTGGCTCCCGCATTCTATCCCGACGGATTGCCGGCAGCGGCTCGCGTATCCATCCGCCTCAAGCGCGCGGCCAAGCGACTGGTAGATAATTCCAAGCTTTATCCGCTCTTCAAACTTCCGCAAATGCTGATGCAGGACCGCGCGGCGCGGAAACTGGCCCGACGTTATACTTGCGAGGTTTTTGTAAGCGATGGCAATGCTTTCCTTTCGACGACAGGCCGGGCAGCGAACTACCTGAGAGCTGCCAGTGCAAAGCGTAATGCGGAAGTGCCGGCGCCGGATGTTGAGGATCTCAGAGCAACGTTCTCGTACATTCTTAATGATGTGCCTGTGCCTGAGGCGAGTCGACAAAAGCTGCCGGCCCTCTGGAAAGGTAAACTAATCTACAAACTCAATAACCTTCTGCACTTGAATGCGGTGTGGTTGCCCGACTTAGTGATCTTTCTCGATCTTTCTCCCCAACTCGCGGTGACGCGAATTAAGACCCGCCGACAAAAAATAGACCACCACGAAAACCTGGCTGACCTCGCCCAAACTCGCGAGATGTATTTGAAAACGTTGACCGCTTTTCAAAGTTACCGCTCACCGGACGCTGCCCACCGGCTCGACGTGGATGCTCTGACACTCGGTGAAACTCTTCAGGCAGTTATCGAAACGATCAAACCGCATCTTGTTTCCAGCGAAGCGTCCACACGGGATTCAAACTCACCGCTCGGTACCACTGAACTCGCTGACGATGCAATTCGTGGGAAGACCGTGAATCTCCGCTACATATTCCGATACCTGCTGCCGAAGTGTTTTAGCGGTGCATGGCGCGAGCCGATGTTTTTCTTTTCTGAGCTGGGGCGACTCTTCTTGAAGGAAGGATACTCTGCCAATGTCATGCGCGTGATTTATGATCGCGACGAAAGACAGTACGGTTTTCTCGATCGGATATTCCTCGAATATTCACTTCACCGCGCAGTCTACGATCGGCTCCAGATTCTCGTCGCCAAGATCAAAACGGAATTGGAATCGCGGCCGGCGGATCGACGTGAGCTGCGCATCTTTACCGCACCGAGCGGTTTCGCTTATGACCTGTTTCGACCGCTGGAGGAGATTACTGGAAGCGACGCCGAAACCATCAAGCGCGTCCACATAATCGCGGCAGACTTGGATCCGCACGGTATTCTGGAAGAAAAGCTAAACGATCGAGCCGCTCGTCTCGGCATTCGGCTAACATTTCTGCGCGGCGATCTAACGGATCAAATCTTTCGCCGTCGTCTTGAAGAGTCCGCGCCGTTTGATCTGGCGCTGTTCGTAGGTCTCTCAAGCTGGCTCTCCAAGCCTGACACACTGGCCCATCTAATGTGGCTTCGCCGGAACCTGCGCACGGACGGCCGCTTGGTAACCGACTGCTTCACACCCGAAGCGTACGCGCTTTCGGGTCGATATATCGGATACAAAGCCAATTACTATGCGCCGGAAGCTTACGGGGCCATGCTCGATTACTGCGGCTTCGATGGCTTAACTGCCGAGGTAGCTTCCGGGCGCGACCGCATTAATCACGTTCTGGTCGCCACGCTTCGAGCAGAACCAAATCACCAAACTACCGCGTCGGCGATCATACGCAACCTCGCAACTCAGCAATCACAAGATGGGGCTCGATACATTCAATAAGCGTTCGCGATCGTCGCTTTTCCAAACGTTATCGACGGAGCGTGACTTCGATCTCCTCGTCATCGGGGGAGGAATTACCGGCGCGTCCATCTTCCGCGACGCGTCGTTGCGGGGGATGCGGGTCGCGCTCGTCGAAGCGAAAGACTTCGCATCCGGCACCAGCAGTCGCAGCTCCAAAATGATTCACGGCGGACTCCGTTACATTAAGAATCTTGGGTTCAGGCTCGCCTGGGAATCCTGTCATGAGCGCAACCTTCACGTTCGCCTCAACAAGCGACTCGTGCGGCCGCTGCCTTTTCTGGTTCCGCTTTACCAAGATCGAGGCGAGAGGCGCTGGCTGATGCGCATAGGAATGATGCTCTATGAAGCGATGTCCGGCTTAAACAATCATCGGGTACATCGCTTCCTGAGCCGTGAAGAGACCTTGTCGCTCGCGCCCGCGCTGCCTCCGGAAGGGTTGACCGGTGGGTGTGTTTACTACGACGCGGTGGTTAACGACAGCCGCTGGACGATGGAAGTGATAAAGGATGGCGTGCGGCAGGGCGGTGTCGCGCTGAATTACACTCTGGTCACTCGATTGCTAAATGAGGACGGGCGGGTCGGCGGCGCCAGAGTCCGCGATCAACTGAGCGGCGACGAGTATGAAGTTCGCGCGGGCGCCGTTATTAATGCGACTGGAATATTCGCCGATCAAATCCGTCGCCTTGATGGATCGAATGGCGCGGGACTGGTTCGCTTATCGAAAGGCACGCACCTGGTTTTCGCGGAAGAGGATGTGCCGCTTTCAGTCACGATTGTCTTCCCTTCGCCGTTGGATGGTCGCTCGCTTTTTCTCGCGAAGCACGAAGGCTGCTTCCTTTACGGCACTTCAGATCACTGGGAGGAATCCAGCCCCGATCGTCCGATTCCGGCTGAGACGGACGTCGAATATCTCCTATCGTCGCTCAATCGCTTCCTGCCCGAAGCGCAGTTGAACCGCGACAAAGTCCAGTTCGTCTACAGCGGTTTTCGCCCGCTCTTGTCTCCCGAAGACAAAAGCACAGATTCGTCAGCGGCCAGCCGCGAGGACCATATTGAGGTTTCAGCATCGGGCCTGGTGAGCGTAGTCGGCGGAAAACTGACGACTGCGAGAATTACAGCGACCCGCGCGTTGGACCGGGTTATCGAAAGAATTGGTAATCGCCCCGAGTGGTCTAAATCTCAAACGCACAAAGTTTCTATCGGCGGAACCAACGAGGCGGTAGCCGAAAGCCTGGCTCAATGGGTCAGACGCTGCCCAAGGCTCAGCTCATATTTCAGAGTGCTCTATCAGCGCTATGGTCTTGATGCCGGCGAGATTTGCGCAGCGGCAACACAAATCTACGCGAGCGCTTCTGATATGGAGCCCATCCGGGCTGAAGTCAAATATGTATGCCGTCACGAAATGGTTTGTACGTTGGAAGATCTAATCGATCGCCGCGCCGGATTTCTCTATTGGAATGCAGAGAAGCGCCTTGAGCGTCTACGTTACGGCGCCGAAGTGATCCGCGCCGAATTGGATTTGTCGGAAGATGAATTCGAAACTCAGTTGGCAGCCTACCGTGAACACCTGATCCGATTTCACTCATTACCTAAGAACTGCAGTGCCGACTCAAGCTGAAGCTTGAACGCTTGAACTCTAAACCGTGGAGTCCACAGTTCAGAGTTCAATCTTCAGATTGTCTTATTCTGCCAACGTGCGCGGACATAATCTAAGAGATAGTCGCCGCGAAACGATCGGGCGGGATGTTGCCGCCAGTCAGGATGCCAACAACTTTCTTACCGCGCAGTTGATCTCGCAACTTGATCGCCGCGGCGAGCGAGGCGGCGCCGGCGCCTTCGGCAACTTGCTTCGCATGCTGCGCCAGCAGGCGGATTGCTTCATCGATCTCTTCATCGCTTACTAAAACAAAATCGTGGAGCAACTCCCAGAGAATCCTATTGGTCAATTCAAAGGGCACCCGGGTAGCCAGACCTTCATGCTTTGTCTCCATTGTGGGATGAGGCGCAAGCTGGCGATTCTGCCAAGAGTGCCACATCGCGGGCGCGCGCTCTGATTGCACGGCGATGACGCGCACATTCTGGTTCAGATGCTTTGCGACAATGCAGTTCCCGGAAGCGCAACTGCCACCGCCCGCGGGAGCAATGATCACTTCGACATCCGGCAGATCGTCAAAAATCTCGAGACCGATAACGCCGACGCCGGCAATCAGCTTTGGCTCGTTGGCCGAATGCACGTAGCGATAGCCTTCGGCCACGGCGACGCGTTCGGCTTCTCCACGTGCTTCATCGAAATCACGGCCATGCAAGCGCACTTCGGCGCCCAGATCACGCATCGCTTGCATCTTCGATTCATTAACGTTCTCAGCGGGTGCGTAGATAATGACGCGCACGCCGAACAATCGCCCGGCGTAAGCGATCGATTGCCCATGATTGCCGGTGCTCGCCGATATCATGCCGGCGTTCTTCTCATCATCGATCGCCGTGCCGACCAGGTTCACTCCGCCGCGCACCTTGAAGGCGCCGACGGGTTGAAGATTCTCTAATTTGGCGTAGTAATCACAGCCTAGTATTTCGGAGAGTTTCTCTACGCGCACGAGCGGCGTTCTCGGCAGGTACTGCTCGACAGATTCCCGGGCTATCGAGATGTCATTGAAAGTCGGCGGATTCATGGAGGTGTCATAGCATAAATCGAATCTGTGGTGAATGGTATTCCGGCCGTGCTGTACTGGCCTCGTGTCAGAACCGCGAGCGGTAGCGACCGGATCATTCCGTGTCTCGCGTCTTTCATCTGCGGTTAATCGACCCGTGTCTGGCATCTGATCCAACGCGCGTAATGATCCGGTCGCTACCGCTCGCGGTTGACACGACGCTCAAGTCGTTAAAAGATCGTCGCAGTCGAGATTAGGCGGCGAAAATTGTGCACCTCGGAGTTATACTCATCGAAGAAAATGAAAGGAGCAGCTAATGGTCAAAACTATTTCGAGAGATGAACTGAAACAGAAGATTGATCGCGGCGGTCGCTTCCAACTGGTCGAAACGCTTCCCGAGACGGCCTTCCACCACGCACATCTGCCCGGCGCGATCAATCTAGCGCCGGATCGAGTGAAAGAGTTAGCGCCTACGCTCTTGCCGGACAAGAATGCGGACATAATCGTCTATTGCGCGAAGCCCAGTTGACACGCGTCAGAGGCGGCTGCCCGGGAATTGGCGGCCATGGGTTACGCGAACGTCCGCGACTACGCCGAGGGAAAGCAAGACTGGATCGAAGCCGGCCTGCCGATTGAGAGCGAGCATGAGCATTCTGTGTGATTTGATTACGACCGAAACAAACTATCTCGCGCCCGCGATGCCCGCTCGCTCGTGTGATATGCAAGTCGGCACTGCAATTGCTACTCTTCTCTGACGCGTCGCGATCACTAGTCAGTGTTGCCTCTTAGTGAACCGGAGGAGAACAGGCGGAAGTGTGAGTGCACGCGAATTTGACAGCAGGCGAAGTTTCAACAGACTCAACCGTCAAGTGAAGAGGAAAAGCTTATCGAGCACGCTTGACAGCAGTTGATTCTTCGCCAGCCCAAATAGTTAAGAAAGGAAAATCGATGGCGCCGCTTCATCCTGCTTTGGTCCATTTTCCGATCGCACTTGTGTCCTTTTCTTTTATCACCGACTTGCTCGGGCGGCTCTTCAATCGCTCTACGCTGGGCGCGGCTGGCTTCTGGACGTTGATTGGAGCGCTGATTGGTGGCGCGGGTGCGGCGGCCAGCGGCTACCTCGACAGCACGCGTGACACACTGGGCGAGACGATGCGCTATGTCGACTTCCATGAGACCGTGGGATGGATCTTAGTCGGCTCGGTCGCCGTGCTCACGCTGTGGCGTTGGTTGGTTTACGCCAGAAAAGATCGGCCAGCAGGAATGATTTATCTGGTCGCGGCTTTATTGGTTCTGGGCCTTACGCTTTTCCAGGGTTGGTATGGCGGCGAGATGGTCTATTCACAAGGCGCGGGAGTCGCAGCCGCCGGCAAAGGGAGCGAGCCGGCCACAAACGGTAGGCAGCGATTGGACAAAATAACCAAGAGCGAAGAAAAGGAGCGCTGACTCCACCCCAAGGGCCAGGTCTTAATTAGTTGTCTTACTCCCAGAAAAACTTTCCATCCCAGGCAACCTCGCCGAATGGTGCTCGTTTCAGGCGTCCGATTAGTTTAGTCGTCGGGCGTGAAATAATCCTCAACACGAGTGTGCATTAGTCTTGCCGTGCGTAGGGCAAACTGTTAGTTTGCGTCACATGACGATGTTTCGTGGCAGCGCCGACCATAAATGTCTGCCTCAGGCCACGTAGAACAGATATTTTGCGCGTTTTTGAAACGGCGACCGCTGTGTCTGTCTAACTTTTCATTTCGAAGACATCATGTCACTGCTCGACAAAATACTGGGACCGCCGCTGAAGTCTTCGGAAGCCGCGAAGCAGGAACTCAGTGTGATCACGGGTGTGCCGGTGCTGGGTCTTGATGCCTTGTCTTCCACCGCATACGGGCCGGAGGCGGCACTAACAATTTTGGCCGCAGCCGGAGCTGCCGGGCTGCATTATCTCCCTATCATCACGATCATCATCCTGATCTTGTTGGCAATACTCTATGTTTCCTACCGGCAGACGATCGCGGCATATCCAAACGGCGGCGGCGCTTATATTGTCGCCAAGGAAAATCTCGGCACGAGCGCAGGATTGCTGGCAGCCGCGGCCTTATTGGTCGATTACACTTTGAATGTTGCCGTCGGAATCTCGGCGGGAATCGCGGCGGTTGTATCGGCCATACCGGCGCTGCACCGATTCACGCTGACTCTGTGCCTGCTCGTTTTACTAATACTGACGATCATCAATCTGCGGGGCGTGCGCGAATCGGGATTGGCGTTTGGATTGCCGACGTTTGCGTTTGTCGCCTGCCTCGGAGCTACCGTGATTGTTGGCCTCGTACGCGTTTGGTTGAGCGGCGCTCAACCGCAGCCCGTCGTGCCGCCGGCGGCGCTTCCCGCGGCGACTCAAGCAATGAGCGCGTGGATTCTGCTGCGTACCTTTGCCAACGGTTGCACGGCGATGACTGGCGTCGAAGCAGTCAGCAATGGCGTGCCACTGTTTCGCAAACCAAAAGTCGAAAACGCCCATCGCACACTGACGGTCATCGTCGTGATCCTGGCGCTGCTGGTGCTGGGCGTAGCCTATCTCAGCCGAGCTTATCAGATTGGCGCGATGGACCAGCAACAGCCCGGCTATCAAACAATTTTGTCGCAACTGGTCGCAGCCGTTGCCGGACACGGTGTTTTTTACTATGTGGCAATTGCCAGCATCCTGTTCATTTTGACTTTCTCGGCTAACACGAGCTTTGCCGGCTTCCCGCGTGTCTGCCGACAACTCGCAGAGGACAGTTTTCTCCCGCACGCGTTTGCGGAACGCGGACGGCGGCTGGTCTTCTCGATCGGCATCTGCGTCCTGGCAATTTTGTCGGCCGCGATTCTGATTGCGTTTGACGGCATTACTGAAAAACTCATTCCGTTGTTTGCCGTTGGGGCCTTCAGTGCGTTCACATTTTCACAGGCCGGGATGGTTTTCCATTGGCGTCACAAGCCGGGCCGCGGCGCGCGCACTTCACTAGTGATAAATGGCGTCGGTGCGATAGCCACCGGAATCGCGTTGGTAATAATCGTCGTCGCGAAGTTCATCGAAGGCGCCTGGCTTACTTTCATCATCGTTCCCGGACTGATGATTCTGTTTCAGCGAATCCGCCGTCATTATCGATGGATCGCTCGCGAGATTGACCGGCCGGTCGAACTCAAGGCGAGCGAGCTGAAACCCCCGATCGTGATCATTCCTATCAACGGATGGAATAGAATCTCCGAGCGGGCCCTGCGTTTTGGTTTGCTGCTATCGGATGAAGTCACTGCAGTGCATGTCAGCACCGGACAAGAGAAACACCAGCGTCTGCGCGACCTTTGGGACGAGAAGGTTGTGACGCCTGCCCGTAAGGCAAAATCCTGCGAGCCACGACTTGAGATAATCAAGTCGCCATATCGTCAGATCTACGATCCGATTCTTGATTTCGTCACCCAGGTGAAAGAAGAGAATAACGATCGGCTGATCGCGGTAATCATTCCTGAGCTAGTCGAGCCACATTGGTACGAATCTCTGCTTCACAACCAACGCGGCGCCGGATTGAAGGCTCTGTTGTACCTGCAAGGCGATGAGCGCGTGGTGGTGATTAATACCCCCTGGTATCTGAAAGACGAATCGGAGTAGCGACCGTTTCCGCAACCGGCAGTGGTACGGCCGTTCAGGGCTTGAACTCACGCCGCTTCCTCTCTTCTCCGGCATTTGTACCCTCGCGCATCGAATATTCCGAATCCCGTATTCTGATCGATGCGCCTCCACCTCGGGACGCCGCTTCAATCTCAATCCCATTGCACTTCAGTACCTTGTTGGGATTCTCGCTGGGCCCTGCTACCCACGCTTCCAGACTCGGAAGCTTGAATGTCTCCGACAGCTTTCCCACCCACTCATCGACAGTCGTCCAGCTCGTGCCAACATACTCGACATCTAAATCCTTCACGCGAGCCTTGTAGAAACCCACCGAGATTGAGCCAACCTCGGCGAACCTCTCTTTATTGGCGCTAGTGGACGAGTCGAATGATACAAAGACAGTGTCTCTGCCGGTAGTCGATCTCGCCTTATCAAGAGCAGTCTTCATCTCCTTCTTCTTAGCGCTACCCGGGAATAAGGCGATTACCTGCTCAGCAGTCATGCCTAGTCGAAGGCCACGAACGCTTGGCGAGTTGGCTTCGGTCAGGCTGCATCTCGATTGAGCAGGTTGGCGTGTTACTGAGGGGTAGGTTGGAATAGTAATTAACGCAAGAGACACTAAACCAATGCCAATCTTTTTCATGTTGTCCTCCTTATTTGGAAACACCACAACCGGACTTCTGAACCGAATACGCCCGGCTGCAAATTCTGCGTTTGTTCCTGGATCGAGCTGCGGTCTATCGAGCAGCTACCTTATAGATTGCGTGATAAATAATATGAATTGAGAAATGCGTTGCAGAGTATATGTCAGCCAGGACAAGACATCAAGAGTTTCGCGGCCTCCGCTGCAACGAGTTATAGGTTAGCAAGTTCCGGTTTCCCGGTTCGGCATGACAACAGAAACGATGCGTCATAAGCTGAGTTGTTCGGCGAGTCTCCGAGTCACCAGGGCCTTCTTCCGCGAAGCGTTCTTCTTTCAACGCTAACTAATTCCCTTCGGAAAGCCATCCGCCTCTGACACCCTCATCGCCTGCAGGAGATGTCTCTTCTCATGGTTACACACCCCTTCTCATTTGATAGTGCTTAATTTCTTCTGCAAGATTGGCAGAACGGGTTTGATGCCGATTTGTCTTTGCAGCCAATTGGCTCGATCAATAAGAGCTTGAACATCATTAAGATCATGCCCTGTATCGTACCATTCAACGATTTTCGGCTGGCTCGCCGCTTGTGCATACTTTAGCATTGCAGCTTCATTGAAATATCTTTCATACCGGGCAAATTGAAACAGCAGAGGAGTTGGCGCGGCATAAGGCACATAGTTGATGGCATCCATCACACCAATGGTTTTGAAGTATTTGTCTATTTGATCCTTAGGCGTATTCTTACGAAAATCCACAAACTCCGGGTCATCACTCTCCAGGGCTATGGTAGCTTCGGTGGGAATCCCGCCCATCAACACGACGGCTTTGACGCGCTTATCTAT
>Ga0137361_10003502_pt1 | contig 10211 bp, 8 predicted proteins | sample Mad1_80_16metaG_FD_104923 | JGI IMG/M metagenome (GOLD analysis project Ga0137361, IMG submission 104923) | Vadose zone soil microbial communities from Angelo Coast Range Reserve, California, USA - Mad1_80_16 metaG | ecosystem: Environmental > Terrestrial > Soil > Vadose zone | place: USA... | reverse complement strand
GGGCCGGCACTCTCGTCGAGTTCGCGCAGGTGCCTTCGCCCGTCGCCTTCAGCTTGAGGTCGCCGACGTGGTCGCCGTGCATGTGGGAAAGCAGCACCAGATGAATGGTGCCTAGCCGCGGATCGTTGCCACCAGTCACGGTGGGCCCCGCGTCGTAGAGGAAGCGGACGCCGGTCGGGTCCTCGAAAATCATCGCGCGGTCGTTCGCGCACAGTTCGCCCCGGTGCGAGCCGATGAGCGTGATCTTGACGTTCTGTGCGAGCGCCGGGAATGCGGCGAGCAAAAGGGCGAATGCTGCGCAGGCGATCTTCATGTCGTTCCTCCTGAGACGTTTCATTCTCGATTAGCCGGTCGTCGCGCGACGGCTGCTGTTTGCGACTGTTCTCGCTCAGTCGTAAAACTCGGGAGCGACCTTGCGCTTAATCCCCGAAGTGTAATCGTGCTGGATCCACAGCTGCGCGTGATTCTGTTTCACGAATTCTTCGATCATCTCGCGGCTCTTCGCGGTCTGCTCCTTGTTGGTGTCGAAGGACGGAATTTTCTTCAACGTGATCTCCTCCGGATAGTGATAGAGATCGCCCGTCAACAGAACGTTCCCGGTTTTGCCAAGCTTCAGAAAAAGGGACTGGTGCCCGGGCGTGTGACCCGGCGTGGACTTGATGACTACGGTGCCATCGCCAAACACGTCATGATCCTCGCCGTTCAGCATAATCGTTTTGCTGTTGGCGAGGCCCTCGAAGAATTTCGGGTCCGGCACGGCGCCTGCTGCCGGTCGTACGGCCGGCCGCGGGGCGAGGATCCGGTCCCGGTCGCCCTGCTGCACAATCCAAGTTGAACCGGCGAACAGGCTGGCGTTGGCGACATGATCGGCATGGTAGTGGGAGAGCGCCAGATAATTGATGTTGGCCGGGATGTAGCCGATCGCGGCGAGTTGCGGGAGCAGAGGGCGATCGAGGGTGAAGGTATTCCGCTTCTGGGGCGAGACGCCATCCTTGAAGGCGCTGTCGGAAATTTCGCCGGTATCCCAAATCATGGTCCCGCGCGGGTGGACGATCAGGAAGCAGGGCGTGATCATATTCACGGTGGCCATTTCGTTTTACGTCAACTGAGAACAATATGGCGTCCGGGGCGAAGATCGCTTACGGAAGTCGTCCTTGTTGGGCGACATGCCAGCCGCCCAGCGCGGGAGCCGCCCTGTTCATTCCAACAAACTCCGCCAGCGCGACGCAAATAATCCAGACGCCGATAAAGGACCGTTTGCTTGTTCCCGGTCCCTCTGCCAACGTAGTTATTCCTCTCTGCCCCGCATAAACAAACAGCCCGTTCCGGAGTGACTCCGAAACGGGGTGAAGTTTTCCTTCCTAAAGAATGGTTAGTGTCTCAACTGCGTCACGATGTCATTCGTTTCGTAGACTTCGCAATACGCACGCTCCGCCACAAGTCCGGCATCTGCAGCTCCGTTGGGCCGCAGCGTTCGCGGCGGCATCACCCACGGTTCCACGAACACATCGGGGTCTTCGATGGTGATTTCGTAAAGGATTTCATCGCCCTTACGCGTGAATTTCTCCACGATGTGCATGTTGGCGGAATGGAAGAGGCCTCCTCGTCCCAACCACGTCGTATCGACAAACGAGATGGAGTCGAGCACCAGCGTGTCGCCCTCCCAGCGCCCCACGGTATATCCCATGTAGGTGGCCTCGATCGCCTTCTGTGGGTTGTGCTTGCGGTCGTCGGTTGGAATCACGCGAAATTCCCTGTTTCCGCCTCCGTAATCGCTCGTCGTATACAACATGGTAATGTCGTTCGCCGTTTGGAAGATGCGGCGGGGCGTGCCCTCCCGCGGAATCCCCATCGGCTGGCACGTCATGATCGGATCGTACTTGTTCGTCCACTGATCGAGTTCCTGAACCTTGTCCCAAAACTCGGGTTTGTAAACGGGACGACTCGGCCCAAACCGTGAGGGCGAGATCCACTCATAATCCACCCAAAAGTTGTCTTGCCCGGTCTTGCATTCTTTCTGCGTTGGACCACATCGGCGGGTTCCACTACCCGTGATTGGATTAGGGGCGTTACCCCAGTTTCCTGTCATGTCCGGCTTCCCATTGGCCAGCCGCGGCGTTACGACGGCTGCAGTCTGCGTCGCCGCTGCCGGGGCTGCGTTGGCTGTCAGAGTCCAGTTGGGAGGCTGATTCGTTGGCTTGATCGCCGCCTTGACGCTTGCCGGAACAGGCATCACGACATACATCTGTCCTGTTTCCGTCAGCGTCGACGTAATGTCGCGCACGACGGTGCCGTTCTTCTTCTCCGTCATCTTGCCGGGGTAAAGCGCCTCGGCCGGATTCAGCGGATTGTTCCAGTCTTTGTAGTCGCTGTAAGTGAACTCGTAAGTGTTCGCGCCATTTTTCACCACGATGCGTTCGGCCATGAATTTTGCGTCGAGTGTGGCGGTCGCAGTTGCATTGGGGACGCCCGGAATCGGGAACGTCACCACCGGCTTGTTGCCTTCCCATGCGACGGACGTTTTACCTGCCGTCATGACATCGGCTGGTATCCGTTGCGGTCTGGCCGCCATTTGAGGTGGGTCAAGAATCCCGGCTATTGCGGCTTTCCACGCACCCTGCGGACTTGCCCACAGGCGAATCATCCGCTCCTCTACGGTTGCCGGCATTGGAGTGGCTTTGCCTTTACCCGCGACGAGTTCGGCGCCGGGAATGTCTTCGTTCCAGGCATAGGCTCCACTGAGGACTTCGACATTGGAGCAACTCTGGCCGTTGGGCCTGGTGCCGGTGATCTGGATCCGTTCACCCGACGTCTGGTAGCTGATGCTGGTTCGATACTTCGTCATATTGCAGGGCTGCCCGTCTACTTGCATGGTGCCCTTGCCCTGATATTCGAGCGACATGAGCAGATCGTATTCCTCACTGCTCCGCAGCATTCCCGTGTACCAAGCCCAGTTGAACATCACTGCCTTCAGGTCCTTCGCGCCTGCTGCCGGGGTGTACAGCGGCGCACCGCCTCGGCCCCCGCGCCCGCCGCCTTGCGCGCCTCCGCCGCCCGCACCGGCTCCGCCACCACCTTGGGCCGGCGCTGCCGCAGGTGCAGCACCCCGTGCTTGTGCAATGCCCGAGGACGGCGCGCAGATTGTCAGAGCGACTGCGATCGCGACATTTGTCCCAAAGATCTTTCGTAGAACAGCCATGATGATCCCCCTTCTTGTTTAGTCGGTCGGGTTAACGGCGGAAATCTGGATCTCGCGTCCATCCGGCATCGTCACCGACTTGAGAAACCCCAATGGACTGCCGTTCTTCGCAGGGAGGAACTTCACTTTAATGTTGTCTCCGGTATGGAGGGCATTCTCACCGGTCTTACCGACTCCCCTCTGAGCGAGAGATGTCGCAGAGCCGAGCGTCATCACCCACGAGGTTGTCGAACCATCTGGATTCTTGACTGCGATAGTCAATGAGCCGTGGGGATTGACGAACTTTACGCTCTCGACCGCCCCCGACATCTCCATGTCCTTCTTCATGTCATACACGCCCGCGAGTGAATGATGAGCCAGTAGGGAGCCCGCCGTCATGAACCCACACAACACAATGCAAACTAGAGTTCGCTTAATCATTTGTGCGCCTCCGAAAGCACTTCAGAATTTGAAAGGCTGGCGACGGACTATAACATCGGGCGCGTCGAAAGGGAATTCGGGGCCGCTTCTACTTCGACCAGATCGGCGTGCCGTCGATTGAGATTAGGGAAAGCGAGTTCGGTGGACGCGAAGGATGGCAGGCTCATGCGACAAGACAATGGATTTCGCGTCTCGCTATTCCACCGGTTGCAGCGAATGGACCGGCGTCCTGCTTTCCGTTCTGCTCAAAGAGGCAGGTGTAAAGAAAGAAGCGAGCTGGCTCGTGTATGAAGGCGGCGACCCCGGCAAGTACACCTACACGCTGCCTCTGGCCAAGGCCATGGACGACGTGATGGTCGCCTACGCGCAGAATGGCGAGCCCGTGCGCCCCGCTCAGGGCCACCCGCTACGCATGCTGGTACCCGGTTGGGAGGGGCCCTTCAGCGTGAAATGGCTGAAGCATATCAAGGTGGTCGACCAGCCCTACATCACCTGGAATGAAGCGATGAATCACTCCATTCCGCGGCCGGATCTGGGCGGCAAGTCTCGCTGGCACCACTTCCAGATGGCTCCGAAGTCGGTGATCACGCGGCCTTCGAGTGGCCACACGCTCTCCGGACCGGGCTTCTATGAAATCACAGGCTTGGCATGGTCGGGCTATGGCACGGTTCGCAGAGTGGAAATTTCCATCGATGGCGGGAAGACCTGGAAAGACGCGCGGCTGCAGGCGCCCATTCTGCGCATGGCGCACACGCGGTTTAATTTCGACTGGAATTGGGACGGGCAGGAAACTTTGATCCAGTCCCGATGCACGGACGACCAGGGCGAGACACAGTTATCCGTCGCTGAATTGTACAAGAACTGGGGCTACACCGACTATAAGTCACAGAATAAGACCCGCGCGATTCACTTCAATGCGATTCAACCCTGGCGCATTGCCAAAGACGGGAGCGTGTACGATGCAATGTTTGATTAATCGAAACGTCTCGAAACTTTGCGTTCTGCTGGCGCTGATGGCAGTGGCCACCTTTGGCCAGCGAACATATCCGAGCGTAGAAACGGGCGAGAATGTAGGAAAAATAAGAGGAGTATCGCGTGGCCGTATGGTCCGACAACACGTTTTACGTAAACTTGCGGCTCTGGTTGCTCTCTGCTCTCCGAGGCACTTCTTTGTTCGCACGCCGACCCGTGAGCTAATTCTTGAATTTGGGCACAGACTTAAGTCTGCCCCAAATTACACTTTCTCCGAATTACCGAGCCTCCGTTCTACCTCTCGGCCCTTGCGTTTGTCGAGCGCCGCGTCAGCAGATCCCAGTGGTCTCCGGCGCGTTTGGTGATCTTGGACACGTCGTCTGCCAGCAGGTAGCCTTCTTTTACCAGGGGAGCCGCCGCTTCCTCGACTAACTTCAAATACTGCTCACGCGACGGATAGCGTTGCTGGATCGACAGGCGGGAATCGCCCGCCTGCTCGCGTTCCGTCTTCGTCGCGGCGAACGGGACGTAGGCTCCAATCAGCGGGAATAGCTGCTCGGTTCCACCGATCGCGCTGTTCCGGAAATTCCAGCCGGTGTAGGTTGCGAGCGGTACGGCGATGTCCGGCAGGCGAAGACCGCCCACGGGATTACCGTCACGATCGACTTGGGGAACCAACAGCGGCAATGGCGTTCCTGCACCATCTTTTGTTAGCAAGCGGTTCAGTCCGCGCACGCCCCCAAAGGTTTTTCGCGGCGAACTGACGCCGCGAAGCGACGGGAATGCCACATCGGCGGCGCGAACGAGAGTGCCGTCCTGGAGGCGCGGGTAGCGGCTTGGAGGCGGCGCCACGCCGTCGCGCACCCATTTTTCCATCGCCACGATCAACGCGCGCATTGCAACCTCGTAGTTGACCGGATTGTCGGGCGTTTCGCCATTTCCCGCCGCTGGCGGGAACTTGCCAATGTTGTGCGGTGTGCCGGCGAAGTGATAGAGCCGCACGTTATCAGGCAACGCGATATCTTTCGACCCGTCGGGAGTGGTATGCGCCAGGGCAACGCTCCGCTCCCAATATTCGGTATCTGAATAGGTGTAAAAGATTTTCGGCTGATGCTCCGCGCCTCGAGGGTTCTCCAGTAAGCCTTCTTCGATGGCAGTAACAGGATCGCGTTGTTTTCGATCTGAAAATGGGAAATGCGTGGCCGACTCCATCAGCAGTGACGTAGGAGTCGACCATCGCTGATCGAGAACGACTCCGCCTGCGCCGGCCTTATGCGGTATCACAGCGTCGAAAACCTGGCGGTTGCGCTCATCGGTGTTGAAGCCTTCATAAAGAAAATCGCGGAGCCACCGCCCCGTCTGCGATGATCCAAATGCAAACGCGTATTTGGCGGAAGATGCCGCATCCGGAGCATACTTGACCCACGCAGCTACGTCTCGCACAGCGGCGAATCCAAGACCGGCCACCGGCGGGTTCACCGCTACATAGGACAATTCGTACGTTTGGCCGGGCTCAAAGCCGCCTTGTAACGTCACCGTGTTTCCCGAGAGCGTCCATTTTTCGCGTGGAATCGTCACCCAGTCGGCGCCCAACTTCGGGCGAACGCGAAGCGTGTTTTGCGGCGAGGCGGGATCGCTGGGCGTATAACCCACGAGGTCCCCGACTGTGGTGGCCTTCCGATCGTTGGGGATGAAAGTCGCGCGCACGAGGCCGGTTACGCCGGCCGCGGTAGGCAGATCAATTCGGATCGCGCCTTCGCGGCGAGCATCGAACTCCCAGCCGACCTGCACGATCGTGAAGCCGCGGCTGAGCAGAAATCCGTCGCCGACCTCACCGTCGGGTGTCGCGGTTACAGGGCCGCTGAACACGTTCAACGCGACGGTGCCTCCGCGGTTCACAATATCGAACAGCGCGATTCCGTTGCCTCGGCTTGGATCGCGGGGTTTGAAAATCACCAGATCGGCCGACATTTCAATCTTCCCCGCGCTGTTCTTCGGCGCTTTGTCGAGATCCGCGACCACCTGGTTTCGCTTGTTGGCTGGGTCGATGAGGAAATAGATCTTTCCCGCGAGACGCTCGTATACACCGGCCGGTCCAAACGAGTGGCCGCCAGCCGCATCCCGGCGTGAAGTCATCTCAACGCGCGACACCTCGGCGCTAACCAGCGCCGGCACCAGGAACAGGACGAGCATCGACGAGACGGCATAGCGAACAAGGCGAATCATGTATGCCTCCGTTCAATTAAAGTGGAATGACCGCGAGATTACCCCAGTTTCAGGGCCAGGTCAAAATCGAACCCACTGAGGGAAATGGCGCATCATAGAGTCTCCGCTCCTTATTTGAAACTTGCTTCCTCATGGCTGCCCCGGCTGCTTCAATTCTGGTTTCGTGTATGACCAATGGCTGTGAATGATCTTCTATCCGCCGCTGCGGCGGCGGTACACCTCCGTGCTATTCCACCCGCGCCAGCGCGAGAGTCGTCAGTGCTTCGATCCCGTCCACGTCGCAAAAGCCGTAATCCAGTGCGGATGTGCCTGGTACGCGTGGGCTGGATTTGCCATAGCCGCGGGTCGACATGATGCCGGAATCCAGGCCGCTTTCCACCAGGTAATCGCGGACGGCCCTGGCTCGCCTTTCGGACAGTCCTCTGTTGTATTCGTCCATACCGACGTCATCTACCGCGCGCGCTCAGAACATCGCGATCGGATTGACCGGCGATCCGGTCGCATTGGGCAGCGCCAGCGGCGTGACCGTCAGCATGAACTCCCAGCGATTGCGTGACGCCGCCGCTTCGCTCAACGCCTCCAGATCAGCGCGGTCGAGGATGTGGATGCCGAGAATCGCCTGAACGAAGTTGTGGACGGCGTTTCTGAACAAATCGCCCTGCGGCTGCGGTGAATAGCCGGCCGTTTCCCAGACAATCAGCGCGACGTCGCGTTTCTTCAGCCACGGCAGGATCGAATTATCGAACCCGGCGGCGCCATCGTCCGGCCCGAGTTTGGCCCGTCGACCATATCGGCCCCAGCGAAGCACCAGGGCGTCTCCTGGACCCACTTTGACACCGGCTTTCTTTTCCCAGGCTTCGAGATCCTCGGGAAAGATGCGATCGCCGGGAGCGAGATACGGGACGCCCTTCAGTCTCGCGATGTCGTAAAACACCGCACGCGTGACGATCCCATTCTTCATTGGGAGAACGGAGTTCCTTTCTGCACCCTTTTCCTTCGTCACCAGTTTGGTTGCGTCATACCCGTTCCACATCTTTCCGCGGAAGAACGTGTGCGCGAGGGAATCGATGTGCGTTGCGGCGGCACCGTGAATGCACGGATACGCCACCCGATCGGTTGCCCCCGTGTCCGTCGCCGTCGTCATGGCCCACTCGGCCGGGCACGGCACGTCCTGCATCTTTTCAAAAAAGGTATTGGTCGAAAGGGACACCGGCACGCCTTCCTTCACCAGCGTCAGCGCGGCGCGGCGCTTGGCCGGCGTAATCAGGTTGAGCGTTCCAAGCTGATCGTCACGGCCCCAGCGTCCCCAGTTCGACAACTCTGTCTGCCAGGCCTCGTACTGCGTCTCGCTTACGAGAGGACGGGATGATCCTGCCTGGGAGGCGGCGTTCTGAGACAGCACTGCGACGAGTGCGAAGGCACACGCGACGACTGGAACCGTCGCGCGGATTGTCACTGGTCTCATCATGGTTTCCTCGCTATTGCCGGCGGTCGACAGCCGCGAAGTTTCGAGGAATGTGAGTAGGACACGCATAAGGCTCCCGCGTCGTAGTCGGTACTCGACAAGCGGCCTCTCCTATTCTGTGGTCTTTGTAGATTCGCATTGTCCTTTTCTTCATTCTGTTGTTCGAGTAATTCAGTAATTCCGCAAATGGAACTGTTGGAGCAATCGCTATTACGATACCACCCGGTAGCGACAACCCGGCGCCAAATTTGACGAGTGAAGATCCATAGGCGAGTTTAGTCTCATTTCCGCAGCCTGCAGCCATACCTGCATGCGACACGTTGGGCGGCTTGTTCTTCCTAGAAATTAACGCGATCCTCCGGAGATTTCGCTCCGGGGTCGTTTTGTAGCTGTTTGAATTGGCCGACTGACGCGGCATTCGGTACGTTGGCCGTTTCTACTTTTAAGGATCCTCAATCGATTACTCGCTGATTATTGCGAGTAACGCCGAGGCGTTTACGATCGCAGTGGACGTGTGGTCGGTTTGTCGTAGATGTGAAATCGCCAAACCCCAGTTTGTCCGGCCAAGCGAACGATACAAGGCTGTACGTCCGCTTGCCATCATCCTGCAGGCGGAGGCACCTCTTCAGGCTCGCTATTCCACTCGAAAAAGCCTCGGACCTGCAGAATGCGATCTGCGAGTTCGGTAGCCAGATGCATCCGTCTTGTCCAATCCGCGCTGTCGAAAAACAGCTGCACCTTGCTCGCTAGGTCCGTGTCCAATCAAGTCAGCCGGCACGACGAAAGGTGGAACAATGGTCAATGCTTGTGTTGGTTTACCGTAGAAGTGCCCCGGGCGGAATTGGAATCCGCTTTTGCGCAGCTTTTTGTCACGAATCAGCGACATTGTAATCGCTAAAACCGCGACTCCATCCCAGGTCGAACGCTGAAACTCGCCGCACTATAACCTTTAGTGTTTGGTTCGCCCGTTGCAACATGCGACTGCAATGGAACGCGACTTCTTCGACCCAACCCCCGAAAAGCAAGTAGTCGTCCTAATCCATAACGCGATGCTCCACCTCTTGGGATCCAACCCCGCCATTTTCCTGATCGTTTGGTCGTCGACCGTTGTGCTGGCGCGGAGCCATCGCTTTCTGATGCTTTGCAATGATTCCTTGTTCGCGGCGCCGCCCAGGTTTTGGTGAGCCTGAAGGACTGCTGTGAAACGATAGTCCGAGACAAGTGCGTGAGCCTTGGGGCAATCATCACGTTTCTTTGGTGCAGAAAGCGGAGTTCCTGAAAGTTGGACTTGCACGGTGCGGTGCTATGATGCCGGTAGAAGATTTCACCCGCGGAGGCCAGGATCTATCTGCCTTGTAGCAGCGCGGTTCTTTTGTATACAACACGCGCCGCTCACCAATGCATTTCGGGTTTTAACGCGGTTCAGGGGGAAAGTTGGTCATGCTGTCAAAACGTGTCAATTTTGCGATTTTTGCCGCAGTGCTTGCCGGGATATTCAGTGTCTCGCGTTTCACACCCACACTGCGCGCGCAGCAAACTGCTGTCGAAGCGTTGGAGAAGGCCAAAGTTTTACAACGCATGCCCGAGTACAAAGCTGCCAAAGGAACTTCTCCCGGCTTTGTGCTCGATCCTGCGTGGCCGCAACCGCTGCCTCATCATTGGGTCATTGGTGACATCGGTGGTATCGCTGTTGATAAGCACGATCATATCTGGGTCTATCACCGTCCTCGTTCCGTTAGCTCCACCGACAGTGGAATGCAGGGTGCCACTGCGAAGGACGCTCGCGGACGCACGATCAGCGACCTCGGTTTCCCGCGTCCTAACGGCCAATTGAACGGCTGCTGCATGCCCGCGCCTTCCGTTCTTGAGTTCGATCAAGCCGGCAAACTGCTCCAGGCCTGGGGCGGCCCTGGCGACCCGGGCTTCTTG
>Ga0137361_10003500_pt1 | contig 10213 bp, 10 predicted proteins | sample Mad1_80_16metaG_FD_104923 | JGI IMG/M metagenome (GOLD analysis project Ga0137361, IMG submission 104923) | Vadose zone soil microbial communities from Angelo Coast Range Reserve, California, USA - Mad1_80_16 metaG | ecosystem: Environmental > Terrestrial > Soil > Vadose zone | place: USA... | reverse complement strand
CTTCTCCACTGCCTCCTGCAGCTCCTCCAGATACGCCTTCTCCAGCGAACGGAAGTGTGCGCTCCACGGCTCGATCTTCTTGATGTTGAATTTGGCGCTGACGTGCGCCGCGAACTCTTTCAACTCCATCTTCCCGCTGCCGCTCTTGTCATCGTGCCCCGCGATGAAGTCCCGGAACGGATACGACGCAATCGCAATCCGCTCTCGCGCCGCTATCGGGAAGACCATGCTCGGCCCCGCCGCCGGCTCCGTTCCCATCCCGGCAACCAGCTCCGGGCCCACTCCAGCGCAAACAATCGCTCCCGCCGCCGAACCAGCAGCTTGCCCAAGGAATCGCCTTCGTGTCGTCCGCCTCAAAACCGCGCCAGTCTAACAGACTGCCTCTTGCCCCGCTATCTTCTCCCCGCTCACCTAACATTTTCGCCAGCCCCCTCGATAGGTATAGAATTGGCTTCCGTTCGGGACGCCGGCCCAGTTCCGCGGGCCAGGAAAAAACGGAGCCACTGACAAGAGAGTCAGACTGGGGAGAAATCATGAGGAAAGCGCTTTTTGTGTTCCTATTGTTGTTCGGCGCGCGCCCCGCCTTCGCGCAAACGGCCCCCGAAGGAATCTGGCAGGGCTATGACGGCGAATGGCGCCACGTTTCGAGCCAATTGCTTGCGCTCGCCGAAGCCACTCCCGAGGAAAAATTCTCCTGGCGTCCCGCGCCCGGCGTGCGTTCCACAAGCGAAGTCTACATGCATATCGCCATCGCGAATTTTGGCTTGCTGGACGTGACCGGTCCCAAAATGCCCGCCGACCTGAAGGAAGGCATGGAGAAGTCCGTTACCGCAAAAGCCGAGGTCATCAACTGGCTCAAGCGTTCACTGGATGCCGTGAAGCAAGCCCATTTAGCGGTCACACGCAAAGACCTTGAACGCAAGGTTCACATCGTCGATCGCGATGCCACCGTCGACGGCATGTACTTGCGGATCATCGTTCACGCTAACGAGCACATGGGCCAGCTCGTCGCCTACGCTCGCATGTCCGGCGTCGTCCCTCCCTGGTCCAAAAACCAATAAGGACTCTTCGGCCGCCCTCCTGGTCTTGCGTAGCGCCGGGCTTTCCCCCGGTTTGTGGGGCACGCCTTCTCTGTCCCGGTTGCCTTTACCGGGAGTCCCGACGATGTGTGTCGGGAAGCCCGGCATCTTTCTCTTACCTCGGAGGCCCCCTCACTTCTTCACAAACAAAACGCAATAATCATTCTCCGGCCAGTCATTCACGATCTTCTCCACCTGCAATCCCGCCGCGCTCAGCTCCTCGATCACAATCTTCTGCGGAATCCCGTGTCCGCCCCGGTTGCTCGGAACTCCTTCTACCGGATCCAGCTCCGCGCGCGCCGGAAAATCAATAATCGCCAGCCGCCCTCCCGGCTTCAGCGACCGCACCAGGCTGGCATCAAACTCCGCCGGCTTCGTCAGGTGATGGTAAACGTGCCTTAAGAAAATCGCGTCGCAACATCCCGCCGGCAGATTCGTATCCGCCTCTTTGCTCTCCACCACCACCACATTCCCGAGCTTCCGTTTCGCCACCTGGGCCTTCAATTCCTCCAGCTTCTTCGCATCAATCTCCGTCGCATACACTCTGCCCGCCGCCCCCACCCGTTCCAACGCCGCAAGCGTGTACTTCCCGTCCCCCGCCCCAATATCCGCCGCCACCGTCCCCGCCTTCCACCCCATCAACCCCGCCAGCCGCCCAATCTCCTCCGTCGCTTCCCCGCGCACCCCCACCGCAAGCACCGCCGCCAGTGCGCACACCAGCCCCACCAGCAGTAATTTTTTCTTTATCATCGCAGCCCTGCCTCCTACCCCAACAAGCCAATCTGACTCCCCGCAAATTGCGACGTTAGCATTCCCGATACCCCGGCGGACCCCGCCATCCACTCCCACCCCGTCATTTCGAACGGAGCAGGGCGATGTTTTCTTTCCCTCCGCTCCTGCGGACGGTCGCCCTACGGATTTGAGAAATCTCTCTTCTTCCTCCGCCCGTTACTTCGCCGCTCCCAATCATAATGCTCAGCTATTTGTCGTATTCATCATGCCGGCGCACCCAGAAGGGTCCGCGCCCGCCTTCATCCCGGTCCTTGGGCACCAGGTCCAGGTAGTGATAATGGATGTTCAGCTTGTCGTTTCCCCGGTCGTAACATGAGTAGCAACACCGCCTCGCTCTCATCCTTGTAGAACACGCTGTGCCCTTCGCGCTCGGGAGCTTGCGGGTCCTGTATCTTGAAGTTGTAGAAAGCCTTCTTCTTTGTGAACTCTTCCGGAGTGAACGAGACGTGATAGTCGAAATTGAAATCCGTATCGCTCGAGGAGACCCACTTGAAATTCCAGCCCATCCGCTTCTGGTAAGCCGCAAGTTTGCCGTACGACGCGCGGGACACCGCGATCATCGTCACGTCGCGTTGCTTCAGGTGCACGCCGATGCCGTTGAATCCGTCGGCTCGCAGCGAGCAGTGCGGGCATCCCGCTTTCGCGCCCGGTTCAAACATGAAGTGATAGACGATAAGTTGACTTCTCCCGTCAAAAAGCTCCGCGAGTGTCTGTTTCCCGTCCGGTCCTTCAAACACATACTCTTTCCGGACCGCCTCCCACGGCAACTCGCGCTGCTCCTGGTTGAGCTGGTCTTGCAGCCGCGTGAACTCCTTCTCCTTCGCCAGAAACGCTGTGCGCGCTGCGAGCCACTCCTCGTGCGAGACTACCTTGTGATTTTTGATACCGCCGCCGTCGTTTTTCATGAGCTCACGTCTTCCCGTAATGCGAACCACACCACCACATCTTAGACCTCAAAAATTGCATGAAATTCCCGCAAGTGTCTTCAATTACCTTCATAGCTGTCCGCCTCAGCCGCGCAACACCGGCATAGAGTTTTCCACAGTTCATTCGAATTCTAATTTAGTCTCCCCGTATAATGTGCGCTCCACTTCAGGAGAGCACACCATGCGCTATCGCAAGTTCGGCCGCACCGGATGGAATGTCAGTGAAATTGGCTACGGCATGTGGGGACTTGCCGGCTGGACCGGCTCCGACGATGCCGAATCGCTCGACGCCCTGCAGCGCGCCGTCGATCTCGGCTGCAATTTTTTCGACACCGCGTGGGCTTACGGCGACGGCCGCAGCGAACAAATCCTCGCAAAGGTTCTTCGCGCCAACGCCGGCAAGAGACTCTATGTCGCCACGAAAATTCCGCCGAAGAATCGCCAATGGCCCAGCCGCCGCGATTTCACCCTCGATGATTGCTATCCTCCCGACTACATCGAAGAGTACGTCAACAAAAGCCTCGCCAATCTCGGCGTCGAAAAACTCGACCTCATGCAGTTTCACACTTGGGAAGACCGCTGGCTCAACGACGAACGCCTCCCTCGCGCGGTGGAAAAGTTGCGCATCAGCGGGAAAGCGGAAGCCGTCGGCGTCAGCGTCAATCGCTGGGAACCGTACAACGGCATTCGCGCCGTGCTCGAAGGCGTCGCCGATGCCGTCCAGGTCATCTACAACATTTTCGACCAGAATCCCGAGGACGCTCTTTTCCCCACTTGCCGCATGAAAAGCGTCGCCGTGATCGCCCGCGTCCCATTCGATGAAGGCGCACTCACTGGCACACTGACCGTGGATAGCACCTGGCCGCAGGGCGATTGGCGCAACACCTATTTTGTCCCGGAAAATCTGAAGAACAGCGTGGCCCACGCCGAAGCGCTTCGCCCGCTCGTTCCTGCGGACAATTCCATGGCCCAAATGGCGTTGCGCTTCATCCTCAACAATCCCGACGTCAGCACCATCATTCCCGGCATGCGCAAACGCCGCAATGTCGAGGCCAACATCGCCGCCAGCACCCAGGGCCCCCTACCCGCCCCCCTCCACAAACAGCTCCGCGCCCACCGCTGGGACCGCAACCCCACCAGCTGGAGCCAATGAACTCGGCGATGGCAACGCACTATCACATTCAAGAGCTGAGCAGCGGTCTTCGCGTACAAGCGCGCCAGGATCTGCCACGTTCCGGAGAGGTTTCTCTTAGCAGATATTGTTGGGATGTTTGCCGGTGTTGTGAGTGCTAGCTGGCTAGGAGGTTGGTGGTGGACTGTCTTGTCCATAGTCGCCGCGCTTACGGCATTCGGAGTTGCGAAAGGTCGGAGCGCCGAACTGCAAGTTACGAATGCCGAATTCATTACAAGAGGAGATCTCGGTCGAAGAGTCCGGACGCCGCGAATCAGGGCAAGCTATTGAAGAACACGCCAGGGCAGAAGGTGCGTAGTAGGAATGGTTGGTAATTCAAGTTCTACGCAGTTTGTTTCAGCGCGCGCTCGACGAGCGTCAGGCAACGCTCGGCTTGTTCGCGCATTAACTGTTCATGATCGCCGCGATCGCGCTGCAGGCTGTGGAGTTCGTCGGCAATCGCCAGCGCCGCAAGCACCGCGACTTTCTGCGTGTCCACCGTCTTTGTCACGTCGGCAATATCGTGCATCTTGTCGTCCACGAACTTCGCGAGCTTCTGGACATACTTCACATCCAGCTCCCCCTGGATGGAGTACGTCTGCCCGAAAATCTGCACTTTCACCGGCGCGCTCATGGTTTTTCTATGCGTGAAGATAACATAAAATTTGCGCGCCTGGTATGTCGATGAATGAGCGAAGGGAAAACTTAACTGGCGCGGAGTTGCGCGCCAAGAGTTTTTTCGAGCGCGGCAACAATTTTTCCGCTGAAATCGGCGATTTGCGTGTCCGTCAGCGTTGCGTCGCGGCTCTGGAAGGTAACGCGCACGAGCAGCGAATATTTTCCGGCGGGAACATTCTTGCCGCGAAAGAGATCGGTCGCTTCGATTCTGCTGATCTCGCGAATGCCGAGCGAGCGAATGGCGTCAACAACATCGGAGAAATGAGTACCGTCGGCAAGCAGCAAGGAGAAATCGCGCTCGACGCTCGGGAATCTCGGCAACGGCTCATAGCGCCGCGCTTCTTTCGCCGCATGCATCGCAGCATAAACCGGATCGAGTTCCAACTCCGCGAGGAAAACGCCTTGCCGCAATTTTAATTTTTCCGCGACTCGCCGCGCGAGTTGCCCCGCCAAACCGACTGGAAATTTTAGGTTCTGGAGAACTGCGATCAATCCAGCGCGCGCTGGATTGAGCCAACTAGGACCGTCCTGTTGCCAATGAAAGCCGCCGGAGAGTTCGCCGATGGAGTCGAGGTCTCCCTTGAGGTCCGCAAAAGAAAAATCGCGCGCCGCATCGTAAAGACCCTTTTCGCGCGCTTCGCCGGTCGCGCCGATGGTGAGCACGGGCGTCTCGACCGATTCGCTGCCGGGCAATCTGTAGTGGCGGCTAATTTCGAACAGGCGTGCGTTGCGCTGGCCGTGATTGAGATTCCATTCGATCGCGCCTGCCATGGTCACGATGCCGGTCGAACGTAGCACGTGCGCTTCTTCCGAGAGCGGATTGGAAAGCCGCGCGGGCGAAACGTCGCTGGGACGGAACAACGCGTCGCGCTCTTCGGCAACGTGAGGAATCGTCAGGATTTCGCGATAGCCAAGACCGATGAGCCGCTCGCGCAAACGCGTTTCCGCTTCGTAGTGTGGAAGGCGAGCCGCGCCTTGGCGAGCCGCCGGCAGACGTGGCGGAAATTTATCGAGGCCGTAAATACGCGCAATCTCTTCGATCAAATCGATTTCGCGCTCGACTTCGGCGCGCCAGGAAGGCTGCGTGCATTCCCACGCAGCGAGAAGCGAACCTTCCGCGCCGCGGTTTTGATCGCTTCGCACAGGCGCGAAACCGAGCGCACTGAGGCAGGCTTCGACCTGCTTGTCAGGAACATCCGCGCCCATCACGCGAAGAATTTCAGCGCGCGTCACGCGGATTTTTATCGAAGCGCGCTTGCCGGGATAGTCATCGACAACGCCGGCGAGTAACTCGCCACCGGCCAGCTGCAAAATTAGTTCAGCAGCACGCCGCGAGGCCAGCTCGGCCATTTCAGGGTCGGCGCCACGGCCAAAACGCGTGGAAGCTTCGGTATGCAATTTCAGAAAACGGGCGACGCGGCGAATGGCAACAGGTTCGAACCAGGCGCACTCGATCAAAACATTTTTCGTGGAGAACGAAATTTCCGTTTCCGCGCCGCCCATGATTCCACCGATGCCGATGGGGCGCGAGCCGTCCCCATCGGCGATCATGCAGATGTTTGAATCGAACTGGCGCTCTATGCCATCCAGAGTTCGCATTTTTTCGTTTGGCTTGGCGCGGCGCACCACAATTCTGTGGTCGCGAACCTTGTCGTAATCGAATGTGTGGAGCGGGTGGCCGAGCTCCAGCATCACGTAATTCGAAATATCGACGACGTTGCTGATGCTCGCTACGCCGGAGGCTTCCAGCCGTTCTTTGAGCCATTTTGGCGACGGCTGGATCTTCACGTTGCGAATGACGCGGGCGGTGAAGCGGCCGCAAAGTTCCGGGGATTGAATCCCAACCTTTATTGCATCGCCAGCTTTAGCAGGGCTTTCCGGCGGTTTCGGCGCAACGTGTTTCAGCGGGAGCTTGTAAATCGCTCCGACTTCTCGGGCGATTCCGTAGTGGCCGAGACAATCCGGACGATTCGAACTGACTTCCGCTTCGATCACCGCGCCATGCGGACCGTTTTCCACGCCGCCGATGTTGGTACCGGAGAGAGCGAGGCGCGAGGCGAGTTCCTGCGGCGTCGCAGTCACGTCCACGAAGTCCTTCAACCAGTTGTAAACGACCTTCATTCGTCAGTTCCCGTCCGCAGTTGTCCGAAATAAATACGCGTGAAGTATTCCATCCGCACATAGCCATCGCGTTGATGAGCGCGAAAAATGCGGTCCAGCTCCGCCATCATCAGGGCGTAGTTTGGATGGTCTTCGGCCGGAGCGAAAGAACTGCTGCGCAGGCGTCCGCGCAGACCATCCCAATCCAGCGCCTGTTCGTTGGGCAAGTCGCGTGAGTGGAAATCATCGCTGCCGAAGAAACTGCGAATATGATGCACCTCCGGGTAAGCATCTTTCACGCTTTTGTAGTCGATGCCGAAGCGTTCGAGCAATTCTTCGTATTCACGAGTGAGGCGCTTCTCCTCCATCCGCCGGTCATTCCAGGCGATGACGACCCAGCCGGCAGGCTTCAAGATACGGATGAATTCGCTTCGCGCAGAATTCGGTTCGAACCAGTGGAAGGCCTGGCCGGCGGTGACAAAGTCGATGCTGGAATCGCCGACCGTGGTGGATTCGGCTGAGCCTTCGATGCTCGAGAAGCTGTCGTAGCAGGCGAGATATTCTTCGCCGGCCTCGCGCATTTCCTTGTTGGGTTCGACGCCATAAATGCGATTGCCGTTTTTCAGGAACAACTCGCTGAGGAGCCCTGTGCCGGAGCCGATGTCGGCGATGACGTGGCCGGGGCGCAGGCCGCATTCTGCGCGCAGAAGATCGAGCACGGCTGCGGGATAGCCGGGGCGGTAGCGGACGTAGTCCGCTACGCGATTGGAGAAGCGCTGTTTGGCATCGGTAAAAGTCATGCCGGAAGTTGACAGTCGACAGTCAAGAGCCCCTCTTCTCATCAACACTGCATCGCACTTGCAGTATGCCTTCAGATCCCTGGACTCCGCGGCCCATCGCCCCGAAAAGCGGGGCGAAATGAAAAAACGGGCCGCTCCGCTCCGGATGACAGTTTGTGCGGCGTGACGAAGACGCAATATTGCCTCACGGGAACTGCCGCAAGAAGCGCACATCGTTCTGGAAAAAGACCTGGATATCGTCGATGCCATACTTGAGCATGGCCATGCGGTCGATGCCGATGCCGAAGGCGAAGCCGCTGACTTTTTTGGCGTCGTAGTTCACGAAACCATAGACGGCCGGGTCGACCATGCCTGCGCCGAAGAGCTCGATCCAGGCAGCGCCTTTGCATTTTGAACAGGTTCCACCGCCCGCGGCCGTGCCCGTTCCTCCGCAGAAGGGGCAGGAGACGTCGAATTCGACACTGGGCTCAGTGAAAGGGAAATAGCTGGGGCGGAAGCGGGTCTTCACGCTAGGGCCGAAGAATTGTTTGACGAAATATTCGATGGTGCCGGTGAAATCGCAGAAGGTGATGTCCGTGTCGACAGCGAGGCCCTCGACTTGATGAAACATAAACGAGTGCGTGGCGTCAGGATTGTCGCGGCGATAAACCTTGCCGGGAACGATGACGCGCACGGGTGGCTTCTGCTTTTCCATGGTGCGAATTTGCATGGGCGAAGTGTGCGTGCGGAGAAGGAGCGGCGTCTTCGCGCTTTTCGGCAGCTCCAGATAGAAGGTGTCCATGTCGTCGCGGACAGGATGGAATTCGGGAATGTTGCGGGCTTCGAAATTGTAGTAAGGCGTTTCGATTTCCGGGCCTTCGACTATAGAGAAGCCGATGGAGACGAAGATGTCTTCGATTTCCTGGAAGACCTGGCGGATCAGGTGACGAGAGCCGATGGGGCGGATTACGCCGGGAAGGGAGAGATCGACGCGCTCGCGGGCAAGTGTGGACTCTTCGGCGCCGGATTCGATGGCCAGACGGCGCACTTCGATTTGCGATTCGACGTGTGCGCGCAATGCGTTCAGGGACACGCCGACGTCGCGCTTCAATTCTGGCGTTGCTGGTTTGAGCCAGTTGTCGGTGACTAACGTGAGCACGCCAGATTTGCGGCCTAGCCAGCGGTCGCGGAAGAGTCTCCAATCCGCTTCATCGTGAACCGTTTGGAATTGACCGTCGAAGTGCCGGCGGACTTCGGCGAAGCGCGCAGTGACCTGCGCGGCATCAGTGATGCCGAGAGCGGCGAGAGTTTGGTCTAGACCGAGATCAGAAGTTGGCATGATCGCGAAGTAGATTACACCGAAGGGCACGATTTATTGTGCCCCTAGGGGAGAAAACGCTCCCCGACCTGCGCGGGGCCGCTAAAGGTGCGCGCAACCATCCAGCACGTGCACGGGCGGAAAAGCCTTACCCCTAAGGGGGTGAGCTACAACGCTACGCTTTTTTCGCCTTGGCTGGCGGCGGGGCGGCGGCTTTGGCTGTCGCCACTAGAGACGTGAAGGCTGCGGCGTCCTTTACCGCGATGTCCGCGAGGACCTTGCGGTCGAGCGCGACGCCGGCAACTTTCAGGCCGTGAATCAGCTGGCCGTAGGTGAGGCCGTTATTGCGCGCGGCGGCGCCTACGCGCTGAATCCAGAGCTTGCGATATTCGCGCTTCTTGACGCGGCGGTCGCGCTTGGCGTAACGATCGGCGCGATTGGCGGCTTCTTGTGCGGATTGGTAGAGCTTGCTCTTGGTGAGGAAAAAGCCTTTTGTCCTCTTGAGATACTTCTTGCGCCGTGCTCGGCGCTTGGTGCCGCGTTTTACGCGTGCCATGGGTTTCTCCTTTTTTTATGGGAAACAAGACAGGTTGCGTGAACGCGAAAAAAACGCGTACCGCAACGGGTTTGTTTCCGGGGTGATTCTGAATGCAGTGCTCTTGGCGCGGCGGCAAATACGCTTGCACCGAAGAGGTCGTCCGCGAGACGCGGACGATGCCGGGCTAAAGCCCGGCCGCTACACGTGCCCCGACTAAGTCGGGGCTTATCGGCCGGCAGGCACCCGTGAAGCGCTGCCTGGCACGAATCGTTGTCCAAACGTTGGAACGTCTAACGTCCGAACGTTCGGAAAAAGTCTAGCCGTAAGGAAGCATCTGCTTGACGCTGGCGATGTCTGCCTTGTTGACCAGGGTCAGCTTCTTGAGCTTGCGCATGCGTCCGGGCGCTTTGGTACCCATCAAATGGCGTTTGCCGGAGTGCCCGCGTTTGATCTTGCCGTTGGCGGTGAACTTGAAGCGCTTTCGGGCGCCGCGATGCGTTTTCAATTTCAGTTTTGGTTTCGATGCGTTTCTCGGCATTGCTGGAAATCCTCTCCTGATCTTATTGAGCACCACCAGTCAAGGCGCCTTTAAGGTTGACCTTGGTGCTAACTGGGGCGCAGCATGCTGCGCCGCTAAAAAAAACGTGTTTGCGCGTTTGATGGCGCGGATTACTGCGACTGCTGGGCGCTGGACGATGTCTGTCCCGCAGGCTTGGCGACGCTTACGCCTTTTTTCGGGGCGAGCAATGCCACCAAAACGTTCCCTTCCATGCGCGGCATGGTTTCGATCTGGCCCTGGTCGCCAATCTCCATGAGCAAACGGTTCATCTTG
>Ga0137361_10003498_pt1 | contig 10215 bp, 7 predicted proteins | sample Mad1_80_16metaG_FD_104923 | JGI IMG/M metagenome (GOLD analysis project Ga0137361, IMG submission 104923) | Vadose zone soil microbial communities from Angelo Coast Range Reserve, California, USA - Mad1_80_16 metaG | ecosystem: Environmental > Terrestrial > Soil > Vadose zone | place: USA... | reverse complement strand
CGACCTGATCCGCGACCTCGATGAGGCACTCGCCGTAGCCGACCGGTAGCGTCTCACTGCCGTGACTGGCGGTCGAGCGCCATCCGAGCCATTGGATCACCCCGATGCAGCCGCGAGACATGGCGCGCGAACTGCTCCCGCAATGCGGGTGCTTCCAGAAAAGCGCGATCCGCCCAAAAGCGCTTTGCCGGGTCGAAGTAGCCGACCGTGTCGAGAAACGCGACCGTGAAGTAATAGCCCTCAGCCAATGATTCGCTCTTCGCCCGCGCCACGACCGACCCATCCGCGGCGATCGCAGTCGCGAGACACCAGTCTACAAGGCGGTCGAGCTCGGCACTGGCGCGCCTGCGCTGGTCTGCACGCATTTCGGGCCACCCCAGCTTGATTAACGTCGCGACATCATAATTATTGTGGCTCGTCACGCCCTCGTCATCGAGCCAGCCATTGGGATAGCAGTCGTCGCGGATCTCAAAGAGGGTGTCGATCAATTTCCGCCAATATCCGATCCCGCCTTCGAGATAGCGAGCCATGTGAAAGGTGAGGCTGAGGTCGGTCGTTCGGAAACGCTGTCCGGCGACTTCATAGGTGGCGCCGAAGAAGCCGGTAGCCGGGTCCTGCCAATTGGCGACAAAGCGGCGGATGACCGCTTCGAGCCGCGGATCCCAGCGGTAATTTTTCGGCCGACGCCACAAAATCAGTCGGACGAGATTGGCGGTGGCGAAGTTGAGCTCTTTGCGATGGTCGATGCCCCCCTCTACTAAGCGAGAGACGAGGAGGCCTTCGAGGTAACGTTCGAGCCGATCGGGATCGTTGATGCGATCGAGAAAGCGTGGCGGTTTGCCGTCGAAATCAGCCGCGAGGAAATGGTCGACTGACGCATCGAGCTGCAGAAACCAGACTTCGGTGCCGGCGCCGTAACTGCCTTCCTCGTCCGGGCCTGCGCTCAGTGGCCTCGCCAGCGCAGCCAGAGTACGGATCCTCTCCAAGCTCGCCCGAACACCCTCTGCGTCGGCAGTATATTCCAGCCGCCAGCGAAGCTCCCTCATCGCTTGGCGCAGGCATGAGGTGTCAAGGCCACGAGCCTCGTCACGGTCGAGCGATGTTTGGATCGCTCGGACTTCCGGCTGCACCGCTTGGCAGAGAGCGGCCATTGCCGGAAAATACGCCGCGATTTCGCGTTGCGGGCTCCAGCCGATGGGAGCCGGCAGGGTTTTCCCCGAGCCCGTCATGCCCGTGCCACACCCCCTTTGGCACGAGGCTCGTATTGGATCAACCCGGCAAAAGCTGTTATGGCAAATACCCCGGCAAGAGCGATCACGCTGGCGAGCATGAGCGGGCTGCCGCTTGGTCCGAGTGAAAGTGCTGCAGTCGCTCCGGCAGCCCCGGTCATTTGCATGAAACTTCCCAGACCTGCGGCAGTGCCGATAATACCGGCGTTGACCCCGAGACTGCCGGCCGTCGCGTTGGGCGTGATCAGCCCGCTGCCGCAGCAAATCAGGATCATCGGCGCGATTATCGCGTACGGGCTCGTCACACCAAGCAATGCCAGGGTGACCATGGTCGAGCCGGCCGGGATCAGCCCCAAGCAGCCGATCGCGATCAGGCCATCAATGCCGAGCCGTTGCGTCAGCCGGTTCGACAAAAAGCTGCCGACGAGGAAACCCGTCGGCGGCAGCGAAGCGTAAAACCCGTAGTCCTCGGGGCGAACACCGAAGCCGACGATCAATACCGCCGGAGCCCCAGCGGCGAAGATGTGAAAGCCGGCGTGGGAACCGGCCGCAATAAATGCGTAAGACAGGAAGCGCCGCGTGCCAATCAAACTCCGATAGCCGGCGAACATTGAGCCGATGCGAAACGGCGGACGGTTTGCCGCTTGGTCCTTCGGCACATATCGGATCACCAGCGCCGTTGCCGCGCAGGCCAGCAAGGCAACGACAACGAAATTGGCCCGCCAGCCGAACCACCCCTGCAGAAATCCGCCAAGCACCGGCGCGAAAGCCTGCATGAGAGTGGCGGCGATGGCGCGCCCGGCAATGACCTGAGCGGCCGCCTCCCGCGCCCACAGCTCGCGCGTGATCGCGCGCCCGACGACCAGTCCCGCGCACGCTCCAACTCCTTGCACCACTCTGGCCACGATCAGAAACTCGATCGTCGGGCTCAGCGCACAGGCGAGGCTGCTGAGCGCGCTCAACACAAGGCCAGCAATGATCGTTTGCCGGCGTCCGTATCGATCTGACAGCGGTCCAAGGACGAGCATGCCCAGCGCAAAAGCCAACAGGTAGCCCACAAACGTAAGCTGTACCCGAGCAATCGAGGTCTCTAACGCGCTGGCGATCGCCGGTATCGACGGCACGTAGATCGTCGAAGCCACCATCCCGAGAGATGACGCCATCGTCAGGGTCAGCAACAGCACCCGCCGACGGGGGTGTGCCAACCCATCGTCTCGCGGCGGACGGTTGCCAAGGATTTCACGCATGATCGATCCTCATTCGTTAGCTTCGCCTGAGAGATTCATACTTTGGGCACCGGCCGTTCGAGTTGCCGAGCTCGGCTCGGGAGCGCGGAGACCCGCGATGCGGTAAAGGGGCGGAGGATGGCCGGCGGGCGGAAAGGGATAATGGGGATAACCGGCAAGCCAATCGGCAAGCGGTGTTATCGGCAACGTCTGGTCGTCATCGTCGCAATCGGGCAGCAGCAACACGCTCAGCCGCCGCGTGCCCTTCGGCCATGAGATTTCGAGCCGCCTGATCAGGGCACCCGCAGCACGGCTTCCGTGCTCGTCATCATCGCGGCGTGGCAGCTCAGACACCAGACCGTGAGCGGCGGGCGGACGACCGTGCAGTAGCCGGGCGTCGGCTATTCGAAACGAAGACGGTGCCGGGGGTAGCGCCAGCTCGAAGCGAGCTGTGCTCGGCTCAAGGATGCGCGCGACGAACCGGTCATCGCCGAGCCGAAAGCGGGCAACCGAGCCGGCGATCAAATCGGGAGTCGCGCTGGTGTGAACCGCCCATACGATATTGCCGGAGATTTCCGGGTCGATTTCGTCCTGGATGAGGACCCGCCGTCCGATCAGCGCCGCGCCGCGTCTGATCGAACCGGCCGGCTTCGCGTAGACTGCCGAGAGATCAAACACCACCCATTTGCGGTTGCCTTCGACGCAGCTACCAAGAATTGTTGTGCGGGCATTCGGAACTTGGTTGCAGCCGTCGATGACGAGGGTGTTGTGGCCTGCCGCGTGCATTCGATAATACCGCCATCGCGGTCCCGGTCGTGTGTCGGCGCCGTGGTCGAAATAACCAGGTAAGTCGTAATCATCCGAGCCGAGGTCGATTACCCACCGTTGTCTCGCCCCATCGATAATGAAACTCCCTGCATCAGCTTGAGCATGTAGCATCACATCTGCGGGACGGACCGATGATTCCAGTCCGACGCTGGCATCATTTCCTCCTTTGATGGCCAAATAGACCGGTCGCGCCTTGCGGTCGGATGCCCATGTATTTCGCAAGCAGGCAAGCTGACTGCCCCGAAATACTCTGCCTGTAGAGAGGTTGAGCGCGCTCGGTGCGGCCCTCGGTTGCTTCGGCCACAGCGTCATCAATGGCAGGAACCAACCGTCATACTTGCGCGCGAGCCAGCCGTCGACGGGTCGCTGAAAGCGGTGGGCGAGCCACGCCAGCGGTGAGACGTCGAATTGGCGCTCGGAGTCGCCAAAATTAAAGGCGGCTCCGAAAGGCCCGACCGCATGCAACGCGAAATCGCCGGTCTGCGCGAAGCCCGGCTGATCCGCCAAGCCAAAGCTGTCGCGCAGCGTGCTCTCAAGCGCAGCGACCATCAGGCCTGCATAGCGCACAGCCAGCGACCAGTAGCTGAGCCCCTCCGGCCAGGCGCCATCCGGCGCGAAGGCCTCAAAAACGTTCAGCGACGACGCCACGCAGCGTTCGAGGAGCCGTGTCGAGAGAGACGGACACCGTTCAAGCATCGCAAGGCATGCAAATACGATTCCGGAATTCGACACCAGCGCGCAGTTTTCGCGCCGCATCGGCCATTGCAAAATTCGATCTTCACATGCCATTAATGCCGGTTCGAGTACATGCCTGAGTAATGACTGCTCAATCTCTAGGCGTTCAACTGTCGAGAATTTGTCGTATAACCAGTCATAAGCAAGCGCGACGGAAACCGCGATTTCTGCGCAATCAAGAAATGACCTGATAACGGGCCGATATCTCCAGCTGGGAGCCGAGATAAAATCCTGTAAGAGATTTCGTGTTATTTTAAGCGCTTCGTGTGATTCATGGCCGTCGTGTATCATCGCCAAGAAGGAAGTATTGATCAGGCGGCGAGCTCGTCGTTTTATGTTCTCGCGTGTCTCTCCCTTAACTGGGGCAGGTTTTGTTTCTTGCAGTGCGGCATGCAAGCGCGCCCACACCTTCCGATTCTTCTTCGCCGCGTTGCGAATGCGCCCGATTTCGTCCTTTCTGAACAGGAGGTATGGGTGACTTGGTTCGAATGCCGCGACTGCCGTTTCAACGGTCCGATAATTGAATTCGTTTACTTTAAGAGGGTGCACGCTATCGAAGGGCAATCGAATTCCCCGATAGGGGAAGTATCGGTTGCTGCAGCCGACCGGCCGCTCCTCGATCGCGCAATTGCGGCGTGGCCGTCGACTGTTACAAGCACCCGTTCCGTCCCCAATGCGACACAATCGCAATCTGGTTAACGCCGGTGCGTAACCGAATGATTCTGATACAATAACGACTAGGCGTTAACTATGCAAGCGAATCGATGCTCGAGCCGCGGCCGCCGTAAGAAATTCGTCATTTCAGCTGGCGAAATTGAATTGGCCGCTAGGGCCAGTCGTTTGTATCAATTTGAGCTGCATGCGCCGCAGAATGGCGGCGGGCCGTCTCTGGAGGTTGTTCGGTACGATCCTTGCGGATCGGAACAGAAAACTGCAGTGCTGCCGACTTGTGAAATTTTGAAAAGCAGGCCTGTAACCGAAGGGTCAAGCGGAGAAATCGCCTCGCCTTTAGTAAATTCGGGCGGCCACGCAGGTTATTCTAATTCTCTATTAAACCCGTCTTTCGGTGGGTTACTTTGCTCTGAGAGAAACCTTAGGTCTAGCTTCGACGGATGCCAGACTGGGTCGCCCGAGCACTCCACCTCGCCGGTGCTCCATTGCTGTCAGAGCTGTCCGTGGGTACTCTGAATGGTCGTTTCGCCTGCCCGATCGCCGGTTCGCTCACTGACCCGAGCACCGCCGGCAGCCGCCGCTCAGCAACGTGTCTTCCCCGGCCGGACCGGGGGGTTATCACGATAGATTTGCAGCCGGGTTACGCGCAGCCCCGCCACGCCATGGGCCTCGATCGCGCGCTGCCAGGCGGCGAACTCCTCGACCGACAATTCGTAGCGGCGGCAGGCTTCCTCGAGACTAATGACGCCGCTACGGACGGCGTCGACGATCACCGCCTTGCGCCGCGCCACCCAGCGTTTGGTGTCCGGCGGCGGTAGGTCGACGACTGTACCGCTGATACCCGACAAGATCTCGTCGTCAGCCCAATTATACAGCGTAGCATTCTTGTCCATCAGCACAGAGTAAACCCGAAGGTCTTAAAGAACCACTAAAGTCAAACGCTTAACCGAGAGTGCACTTCCGATATGACGACCGTAGTGCTCACTGCAGGTTCACAGCATCGTCAACCAGCCGACTAGGCGTCGGCTTGTTGTCAACACGTTATCGTTTTCGTAAGGTAACCAACCGGAACCCAGGGTTCAGTTCTTCGCCCCCATTCGCCGCAGCGACTCGGCGCACCTGCGCCGCGGCCTCTGAAACGTAAGCAGAATCAAAGCGGTTGCTGTTATTCTCCGACTTGCGGCAAGGCGGCGCGATTCATATACTCCGCGCCGCCTCGCTCACGGAGGTTCGGGGAGACCGATGCGTCCGTCATTGCCGCCAAACTACCATCCATCCGACGATGAAGAGTTCATGAACCCGCTGCAGGTCGAATATTTTCGGCAAAAGCTGTTAAACTGGCGTGCTGAGTTGCTGGCTGAGTCATCTGGTACGCTTCAGCATCTGAAAGAGGAGAGCCTACTCAAACCAGATCTCACTGATCGGGCCTCGCTCGAGACTGAGCGGGCGATCGAACTGCGAACCCGGGCGCGCGGACGCAAGCTGATCTCAAAGATCGATGCGGCCCTCGATAGAATCGACGATGGTACCTACGGTTATTGCGAGGAAACCGATGAACCCATCGGCATCCGCCGGCTTGAAGCCCGCCCGATCGCGACCTTCAGCATAGAAGCGCAGGAGCGGCACGAGCGCATGGAGCGGACACACCGCGACGACTGACATCAAGACGTCCGTGCAATAATTTCCCTAATCTGTCGGACGGGGCCAGGTGGTACGATCATAACAAATTGGATCAAGCGTATTTGATTAAAGGTCGTAGTTTAGTAATACATTGCCAATATAATAGCTAGTGTCGTGGGCAAACCGGTCGGGGCAAAATGCTGGTCGATGCCGAAGGGATGGGCCTGAAGAGCGGTTGGACTGCCGTCCGTCGGCGCTTAAGCTGGATCCGGTCTCTTGCGAGCGCGGTTCATGTATCGGCCACCATCGCTGTCGGTGTAGGCGCCGTTTGCTTGGCATGGACAAGCACCACTATCATCGCGCAAACGATCGCGATTACGATAATTGGGCTCACCGCGATCGGCAGCTTCGCTGCATTGGCCCGCCGCGGGACGCAGACCGTGATGGTGGACCGCCTCGATGTCCTGCGCCGCGCGCTGGATATCGCCCCAGACGCGCAGATGATAGCCGCCCCGGATGGGCAAGTGCTTTATGCCAATCCCGCTTTCCAGAACATGTTTCCGGGGAATGAACCGCCCCTCGATCGCATCGAACGCTCGGTGGCCGTGGAGGATGAGGGGCTAATGAAGTTTCGCCGCCTGCGGAGCCGGGCTTCGGCCGGGGTTCGCGGGACAGAGGCGCTTTCTCTGGTCGATCCCCGCAGCGGGGCTGTTGACCGCTTCCGCATGGCGGCGAACCCAATCGCCGGGCGCGTCGGATACACCTTCTGGGATATTCGCGACGTCACCGCTCGTCATAAATCGGAGATGATTCTCCGTGCCGAGCGCGACAAGCTGGTGGACTTTTTTGATAACGCACCGATCGGCTTTTACTCAGCGGATGGTAGCGGCCGTTTCCGCTTCGTCAACCGAACCTTGGCGCAGTGGCTAGATGTTACTCAATCGGAACTCCTTGCGACCGGGGCGCGATTGCACGATTTTCTGTCCTCGGTACCGGTGGCCGGAACGGCTTCCTCAGACCCGTTCGCCGACCCAGGCAACGGAACGCATCGCGGCGAAGTATTGCTCAAAACCCGATACGGCCGCGTCCTCCCTGCTTGGATTGGGCAGAGCGTTGTCGGGTCAGGCGCCGAGATGTGCACGCGATCGGTGGTTTGCGACCTGACGCCCGAGCGCGAGTGGAAGGCCGCGCTCAGATCGGCACGCCGTTTTCAGCGCTTCTTTGCCAACGCGCCGGTCGGCAGCGCGCTACTCGACCGGTCTGGTCGCTTCGAGGAGGCGAACCGCGCGCTCGGAGAGTTGTTCGGCATCGAGCCCAAGGATCTGATCGGACGAAAGCTGATCGGCTTAGTAAACGAAGAAGACCGCTCCGGCATCGCGGCCAAGCTCGCAGCGACGGCGGAGGGACAATCGGAACGCGAACCGATCGAGATCAGTATCGCTCACCCGCGCGAGAGAACCATAGTTCTGTTCCTCAGCCGAATCGACGACGGTGATGACGGCCCTTCTGCGCTCGGCCCTTTCTCGGGCGGCGGATTCACCCTCCATTTTATCGATGTGACTGAACAGAAGAACCTCGAAATCCAATTCGCCCAGTCGCAGAAAATGCAGGCCGTCGGTCAGCTCGCCGGCGGAGTCGCACACGACTTCAATAACTTGCTGACTGCGATGATCGGGTTCTGCGACCTCTTGCTGCTGCGCTTTCAACCGGGTGACCCGTCGTTTGCCGACATCATGCAGATCCAACAGAATGCCAACCGAGCCGCCAATCTTGTGCGTCAGCTATTGGCCTTCTCCCGGCAGCAGACGTTGCAGCCGCGTGTTCTCAATATCACCGACGTTCTGGTCGATCTGTCCCACTTGCTGCGCCGGCTGATTGGAGAGAACATCGAACTCAAGGTCGTACATGGGCGCGACCTCGGTCGGGCAAAAGTCGATCAAGGCCAGCTCGAGCAAGTCATCATCAATCTCGCCGTCAATGCTCGTGACGCAATGCTCGACGGCGGACGTTTATTGATCCGCACCGCAAATATTTGCTGGGAACGAGCCGAGCGCCGCGGCCACGAGGTGATGCCGGCTGGGGAGTACGTGCTCGTCGAGGTGGCAGATACGGGGGTCGGCATACCTTACGGCAATCTCGAGCGGATTTTTGAGCCGTTTTTTTCGACGAAAGAGGTCGGCTCCGGGACTGGACTCGGTCTGTCCACGGTTTACGGCATTGTCAAGCAGACCGAGGGCTTCATCTTCGTCAACAGCGAGCCCGATAAGGGAACCCGGTTCGAGATCTATCTGCCGCGCCACCAAACAGAGGATGTTTCGCTCAGCGCTCGGACTGAGATCACCGAACCCGCGGCAGGTAAGGATTTGACCGGGTCCGCCACGGTCCTCCTGGTCGAAGATGAGGATCCTGTCAGGAAATTCGGAGCTCGCGCTCTACGCAACAAAGGCTACAAGGTCATCGAGGCCGAGAGTGGCGAAGCGGCGCTTAGGGTGATCCTGGATGGGAAAGAAAGGATCGATCTGCTGATCACCGATGTCGTGATGCCTCAACTGGACGGACCAGCACTCGTCCGCGAAGTGCGCGGCATTCGGCCTGACATGAAAGTGATCTTCATATCGGGATATGCTGAAGACGCGTTTCGGCAACGGCTCGATCGCGACAGCAATATCGATTTCTTATCCAAGCCATTCAACTTGAAGCAACTTGCCAGCAAGGTAAAGGATGTAATCGGCAGCAATTCAGGATGATGATCAGCTCCGGGAACACCCAAGTCGTTGATTTATTGTCGCGCCGATGGCGCAGCGGTGATGCTCGGCTAGAGATGATACTCCGGTCCTTTCCGGTCAGAGGATCGGAGAGCCTGGCATGCTTCGTCCGGGACCGCTGGGACCCGAGCGAGCGACCGACCTGTGGTCGAACCCGCTTCCGATTGCATCTCCCGAACAAAACGTGTACGATATTCTACTGGCCGCGTTGCACGGCGCTGCTGGGTGTGAAATAAGGAAGCGGATCATGCAGACAGCGTTGCGCCTATTGGACAAGGAAGCGATGGACAGACAGCGAGCTTTGGACGCAGCGCTGGGCCAAATCGAACGTGCCTTCGGCAAGGGTTCGATCATGAAGCTAGGATCGCGCGAGGCCGCGGCGGAGACCGAGGTGATCTCCTCAGGCTCGCTCGGTCTCGATATCGCGCTCGGTATCGGAGGATTGCCGCGTGGCCGCGTCATCGAAATCTATGGACCGGAGAGTTCCGGGAAGACCACCCTGGCGTTGCACGTGATTGCCGAAGGCCAACGCGGCGGTGGGACTTGCGCCTTTATTGACGCAGAGCATGCGCTCGACCCGGGCTACGCTCGCAAACTCGGGGTCAATGTTGACGAGCTGTTGATATCTCAGCCCGATGCCGGCGAACAGGCACTCGAGATCGCTGACACGCTTGTTCGCTCTGGTGCGATAGACGTCCTGGTGATCGATTCGGTGGCTGCTCTCGTTCCTCGTGCTGAACTCGAGGGCGAGATGGGCGACAGTCACGTCGGCCTCCATGCCAGACTGATGAGCCAGGCGCTGCGCAAGCTGACCGGATCGATCGCTCGGTCGCGCACGATGGTAATTTTTATCAATCAGATCCGCCTCAAGATCGGGGTAATGTTTGGCAATCCCGAGACCACCACCGGCGGCAATGCACTGAAATTTTATGCGTCAGTTCGCCTTGACATCCGGCGCATCGGCGCGATCAAAGATCGGGACCAAGTGATTGGCAATCAGACTCGTGTCAAGGTTGTAAAAAATAAAATGGCGCCACCATTTAAAGTTGTTGACTTTGACATCATGTACGGCGAAGGCGTCTCGAAACGCGGCGAACTGATCGACCTCGGCGTTCAGGCGGGTGTGGTCGAGAAGTCTGG
>Ga0137361_10003495_pt1 | contig 10216 bp, 10 predicted proteins | sample Mad1_80_16metaG_FD_104923 | JGI IMG/M metagenome (GOLD analysis project Ga0137361, IMG submission 104923) | Vadose zone soil microbial communities from Angelo Coast Range Reserve, California, USA - Mad1_80_16 metaG | ecosystem: Environmental > Terrestrial > Soil > Vadose zone | place: USA... | reverse complement strand
TGGGGCTCCTGGTGGGCCTCGTCGGGCCGCGCCTCCTCGGCCGCGTGGGCCAGTCCAGAACCGCGGCCGCCCGGGCCCAGATCGAGCTGTTCGGTGCCTCCCTCGATCAGTTCAAGCTCGACACCGGCGCGTACCCGACCAGCGCCCAGAGCCTGGACTCGCTCGTCAGGAACCCGGGCCTCGACAAGTGGGCCGGCCCGTACCTGAAGAAGAACGCCGTGCCCAAGGACCCGTGGGGCAACCCCTACCAGTACGCCTGCTGTCCGGGACAGCACGGCGACTACGACCTCTGGACCTACGGCGGCGACAACGCGCCGGGCGGGGACGGCGAGAACGCCGACGTCACGTCATGGGACACGAAGTAGCTCGGGAACCGACGCGGTCCCGAGCCTCGACGCGTCGCGGGCTCGCGCCTTCGCCGCCGCCGGATCCGTCGGCTCGCCCCGCCGGGGGCGACCCCGGCGACCGCGGCTTCACGCTCCTCGAACTCATCGTGACCTTGTTCGTGCTCGCGCTCGCCACCGCGATCGTGGTGCCCTCGATCGGACGCGGCACCGAGGGGATCCGGGTCCGGGCGGAGGTCGCGGGGTTCTCCGCGTTCCTGCGCCGAGCGCGCGAGGAGTCGGTCACGACCCGCACCGATCTCGCCGTGACCGTGGACCCCGTCGCGCGTCTCGTGCTCGAGGAGACCGCGGACAACCAGGTCCGCGCGCGGCATTCTCTGCCCGAGCGCATCACGATCGAGGCCGATCCGCCGGCCGCCCTGACCGTGTACTTTTCCCCGCTCGGGTTCTCGACTGGCGGCGCCTTCCGCGTCGGCGGTCCGGGAGGGGTCGTCTACCGCGTCTCGGTCGACCCCCTGACCGGGCGCGTGCAGAGCCGCCGCGAGCCCACGCGATGAGCGGCCGCCGCCGCCCGCACCCGCCGTGGGGGCGGCGTCGGGGCCGTCGCCGCGCCCCGGCGACCGCCGGCGCCCCCGCCGACCGGGGCTTCACGCTCCTCGAGGTCGTCGTCGCGCTGGCGATCCTGAGCGTCGCCGTCGTCGCCGGCATCCAGCTCTTCGCCGGCGGCCTGCGCCTGCTCAAGCTCGCCGGAGAGCACCAGGAGGCGACGCTCATCGCCGACGCGAAGACGCGCGAGGTGTCGGCGTTCGTGGAGGGCCACGAGACGGGTACCGACGGTGGCTTCACGTGGGAGCGCACGATCCGGCGGACGGAGGTGCCGGTCGAGCTCGCGACCACGACCGCGCAGCCGTACGAGCTCTACGCGGTCACCGTCAGGGTCAGCTGGGAGCGGCAGCGCACGGTGGAGATCACCACGCTGCGCACCGCCCACCCCGCGGCGCCGGGCGACACGACGACGCAGCCCCGCAAGCCATGACGCGCCGCGCGCGCCGCGCTCCCCCGTCCGGATTCACGCTGCTGGAAATCGTCATCGCCCTCGCCATCGTGGGCGCGCTCCTCACGATCGCCTTCGGCGGCCTGCGGGTGGCGCTCTCGGCGTGGCGCCAGGGCGAGGACCGGGCGGAGGTCCACCAGCACGCCCGCACCCTGATGGTGGTGCTCGGCCGCTCGATCGGCTCCGCCTATCCCTATCGCATCGCCGGCGAGCAGGCGCCCGAGGCGGTCCTGCAGTTCGACGGCTACCCTGACCGCCTCTCCTTCGTGACCCGCGCCGCGCCGTTCCCGCTCACGGCCACGATCGCGTTCACCGCCGTGCGCCTGAGCCTGGACACGGGAGAGGAGCCCGGCCTCGTCGTCAGCGAGCGCGCGCTGCCGAACCAGCAGGTCTGGAGCAAGGCGACTCCTGTCTTCCGCGATCCCGAAGTCACCGCGCTCCACTTCCGCTACCTTCGGCCCGACGCGGACTGGGAGGAGCGCTGGGACGGCGCGACGGAGCTCGGGTTGCCGGCGGCGGTCCAGGTCAGCTTGACCACGACGCTCGCGGGACGCGTGGCCGCGCTGCCGCCGATCACGATCACCCTCAAGACTCTGAAGCCGCCCGCGTGAGACGCACGACTCCGGCAGGAGGTCGGGTGCGCCGGCGGAGGGGGCTCGCCTACCGCGGAGCCGGCAGCGGAGACGGGGGGTTCGCGCTCCTCGCGGTGCTGCTCGTGCTGACTCTCCTCGGCGTCATCGGCACCGAGTTCGCCTACTCAATGCGGCTCGAGGCCTCGATGGTGCGGTCCTACCGGGACGGCGTCATCGCCCTGAACCTGGCCGAGGCGGGCGTCCAGCAGGCGATCCGCGAGATCCTCACGCAGGCGGCGATCGTCGGCAACCCGGACGACGAGCCGCTCACCTTCTACCGGACCGCGCTCGACCGTCTCCCGCGCCTGCCGCGCGCCGCAGTTCCGCTCGGTCCCGGCCAGTTCTCCTACCGCATCACCGACGAGGAATCGCGAATCGATCTGAACCGCTCGCGGCCCGACCGCGTGGATCGGCTCCTGACCGCGCTCGGGCTCGACAAGCAGGTGCGCGACACGGTCGTCGACTCGCTCCAGGACTGGCAGGACGCCGACGAGGACCACCGGCTGAACGGCGCCGAGAGCGAGGACACCTATCTCAGGCTCCCCGTGCCGTATCGGTCCCGCAACGGTCCGCTCGAGGACATCCGGGAGCTGCTCCAGGTCCACGGCGTGACGCCGGAGATCTACCACGGCCACGACCAGAGCCTTCCGCTGCGCGACTTCGTCACCGTGCACGGGTCGCCACAAATCAACATCAACACCGCGCCCGCGCTCGTGCTGAAGGCCCTCGGCCTGTCCGACGCGGAGATATCCGAGATCGAGCAGACCCGCCGCGCCGTTCCCTATGTCGTCGTCCCGGGCAACTTCGCCGGGTTTGGGTTCAGCACGACGACGCAGACGTTCCGCGTCGAGGCGGAGGGCCTCGTGGCCGGCGAGCCGGTGACCCGCGTCATCGCCGTCGTGCGCCGGCAATCCGACGGGCAGGGCCACGACATCGCCGTGCTCGCGTGGTACCCGAACCCCGCCGAGCCGGCGAGGTCCCCCAAGTGATCCTCGACCGGCTCGGGGGCGCGATACGCATCGGCATTGTGCTGCTCGCCGACCGCCTCTCCGTCGCCGTCGTGCGGGCCGGCCGGCTCCGGGACACCTTCGCCATCGTCAACGCCGAGCAGCCCGCCGAGGCGCTCCGCGCGGAGCTCGAGGCCCGCCGGCTCCGGCCGCGGACGGTGCGCCTCGGCCTCGCGCGGAGCTTCGTGGTCGTGAAGCTCCTCGAGCTGCCCACGGCTGGGGACGGCGACCTTCGCCAGATGGTGCAGTTCGAGCTCGAGCGCCACGTGCCGTTCCCGGCAGAGGAGGCGGCGTTCGACTTCGCTCTCCTGCGCTCGGCCGGCGGCGCCCAGCGCGTGTTGGTGGCCGCCACCGAGCGCCGCACCGTCGAGCGGGCCCTCACCGTGCTCCAGGAGATCCGGGTGCGACCGGCCTCGATCACGATCGCCGCCCACGACCTGGTGGTACTCCTCGAGCGCCGGCCGCGCGCCGAGCGGGCCGTGTGGATCCACCGCGTCGGCGACGCCGCCGACGTGCTCATGCTCGACGGCAACGCCCTCGTCGCGAGCCGGAGCATCGCCGTCCCGGACGCGAGCGCACTCGCCGCCGAGGTGCGCGGCAGCCTCCTGATGCTCCGCTGGGCCGAGTGCGATGCGGTCTGGATCTCCGGCGACGGCGCGAGCAGCCTCCGCGAGTCGCCCGCCCTGGGCGCGCTCGGGCTTCCCGTCGGCTCGCCGCCACTCTCCGCCGTCGCCCGGCGGGCCCTCGGCGGCCTCGAGGACTCGGGCGACGGCGCCGCGCTCCTCGCGGCCGCGGTGGCCACCCGGCCGCGCGCGTCCCGCCTGGATCTGCTGCCGGCGGCGCTCCGGCCGCGCCGGCTGACGCGCGAGCAGCGCACGACAGTCGTCCTGGCGGCGATCACGGCGCTCCTCGGGCTCAGCGCCCTCGGCGCCGAGTCGGCGCGCAACCGGCACGAGCTCAACCGCGTCGAGAGCGAGATCCGCCGGATCGACCCCGAGGTGCGCGCCGTGCAGCGCGTCATGGACGACCTCGAGCACCAGCGCCGATTGCTCGCGACTGCGCAGACGATCGCCGCGGCATCGCTCCGGCCCCTGCCTCTGCTGCGCGAACTCACGGAGACGCTGCCGACAGACGTCTGGCTGACTACCCTCACGCTGGACGCGAAGGGCGTCGAACTGACGGGCCAGGCCTCGACGGCGAGCGCCCTGATCCCGCTCCTCGAGAACTCACCGTCCCTGGAGCACGCCGAGTTCGCCTCGCCGGTCACGCGCGGGCGCGACCGGGAGCAATTCCGGATTCGCGCGGGCTGGGAGCGACAGCCTACGGCGGCCCCGGCCCCGCCGCCGCCGAGACCGACGCCCGCCCGCCCCGCCCGGCCTGGCCCGCCCGCCCCCGGGACCCCGGCAGAGGCGCCGGCCCCCCCGACTCCTCCGGGCCCGGCCCGCGGGGAGAGGCGCTGATGGCGACGATCACCGTCCGCGAGCGGGTCCTGATCGGGATCGCCGGCGGCGCCGTCCTCCTGACGGTCGGGTGGGTCCTCGTGGTCGAGCCGCTGCGCGCCCGGAACCGAGAGCTCGCCGACCTCGTCCCCTCGCGCGTGCTCGTGCTCGCCAAGCGGCGCGAGCTGATCGCGCGCGCTCCCGAGGTCCGGCGCGAGCTCGACGAGACCGCTCGGCGGGTCGCCGAGCTGAAGACGCGTCTCTTGACGGCGGCCGCGCCGCCGGTCGCCGCGTCGGAGCTGGTGAAGATCGTGAAGGACGCGGCCGGCCAGGCCGGCCTTGAGGTGCGGAGCGAGCGGATCCTGACCCCGACCGCCCGGGGGGAGTTGCTCGAAATTCCGCTCGAAATCACGGTTTCCGGTGGTATTCGTGAGCTGGTAGCGCTGCTCTATCAGCTCGAAGAGGCGCGACAGCTCTTGACGCTCCAGGACGTGAAGATCAGAGTTCTCAACGTGAGCCAGCCCAAGGAGCTCCTCACCACCCTCTCGGTGTCCGGGTTCATCCTCCCGGGGCCCCCGCCGCCCAAGCGGTTCTAAGGGATGTCGAAGGGCTTCCTCGCTCTGGACGGGGTCTTGGTCATCGCCTCGATCTTCTTCGCCACCCAGATCTGGCGTAGCGTCGTCGCGCCCTCCCCCATCGCTGGCGCGCGCGCCCGGCCGCCCGGGGCGAGCGCGTCCCTGGCGCGGGGCCCCGCCCCGACGTCAGCGGGGGCCCGCGCGCCGCTCGCGAGCTACGGCGTGATCGGAACCAAGAGCCTCTTCAGCCCCGCGCGCACCGAGGGCGAGGCCGCCGCGGGCCCCGCCCAGAGCGGTCCCCGGCCCTTCCTCTACGGTGTCGTCGTGGCGACCGACCTGTCGATCGCGTACCTCGAGGATCCCGGCAGCAAGCGCGTCACCGGGTACCGCGTGGGGGACGCGATCGCCGGCGGCACGCTGACGGTCATCGCTCCCGACCACGTCGTGCTGAAGCGCAGCGACGGCATGATCGACGTCCCCCTCCGTGATCCGGCGAAGCCGCGCGCCGCGGTGCCCGAGCCCGCCCCGCCGGCCGGGGCGCCCCCGACGGCTCCTCCTCCGACCGCCTTCCCCCAGCCGCAGATGCCCGGCATGCCCCCGCAACCGCCGGCGTCCGCGCTCCCCGGGGCCTTCCCTCAGCCGCCTGGGCTCCGCCGTCGGTTGCCGGTGCTGCCGGCGCCCGGAGCGCCCCAACCCGGCCCCGATGCGCCCAACCGGTAACGTCCGAGGCATCGCCTGCGGGGTTCTGGCGCTTACCCTGTGCGGGTGTGGCGGCGCCCGGTCCGCGAAGTCGGTGCGGCCGCTGCCGGCCCCGCCGGCCGCGGCCCCCCTCACGCCGCCGCCGCCGGGGCCGGTCTTCGAGTCGAGGCCGCCCCTGCCGCCCGCGTCCCTCGGCCCGCGCGCGGGGACGACGGAGGCGCCCGGTGCGCCTCCCCCCGGGCCGCCCGCGGAGCGCCGGCCCACTCCGGCGCCGCCGATCGCGCCGCCCGTGCCGGCCGCCCAGCGGGGCCGCTTCGTCGTCCTGAACTTCGACAACGCCGACGTCGAGACCGTCGTGCACGCGGCCAGCGAGATCCTGGGCTTCAACTACGTGCTCGCGCCCGACGTACGGGGCAAGGTTACCGTGCAAACGTCGGGGCGCATTCCCCAGGAAGACGTGTTCAACCTGCTTCTCGCCATCCTCGAGGTGCACGGGTTCACCGCCGTCCGGTCCGAGAGCCTCTATAAGATCGTCCGGATCCCGGACGCCGCGACCCGCGGGGTGCCGACGGTCGTCGGGACCGCGCCCGATCCGGCGCGCGCCCCCGAGGAGGTGATCACCCAAATCGTGCCCGTGCACTATACGAGCGTCAACGATCTCAGGACGCTGCTGCAGCCACTCGTCTCCCAGCAGCGGGGGTCGGTCATCGCCCATCGCGAAACGAACGTGCTCATCATCACCGACATCGCCTCGAACATCCGGCGCCTCCTCGACATCGTGCGGCTCGTCGACGTCCAGGTGGCCCTCGAGGAAACCCAGATCATCCCGCTCCAGTACGCCGACGCGGGGGACCTCGGGCAGATCCTGAACCAGCTGTTTGCGTCGGGCCGGCTGCGCCCCGGCGCCGGCGGCGGCGCCCCGACGCCCACGCCGCCCACCCCGGGGGGCGCCGTCGGGGACTCGGCGACGGAGCGGCCGCCGCTGATCCTCGCCGAGCGCCGTGCGAACGCGCTCGTCGTCAACGCGCGCCGCAACGAGATGGACACGATCCGGAAACTCGTCGCCCGGCTCGACATCAACATCACGGGCGGGCGCCGTATCTTCATCTACTACGCCGAGAACGCCAAGGCCAAGGACCTGGCGGCCACGCTGAACGCCATTTACGGCGGCGCGCCGACGGGGACGGGCCGAGCCGGCGAGGCGCTGGGACCGCCGCCCGGCTCCCCGGTCTACGGGGGGCCCGCGCGGGTGACCCCGCCGCCGCCTGGGCCCACGACGCCGGGCACGGGCGAGGCGACGTTCGTGGAGGGACAGTTCCGGTTCATCGGCGATGAGACGACGAACGCGGTGATCGTCGCGACGTTCCCGCGCTACTGGACCGACTTCGAGCAAACGCTGAAGCAGCTCGACCGGAGCCCGCGCCAGGTCCTCATCGAGGTCCTGGTCGCCGAGGTGACGTTGACCGGCGATATGCGGCTCGGGATCGAGTGGGCGGTGCGCTCCGGCAAGTTCGACGTGTCGAGCGCGCCGGGCCTCGGTTCGAACCCCGCCGGGACGCTCCAGGGCCGGCCGTCGTACAGGATCCCGACGGCGGCTGCGGCGGGCTCGACGGCGGCGATCACCACCCTCGCCGGGCTCAACGTCTTCACCTTCGCAACCGACCAGTTCTTCTCCGCGATCAACACGTTCGCCTCCGAGGACCTGCTCAACGTGCTCTCGAGCCCGTCCATCATGACGTCTGAGAACAAGAAGGCGGTGATCAACGTTTCGACCTCGATCCCAATCGTCACGAGCCAGCAGGTGCCGATCGGCGGCGCGGTCGCGACGGGCACGACCACGACGGCGGTCGTCGGCACGCAGTCCGTCGAGTACCGCGACGCCGGCGTGGTGCTGACGGTCACGCCGCGGATCGGCGAGCGCGGCACCGTGGCCCTCGACGTCAAGCAGGAGGTGAACGATATCGGCAACCAGTTCTTTGGGACGACGGGCTCGCCGACCATCATCAAGCGAGAGGCCGAGACCTCGGTGGTGCTCCTAAACAACCAGACTCTCGTCCTCGGCGGCCTCATCAAGGACAAGCGGGATCGGACGACGCGGGGCATCCCGGTGCTCAAGGACATCCCGATCCTCGGCTACCTCTTCGGGACGAAAGTCAACACCGTCGACAAGACGGAGCTCTTGATCTTGATCACGCCGCGGGTCATCGGCACCGCGCTCGACGCCGCTCGGGTCACGGAGTCGATGCGCAAGGTGACCCCCCAGTTCGACAAGACCTTCGAGGAGGTGCCGGCGCTCCCACCGACGGGGCCGGGCTCCACGGCCCCGACCGTCCCTGCCCCCCAGGCCCCGCGCGCGCCCGAGGCCCCCGCGATCCCACCGCCTCCCTCGATCGCGCCGCCACCGGCGCCCGGCCCGCCTCCGCCCCGCTAGCTCGCGCCGCCCGCGGAGCCGCTCGATGGGCCCGGGCGGCAGTCGCGATTTCTCGCTGGTTCTGGGGGCGACGGCGAGCGGCGGCGTCGCCTCCAGGCGTCCTGCCGAGCGCGAACGCCCGGATCCTCTGGGGGACGCGCCGGGGCGACCATCGGTGTGATGGCACGGCCGCTCCCCGGTCAGGAGCGGGCGCCGTCTTGGGGTGGGCGGCGGAAACGAGCGGGCTAGACGATGCCGGCCTTCTGCAGCCGGTCGATCTCGGTCGACGTGAGCCGGAGAAGACGCCGCAGGATCCGGGTCGTGTGCTGGCCGAGCAGCGGCGGGGGCGCGGCGACCGCTCCGGGCGTTCCGTGCAGCTTCACCGGCACGCCCATGACCCGGAGCGAGCCCGCGGTCGGGTGGGGCAGGTCGACGATCATCTCCCGCGTGCGCAGGTGGAGGCTCTCGCACACCTCCGGAAGGGTCCGAATGCGCCCGGCCGGCACGCCCGCCTCGTCGAGGAGCCGGAGCCAGTCGTCGGCGGGCCGACCCCCCAGCAGCTCGTTGAAGAGCGGGACGAGGATGTTCCGGGCCGCCACGCGCTTGGCGACCGTGTCGAACCTCGAGTCCGTGGCGAGCTCCGGGCGGCCGAGCGCGGCGCAGCACCGCGCCCACAGCGCGTCGTTCGCGGCGCCGATCGTCAGGTAGCCATCGCGGGCCCGGAACACCTCGTAGGGAACGATGGAGGGGTGCGCGTTGCCGCGCCGGGTCGGCCGCTGCCCGGTGGCGAAGTAGATCCCGGCCTGGTAGGTCAGCAGCGCGGCCATCACGTCGAGCATCGCGACCTCGACCTTCTGACCGCGTCGAGTGCGCGCGCGCGCGAGGAGCGCCAGCGCGACGCCGTGGGCCCCCATGATCCCGGACACGAGGTCCGCGATGGAGGTGCCCACCTTCACCGGCGGGCCCTCGGGGAACCCGGTGAGGTCCATGAGGCCCGACTCGCCCTGGACGATGAGGTCGTATCCGGGTCGGCCGGCCTCCGGTCCGGACTCGCCGAATCCCGAGATCGCGCAGTACACGAGCCGCCGGTTGATCCGGGACAGCGCCCGGTACCCGAGGCCGAGGCGCTCCATTGTCCCCGGGCGGAAGTTTTCCAGCAGGACGTCGCTCCGGCTGACGAGTCGCTTCAGGATCTTCCGTCCCTCGGGGGCCTTTAGGTTGAGGGTGAGGCTCTGCTTGTTCCGGTTGACCGACATGAAGTACGTCGCCTCGCCGCCCGCGAACGGCGGCCAGTGGCGCGTGTCGTCGCCGCGACCCGGCTCCTCGATCTTGATCACCTCGGCGCCCATGTCACCGAGCAGCATCGAGCAGAACGGCCCGGCGAGGACCCGCGTGAGGTCCAGGACCCGCACGCCCGCCAGCGGTCTATTCGCCCGTGTCACGTCCACGTCCTTTCCAGAGGCGCTTCGCCCAGCTCCGGGCGATCGCCTCCAGGCGCTCGCCCCGACGCCCGGCGCGCCGCCAGAAGAGCCGCGCCCGATCGAGCGCCCCCAGGTGCGCGAAGTAGTAGACGCGATCGACGGCCTCGATCGCGACGCGGCTGCCGATCCGGATGCCCCGGGTGGCCTCGCCGTGGCAGACGAGCCGCGCGCCGCCCTCGAGCTCGACGAGCGCGATGTGGAGCGGCGAGCGGAAGCCCTCCGGCGGGGAGTGGAGCGTCGTGAAGGTCACGATCTCGCCCAAGCCGGTCAGGGAGACCGGCGCCATCGCCACCGGGTGCCACGGGCAGAAGCGCGCCGGCGGCACGACGGCGGTCCCGCACTGTGGGCACCGGGACCCTTGGATCTGCTCGATCACCGGCGCCGGCATTCAGCGGTCAGGCCGCTTCCACGAGGGTCACGAAGTTGTTGGTGGCGAGGCCGCCGATCGACTGGGCCAGCCCGACGCGCGCGCTCACCTGGCGGTCGGCCGCCTGCCCCGTCAGCTGCCAGACGAGCTCCACCACCTGGGCGATGCCCGTGGCGCCGAGTGGATGGCCGCGCGCCTTGAGCCCGCC
>Ga0137361_10003491_pt1 | contig 10219 bp, 11 predicted proteins | sample Mad1_80_16metaG_FD_104923 | JGI IMG/M metagenome (GOLD analysis project Ga0137361, IMG submission 104923) | Vadose zone soil microbial communities from Angelo Coast Range Reserve, California, USA - Mad1_80_16 metaG | ecosystem: Environmental > Terrestrial > Soil > Vadose zone | place: USA... | reverse complement strand
CCGGGCCCGCTCGCGCGACGGCGTACGCAGCCGCTCGGTTGGCCAGCTGCACAGCGTTGGGCCAGCTCAACCCGAGCGCCAGTCCCGCGAGATTGGCCCCGACGTGCACATCGCCGGCTCCGCTCGTGTCGATGGCGCTGTCCAGGGCGACGGCCGGAATCGCAGCGGGCTCATAGGTTGCCTGCCGGATGATCGCTCCGCGTCCCCCCAGGCGCAGGATCACCGTGGCTTCCGGCCGCATACGGCCGGTCACGGCGTCGATTCCGCCGGCAGCCGCCAGCTCACGCTCGTTAAGGCTCAGCATGTCCGCCCGGCGGAGAACCTCATCCAGGCGGGCGACCTCGATGTCGGCAAGGAGCGGCCCCGGGTCGACGGCCACGAAGAGCCAGGCGTCCAGTCCCGCCACGTGCTCGGCGATGGCCTGGCCGGCATCGGGGTAGGCAAGGTCGTAGCCGGAGACATAGACGGCGTCGCCGTCCCGGTAGTCGATCGACTCCAGGGCGGATGCGTCGACTATCGCGTCGGCGCCGGTAACGGTGACGAAGGTGCGTTCGCCGTCGGGTTCGATCATCGCGATCGTCCAGCCAGTGTCCCGGCTCGGATTGGGGCGCGTCGCGATTCCGATGCGCTCGCGCGAAAGCTCCGCGCGCACGAGGTCGCCAAACGGCCCGGTGCCATGGGGCCCCGCGTAGACACCGGGCAGTCCCAACCTGGCCGCCGCGGAGAGCACGTTGAAAGCACCGCCCACGGCCATACCGCGCTGGGTGGCCAGCACGTCGCCTCCGCGGTCGGGCAGTCTCGGCATTTCCAGCACGAGGTCGACGATCACACTGCCGAGCGAGACCAGCCGCTCGATCAACGCGTCCTCAGCGCAAGCAGACGGTTGACCAGCGGTTCGAGGTCGAGGGCGTTCACCTCTTGCACCTTGCGCACTGCTTGCGCGGGGAGCGCCGATAGACCCGTGCACGCTCCCACCATGGCTCCCGCCAGCGCAGCGATGGTGTCGGTATCGCCTCCGAGGCTTGCCGCATGCGCGCATGCCGCCCAGGCGTCGTCTTGGTGCAGCCTGGCGATGGCGAAAGCGGTAGGCACCGATTCTGCGGTTTCCACACCGGTCCGGAAGTTGGTGGTCTCGTCGAACAGCTCAGCGAACCCGAAGTGCTTGGCAGCGTTGCGCGCGAGCCAGGCGCCCTCGTCGAACGTCGCGCCGTCGATGGCAGCCGAGACCACGGTGGCCACCACCGCGGCTCCCGCATGCGCGATCGCCGAGTCGTGCGTCAACCGGTCGGCGGCCTCGACCGCGTCGAGGAGGCTGTCGAGCGGTGTCGCGATGCCGACGGGCGTGATCCGCATCGCGGCGCCGTTGGTGGTACCGCCCGCGCCCGTAACCGATGGATCCTGACCAAGCTTCAGCGCGGCAATGGCGCGCCTGGTCGACGGCCCGAGCAGCTCGCCGCGGCCGCTCCGCGACATCCGCGTTCCCATCGCATCAGAGCGTCGGCGAGGGCCCGCGGCGCGATGACGCCGCCACCTTCGATCAGCAGCTCCGCGATGATCACCGATTGCATCGTGTCGTCGGTGATCGAGCCGGCGGCAAGGCCTCGCGCGATCGGATTGTCGGCGGGACCGTCGCGGAAGTCCGGAGGCGAGCCGAGGATTGCAGTGGCGCGAGCAGGGTCGAGCTCCTGGGCCGGCATGCCGAGGGCGTCGCCGATCGCCAGGCCGTAAAAGGCCCCTAAGGCACGATCAGCTGAGCTCAGGAGGCTCCGGTGCGCACGCCCAGCTCGCGGAGCCACCTGCGATACGCGATCGCCGTCCGGTCGCTTCGCAGGTGAAGCTCAGTCTGGAGATCCAGGGGTAGCAGCTCGGGTCGCTGCGACTCGAGGATCGGCCGGTCCTGCGCGAAGATCCGGTCCTGGAAGTCGACCATCTCCGAGGTCGGCTCGTAGTTCATCGCCATCCACATCCACGCGCTGCTGTCGACCGCGTCATGCGGCGTGACCGACAGCAGCATCCCGAACGAGTGCTCTCCGTGCTTGATGAACGAGGCCGAGAGCGGCCGGTGGACGCGATAGGTGTAGGTGACCGTAGAGCCCTCGCCGGTTGCGTAAGGGTCGGGCTGGTAGACCTTCACCCCGGTGGCCAGCACGCCGTCTGCGTCGACGACAGCATCGTAGTCCGCGATCTCGGGGCGCGCCCTGTCGCCCAGGATCCCCTCGTGCACGAAGGGAAAGTGTCCGACGTCGAGAAAGTTCTCCACGACGCGCGGACCGCTCGCGTGCACGCGGTATGGCCCCGCCATCAACACCTGGTGCGCCGAGTCATCCAACAGCTCGAACGACGGGATGGCCGCCGACCCGCTGCCCAGCGTCGCCCACACGACGCCATGAGCTTGGCGTGCGTGGAACGTCGTCACCCGCGCCTTCGCCGGCGGCTTCTGCTCCGGATGGGCGGGCATCAGGACGCAGCACCCGTCGTTCGCGTATGTCCAGCCGTGATACGGACATTCCAGGCGCACACCGTCGACGACGTGGCCCAAAGACAGGCGCGTGCCGCGATGCACACACAGGTCGCGCCATGCATGAAGCTCGTCGCCGGACCGCCAGACAACCAGGTCTTCACCGAGCACGCGCGCGGCAACCGGGCCGCCGCCGGCAAGGTCCTCGACGCGGGCCACCGGGTGCCAATCCTCGAGGAGGACCGGGTCGTCGATCATCGCTTGCTCTCCAGGGTGACGTCGGAGCCCGCAAATGTCGCGTAGCGTGCCCGGTAGCCGCGAGCGCGGCCGAGCGCGGCCAGCAGTGGAAACCCGACCCGCTGCACGACCAGCGGCGGCCTCGTGATGCGCAAGAAATCGGCGACCGCGGTGAGCAGGACGGTCGCTTGCAGCAAACGCATATCGCCCGAAGGCAGCAGCTTCCCCTCGCGGCTCAGTCCGAAGTACGTCTCGAAGAAGAGCTCTGCCGACTCGAGCGCGGGACGGTGCTCGTAGTAGATACGCATCACCCCAGAGCCGGCGTTCCACTGGCTGTGCGGCACACCGACGGGGCAGACCACGGTCTCTCCCGGACGGGCGGTCCCGGTCTTGTCGCCGATTCGATATCCGTACGCTCCCTCCAGCACGACAAACCTCTCTTCCTGGCTTGGATGGAGGTGCGATCGGACGACGTAGGAGCCTGGCTGGGCGATGAGCTCGGCCTGGAAGAGCTTCCCGCTCGAGGACTCGGCGGTGGACCGAAAGATCAGTCGCTCGCCTGTCTGCGGGCTGTCGATGACGGTGCCCAACTTGATCAATCGATCACCGTCGCAGCATCGACCGGACGAGGGCCGTGCCGACGACCAGCGGATGGTTGATGGCGGTCGCCAATTTCCCGGTTCGCGAGTTGGGGTCGCGGGCCACACCCAGCTGCCGCAGCGGGGTCCCAAGGTCGAAGTAAGTCCGTTCGCAGATCATGCTGTCGCCTTCGAACTCGAAGACGATGATGAGCGGGAAGTCGACTTTGCGCCGGGTCGGCGGAAGTCCGCGCCACTTTCCAAGATGGGTTCCGGTGAATCGTCCCTCGACGATTACCGCCTCTGACGCGTGATGCAGCGACGTGGGGCGGAAACTGAAATCCGGAAACCCTCTCTTGTTCTCCTGGAGCAGCGCGTCGACGCCCTGGCGGCCGTCCCACACCTCGCCGGTGGCGATGATCTCGTAGCGCGGACGCCCGAAGGCCGCGATGCAGCGGTCGAATTCGTGAGCGTTTTCGGCCTCCATATGCTCGCGGACGATTTCCTCACGCCGCCGGCGCGCCTCGAGGTCGGTCGCCACGTCGTCTCGGTTTTAGGACCTGGCCCGGTCGAGAACCGCCACCAGGTTTCGGGCCGAGATGAGCCCGACCGGTCGGCCTTGACCATCCACGACGGGGAGATGACGAATTCCCAAGTTCATCATCTTTAGCGCGACCACGCCGACGTCCTCGTCTGCGGTCACGGTCGCCGGATTTGGCGTCATGAGCACGGCGGCCGTCGCCTGCGTCGGATCGACGCCATCGGCGATCGCGCGGACAAGGTCGCGCTCTGTGATGATGCCCAGCAGCCGGCCACCCGCCATCACCGCGACCGAGTCGGAGTCCTCAAGCCTCATCTTGCGGGCGACCTCGGACAGCGTGGCCTGCGGATCGACCGTGAACAGTTGACCCGGCGGGAGATCGCTGAGCTTCACGCTCACTCCACCTCGTAGTTGATGGGGACCATGCGCTGTGAGGTCTTAGGCGGCCGGATGTAGCTTCGCTTCTGCCGCGGAGGCAGCTTGATGTCTTCATGAGGCACTTCCTTGTATGGGACGAGCGAGAGAAAGTGGGTCATGAGGTTCAGGTGCGCGGATCGCTTGTTGTCGGTCTCGACAACGAACCACGGCGCCTCTCGGATGTCGGTGTACGCGAACATCTTGTCCTTCGCCTCGGAGTAGTCAACCCATCGCGCGCGTGCCTGGAGGTCCATCGGGCTCAGCTTCCAGCGCTTGCTTGGATCATTGATGCGACCAAGAAAGCGCCGTTCCTGCTCTTCATCGCTAACCGAAAGCCAGTACTTGACCAGGACGATTCCGGAGCGCACCAGCATCCGCTCGAACTGAGGGCACGTGCGCATGAACTCGTCGTATTCATCGTCTGTGCAAAAACCCATGACGTGCTCGACGCCGGCGCGGTTGTACCAGCTGCGGTCGAAGAGCACGATCTCGCCGGCCGACGGCAGGTGGCCGACGTAGCGCTGGAAGTACCACTGGCTTCGCTCTCGTTCGGTCGGCGCCGGCAGCGCGACTACGCGCACGTAGCGAGGGTTCAGCAGGGCCGTCATCCGCTTGATGACACCGCCTTTGCCGGCCGTGTCGCGGCCCTCGAAGATCGCCACCACGCGCAGCCCCCGGTGGCGCACCCACTCCTCCAGCTGGACCAGCTCGACCTGCAGCTTGCGGAGCTGCTTGTCGTAGTCCTTCCGGGAGAGGGCGACCTTTTTCGAGGTCCACTCTCCGTTCTGCTTTTTCCTGCCGTGGCGCGGTTTGTCCTTCTTCTTCTCTCGCTGCGCGACTGCCATCACGCCGAGTTTGACGGCCTCCGGCTCACCAGGCAAGGGCCTCAGCGGGGAAGTTCGAAGTGAACCGCCGTCGCGAGGTTAATGCCGGCGGAGTCAGCGCAGAAGGGCCTTGAGCTGCGCCGGGCTGATGTTGCCGCCGCTGCAGATCAGCGCGACCTTGCGGCCCTGGAGGCGATCGCGAATCTTCAGCGCGCCGGCCAGGGCGGCCGCGCCGGCCGCCTCGACGAGCGTGCGCGTCTTCTCGATCATCAGCGCGGTTGCCGCGTCGATCTCGTCGTCCGAGACGAGCACGAAGTCGTCGAGAAGCCGGCGCATGATCCGCTGGGGCAGCGCGAACGGCGTCGCGGTCGACAGGCCTTCGGCTCGGGTGTGGTTCGGCGACTCCTGCAGCTCACCGCTCTTCCAGCTGAGGTAGGCAGCCGGCGCCTGGTCGGACTGGACCCCGATCACCTGGATGCCGGCGTTGACCGCCTTGGCGACGGTGGCGGCGCCGGCAGCGCCGGAGCCACCGCCGATGGGGACAAGAATGGTGTCGACATCCGGCTGCTCGCGGAGCACCTCCAGGGTGTGCGTGCCGACCCCTGAGATCAGCAGTGGTTCGTCGCCCGAATGGATGTAGCGGTAGCCGTGCTCCTTGGCCAGGCGTTCGGCGTTGCGGCGCGAGTCGTCGTAGCGCTCGCCCTCGAGTAAGACCTCTGCGCCCAGGTCCTGCATCGACTCGACCTTGACCGGGTTGGCCGCGGACGGCGCGCAGATGATGGCGCTCACGTCAAAGAGCTTGGCCGCGTAGGCGACCGACTGCCCATGGTTGCCCGTCGAGGCCGCGATCACGCCTCGCCGGCGCTCGTCATCGCTCAGACGGCTGACCAGGTTGACCCCGCCGCGCACCTTGAAAGCGCCTGTGGGGTTCAGGTTCTCGTGCTTGACGTACAACTCGGCGCCGACGAGGCGTTCGAGGGCCGGGTAGCGCCGGAGCGGTGTCTCGCCCAGATACGGGCGGATCTGCCTCGCCGCGTCGAGCACGTCGGCCAACGTCGGCTCGGGGAGCTCTCGCACGGGAGTCAGATTAGGGAACTCTGCTAACGCGGTGCGAAATCGCGCCCGCTCGCTCAACATATCGGCCGTGCCAAAGGCGATCTCGAGGCTGGTGCTGGCAGCGACGATTCTTGCCGCCACCGCGGCTTGTGGTTACGACACCAGCGCGACCTTCAGCAGCGACGGGTCGGTCACGGTCGGCCTGAAGTTCCTCTTTCCGAAGTCATTGATGGCCAGCGGGAGCGGCACGTCTGTTTCTGGATTCAGCCCCTCCGATATCGCGTCGGCCAACGCCAAGCTGCAGTCCAAGTACCCGGGTGGCAAGGTGACGGTCGTCACCGAGGGCGACGAGAGCGGCGCCCTCGTCACGATCCCGTTCAAGACCGAAAAGGACGCTTCGCGTTCATGACCCAGCCGTCGAAGCTGAGCCCTTCCGCCTCGTCTTCCAGCTCGGGCCTGAGCCTGAACCTATCGAACACCGGAGGCATGTTCACGGCCGCGACGCACACGACTTCAGGTCAGTCCGACACCTACACGTTTAAGACGGCGCCGGCGGCGCAGCCCTCTCCTTCGCCCGGGTCCCAGCAGATCCTGACCGAGGACGAGCTCGCCTCGATGTTCACGGTGACATTCGCGCTGACCGTCCCGCACGTGATCACCTCGGCGCCCGGCGCGCTGTTCTCACTCGATCGGAAGACCGCGATCTGGAAGCTGACCTGGCTGCACGCGCAGACGCTTACCGCGACAACCGGTCAGGGCACGGGCCTCGTGTCGAGCATCACGCCGGTTCAGGGCGACACGCGGATCGCCATCGCGGTGGGATTCATCGCCATCGCGGTCGGATTCCTGCTGGGGATGTTCCTGACCTGGCGCGGATTGCTGCCGCTGCGCCGGCTTGCGCCGGCCGTCGCCGCGGCTCCCATCGCGCCGCCGCCCACGCAGCCCGCCGTCGAATCGCCTTCGATCGCCTGGCCCAGCCCGCCTTCTGAGGAACCGCCTCCGACCAAGCTGTAAATCCGGCGGCCGCTACATTTAGCCGGTTGGCAAGACACCTGAAGGTCGGCGTCTTTGTGCCTCAGGGCTGGCGCATGGACCTCGCCGACGTGCCGGGCCCAATCGAGAAATACGAGACGATGAGCCGCTGCGCGCGCGAGGCCGAACAGGCCGGCTACGACGCTGTCTGGGTCTACGACCACTTCCACACGGTCCCCGAACCACGCCTGGAGGCCGTCTTCGAGTGCTGGACGTCGATGGCGGCGCTGGCGCGCGACACCCGGACGATCCGCCTGGGTCAGATGGTCACGTGCAACAGCTATCGGTCGCCGAGCCTGCTCGCGAAGATGGCGAGCTGCGTCGACGTGATGAGCCATGGCCGCCTGATCCTGGGGATCGGCGCGGGCTGGTACGACCACGAGTACCACGCCTATGGCTACGAGTACCCGGAGACGCCGGAGCGTCTTCGCATGCTGCGCGAGTCGCTCCAGGTGATCAAGGCAATGTGGACGGAAGACGAGGCGACCTTCGACGGCCAGTACTACCAGGTCCGCCGCGCCATCAACGAACCCAAGCCGGTGCAGAAACCGCATCCGCCCATCTGGATTGGGGGCGCGGGCGAAAAGGTCACGCTCAAGCTGGTCGCCCAGTACGGCGACGCGTGCAACTTCAACGCGGACGTCGAGACGGTCAAGCACAAGCTCGAAGTCCTGCGGCAGCATTGCGACCGCGTCGGCCGCGACTACGACTCGGTCTGGAAGACGATCGAGTTCTACACGATGCTCGGCGACAAGCGAGAGATCGACCGTGTAGTCGCCGACCATGCGCGCCGGACGGGGCAGCCCGAGTCGTATATCCGGGAATGGCACCCGCTGCACGGCGACGCAGACCGGATCGCGAAGATCATCAACGAGTACGCGGAGATCGGCATCGACTACTTCATCGTCAACCTGCCGAACGCGTTTGAGGTCGGCGTGATCAGCCGCTTCGCGGAGGAAGTATTTCCTCTTGTGGGGCTGTCGGCGGGAGCCAAGCCCGCCTAGCTCCCAAACGCCCGCGTGCACGTTGCGGCGAACGGGCCCACAATCCACCCACTGTGATCGCCCTCCTGCGGCTCCAACCACTGCTCGGTGTCCTCTTGATCGCGACGCGCGGCCGCATGGGTTACGCCGGCACCGAATCGGCCCCCGCCGGCATAACCGCTTTCTCGACGCCATGACGCCGCGGTGGGCGCGGCGGCTGACCTGGGGCGCGGTTGGCCTGACCGTGGCCACCATCCCGCTCTCCTTGTATCTCCTGTCCCGCCTCGCGCCTCCAGTGACCACCGAGGCCGGGCTCGCCGTCGCCGTCGCCTTTGCTGGAGCGCTCGCGTCCGCGGTGGTGGGCGCGTTGATCGTCTCCCAGCATCCCCGACATCCCATCGGTTGGATCTTTTCTCTGTCGGGTGCAGCGAATGCCGGCGCGATCTTGCTCGCAGCCTACGGCGAGCTGGCGATTGTTCCCGGCGCGTCGCTTCCTGCAGGCGCCACAGCAAAAGACATTTCACATGTGCTGCTCCAGAGCGGGCTTTTCCTGCCTTTGACACTTGGGCTGTTGTTGTTTCCGGATGGCCGCGTGCCATCTCGGCGCTGGTGGCCCGCGGCCGCCGCTGCTGTGTTGGGGCTGGTCATGCGCCTGGTCGCGGATGCAGTGGACACTCGGAATTCCATCACCGATTGGGTGGGGGATATAGGCGTACTGATATCGATCGCGTCGGCGCTTGCGGGTTTCACGGCGCTTGCGGTGCGCTGGAGGCGGGCGGGGGCCCTGGTGCGCCAGCAGCTGAAATGGATGGCCGCCGCGGGCGGTCTGGTTGTGATCGCGTTCATCGGTGACACGGCGTTCAACATCGTGCGCCCGAATGTCATCAGCAACGACGCTGAATTTCTGATCTTCAGCTTGACCTACATCGCCGTGCCCATGGCGGCGGGCACCGCGATCCTCCGCTACGGCCTCTACTCGATCGACTTCATCATCAACCGGGCGATTGTCTACATCGCCTTCACGGCGATCCTGGCCGGTCTGTACACGGGGTTCACCGCGACCCTTCAGCGTGTTTTTGTCGCCTTGACGGGGCAGTCATCTGAAGCCGCGATCGTGATCACGATCGCCTTGATCGCGACCCTGTTCACCCCTGTCCGCAACTCCCTGCAGAAACTCGTCGACAGCCGGTTCAAGGACACGCGGGATCTCGAGCGCCTGATGCAGTCGCTGGAGAGCGAGGTGGGGGCGGTGATCGACGTGATGGACGGGCAGAGGCTCGCCGAACGGCTCGTGCGAACGGCCCGCGAAGGCGCCGACGCGACCGGTGCGGCGCTGTTCCTCGACGGAGCCACCAGCCCCAGTTACGTCTCCGGCGACTGGACAGGGCAGGCCGAGCTCGTGGTTCCGCTTCGGGCGGGGGAGCATGAGGTGGGCCGCATCGCGCTCTCCGCAAGGCGGCACGGCGTCCCGTATGCACAGCGCGAGCGGGAGCGGTTGCAAAAGGCGGCCGACGTGGTCGCCGTAGGCCTGACCCTGGGACGCCAAAGGCGGGCGGCGGAGCTCGTCCCCAACTGATGCGCCTGATCGGCACGCGGCGCGCCGCGGGCGGGTGGGGGATCGTCTTCGTCGTCCTGCTCCTCGTCAGCGTGGCCATGGTCTCGGTGCCTACGGCGGCCGAGTCTGGAGATCGCATCGCGGCCTTTTACCGTGCCCATGCTTCGCTGATCGTGGCCCAGCAGATCGCCGGCGCCCTTGCGCTGGCGGCGTTCCTCGCCTTTGCGCTTTCCCTGCCGGCGAACCGCTGGCTGCGGATTGCGGTGTGGACGTTCGCGGCGACAGAGCTGGTCACCAACTTGGTGCCGCTGGCCATCGTGGCAGTGAATCCGACTGCCGGCACCGCGCACAGCCTGACCTTCCTCGAGGACCTCGCCGACACCGCATTGTTCGTCTCAGTTGCGCTGTTCGTTTCGGCGGCGACGCTCGGAGAGCCGACGTGGCTGCGGATCGCCGGCTACGTCGTCGCGCTCGCCTCCGTGCTCCGGGCGGTGGGCGGTCCGCTTGGCCTGACCGCGCTTGACCAGGTCGCGCCGCT
>Ga0137361_10003490_pt1 | contig 10221 bp, 7 predicted proteins | sample Mad1_80_16metaG_FD_104923 | JGI IMG/M metagenome (GOLD analysis project Ga0137361, IMG submission 104923) | Vadose zone soil microbial communities from Angelo Coast Range Reserve, California, USA - Mad1_80_16 metaG | ecosystem: Environmental > Terrestrial > Soil > Vadose zone | place: USA... | reverse complement strand
TGATATTGCGCCTGTGTCCCCGTAGCTCAGCTGGATAGAGCAGCGGTTTCCTAAACCGGAGGTCGGAGGTTCGAATCCTCTCGGGGACGCCATCTCCGCACAAATGCTAAAACCGCGCGATGATCGACCAGCCTGGCCACGGCATCCGCGCTCGCCTTCCCTATATGCCGATCCACAAGCGGCCGCGCCTCAGCCTGCCCGGCGGCGCGCGCGTGGCCGTGTGGACCATCGTCAATGTCGAGAACTGGAGCCCGCTTGGCGCCATGCCGCGCGCGGTGCTGCCGCCGCCGATGGGCCAGCCGTTGCTGCCCGACGTCCCCAACTGGGCGTGGCACGAATACGGCATGCGCGTCGGCTTCTGGCGCTTCCTCGAAGTGCTCGGCGATCGCCGTCTCAAGGCGACCTTTGCCGTGAACAGCACGCCTTGCAGCCTCTACGAGGAAGCCTGTGCGGCGGCGCGTGCCGCCGGCTGGGAGTGCATGGCCCACGGCTTCACCCAACAGCCCATGCACAAGGTCGAGGATCAGCGCGCGGCGATTGCCGACACGATCGCGGCGATCAAGGCTTTCACCGGCCAGCCGCCGCGCGGCTGGGAGAGCCCGGGCCTCACCGAGACCGACGACACCCTCGACCTCCTGGCCGAGGCCGGCATCGAATATGTCGCCGACTGGGTACTCGACGAACAGCCGGTTCCGCTGAAGACCAGCAAGGGCGAGATCGTCTCCGTTCCCTACACGGTCGAGATCAACGATGTCGTCATCAGCGCCGTCCAGCAGCAGCCTTCGGACGAAATCTTCCGCCGCGGCCGCGACCAGTTCGACCGGCTCCATGCCGACGGCGAAAAGGCGCCGCGCGTGATGGCGATCTCGATCCATCCCTACCTCACCGGCGTGCCGCACCGCATAAAATATCTGGAAATGCTGTATCACCACATTCTCGGCCACGACGGCGTGGTGATGTGGACCGGCGCCGAGATCCTCGACTGGTATCGCGCGCAGGTCGCGCTGGCGAGCGGTAGCGCCTAGAGCATGTGGCGCTCAAGCTCTGTCGTCCTGAGCGAAGCGAAGGACCTCATCGCCGCTTGCCACCAGAGCTCCGTTTGCAATCGGCATGAGATCCTTCGCTTCGCTCAGGATGACAGCGGGTTCTTCCTTTCGGGACGGTCTCACGCGGCTGGCCGACCAAACCTCACTTCTTCTCGACGTTCCAGAACACCGTAGGACCGGCCGAGATGAAGCCCGAGACGGTCTTGCGCGCCGCCGAAACGAGCCGCCATTCGCCGAGATGGACATAGGGCGTCCACTCCGTCGCCCGGACCTGCGCCGCCTCGGCGATCTCCTTCAGCTTGGCCGGGTCGGTCTCACGGGCGAAGCGATCGCGCAGCTTTTCCATCTCCGGATCGCACGGCCAGCCGTTGAACGCCTTGTCGCACGAGGAATTGAGGTACCGGTTCGATAGCGGATCCGAAAGATCCATGGCTGAGGGCGAGATCAGGTAGGCATGCCAGCCGCCTTGCTCGGGCGGGTTCTTGCGCGACGTGCGGATGACGATGCTTTGCCAGTCCATCGGCTGCATGTCGACCTTGAAGCCGGATTTCTCCATCAGCCGTTTCGCCACCGGCGCGAGATTGGTCTGCCAGAAGAGATCGCTCGACTGCAGCAGCACGATGGGCGTGCCGTCGTAGCCCGCCTGCTTCAAGAGTGTCTGCGCCTTGTCGAAGTTCGACTCCAGCAGCCCCTCCATGCCCTTGTCGGAAGCATAGGGGGTGCCGCAGATGAACAGCGCCTTGCAGACCTTGTACTTGGCCGGATCGCCGATCACCGCCTTCAGGAAATCCTCCTGGTTGAAGGCGTACCAAAGCGCGCGCCGCACTGCGGGATTGTCGAACGGCTTGTGCAGGTGGTTCAGGCGAAAGACGTTCTGGCTGCCCACCGGGCTCAGCGTCAGGAGCTGGATGTTGCGGTCGGCCTTGAGAAGGGGATGCAGGTCGAACGGCGGCGCTTCGATGAAGTCGATCTCGCCGGACTGCAGCGCATTGATGGCCTGCTGGTGGTCGGGCATGGCCAGCCACTCGATGCGGTCGAGCTTGGCCAGCTTGCCGCCGGCCAGTCGCGAGACCGGCTCCGCCCGCGGCTTGTAGTTGGGATTCCTGACATAGACCGCCAGATGACCCGGCCGCCATTCGTCGCGCTTGAAGATGAACGGCCCCGAGCCGGTGGAGTCGGTGATCTGGGTGAAGGGATCGGTTTCGGCGACGCGCTTGGGCATCATGAACGGCACGTTGGAATTGGCCTTGCCCAGCGCCGGCAGCACCAGCCCGGTCGGCTCCTTCAGCCTGAGCTCGATCGTGCGGGCATCCCTGGCCACGACGGTCTGGATGAAGGTCATGAGCTTTTGACCCACGGTATCCCGCGCGGCCCAGCGCTTGATCGAGGCGACGCAGTCCTCGGCCGTCACCGGCTGGCCGTCGTGCCACAGTAGGCCATCGCGCAGCGTGAACGTGTAGACCAGCCCGTCGGCCGACACCTCGGTCCTGTCGACCATCTGCGGCTTGATCTCGCCCTCGGCGTCGGTCGCGAACAGGGTGTCGTAGATCATGTAGCCGTGGTCGCGGATGACGAAGGCCGTGTTCCAGATCGGATCGAGAATCTTCAGATCGGAGTTCATGACGATGCGCAGCACCGTCTCCGCATGGGCCGCGATGGGACACCCGACGAGCATCGCGAGGGCAGCCAGCCATCGCACGAAAAGCCCAAAAATGTCGCGCCGGTCCATGGCGTTTCTCCCATCACTCCGTGACAACGCGACGCAACTCCAGCGCAGGGAATGTGGCAGGCGGGCCGGTCGAGGACAACAGCCGGACCCGGTGGAGCGTTACGCCGACCTGATGTTGGCCGCCTTCCTGCCGGGTGCAGCGCCAGTCTGGCCCGCAGGCCCTTCAAGGGAACAGCCGCCCCTATCCGGCGATCAGTTGTAGGCCCAGCACGAGGGACATGCGCACGAAGCTCAGCACATGGTCCCGCCAGATCGCGCGCGCGAGCGTCGACTGCACATCAGGCGGGTCGTTTGCGCTGCCGAGCCGTCGTGCGTTGGGGACGGTGCGGGCGATGGTGAAAGGGAAGCCGCCGCCGGCCAGCGCCAGCGAGCCCCAGCCGACCCACCATGGACTCGCCGCTTCGATGATCTGGGCGCAGATCGCCAGCAGGGTCAGGACCATGACCAATGCCACCAGCCGATTCATCGGATAGGCCTCGGTCGTGACGCGCCGGTAGTAGGCCGAGATCGACGCCAGCACCTCGGCCGGCAGCGGATTGTCGCCATGCTTGCGGGTCTGCACGTCGAACATCAGGTCGAACCACAGGACGGCGAGCAGGAAAGCGGCGCCGGCGGCGACGAACGTGTGCATGGGATCTCAGGAGGACGCGGCGCTCGCCGCTGGCTTGGTCGCCTTGCCCTTCTTGCGCCGCTCCTCGAGGCGCTGCAGCACCGTGAAGAACGACGGCACGAACAGCACGGCGAGGCAGGTCGAGGCGATCATGCCGCTGAACACGGCAAGGCCCAGCGAGACGCGGGCGTTGGCGCCGGCGCCGGTCGCAGTGACCAGCGGCACGACGCCCAGGATGAAGGCGAAGGACGTCATCAGGATCGGCCGGAAGCGCGTGCGGGCGGCCTCGACTGCGGCCTCGGCGATCGGCTTGCCCTCGATCAGGCGGGCTTCGCGCGCGACCTCGACGATCAGGATGGCGTTCTTGGCGCCGAGTGCGATCAGCAGCATCAGGCCGATCTGGGTGTAGAGGTTGTTGGCGAGCCCAACGGCGCCCAGCGCGGCGGCAGGACCGATCAGCGCCAGCGGCACGGCCAGGATCACGGCTAGCGGCAGGACCCAGCTCTCGTATTGGCCGGCGAGGCAGAGATAGACCAGCAGGATCGCCAGGGCGAAGACGTAGAGCAGCTGATTGCCGACGACGTTCTCCTGATACGACATCGCCGTCCATTCGAAGCCGGTGCCGGGCGGCAGCCTCTGGTCGGCGATCTGGTCCATCAGCGCGATCGCCTCGCCCGAGCTGAAGCCCGGCGCCGGCGAGCCCACGATCGCCGCCGACGGATAGAGATTGTAGAGGCTGATCAGCGGCGGGCCCTGGTCCTGCTTCAGGGTGGCGAGCGCGCCGATCGGCACCATCTGGCCGTCGGCATTGCGGACCTGCAGTTTCAGGATGTCCTCGGGCTTGGTCCGGTAGGGCGAATCGGCCTGGAGGAAAACCTGCAGGCTCAAGCCGAACTTGTTGAAGCGGTTGACGAAGGTCGAGCCGAGGTAGGACGACAGCGTCGTGAACACCTCGCCGATCGACACCTTCAAGGTCTCCGCCTTGGAGCGGTCGACCTCGACGCGGACATGCGGCGCGCCGGCGCGGAACGAGGTGATGAGGTTCGAAAGACCCGACTGCGTGCCGGCTTGCTCGATGACGTTCGCCGTCGCGTCCTGCAGCTTGGCGTAGTCGAAGCTGCCGTCGCGCTGCTCGACCTGCATCTGGAAGCCGCCGGCATTGCCGATGCCCTGGATCGGCGGCGGCACCAGCGGGAAAGCCCGGCCGTCCTGCAGGGCCTGAGCTTCCCGCGCGATGTGCCCGACGATCGACCGCAGGTCCTGGCCGTCCTGCTTCTCGCGCACGCCCCAATCCTTGAGGATCACGTAGGCGACGCCGGCATTGGCCAAGGCGGAGTTGTTGTCGAGCACCGACAGGCCGGAGATCGCCACGACCTGCTGCACGCCGGGCGTCGCCTGGGCGATCGCGCTGACCTGGGCGAGGGCGGCGTCGGTGCGCTCCAGCGAGGCGCCGTCGGGAAGCAGCAGGCCGACCAGCATGTAGCCCTGGTCTTCGTTGGGAATGAACGCCGTCGGCAGCCGCGCGACGCCCCAGCCGCCCAGGCCGGCCATGACGAAGGCGAGCAGGACCATGAGGCCCGAGCGCCGCACCATGGCGCCGACCAGGCCGGCATAGCCGTTCTCGACGCGCTGGTAGACGTTGTTGAAGCCGCGGTAGAAGAAGTTGCGCTGGTCCGGCGGCACGGTGGGTCTGAGCCACATGGCGCACTGGGTGGGCTTCAGCGTGGCGGCGTTGACCGCGCTGATGAACGCGGTGGCGGCGATGACCAGCGCGAACTGGGCGAACATCTTGCCGGTCAGGCCGGGCACGAACGCCGCCGGCAGGAAGACCGACATCAGCACCAGCGTGATGCCGATCACCGGCCCGAACAGCTCGCGCATCGCCTGGATGGCGGCGTCGTGGCTCGACATGCCGCGCTCGATATGGCGGGCCACGCCTTCGACGATCACGATCGCGTCGTCGACGACGATGCCGATCGCCAGCACGATGCCGAACATGGTCGTGGTGTTGATGGTGAAGCCGAGTGCCGCCATGGCGGCGAAGGCGCCGATGATGGTCACCGGGATGGTCGTCGCCGGCACCAGCATGGCGCGCCAGTCCTGCAGGAACACCATGATCACGATCAGCACCAGGATGCCGGCCTCGATCAGGGTCATGAACACCTCGTTGATCGAGGTCTTCACGAACTCCGTGGTGTCGAACGGCACGCCGTAGGCGAGGCCCTGCGGGAAGGCCTTGGCAAGCTCGGCCATCTTGGCCTTGACCCGGTTGGCGACGTCGAGCGCGTTGGCCTCGGGAAGCTGGTAGATGGCGATGCCGGCGCCTTGCTTGCCGTCGAGCTTGAAGGTCTGGGCGTAGGTCTGGGCGCCGAGCTCGACGCGGGCGATGTCTTTGAGGCGCAGGATGCGTCCGCCGCTGCCCTGGTCGGTCTTGACGATGATGTTGCCGAACTCCTCCGGCGTGCCGAGGCGGCCCTGGACGTCGACGGTGTACTGGAAATCCTGGCCCTTGGGCGCCGGCGGGATGCCGACCTGGCCCGCCGTCACCGGCTGGCTCTGCTGCTGGATAACCCGGGTCACTTCCGACGGCGTGAGCCCATAGGTGTAGAGCTTCTGCGGGTCGAGCCAGACGCGCATCGAGTATTGACCGACGCCCAGCACCTGCGTGTTGCCGACGCCGGGCAGGCGCGCCAGCTCGTTGATCAGGTTGATGGTGGCGTAGTTGCTCATGTACAGGCTGTCGAACCGGCCGTCCGGCGAGGTCAGCGACACGATCTGCAGGATCGCCGTCGACTTCTTCTGGGTGACGACGCCCTGCGCCTGCACCGAGGCCGGCAGCGAGGCGAGCGCCGCACTGACGCGGTTCTGCACCAGCACCTGTGCGAAATCGAGATCGGTGCCGATCTGGAAGGTCACCGTGAGCGCGTAGGTGCCGGCGTCGGTGCTGGTCGACTGCATGTAGATCATGCCTTCGACACCGTTGACCTGCAGCTCGATCGGCAGGGCGACGTTGTCGACCACCGTCTTGGCGCTGGCGCCGGGATAGGTCGTCGTCACCTGCACGGTCGGCGGCACGATGTTGGGGTACTGCGCCACCGGCAGGGTCGCCAGCGCAACGGCGCCGATCAGCACGATGACGATCGCCAGCACATTGGCCAGCACCGGCCGATTGATGAAAAACGCGGAAATCATCGAGGCAGCTCCGCGCCGCTCACTTCGACGGGGGCGTCGTGGCGGCGGGCGGCGGCTCGATCTTGCTCTCCTTGGGCACCACCTTGCTGCCCGGGATCGCCTTGCCGTTGGTGCTCAGCACGACGCGGTCGTCGGCCGCGAGGCCCGAGGTGATCACCCTGAGGCCGCCGACCAGGAGCTGCCCGGTCACGATGCGCTTCTGCTCGACGACATTGTCCTTGTTGACCACCAGGACGTATTTGCCGGCCTGGTCCTCGGCGACCAACCGGTTGGGAATCAGCAAGGCGGCCTTGCTGCCCAGCGCCGTCGGCACCCTGATGCGGGCGAAGAAGCCCGGCAGCAGGTCACGGTCGGGGTTCTTGAACAGGCCGCGCACCAGGATCGTGCCGGTCGCCGGATCGATCTCGGGCGAGACGTAGTTGAGAAAGCCGTGATGGGGGAAGCCCTCCTCGTCCATCAGGCCGATATCGAGCGGGATCTTGGCGAGTTCTTCGAGCGACAGGCGGCGTTGGGCCATGTTTTCGCGGATCTGCAGGACATCCTGCTCGCTCATGTTGAAGGTGACGTAGATCGGGTCGAGCTGGATGATGGTCGCGAGCTTGGTCGCGACCCCGTTGCCGACCAGTTCGCCGACCGAGACCAGGTGCCTGGTGACGATGCCGTCGAACGGCGCCGTGACGCTGGTGTAGCCCAGGTTGGTCTGGGCGACGGTCAGGTTGCCTTCCTGGCTCTCGACATTGGCGCGCGCCGAATCGCGCTTGGCCTTGGCCTGGTCGTAGGTGTTCTGCGCCGTGACGTTCTGGCGCAACAGCGTCTCCTGGCGGGTGAACTCGGCCTGGGCGTTCAACAGCTGGGCCTTGGCCGAATCGAGGCTGGCCTCGGCCTCCTTGACCTTGGCCTTGTACATCGTCTGCTCGATCAGGAAGAGCAGGTCGCCTTTCTTCACGTACGCGCCGTCGGTGTAGTTGATCGAGCTCAGGAAGCCTTCGACACGGGCCACCAGGTCGACGGTGTTGAAGGCCGCGGTGTTGCCGGTCAGCACCTCGTAGGGCTGCACCTGCTGCTGCAGCGGCACCGCGACGCTGATCTCGGCCGGCGGCGGCGGCTGGAACTTGTTCTCGGGCTTGCAGCCGGCCAATGCGGCGGCCAGCAAGGGCAGCAGGATCAGGCTGCGATTGAACATGGTTCGAACGACGCTCCCCGCGAAACTGTTTTAAGCGTTACCGCATCCCGCCCCGCAATGCCACCTCGTGCCTCTTCCGGACCGCGCGCGTCCCGCGCGCTCAGACTCATGTTCCTCTCCCCCGCTCGGGGGAGAGGCTAGGTGAGGGGGCAACGACGTACGCATCCCCCTCACCCAACCTCTCCCCCTAGCGGGGGGAGAGGAGCTTGAAACTGAACGACACGTGATCAAGCGAACGGATAGGGCCCGTCGAAGCGGCCGATGTAACTCGTGTGCGTCACCATCACACCGTCGCGCCACCAGTGGAGCAGGCAGGCCGGCGGCTCGCGGAAGGACGCCGGTCGGGCATCAGGTCGAAGTTGCAAGGCAATTTGTGTCGCCGTGCTCGGGCAGCAGCACAGCAGGGTGCCCGCCCAGCGCTGCAGGATCGGCCGATGGACATGGCCGCACAGCACGCGCTCGACATTGGCGAAGCGGCCGATCACGGCGGCGATGCGCTCCGGCCGCCGGCACATGTACTTGTCGAGGTAGGGAATGCCGCAGGCGATCGGCGGATGATGCATCAGCACGACGGTCGGCGCCCCGCGCGTGGCTTGCAGCGCTCTTTCGAGCCAAGCCAGCCCTGCCTCGTCGATCTCGCCGTGATGGTCGCCCGGCACGGTCGTGTCGAGCGCCACGATGCGCACCGGATGGCGGTCGATGAGGTAATGCTTGGCGCCAGTCGCCGGCAGATAGGCATGATCGGGAAAGGACCGCGCCAGCATCTCGCGGTCGTCGTGATTGCCCGCCATCAGGAGATGGGGCGGTTCGAGCCCGGCCAGCAGGGCGCGCAACGAGTCGTATTCGGCCTTCAGCCCCTCGTCGACCAGGTCGCCGGTGATCAGCACCAGGTCGGGTCGGGGGTCGAGGCGATTGAGGTGATCGATCGCCTCGGCGAACATGCGGTTGGAATCGACCGCGTCCTTGTAGAGCTTGCCGGTCGGCCGCACGTGCAGATCGGAGATTTGCGCCAGCAGCATGGTCCATTCTAGGCAAGAAACGCGCCTCATGTCCTGAGCGTCTCGGCGAGACAGCTAAACGAAGCGGGCCCCCACTGTCTTGGCGAGAATCAACACGTGATTCGGGTCGCTGCTCGATCCTTCGACTCTTGACCAAAATCAAGGGACCGCCTGCCGTCACGCGCTAGCCTTGGCCAAGCACGGAGAGAGAAAATGTCCAAGGGTGGCCGGGAGCAGCTCAAGCGGAAGGTATACGAGAAGGAGCTGGAAAAGCTCCAGGTCGAGCTTTGTTTTCTGCAGGATTGGGTCAAGTCGACGAGCGAGCGCGCGATGATCGTCCTGGAGGGACGCGACGCGGCGGGCAAGGGCGGCCTGATCAAGGCGATCACGGCGCGGGTCAGTCCGCGAGTCTTCCGGGTCGTCGCCCTGCCGGCTCCCTCCGACCGCGACAAGACGCAAATGTTCATGCAGCGCTACATCGAGCGGTTCCCGGCGGGCGGCGAGATCGTGATCTTCGATCGCAGCTGGTACAATCGCGCCGGCGTCGAGCATGTCATGGGCTTCTGCACGCCGGAGCAGCACAAGCGCTTCCTCGAGCACTGCCCGCTCGTCGAGAAGTTCATCGTCGACGGCGGTATCCGCCTGATCAAGATCTGGTTGGAGGTCGGCCAGGAGGAGCAGGAGCGCCGTTTCATGGCGCGCATCGAGGATCCGATGCGGCAGTGGAAGCTGAGCCCGATGGATCTCGTATCGTACAGGCGCTGGTACGACTACTCCAAGGCCCGCGACGTGATGTTCGAATACACCGACACCGACGCAACACCATGGTACATCGTCGATTCGAACGACAAACGTCGGGCACGGCTGAACGCAATTTCACACATCCTGTCGCAAATCCCCTACAAGCGCATCGAACGTACCGAGGCGAAGCTCCCCGACCGCTCTCACAAGAGAAAGTACGACGATCAGGCATCGCTGAAAGGCCGGCGACTCGTCGCCGACAAATACGGGTAGCCACCGCAAGGGGCGTTTGCGAGGCATCCACGCAAAGGTAGGTGACAGATGGCCAAGCTCCCGACGGTAAAGGAATTGCAGATCACGATCGCACAAATCGAAGGTGAAAAGGCTTCGGCCGCCTTCAAGGCGCACGAGGCCGCGGAGGCCGAGAAGAAGGCGCTTCTGGACCGGCTCAGCAAGCCTTCCGGCTTGAGCGACGACGAGATCATCGAAAAGGCAACGATAATCATCAGCCGCGCAGTCGGAAACGGAATGACGTCGGTGCAGGTGCTGCGTTTTCCCCACACGGTTTGCACCGACAATGGACGGGCGATCAATCAGGCAGAGGTCGGTTGGGAGAAGACCCTGACCGGCATTCCCAGGGAACTTTACGAGTTCTGGCAGCGCCGTCTGAAGCCGAACGGCTATCACATCCGATACGAAATCATCGACTTCCCGGGCGGCAT
>Ga0137361_10003489_pt1 | contig 10224 bp, 10 predicted proteins | sample Mad1_80_16metaG_FD_104923 | JGI IMG/M metagenome (GOLD analysis project Ga0137361, IMG submission 104923) | Vadose zone soil microbial communities from Angelo Coast Range Reserve, California, USA - Mad1_80_16 metaG | ecosystem: Environmental > Terrestrial > Soil > Vadose zone | place: USA... | reverse complement strand
GAACGCGGGCAGGCTCCTGGTGAAGGACGCGATCGCCGACATCACGCTGCAGCAGGTGCTGACCCGCCCGCGCGACTTCGACGTGATCGCCACCCTGAACCTGAACGGCGATTACCTCTCGGACGCCCTGGCCGCCCAGGTGGGCGGCATCGGGATCGCCCCCGGCGGCAACATCAACTACGACACCGGCCACGCGGTCTTCGAGGCCACCCACGGCACCGCCCCCAAGTACGCGAACCAGGACAAGGTGAACCCCGGCTCGGTGGTCCTCTCCGGCGAGATGATGCTGCGCTACCTGGGGTGGGTGGAAGCCGCCGACCTGATCCTGAAGGGCATGGACGGCGCGATCGCCGGCAAGACCGTCACCTACGACTTCGCCCGGCTCATGGAGGGCGCGAAGGAAGTGTCGTGCAGCGCCTTCGGCGACGCGGTCGTCGCCCACATGGGTTGAGACACGTGCGAGGGGAACGCTTCGTGCGCCGGACCCTGACCGCGGTAATCCTCTTGCTCTTCGTCCCGCCTTTGAGCGCCCTCGACCTGGACGAGATCGAGAAGCGGGGCTCCCTGCGCGTCCTCGCGGTCGTCTCCAACCAGTCGGACGAGTTCTTCTCCGGCAAGCCCGGGGTCGGGTTCGATCGCGAGATCCTCGAAGGGTTCGCACGCCTGCGCCGCCTGAAGCTCGAGGTCGTCCCCCAGGCCGCCTGGGACCAGCTCGTCCCCGCCCTCCAGCAGGGGAAGGGCGACGTGATCGCGGGGCGCTTCACGGTGACGGAGTCCCGCCGTCGCCTCATCGACTTCACGGCCGAGGCCTTCCCCACCCGCCACGTCGTGCTGACCCGGCGCCCGCACCGCGCGGTGGCCACCCTGGAGCAGCTCCGGGCGGAGAAGGTGGGGACGGTCAAGGGGACGAGCATGGCGGAGGCGGTGGCCGCCGCCGGCGTGCCTTCGGCGAACGTCGACGACTCGCTGCCCACGGGGACCCTGCCCGCCGCCCTCAAGGCGGGAAAAGTGACGGCGGTGGTCCTGGGGATCGAGAACGCGATCGCCGCCCAGCGCGAGGATCCCGACCTGGAGCTGGGCCTGTTCCTCGGCCCTCCAGGCTCGCTCGCCTACGGGGTGCGGAAGGGAGACCCGCGCCTCCGGGAAGGTCTCGACGAGTACATCGCCGACCTGCGGCGCAGCGCCAGCTGGAGCCGGCTGGTCGTCAAGTACTTCGGCGAGCGGGCGCTCGAGATCCTCACCAAGGCCCGCAGCGAATCGGCTCCCTGAGCCAGGCCTAGCCCAGCTTCAGGAAACGCGCCTCCCGGACGCCCGGGATCCGGGGATCAACCACATGGCTCCAACAGCCACAGATGATTCACGTCTTGTCTAGGAGAGCTTCGATCTGGCGTGCGCGAAGGCCCTCGGGGCCAGCCTGCTGGAGACGCGTGAAGTACTGACTCGCTTGGTCGCGCTCTCCAAGAGCGAGGAATGCCCTGCACATGTGATAGAGGAGCTCGGTCTCTAGCGGCCTTAATTCCTGCAAGGCCAGCCCGATCCGAAGCGCGGCTCCCGTCCCCAGTTCCTTTGCGGCCATGCCGCTCTGCGACACACTCAGCCGGATTTCGACTGCCCAGGGCGCGCTCTTTTCGCGGATTCGCCAAGCGTACTCTGTCTCAAGTGCACCCGGACCTCGTGGCGCCCCAGTCTGGATCTCAAGCAAGGGCACCGACGCCCAACCGTCGATCACCCTCCAGCCGGAATGCTCATGAAAGAGCCAGTCATCGGGCACGGGTATCTCTCCCCACACCTCAGGCCCCGGCAGCAGCCCTGCCGGATGTCAGCCAGTTCTTCGTCGTCAGCAGGTCTAGAGCGAGCCGCAGTTGAGATGGCGAGAACTGCTTCTTTCGGTAGCTCCAGGCGTAGGTTGCAGCAACGACCTCGCTCTCGCTTCGCGCCCCACCTCGTGTCGCGACCCAATGCACCGTCGACAGCAGCTCCAGCCCGAATGGCGTCTCAAAGCCCTGGACCAACTCGGCGACGCGTTCGAAGCGCGCCTTCGTCGGGCCATGGTTCGCGAGGAACGCCTCCGCATCCTCGGTCGCGCCGGGCACCAATGCCAACTCTCGGTCAGGCGCCTCGCCTCCATTCGCGAATCCAGAGATGAAGTGACCCTCGATCTCACGAAGAACGTGGCGCAGGTTCTCGGCGTATGGGCCGTATACGGCCGGCACGTAGCGCAACCTCAACGGCTCACCAGCCTCCTGCATGAAATACATCAGCTTGTGGACTTCGAGCAGCGTCACGGACGGATCCATTAGACCGGCGAGATAGCGGCGGACGAGCCCGATGAGCGCCGCCCGGCCGGCGGTCATGCGCGGCGGTTTGCCACGCCGCCTGCCCGCGTTCCCTGGCGAAGTGCCGGCCGGCTCGAAGACGGTGACGGCGACGTCATCGAGGTTGGAGAGCCGCGCAACGATCCTGCGACGCACCTCTCGCCAGTCGAGCCCACCCAGCCCGCTGCCGAGCGGCGGCACGGCAACCGAGCGAAGGCCGCGTTTCAAGATCTCCTCGGCGAGAGCGTCGAGACCAGACTCGATGTCCTCGATGCGGCTCTTGCCCCGCCAGTGCCGTTTCGTCGGGAAGTTGATAATGTACTTCGGATTCGCCAGATACCCCGTTTCGAAGACGAACATTCGACCCGGCTGCAGCTCCTCACGCATGCAGGCGCCCTTGTAAGCCTTGAAGTTCTCCGGGAAGGCTTTCTTGAACGCGAGCGCGATGCCGCGCCCCATAATCCCCACACAATTGACCGTGTTCACGAGGGCCTCTGCGTCCGCTTCCAGGATGTCTCCCGTCCTAAACTTGATCATCTCGTCCGACTCCTCCTAGTAATACCAAGCCGGGAGGATCTCGACCACTGGCCGATGGACTGCCGTGCCGAACGCGTTGGCAACCTGCTGGCCCATCGGCTGCGAGATTACTCCGATTCGCTCGACAAGGTGCCACGGAAAAGAGTGACGGATCAGGAACTCGGCTTGCTTGCCCTCCTTCACCTCGGCGCTCCGGAAGTCGTTCGCGGCGACCGTAGGCCAATTGACTTCCCCGAGTTGGTCGACCCTTGATCGGAACTCTGCGTAGTAGGCTCCGGCGTTCGAGAGCGTGAACGCCCACCGCCGGTGATTCGCCTCAGCCCACGCCACTGCCGCGTTAAGGTCGGCCTCCAAGTGAACGATCTGTCTTTGGCCGTCCCGGTAGGCCAAGTCGGGAAGGTTCGCACGGTGAATCACGTAGAGCATGATCGAGCGCGGGCAGAAGTAGAACGGTACGTAGTCGCCATCGTTATCGCCAGGATGGCAGCGCACCGGAAGTACAAGCCGTCGCCTCTTGATCTCACTCATTCCGATGATGGTGCCGACAGCCTGCCGCCTGACGATCTCTGCATCGCACCAGAGCTGGCCGTCGGCGGCGATAGAGGCCAAGCGGTCCACGTGAACAATGTGGTAGATCTTCGGGCGCTCCGGTGGCTCGGGCATCTCAGGCCTCTACCTGTTCCTCGCCACGAGCCTATTCATGCACGCTCATGTGCCACTCGAGGTCCGTAGGTTCATCTGACCGAGAGCAGACCGAGGCGCGCTGCGGCACGGGCGTGAACGGGGCGTCCGCAACCACGACGAGTCCCTTGAGCCTCCTTCCCATTTCGGGAACGATCACACCCAAATTGGGAACGGCTCCTACCCCAGCTTCAGGAAACGCGCCTCGCGCACGCCCGGGATCCGGGGCAGCTCCTCGAGAACAGCGGGAGGAGCCTCGTTGTCGATCTCGATCAGCATGACCGCCCGCCCGCTCCCCGGCTTTCGGCCGAGGCCCATGCGGGCGATGTTGATCCCGTGCTTGCCGAGGAGCGTGCCCACCTTCCCCACGATGCCCGGGGTGTCCTCGTTCTTCACGAGCAGGATGTTGCCCTGGGGGATGGTATCCACCTCCACCCCGTCCACGTCGACCAGGCGCATGTGGTTCCGGCCGAAGAGCGTCCCCGCCACCGAGAGGTCGTCCTGCGCGGTCTTGAGGCGCAGGGCCACCAGGTTGGCGAAGGCCACGCTGGCCGAGGAGGTGGACTCGAGGATCTCGATGCCGCGGTCCTTGGCGATGGAGAGGGCGTTGACGATCGTCACCCCGTCCGCCAGCACCGGGCGCAGGATGCCGTTCACCGCCGCGGAGAGGATCGGCTTCAGGTCCACCTCGCGCAGGTCGCCGTAGACGCCGAGCTCGATGCGCTCCAGGGAGCCGCGGCAGACCTGGCCCAGGAAGAGGCCCAGCCGCTCCGCAAGGTCCATGGCCGGGCGCACCTGGTCGTAGAGATCGCCCGAGAGGGAGAAGAAGTTGACCGCCTGCTGGATCACCCCGCCCTTCAGGTAGTCCCGCACCTGGACTGCGATGTCCGTTCCCACGCGCTCCTGGGCCTCGGCGGTGGCGGCTCCGATGTGGGGAGTGGCCACCACCCGTGCGTGCCGGGCCAGCCGCCAGTCCTTCGGGGGCTCGCTGGCGTGGACGTCGAGGGCGGCCCCCGCCACCCGGCCGCTCTCCAGGGCGAGGAGGAGCGCCTGCTCGTCGATCAGCTCGCCGCGGGCCGCGTTCACGATGCGCACCCCGGGCTTGACCTTCGCGAACGCCTCCTTGCCCAGGAGGTGACGGCTCTCCTGGGTCAGGGTGGTGTGGAGGGTCAGGAAATCGCACCCCTGGAGGATCTCGTCGAAGCCGCGCAGCTTCACGTGGAGGGCCTCGGCCACCGCGGGGGCGACGAACGGGTCGAAGGCCTCGACCTCCATGCCGAAGGCCCGGCAGCGCGCCGCCACCTCGCGCCCGATGCGCCCGAGGCCGATCACCCCGAGCCGCTTGCCCGAGAGCTCGACCCCCGCGAACGACTTGCGGTCCCACTTCTCGGACTTGATCGAGGCGTCGGCGGCGGGGATGTTGCGAGCCAGAGACAGGAGCAGGGCCAGGGCCAGCTCGGCCGTGGACACGAGGTTGCCCCCTGGCGAGTTCATCACGATCACCCCGCGGCGGGTCGCCGCCGCGAGGTCCACGTTGTCGACCCCCACCCCCGGGCGGCCGATGACCTTGAGGCTCTTCGCCGCCTCCAGCACCTCGGCGGTGATCTGGCTGCCGCTGCGGATGGTGATCGCGTGGTAGGGGGCGACGATCTTGCACAGCTCGGCCGGAGGAAGCGCCTTCTGTATGTCGATGGACCATCCCTCCGAGCGCAGGACCTGGAGGCCGCGGTCGGTGATTCCTTCGAGGACCAGCACCTTGTAGATCAACTCAAGACCTCGCCAGCGGCTCCCGGGGCCGCTCGACCAGAACGGCGATTATGCCTCGATTCGGCCCCGAACAACCTCCTGGGCCGCGGCCAGCCCCGCGCCGGCGGCGAAGCGGTGCCCGAGCCGCGCGAGGACGACCTCCAAGGCGCCGAGCAGGCCGAGGATGTCGATCGCATCGTAGTAGCCGAGGTGGGCGATGCGGAGGATCTTTCCGGTGAGCGGACCCTGGCCTCCCGCCACGGTCGCGGCGAAGTCGGCCTTGAGGGCCTTGACGATCGCGCCCGCTTCGATCCCCTCGGGCGGCCGAAGGGCGGTGAGGGCATCGCCCGCGTGGCGGGGTGAGAGGAGGGGGAGGCCGAGGGCTCGGGCGGCGGCTCGGGTCATGGCGGCGAGCAGGGACGCGTTCGCCACGAGCTCGTCCACGCCCCCGAGGTCGTCGACGACCTGGAGCGCGGCCCGCAACGCCACCACGTGGGCGATGCCGGGGGTGAAGGCCGAGCTGCCTTCGGCCTGGCCTTTCCGCTCGCGCAGCAGGTCGAAGTAGAAGCGCGGCGAGGCGCAGCCCTCGATCTGCTCCCAGCCTTTCGGGCTGACCCCCAGGAAGGCGAGACCGGGAGGGAGGGAGAGCGCCTTCTGGCTGCCCACCAGCACGAGGTCGACCCCCCAGGCCTCGGTCCGAAGGGGCATCGCTCCCGCCCCCGAGATCGCATCCACCACCAGCAGCGTCCCCGGCCGATCGCGGGTCACCCCCGCGAGGGCCTCGACGTCGTGTCGGGCCCCGGTCGAGGACTCGGAAAGCTGGACGAAGACGGCGCGGATCGCGGGATCGTCGTCGAGGGCCCGCGCCACCCCGTCTGGCGAGACCGCTTCACCCCAGGCCGCCTCCAGCATCCGCACGTCCCGGCCGTGCGCCTTCCCGATCTCGGCCCACCGCCGGCCGAAGTGGCCGGCCACGAGGGCGAGCATCGGCTCCCCGGGTGCGACCGTGTTCACCACCGCCGCCTCCATCGCGCCCGAGCCCGAGCAGGAGAGGATGAGCGTGTCCTGCGACGTCTTCAGGAACTTCTGCAGTCCGGCGCGGCATTCACGGAAGGTCTGTCGGAATTCTTCACTGCGATGGTGCGGGATGGGGCGTGAGAGCGCTTCCTGCACGCGCGGGTGCAGCGGCGTGGGCCCGGGCGTGAAGAGCCGTTCCTTTTTCAACATGCGAGTGGAGTCCGCGGGCTTCCACAGATTCTGTGGAAAACCCTGTGGAAAGCTCGGTCGACCACATCGTTAAGTCTTTGACTCATGCAACCTTGGAGCAATGTGCACTCTGTGACAGCAGCGTGACGGAGGCACGCGATTTGCGTGATTGGAACTGCGAGTTGCGACGCGTCGACTTCACGCACGGGCCGATCGTCGCGTCACGTGCGCAGGTGAGCGGAGCTGCCTCGAGCGGCGACGACCGCGTGCGCAAGCCGTCGCGCAGCTTCGTCGATCTCCCCCTCGGTATTGTAGCGTCCGATTCCGACCCGGATCGCGGAGTAGACGCGCGCATCCGAGAGCCCGAGCGCGCGCAAGACGTGCGAGCCCTTGCCTCCCGCCTCGGCGCAAGCCGCGCCGGACGAGAGCGCGATGTCGTCGCCCAGGGAAAGGAGGAGGGTCTCGGCAGAAATCCCGTCGATCGAGACGTTCAGGTTGCCGGGGAGGCGCCGTTCCAGGGCGCCGTTCACGAGGACGCCGTCGATCTGCGCGCGCAGCGAGGCCAGAAACCGGTCGCGCAGGCTACGGATGCGGTCCGCCTCTCCCCCTGCGAGGGCCTCGGCGGTCCGCCGGGCCGCCTCCCCGAAGCCGACGATCCCCGGGACGTTCAGGGTTCCCGACCGCAGGCCCCGCTCCTGGCCGCCGCCCTCCATCTGTGGCGGCAAACGGAGCGGGGGACGCCGCCCGCGGCGCACGTACAGCGCCCCGATGCCCTTCGGACCATACATCTTGTGAGCCGAGAGGCTCATCAGGTCTGCGCTCCAGGCGTCGGTGGAGACGGGAACCCGGCCCACGGCCTGGACCGCGTCCGTGTGGAAGACGATCCCGCGCTCGCGGCAGAGCGCTCCCACCTCGCCCACCGGCTGCAGGGTGCCGATCTCGTTGTTCGCCGCCATGAGGGAGACGAGAACGGTGTCGGGGCGAAGCGACTTCCGCACGTCCTCGGGGTCGACGATCCCCTCCGCGTCCACCTCGACCCGAGTGACCGCGAAGCCCTCCCGCTCGAGGGTGCGACCGGGCTCGAGGACGGCCGGATGCTCGAGGACGCTGGTCACGACGTGCTTCCCGCGGGAGGCGAGCGACCGGGCCGTGCCGCGCAGCGCGAGGTTGTCGGCCTCGGTCGCCCCGGAGGTGAAGACGAGGTCCTCGGGTTGGGCCCCGATCAAGGCGGCCAGGCGCGCACGGGCCTCCTCCACCGCCCGGTGTGCCTCCGCCGCGAAGGCGTGCGACCTGCCGGAGGGATTGCCGAAGCGCTCCGTAAAGTAGGGCAGCATGGCCGCCAGCACCGCCGGGTCGACGGGGGTGGTCGCGTGGTGGTCGAGGTATATCCGTCCCACGTGCTTCAGGTTAGCGGAAAAGCCCTTGCCGGGGGAGCCGGGGCCTGTAACAATGGTCACAACCCCCGCCGACCGCGGTCCGTATAGCCTTGCGAGGGAAGGGGAGAAACATGTTGAAGAAGGTGGCGTTCGCGGTTCTGGTCCTGAGCCTGGCCGGAGGCGTCGCCCGGGCGCAGGAGGCGGAGGACGAGGAGATCCGGCCCCAGCCGGTGCGCAAGATCAAGGTCCTCGAGAACCCCTACGACATCGCCTCCTTCTATCGCTCGCGTGAGGGCGAGTATTTCGGCCTCGCCTCGGACACCCGCTATCCGATCGCGGGCTTCTATCGCTCGCGTCAGACCACTCCTTATGGCTATGCCCCGTTCTGGAACCACGGCTACGGGTACCGGCGGAGCGGGGTGGTGGCCGGCTACCGGCGGCGGATCGGAGAGAACGGCGACCTGTTCCTGTTCGCCCCGACTTTCCTGGCTCCCATCGGCCCCCTCAACGGCGCATTTTTCGGGAACTGAATTGAGCTGGGGGGGGTGCTGTAGTCGCACCCCCCAAGACCCCCGCGCACTCACCTTCCTACTTCAGCCCCAATACTTCTAGTACGCTCCGGCCGACCTGCCGCTCGAAACGGTCGGTGAGGCTCTCGAGGGGGCCGGCGGTCTCGTCCCGCTCCATGCGCTCCACCCGCGCCATCGGGTAGAAAAGGGTCGAGATCCCGATCCCCTCCTCGCCGCGTTGCTCCTGGCGCACCCAGTCGTCGAAGACCGACAGGTCCACTCCGCGGATCACGATCCCCGCGGGCTCCAGCGAGAGCAGGATGCCCCAGAGCTTCTCCCGTGGGGTGTGGAGGTAGAGGACCACCGCCACCCCCGCGGCCAGATCGAAGGAGCTCACGCCTTCCCCGGTCCCCCCCGCTCGGCCAGGAACTCCGCGATCCTCCGCACGCCTTCGCGCAGCTCTTCGAGCGGACGCGCGAACGAGATCCTCACGTAGCCGGGCGCCCCGAAGCCCTCGCCCGGCACCACCGCGACGTGCTTGTCCTCGAGCAGACGGCGGCTCAGCTCGAGGGTGGTCGGGATCTCGCGGCCCAGGTATCGGCTCAGGTTGGGGAAGGCGTAGAACCCGCCCTGCGGCTCCACGCAGGTCGCGCCCGGGATGGCCAGGAGCGCGGAGTGGACGAGGTCGCGGCGCCGGCGGTATTCGGCCAGCAGCTCGCCCACGAACTCCTGGGGCCCGTTGAGGGCGGTCACCGCCCCGAGCTGCGCGAACGTGGCCGGGCTCTGGGTGCTGTGCGAAGCCAGGGCGGCGCACGCGTCGACCAGCGCGCGCGGCCCCAGCACCCAGCCGATGCGCCAACCCGTCATGCAGTAGCTCTTCGAGGCCGTCCCCAGGATCAACAGCCGGTCGCCCAGGAGGTCGCGCAGCGCCTGCAGCCCCCAGTCACGCGGGCGCGAGAAGGCGAGCTGGGCGTAGGTGTCGTCATAGACGAGGGTGAAGCCGCGCCGCCGGGCCAGCCGCCCGATCGCGAGCAGCTCCTCGGGCTCGACCACCGCCCCGGTGGGATTGCAGGGGCTGTTCAGGATCACCGCCCGCGTACGCGGGCCCACTGCCTTGGCGAGAAGGCGCGCGGTCACCGCGAAGCCGTCCGCCTCTCGGGTGGACGCGAGCACGGGCCGACCCCCGGCCAGGCGCACCGCCTCGGTGAAGGTCGGCCAGAAGGGGGACGGCACGATCACCTCGTCGCCCGCGTCGAGGAGGGCCTGGGCGGCGAGGTAGAGAGCCTGCTTGCCGCCGACCGTGATCGCGACTTCCTCCGGGGCGAAGGCCACGTGGAAGTCCTGTCGGTAGCGCGCGGCCACCGCGGCGCGCAGCTCGGGGAGGCCGGGGGCGGGCGCGTAGCGCGTCCGGCCGGCCTCGATCGCCGCCACCCCCGCCGCGGCCACGTGCGGGGGCGTGCCCTGGTCGGGCTCGCCCACGCTGAAGTCGTAGACGACGACGCCCCGGCTCTTGAGCGCGGTGGCCCGGGCCGCCATGGCCACGGTGGGCGAGACCTCGAGGCGCAGGACGCGTCGGGCCAGGATGGTCGCGGGCCGGGCCTTCTTTCGGGCCTTTGTCACACCGCCTCCCCGGTGGCGCGGCCGCCCCGCGTCCGGTATTTCTCGCGCAGCCGCCGCTCCACGACCGGAGGGACGAGGTCACTCACCCGGCCGCCGAGCTGGAACACCTCCTTGACCAGCCGCGACGAGACGTAGGAATAGCTCTCGGCCGGCATCATGAAGACGGTCTCGATGCGCGGGTCGAGCCGCCGGTTCATGAGCGCCATCTGGAACTCCTACTCGAAGTCCGAGATG
>Ga0137361_10003488_pt1 | contig 10224 bp, 11 predicted proteins | sample Mad1_80_16metaG_FD_104923 | JGI IMG/M metagenome (GOLD analysis project Ga0137361, IMG submission 104923) | Vadose zone soil microbial communities from Angelo Coast Range Reserve, California, USA - Mad1_80_16 metaG | ecosystem: Environmental > Terrestrial > Soil > Vadose zone | place: USA... | reverse complement strand
CGCTGCGCTCAGGATGACACTCCTGAATCGGCTTCGTTTGACGCGCAACTCGTCTTATTTGAAATGTTATTGGGGCTTGCCCCCACCCTGCAGTGGTGCCGGGCAATCTCTGCAACCCCTGCTTCTTACCAGAACCCAAATCACGGCTTAGCAGGCAGCGTCCCCATTTGGAAACCCCGGGGTACGCTCATATCCCACATCGAGGAGGAAACCCGGGAGGCCGGAATCACTTTGACTGTATCGTACATGGGTTCTCCAGTACCAGGGCCGCTGGCGCCCTGCAACACATTGACCGGCATATAGTCCATATCCAGCAGCAACACAAGACCATCTTTAGTGCGGATACGGTAGACATCCTGACCTCTAAAGTTTTCCTTATCGAGGAAGACAGCCGCCTTTGTCTGCAAATCATGTCGCAGTTGCGCCAGGTCAAACAGCGAATCGTCAACACCCCACGCATCCGCTCCCCATTGAGCCACGTGATGAATCATGTCCTTGCCGAGCATGGCATGCTGGTCACCCACCGCAACAACATCCAGCTGTCCACCGGCAACCGTCTCCACATGCTGCATGCGGTCCGCGCCGAGCTCGGAATAGCTATTGACATGGTAAACCATACCGCTCGCGTCAACTCTCGTATCACTTTGATACAGGACATAGCCACTCCAGCTAAGGTTAGGCGGCAATTGGAAGGATTGATGTACGCCAGGCGCGATACTGCTGAAGTGTGTAGCAGTCAGCAATGCAATCAGGAGAACAGCCGCCACGGCCAGCTGACCGATAAGCCAGGTAGCACGACGCGAAGGGAGCGCTCGGCGCGCAGGTTTACGCGACCGTGCCCCGTTCCCAGCAGTTTGTAGCGCCATAATCGCGGCATCGACGCGCGGAGAAGGTGTTGTCGTTGGGAGACCTGCAACCAGGCGTGTCACGCTATTCATGAGATGAAATTCCGCGCTACAGGACGCGCAGGTGGAGACATGCTGCAATACCTGGTCTACCTGCTCCGGCGCTAAATCATTGAGAACAGCTAAGTACAAACGTATAGTATTACAAACCTGTGGACCAATTTCTCCTGCCCTGGGTAACGGCGGCAAATCTGTGTAATTCATAGTTACCGCTCCTCCCTTTTACTTCCGGTCACACTGATACGCTGGTACTGTTCCACGAACATGCGTTTCGCACGTGAGATACGCGTTGCCGCCGCATTCGGCGAAATACCTACGATGGCCGCTATTTCCTGGTAGGGCACGCCTTGCGCCGCGTTCAGCACAAGCACAATAGCGTAATCCGCTGGCATATTCGCCAGGGCCTGGCGAATATGCTCCCGCTCGGCAACCTCCGGTATACCTCCGCTATCGGAGGGCAGGTAGGAAATATCTTCTTCGCTGGCGCTCTCGAGATGCTCATCCGCCCGGTTGTGGCGCGCGAGCGGCCACCACGAGATGCGCTTACGCCGGCGGAGAAGATCCACGCACAAATTTGTGGCAATGCGGTAAAGCCAGGGAGAAAGGTTTTCCCGGTCATACAAGTCATCCCAGGAGACATAGGCACGCGTGAACACCTCCTGCATGAGATCATCCGCATCTTCCTGGCTGCCAAGTAGACGATAGATATACGCGTGAATCGGTCGCCGGAATTTCTCATACAGCATACCGAAATCCAGGACACGGCTCTCGTTAGAATACGGTGATGTATCTTTATTGGAAGCATCTCGCGATTTGTTTGTCGTCATGCCGGTATGTGGTCTTTCCAGGCTTTGGGGCACCTGGCCTCCTTGAGAGACAACAGCTAAAGAACCTCTGGCTCTTTCTGGACCCAACGATGTCTCACTATTTATGCCCGCTGTAGCCCATGCTGGTAGTATACCAGGAATGGCGACCGAATAGAACATGACAACCTCCATCAATAGGACTTCTCCTCGCCACCGGCAGCGAGAGAAAAAAGAACTGGCTACGCCTCTCCACAACGTATCACGTTGAGAAACCCATCATTTTACATCAAATTGATAGAACCACCAACGTTGACCCTCCAGAGTTGCATCTTTTCACGAGCCAGAAGAATGGTGTGAAAGAAGAAAATTGAGAAACACATGCCTGGATCAGTAATGGATGACCGGGACACGTTGTGGTGATCCCGGATTAGGGCTGGAGATGAGCTGCCAGCTTTCTCCCTTCCAATGAAGGAGCAGCGTTTTGCTCGCGGAGCTGGTTTCCCCTACGGCCCAGGCGTCCTCGACAGAAGGCATTGCCAAGCCAAAGAGCGTGGAGACCCCCATCCTCCCCCTCGAAAAGCCGTTAGAAGCGATCTTCCAGATCTTCCCATTCCAATGTCCAATAACAGCTTGCTTCAACTGGACAGACTGGCCAACGATCCAGAGAGAGTCTGTAGAAGCACCTGCGACTGCATACCAGGTGTCTCTCGAAAGTTTTGACTGAAGCTGAGGCCCTGCATGAAGTTGCCAGATGGTTCCGTTCCAATGGAACAGGCATGTACCTACACTCCAGATATCTTGAGCAGAAAGTGCGGTGATTCCACACAGAGGTCCTCCACACAAAGAAAATGAGTGGATACTTCCAGGTCCAACTACTATCTCCCAGCGAGTTCCATCCCAATGTTCAATCAGTGGCTCAATTGTCCCCTTGTCGAAGAAATGTCCAACCACCCATACATTCTCTGGTGAAAGGCGGCGACTCCATTGAGATTGCCAGAGAGGCTCTCCCCTGGATGCGAGAGGACCTGCCACGTGGCTCCGTTCCACTGCTCAAGCAGTAGCTTGTTCTGCCCGTTGTTTGAGGTGCTCCCGACAGCCCACGCATTGGTAGGCGAAAGGACGGACACTCCATTCAGGGCGCCCTTCACGTTATTTTTTCCGGCGGTGATGATGGTCCAGCTAGCTCCATCCCAGTGCTCAATGAGCGGGATGGTCTGAGCATCATCAGAGCAGTTGGAACACCCAACAGCCCAGATATCATTACTCCTACGGGCGCTTACAGCCTTCAAGCGGTGAAAGGAACGAAACGCGCCCTGTACAGGAAGGGAGGGACTCGTCGTGACGCTCCAGGCAACTCCGTTCCAATGTTCGATGAGGGGCTGAGTGCCATGCTCCATGGATGTTTCTCCCACAGCCCAGACGTTGGAAGGAGATAACGCTACCGCACCGTACAGGCTATTGAAAGGGGAGCCAGTTTTTTGCAACAACGAGGAAAAAGACGAAAGAAGCGAGAACGAAAGCCTCAAGCCTGCGAATAAAAGACAGAGAAGTAAAAGCAGGCTGCTGGCCCATAGGAGAAGTGAACGCGTCAGGTGGCGTAGGAGTGGTAGCATCGATCTCTCCAGAGTCTCAGTTGAGACGTTATTTCCTCGTGTTAGAGCAAAAGGATGAGATGGATAAAACAATTAGGAGTCAAAGCCTTTATCAAGCATATTTTGCGCGTCAAGAAAGACCTGGTGCTCCGTAGGAGCCTGCATCTCGGCGCCGATCAAGAGCCGGCCAGTGCGATAGGCCGAGAAAACCATGCACCAGTCCGTTTCCGCCGCGTTCGAGCCGGTTTTAATCCCGTTGGCACCTGGATAGCGCTGGAGGAAGGGTGCGAGAATATTCGTCCAATCATAGCGATAATGAGATAAATTCGGGTCCAGGTGATAGGAGGGGGTTGAGACAATCTGAGCAAAGAGCGGGTAGCCCATCGCCACGCGGGCGAGTTTCACCAGATCGGCGGCGCTGGAATAGTGACCGGGTTCGTCTGCCCCATAGGGATTGTTGTAGTGGGTATCACTCAAACCAAGCTGAGCCGCCCTGGCGTTCATGAGCGCGACGAAACTTGTTGTATCGCCAGAGACAGTGTGAGCCAGCACCACCGCGGCATCGCTGCCCGAAGGGAGCAGCAAGCCGTAGAGGAGATGCAGGATGCTCATCTGGTCGGTGGCGTGCAATTGGGCAGTGCTCATGCCGGGCGGCACCTCGTCCAGCTCTGCTTGCTCGATGGTCACCACCTGGTCAGGCTGCAAGCGTTCAATCGCCAGCAGAGCAGTCATGATCTTCGTTGTACTCCACAGGGGAACCCGCAGATGCCCTTGCACATTCAGCAAGACGCGCCCCGAAGTGGCATCCAGTACATACGCGGAGGAGCCATTCACCAGAGGCGGAGGTGTCGGCGAGGGAGAAGGCGTCGGCGTCGGGATCGGTGTATCGGTTGGGGTTGGGATCTCGGTTGGGGTGGCGGTGGGAGTGGCAACCGAGCCGTCGGCGCCCTGCCAAAAGGAAAGGACCGACGAAAAGAAGGTTCCCAGCACCACGACCAGCACTACCATCAGCACAAGGACTATCATCAAAAGAGTTCGTTGTTTCACGCTTTTGTCCATTCCTCTCAAAAAAATAGGAGTAAGCAGGTGCCTGTGGACAGGCAGGATCATGGTGAGGGAGGACCAGGGCAGACCCTGGTCCTCCCTCAAGCAAGGAAGCGCCCTAGAGGGGTAAACTGCTCCATGCTCAGGCAGACCTTTTTAACCTCCTTGTTGCTGTGGGGGCGCAGGAGTGCTCACCCGCATCACCTCATGCCAGGATAGGCCGCCATCGTTGGTCCTATACAGCGTCCTGATGAGTTCGTTAGCCGCTTGTTGACTGGTAAACACCCAGCCAAGCTGGCTGGTGACAAAAGAGAAAAACCCCACTTCTCCCGCAACCCGCGAACTATGCTGCGGTTGCCATTGAGCATTCACGAGCGCATACACGGTGATCGTCTGGTTGTTCCACAGAAGCAGATGGGTCGGATCAAGAACCTCACGGAGAAGGCTTCTAACTTCTATGTGTGCCCTCAAAGGCAACCAGTTGTCTCCACCGTCGTTCGTCTCGTACAGGTATATCTCGCGCGGCCCTTGTGCGCTGCCCTGCGAAACAATGCTCAACACACCATATTGCGGGGTAAAGAATTTCGGGCCTTGCATGTCAATCAAAGCGCCTGACTGCGCATTTCCCTGGACCGTCGTATGAATGCCAGGGATGGGCCCGCTCGCTGGTTGCGGCAGTTGTTGGAGCTGCCAGGTCTTCCCACCATCCTGTGTCAAGTAGAGGAAAGCGCGCTCAGAGACTTGAGATGGGTAGATGATAGCCCAACCGCGTTGAGGGGTCAGAAAGGTCAAGCCAAAGAACTCGCTGAATGGCAAGGCTCCGGGAGCCAGGTCACCAGGGGTACGGTTAGTGCTCATCATGCCGAGCTTGATCCATGTTGCGCCACCATCGACGGTCTTATACAGTGTAAGCGACGCAGGCACGCCTGCCAGAGGCCCCAAAGCCCAGGCCCAGCCATGCTGCTGATCAAGAAACGTGATATTCTCCATCATAGGAGGCATGTGGAGGGTCGTCCAGTGCTGTCCCCCATCGATTGTGCGCATAACGGTCATGTTGGTATGCGCATCCGAGGATGACCCCATGATTACCCAGGCTGCTTGATCATTTAAGAAAAAGTGGCCAATCAGGCCCGCAGGTTGACCGTGAAAATCAAAGCTCTGCCAGGTTTTTCCGCCATCGGTGGTGCGCGCAATCGTAGGAAGTTCCTGCCCGGAAGATGTCTCTAGCATCCTTGCCCAACCAGTAGTGGCGCTCGTCATTTTGAGATCAGCGAGGGCAAAGGAAGCGGGCTTCTGACCAGGAACACTCGTTGGTGTCACGCGAGGCGAGATGGGGTGCCCTGTCGAGGTAAGAACATGCGTCAGCGCGTACCACGTCCCACTGAGCACGACCACACACAGCACAGCTACCAGAGCCACAAGGCGCCAGGTGCTCACGGCCTTTTTCTTCGGCCTGGACGGTTGAGAAACACGGGGCGGGAGAAACTGCCCCGCTAGTGGGCGTTCCAACGGTTCGTTGAACAGAACCCGCAATGGCTCTGTCGGCATCTCCTCTATCCGTGCCACGGGTGGAAGCGATGGGGAGCGTTGTGCGAGCAAGCGCGTGCGAATACGCAGCAACGAGCGCTGATCGGCCTGCGAGCGCTGATAGCTTTGCTGCAATTGTCGCGTCTGCTCGGGATGCTCAATCTCGTCCTGGATGAGATCTTCTGGCCTGGACATTAGTGGCCCCCTTTCTGTTCCTGTCTGAGATAGCTGGCACGCAAGAGTTTTCTGGTCCGCGAGAGTTGTTGACGAATAGTGTCTTCACTCTTGTCCAGCATGACACCGATCTCGGCAGCACTCAAATTGTGAGCATAGCGCAGATATAAGAGCTGCTGCTGGAACGCGGGAAGTTGCTGGATGTGCTGGTGCAACTGGCGATCGACCTCGCGCTGTAACACGACCTGTTCAGGTTCGTCGTTGTCATAGAGCACCTCTGCAAATATATCGATGTTGACATTTCTGCGATGCTGCGCTTTCCGATAGGCATCGATCAATTTATTATGGGTGACCCTTTTCAGCCAGGCTAACTGCTCCTCGGGCCGGAGCTGGCTCAAGGTCTTTTTTTCCAGGGCGGCGGTAAAGACCTCCAGGGTCAGATCTTCAGCATCTTCACGTGAGCGCACGTGTTTGAGGATATACGCGAAGATAACCGGTCCATACCGATCAAAGAACGCGGCGTCATCGGTTGGAGATTCCCAACTCTCCTGTGCGGGAGGACGTCGCTGCATACCTGTACTCTTCCTCTCTTGAGATTATCACTCCCAATATCGTACAGTATACAAAAACGTGACAAGCTCATGGCCACTTTAGGCCCATGAGGTTCATCAACGGGAGAGATGACGCGAAGCCCTCAACTGAGGAGAGACGTTGATGGGGTATGCTTCCAGTGGTTCTGGTGCTGAGGTGATGTCTACTCGCTTCGTCATCTCACGTTCCTCCTCCCCCACCATTCTATCTCAGCTTGTCTCTCGTCAACAAACTAGCGGTAAATAACCCGCTACATGTTCATTAAAAATAGATGGGACTAAAGGCCAGCAAACCTCATTACCTCCAACTGCCGCGCTCGCAATAATAAACTAAAGGAGGGGTACACGGGGACGCTAGTCCCCTCAGGGGTAGGTTTATGGTGAGGCCGCTTGAGGAGCCGATGCGCACATGGTCTTCGCGTAGGGGCGTGGGCGGTGTGGGGACGCTTGCGCCGCCCAAGAGGCATCAACCTAAGAAAAGCGCCTCAACATCCGTAGGGGCGAGGACGGTGGAGCGGGGACGGGTGGGCCTTCACGAGGCGGTCGCGGTAAAGATCGGTTTTGTCGCACTTGTCGCACTTGTCGCACTTGTAACACTTGTATCATTTGTATCATTTGTATCATTTGTATCATTCGTGTCCATTGTATCGCTGTGTCGGCTCATGCATAAAAAGGGAGGTTGTTCGGGGGACGTCTCTTATTCCCGAAATGGTCCCCTGACAAGGAATATCATAAAGAAGTCCTACCGGGTTAGTTACCACCTATTTTCTTAAAAACCATCCTAACAGCTGGTTTCCAGAGAAAAACAGGTACCCAAATAAGAGTACCGTAAGGAGGGAGTAGAGTAAGTACGGTTTTTTCTCAAAAATCCTCTCAGGATCTTTGATCACTGTATTTTGTTGATACGCGAGATGGAAAAACCAGACGATCCAGATTACAATAAAAGGAAGAGCTACAAGCACATCCACACTATATTTAAATGACAATGCGCCTAACATATAACTGAAGGATATGGCAGCGGCAATCATCGAAAAGAGGAGTTTTTCCTGAGTGTAGTACTTGAAGCTATTCCGGTATTTTGCAGCCTCTCCCTTATCCTGGATGAATCGAATCTCGCCAAAGCGCTTTGCAGCCATTAAGAAAATGCCGAGAAACCAGAACCCTAAAATGATCGAAGCTGGCACCAGGTTCTCTGGTTTCGCCACTGCGTACCATCCAATCAACAGTCTGATTGGATTATTGATAGCCTCAAAAGTGAAATCCAGGTAGGGCTTGTCCTTCAGCCTGAAAGGCTTGATGTTATACAGAATGCCACTGATCATAAGCAGAGCAAGCGAGATAAATAACATATAGTTATGTATCGTTGACACAAGCAAAAGGCCAGCAGCATACAGTATGACAGATAGAACGCAGACGGTTACTGGAGAAATCTTCCCCGAAGGAATTGCTCGGTTTTTCTTCTCAGGATGGTGTCTATCCGTCTCTAAATCACACACCTCATTGATCCCGTAATTGCCCGATGCAACCAGACACAAAGCAATAAAAGCAATCACCACAGGGTAAAGAAAAGAAAACGAAAAGACCGTGTGGATATCGATATTCAGGAGTTTGATGGTTAGTATAATCGCAGCAAGCATGAAACTATTTCTATACCATCTTAAAGGTCTGAAAACATCGATGATAGCTTTGAAGAGATCTTTTCTCGTTCTTGTTGGTTTCAGGAAATCGTCCTTAACAACAATTGTGTCGGACAAATCTTTTCCTCATTTTTCTCTCGTTTCCGAGAATCCATTTTACTTTGTAAGTGTTCGGTTCTCTTATCCCAGGTTAGAGGGGCCTAACTTTCTCTGACATCCACTCATACTTTCTTTTCATCCCCACCCACCCGCCCTGAACAAAGGAACAAGGAGATACCCCTTGAACCCCGGCAAAGGGCTGGCGCCCTCTGCACTCCCGTTTTATGAGTGGATTTCAGAACTTTCTCTCTTGACAAGAGAAGAGGCTTTATCAACGAACTCTTCATCTCCAGTGGCAGCTAGTTCTGACTGACCAGTAAAAAGACCTTGCTGATCGGTAATTTGAGGTTCGGACAAATATAAATCCACGATCAAATCCCGGGCCACAACAATCATTGCCAATAATGGTGCGAAAGCGACATATGACAACACGATAGATGGTGCATGGAAGTGATTTGGGCCTCCGAAAAGGAAGGGCATATAACTCAAGAAGGAAGTTAGCTGCACAATAATCGCCACGTAGAAGCGCTTGGGCACGTAGAAGGCATATACAACGGAAAGCACATCTGCCAGATAAAAATACCGCTCGTGCATCATTGGTAAAAAGAAAGGCAACAGTAGACTGAATAGGAGCGATAGACGGATAATACGAACAGGAGTCAATTTCTGGCGACTCCGTAGTACAAGTAGACTTACTATTAAAATGAGTGCCAACGTGAAGATGATCCCACCTTGTTTTAATTGCTCATTGTAAAAACATCCTGATCCGAACCATTGGTACATATTCGGAGCATTCAAAGTTAAGCAATGGGTGGCATTAGTCTCTGAGGTATAAATCAAAAGGAGGTCAATGAAACTGCGCCCTTCGATGATTGCTGGAATAAGCGCGATTAAATAAACTGTAGGAATAATCAAGAAATACAGCAGAGGTACTTCTCCAGACAAAAAGACTGTCAGTAGCACAGGGAAAACGAAGATTGCTTGGAACTTGATAGAGATCGCCAGGCCCCAGAATACGAATGACCAAAAATAACGTCTGCTCACTAAGAAATAGATAGCACCAAGAGAGAGAGCAACATAACTGCTGTCGCTTTCACCCCAAAGAGAACTATTGATAAATACCGATGGAAGAAAAAGAATGATACATACAGCCACGAAAGGGACAAACGTCCGTCCGTATTTTTCTTTGACAATGAGATACATAAAACCCGCTAATACCATATCGAACGCAATGGAAAGAAGTTTTATGTTTGTCGGTGCAGAGAAAGGAAAATGGGTGGCAATGGCATAAAGATAGAGGTAAGGGACATTTAAAACTGCAAAATCGAATTTAAATGCATGAGAGCCTCCATGAGATAAGATGAAGTTGTACCATGGCAGGTAAAAATTGACCATATCACCGCTTATAAAAGGTAAAAGTGATTTGCGCAACCATAAAGCGAGAAATAAAATGCAAGCAATAAGTCCATACTCATAAAACTTAGACAGCCATTCTTTGTAATCCTTTTTTCTTGTAAAGAACATATTTTGCTCCTAAATACTGTAGTCTCCATCGCGACCCTGGCGTAAAAGTAAAAAGCGGGCAAGATCGCTAGCGATCTTGCCCGCCTTTTTACTTTACGCCAGGGTCGGGACGAGGCTCCACTGCTGGTTGAGACCGTTGTGGTTGGTCCACTGGATCACATTCGCTCCGCCACTTTTCGAAGCACCGAAGACATCCATGACCAGGCCGCTATTGCGGTTCTTAATCTGAAAGAAGTCGCCGTCAGGAACCAGGCTCCATTGCTGGTTCAAACCGTTGTGGTTGGTCCACTGGATCACCTGCGCCCCGGCATTTGTCCCTCCACCGG
>Ga0137361_10003487_pt1 | contig 10224 bp, 12 predicted proteins | sample Mad1_80_16metaG_FD_104923 | JGI IMG/M metagenome (GOLD analysis project Ga0137361, IMG submission 104923) | Vadose zone soil microbial communities from Angelo Coast Range Reserve, California, USA - Mad1_80_16 metaG | ecosystem: Environmental > Terrestrial > Soil > Vadose zone | place: USA... | reverse complement strand
GCGCGGCATTTTGGCGTGTCTGCCGATGCATTCATGACGTAAAGGCGCCCCTCGCATCGTTCAATAAACCTGAGGGTGGTGCGTCAGGAACCGGAGCGTGTAGGCCATCCGGCTGTTAAAGTGCATGGCCACAATCAGCCGATACGTGTTGCCGCAAACGTTGAACACGATCACCGGTTTTCCACTGCGGACATGCACAACGTCCGCGCCGCCATAGGATCTTCGCAGGTCGGCCATGTTTCGCCATGCAGCCGCCCGCACAGTTCCGGTCCAGGCAGCCAAATATTTTGCGGCCTTCGGATATTGTTCCGCCGCGTCGCGGAGGAACTTTTCCTTAATAATCCGCACGCATACAATTTGTGTTCATTCGCTGGATTTGTCAAACCCGGAAAAATACCTCGGAGCGAGCGAGAGCATTCGGAACCTCGATGCGAATCCCTACGAAGAATCGGCGATTCATTAGGAAAGTAAGCGCAGTCACACACGCTTGACACGGGCAAATATGGTAACTTGTTCGTCGATGCCCCGCGGTGCATTACAGACAGGCTGACAGACACGGAATCGGCTCGGGCTTGCTTCGACGGGCCACCGGCGTTCACCCCAAATTCAGCACGTTCTTCTGAAGCGTGCCAGAGCGCAAAAACGAAAAAACGGTAATCAAGGTCGGCGAGCGCGAGGTGCGCGTCTCGTGGGCCCCGTCGAAGAAGAATGACCGGGAGTACCCCGGATACACCGCCGACTTGCGTCGTTTCGGGCTGGGCCGACCGTGGGCGTCGACGCTCCAAGAACTGGAAGAAAAGGTCCGTGCCGCGCTGGCTCCGCTAACCGGCGAGGCCGACAAGCTGACTTTGCAGCGTGGGGCGCTCCGTGAATACGAGAGGGCCAAAACCCTCGCGACGGAACTGCGACTGGACAGTCGATGAAGCATTGCAGCGGCTGCGGGGCATTCAACAACTGGCAGCCTCAAAGGGCTGTGTGGTTGAGCAGGCGATTGAGTACTGGGCGCGGCACCATGACCAGTCAAAGTACAACACGCCAACGCCAGAGGCCGTGGTCATATTTCTCACTGTACTAAAGCATAACGGGAACACAGAAGATGACATTCGCGGGGTCAGAAACAAATTGAAGCCGTACGCCAAGGCGTTCGCTTGTCCGCCCCGTGACATCACCAGAGAGCAACAACTGGATTACTTCAGGAATCTTTCGGGTGGCCCCTGCCATAGGAAACACCACTACAGCGAAGTTCGCCGTTTTTTAAACTGGCTGAGAGACGACGGGTTTCTGCCATTGGACCATCCCGGCCTACCGCGCATGGCCGGAAAGGTAAGAATCGCCCCCAAGCGCGTTGAGGTCTTTGACATAGGCCAGCGAGAGCAGTTGATTAAGCAAGCCCGTCCAGTGGAACGACCAATGACATTGATTAAAGCCTATCTCCCGATACGCGCAAAAGAGGTTGGAGTTTCCTGCTGGGAGAACATCGACTGGGATGTTGGGATTATGATGGTCTGCGGGGAAGATGCGAAGAAAAGAGAACCACGACCGATTCACCTGCCGCGAGAGCTTTGCGAACGGCTGCGGCCCTTGATGCAACCAAGCGGAAAAATTTACCCTTACAAATCCTTTTACAAAGTCGGCCCGCGTTTGGCCCGTAAGGCTGGTCTGAAGTGGATAATAAACGGGTGGCGCACCACTGCCATCAGCCACTTGCAGGCCGCTGTGAACGATATGCCCCGCGTGGCGGAGGAAGCCGGGACTTCGGTCGGGAAAATGAAATCCAACTATCTCAAGCCGCTCCGACCAGATGTGGGACGGGCATACTTCGGGTTGAAAAAGGGTGAGCGTCACCCAATCGAACCGGGCTACAACGCCGAGCATTACGGCACCGGCATGATTGCTCCGGTGGAAGCAACAGATGAAACGCCGAACGTCATCGCCGTCGAATTTGGCGCTCGTGGGTGACCGCCGCACCTGCGAGCTTCTGGGTCAACCACCGTTCGGCATAATTCCGAACCAGCGCCGGGCTTCGGGGCGGGTCACGTGCTTCAAATAGTTGCGATTAACGACGGCGGGGGAGTTCCCAGCCTCCAAGGCGACCATTGCCACGTTGCGGGTCTGCGCGACGCGGTAGCTAATATAGCTATGCCTCAACCCGTTCTTCCGCCATTTGACCCCGGCGACTTTGGCCAGCTTTCCGAACTGGAGCGCCAGATTTGAGAACGGTGTTACCGGCCCTGTCGCGGCGGCAAGCGGCAGTAACCATGTCTTCAGATTTTTCTGTACGCTTATCAACCTGCGAATCTTGGTTTTGGAGTTGGCGCTTTTTATCTCGATATGCCCCTGCTTGAGCTTGATGTCTTCCCAGTGGAGACGTTTGAGTTCCTCCGACCTGATGCCCGCGAACCCGCCCAGTGCGAGCGCGGGAACAAGCCCGGATTTTGCTTTGGCCAACAGCTTCTCCATTTCCTCCGGGGTGAAGACTTGGATTTCCGGGGTCGTCTGTGACGCCTTTTCGACATTACTGACGCACGGGTGCTCTCTGGGGACGTAACCTCTGGATTGGCCGAATCGAAACAGGGTACCAATCGTTGCCCTAAAATTATTCTGCGACCTCGGCGACACCTCCAACGACCGGAGGAAATCGTCAACGTCAACTGCCGTGACCTCGCAGAGTGGTCAGGCGATTGTCTCGGCGAAGCGCGTGAGCCTCACCCGGAGGTCAATGAGGTAAAGTTGCGAGCGGCCTTTCTCTTCTTTGGCCCTCAGCAATTCTTTGAGGACTTCAGATACGAGCTTTGGTTTGACTGAGTCACCGGTGCGTTGCGCGGGCGCAGTCACGTTGTTGACGTAATCGCCGGTGTTCCGCTGCATCGACTCCGCGAAACGAATCGCCGCCGCATCGAGGCTCGCGCCAAGGGGTCGGAGGGCTTGCATTGCACGCCGGTAAACAAGCAACTCTTGCCCCGCGAGCACGAGCATGTCGGACTGTCCTTGCGAGAGCTTGGTGGCAACCTCCACTGCTGCCTGACGTGCGCGTTTGTAATCACCGAAGCTTCGACGGCAGCGCGTGCCGTCCGCACCGTAGTGGACAACGGTGAAAGACACGTAGCCCTTGGCGGGCGTTTTGTAAATCGTCACGACGCTCGACCCGCGCTTGATGCGCTTCGGGAACCTCACGCGCTTCATGGCCATGAATCAGTTCAGAGCCTGTGAAGCGCGTGCAAAACTGTCAGGAATTTGTCAGGAAAAACCCCAAAGCGACCTTTTGGCCGTTGTAAGTTATTGATGGTGAGGCTGGCAGAATGGAGCGAGCGAAGGGATTCGAACCCTCGACACTCACGTTGGCAACGTGATGCTCTACCAGGCTGAGCTACGCTCGCTTCCAGGAACGCTAAGTTACAAAACTGCGGCGAGAATGCAAGTGAGTTTTTGTTGATGTTTTTTTAGGGGGGCGCACGACAGAATTCTTCAGGGGCGCTGTCCGAGTCTCATTAACGCCCCGCTTCAGCGGGGTGAGTGCGCTGCTGGTTCTGGTCGAACCGCTTCAACGGTTTCGCGGTCGTTGGCCCTGCGAGCGCCATCGAAAAACCGCTGAAGCGGTTCAGCTTACACGCCCCCGCGCACGCACCCCGCTGAAGCGGGGTGTTAATGAGACCGGTCCTCGGTTGGTATGTAGCTCCCCATATACTTTCTATCGGCAATCCCACGAAGATCCCTCACTGTGAAGATTCACGTCTTGCGCCCTTTTTTCAGGGAGTGTGGGAAGTAGCGCTTCCAGGTACACTTCTCAGAACGTAACTGAAAATTGGAGAGCATCCGCGAGAAAAGGCCCTCCTCTCCTCCTCCTTCGTCAGAAGCACTTCGGAGGACAGGCGAAGCCTCTCCCCTAGCCCCGAAAGGTCGGGGTGCAGGAGGAGAGGGAGAGGATTTCTCAGACATGTCCTCACGTCCTCATGGAAAGTTTGCTCCCAGGCGGGGCGTGGTCTAGTTTTCCCCCGGGACCCTGCCATGACAAAACTTTCGCGCCACAGCAATACTCGTTCGATCCGCCGAACGCCGCGGATTCTGACCGTTGTCCCGATCTGCGACGGCCACGACAGCGCGATTGTCACAATTAATTTCGAGTTCGCGCGGCATGGCATCGAAGTCATTTATCTCGGCTATCATCGCTCGGTGCGCGACGTGGTGCGCGCCGCCATTCAAGAAGATGTTCAGGCCATCGGGATTTCTTCCTACAATGGCGGGCACATCGAATTCTTCAGTCAAGTCCTTCGAATGCTCAGAGATGAGGGCGCTGCTGATATTGGCGTCTTTGGCGGCGGCGGGGGCACGATCACTGCTCCGGATGTCCGCGTGCTGAAACGGCGAGGTGTGGATGAAATCTTTTTGGCCGGAACGCCGTTGGAAAGCATCGTGGAATTTGTCCGGCGTAATTACTCCAAGCCTCGCCGCGGCATTGCACGCGCAAATCTCGACGGACCTCTCAATGATCTGGAGCTTGGAAAATTGCTCACGGCTGCCGAAGTTCGCAGCAAACCCTCGCCCCTTGCTCGTGGCCCCTCAACCACTGTTATCGGCATCACGGGTCCGGGCGGCGCCGGCAAGACCACTTTGATCGATGAACTGGCGTTGCGCTTTCTGAATTCTCAAGCGCGCGGAAGACTTGCCATTCTTTCACATGACCCAAGCCTCGCCGCCAAAGGGGCCTTGCTGGGCGACCGCGCCGGCATGGTCAATGCGCAGCAGGACCGCGTGTTCATGCGTAGCATCGGAACTCGCGGCAAGCCTGGCGGATTGGCCGCAGCTACGCGCCGTTCTGTGGAAATTCTGAAACACGGTGGTTTCGGATTAACTCTGGTCGAGAGCGCCGGCATCGGCCAGGAAGATCTGCCTTTTGCGCGCGGAGTGGTTGATAAGCAGGTTTTAGTCATGAGCCCGGATTATGGCAGCCGATTGCAACTCCACAAAATCGTCATGCTGGAAACCGCAGACGTGGTCGTGGTCAACAAGGCGGACCTACCTGGCGGGCGCACTGCATATTCAGAGCTCGAACAGCGACTGGCCTCAAATAAGCCGCGTCCGAAGCTCATCGCGACGGTCGCCAAGCGCCACCGTGATCCTGGCGTCGATGAACTGTTCAAGGAGGTCGTCTCGTGAGCGCGCTGGCTCAAATCATAAATGCGGCACAAGAATTCGAGCGCTCGGTTGAAGCCCAGGTTCGAAAGGCGCGAAGCGACACGCGGTTCGCGGGCGAGTTGCGCCGGCGCTGGCGCAAAATTCGTGACGGGGTGCCCACAATCGAGACCCCTGCCGGCTTGAAGCTTCCACGCCTGGCTTTGCCACAAACGGACGAGCCGGCTGAGATCGCCCGATTTGTTTTCGGCGATGGATTGCCGGGTGAATTTCCCTTCGTGACCGCAGCCTATCCCGAGATGTACTTGCAGAAGCCGGGGGGCAGCGGGCAGCAAGCGGAAGTTGAGGAACCGACCCGGCTATTCGCGGGTTTGGGATTGGCAGAAGATACCAATCGCCGTTTTCACTACCTCACTCAGCACCAACACTCCATTCGCCTCAGCACCGCTTTCGATGGTCCCACTCTCTATGGAATTGACAGCGACGCCGATGGTGTTTTGGGAAAGGTCGGTGAAGGCGGCGTCGCCATCGATACGGTCGAAGACATGGAACGGCTTTATGCCCGGTTCCCATTGGGAGACGAACATTTTTCCGTGTCGATGACCATTAATGGCCCGGCCCCGATCATTTTAGCAATGTATGTTGCTGCCGCCCAACGACGATTCGGGCGCAGCGTGATACCGAAGCTTCGGGGAACGGTTCAGGCCGACATCCTCAAAGAAGTTCAGGCACAGAACGAGACCATATTTCCCATGGAAGCCTCGTTGCGCTTCCTGACGGACATGGCCGAATTTACTACGACTCACATGCAGCGGTGGTATCCGATTTCGATTAGCGGCTATCATATCGCTGAAGCCGGCGCCACGCCCGTTCAGCAGGCGGCGTTCACGTTATCCAATGGCTTTGCCTATGTGGAAATGTTCCAGTCGCGCGGGTTGGCCGTGGATCGTTTCGGCCCACGGTTGTCGTTCTTTCTGGATTGTGGGTTGGACCTGGAATACGTGGCATTGGGGCGAGTATGCCGGAAGCTTTGGGCCATCGGCATGCGCGATGTCTTTCATGCCGGGCTACGCGCCCAGATGTTCAAACTCCACACACAAACCAGCGGCCGCTCGCTGATCGCCCAGGAGTACAAGAACAATCTGACGCGCACCGCCATCGAGTTGCTGCTCGCTTACATGAATGCCACCAATTCCTGCCATAGCAACAGCGCGGACGAACCGTTCACCACGCCAAGTGAGGAGTACGTTCGCCTCGCAGCTCACGCTCAGGCCATCGTGCTGGAGGAGTCCGGGCTTTTTAAGCTCATGATGAATACGCTGGCGGGCTCGCCCGGAATGAAGATTCTGGAACGCGCTCTTGAGGAAGCCATCTTGAACGAATTCCGGCAAATCGATCAACTCGGGGGAGTTTTGGCGGCCACAGAACTTCGTTATCAACGCAGTCAAATTCAGACGGCGGCGCATCGCTACGAAACTCAAATCAATGATGGCACGCGGCCAATCATCGGTTGGAATCGGTTTGGTGACCGGAGCGCGAGCTTGCCGGACGTAAAGGTCGTGCGTACGCCACGCTCCAGGCAGCAACTGCAGATTAATCGTCTGCAGAAATTCAAGCGCACTCATCGCGACCAGGCCGGTCGCGCGCTGGACCGGCTGAGCAAAGTCGTTGAGAGTGGTGGCAATGTCTTTGCCGAATTACTCAACACAGTCGAGCACTGCTCGCTCGGCCAGATCACCGGCCGTTTGCAGGAGATCGTCGGCCGCTTTCGCCCCACAATGTGAGATTCGCCCCAGACTGTGCAAACGATTTGATGATGCGGAGGCGGCTTGCCGTTTGCCGGTCCAGCCGACATGATGAGGCCAGCCACTTATGAAGCCTTTCTTGATCATGGTCCTGGCGAGTGCCTGTTTTGTCACGGCGGTTTCCGGTGGCGAGATCCCATTCCATGACGATTTCAAAGGCAAGCTTGGGGAAGGATGGTCCTGGGTGCGCGAGCATCCGCAGGCATGGCGTATGACGCAGCGCGGATTGGAAGTGCTCATTGAGCCTGGCAACATGTGGGGTCCCCAGAATAACGCCAGAAACGTGCTGATTCGACCGGCGCCCGACATTACGAAAGATGAAATTGAAGTTTCCGTGAGCGTCGAAAACAAACCTACCAACCAATATGAACAGGTGGATTTGGTCTGGTATTACGATGACAGCAACATGGTGAAGCTGGGGGAAGAACTCGTGGATGGCAAATTAAGCGTCGTAATGGGCCGTGAAGAAAACGACAAAACTCGAACCGTGGCGATAATCCCGCTGGAATCGACATCTGTGCGACTGAGATTTTTCGCAAGAGTGAATCGAATCCACGGACAGTTTTCCATCCCTGGCGCGGCGGGGTGGCGGGACGTCGGCGAGTGCAGTCTGCCCGCTCCAGCAAGAAGCACGGCAAAGATCAGTCTTCAGTTTTATCATGGCGCGGAAAAGGTTGAGCATTGGGCACGAGTTACAGAATTCAAGGTTGAGCGCAGCCAATCCCATGTTTTGAAGACCGAGCGTTGAGCCAGTGATCTTGAACATCATCTTTGGTCTGCTCGCGCTGCTGAGCTTTGCGCTCTTGCTCTGGCAATGGCTGGTAGCGCGTCGGTTTCCACTGCACCAGCGTTTGCCCGCCCATTCGTTCCCGCCGGCCGTTACTTTGCTAAAACCGCTCAAAGGCTGCGAGCCATCCACGGAGGATTGCCTGCGAAGCTGGTTCGTGCAGGAGTACACGGGCCGTGTGCAGCTTCTGTTCGGTGTGGACTCGGCGGATGACCCGGCTGTCAATCTCGTTCGCAAATTGCAACAAGAGTTCCCGGCCAGCGACTCGCGACTGATTGTTTGCGGTCCGCCGCATGGCGCCAACGCAAAAGTTTCCAAGCTCGTGGAACTGGATCGACTGGCCAAACATGACCTGCTCGTCATTAGCGACGCAGATGTCCGCGTGCCGGTGGATTTCCTGGCCAATGTTGTTGAACCGCTCCGGGAGGACAAGACCGCCCACGCAGCACAAGCACCGGCCTCGAAGAGTAATGGCGCCGTCCAAAGCCCTTGCGGCCTGGTGAACTGTTTTTATTGTCTGGCCAATCCGACTACGCTGGCGATGCAGTGGGAAGCGATTGCTATCAATGCCGATTTCTGGAGCCAGGTCCTACAGTCACAAAGTATCAAGCCGCTTGATTTTGCGCTAGGCGCGGTCATGGCTACCCGCCGCCAACAACTCACTGAAATCGGCGGGTTCACTGCGCTCGTCAATTGCCTGGCAGACGATTACCAGTTGGGCAACCGCATCGCGCGCCGAGGCTATCGCATCGCATTATCAACCGTGGTTGTTGAATGCTGGTCCTCGCCGATGACCTGGCCGGCCGTTTGGAAACATCAACTCCGCTGGGCACGAACTATCCGCGTCTGTCAGCCGGCTGCCTATTTCTTCAGCATCCTAAGCAATGCGACTCTATGGCCGCTTGCATGGATCCTGGTTCATCCCAGCCAGGTCGCTTTGGGCGTGTGTGTTGCTTGCTGGCTGGCGCGCATTTGGGCAGTAATCGATCTCCAGCAACGATTGACCCGGTCTCGGAAGTATTTAATTTTTTGTTGGCTGGCCTTGATCAAAGACCTGCTTCAAGTGGCAATCTGGATGCTGGCGTTTGCCGGCAATCAGATCGAATGGCGCGGGCAGCGAATGCGCCTGCGGCGGGACGGGACACTGACGAAGGATTGAAAGAGCAGATCCTTAAGATTACTTGATCCGGACCTGGAAGGGGCTGGCAGCGCAGATTGGTGCGAGGTCGTTTTCATAAAACAGCGCGCGATATTCTTCGGTTTCCAGCAGATGTTGGCGTAATTCTTTTTTCTCGCGACCGATGAGATATTTCAGTTCCTCAAGGTTTGCCGACCAGCGAAAACCATTGAAGAACTCAGCGCCTGAGAATTGCGTTTTGTAGAGCGCATTACCGGAATAGCAGGAGCCGAGATAGAGATAATGGAAACCCCGCTCGGCGAAAAAGCCTACCGCCGAGGTCATCATGTGCATGCCGAGGTTGCGGCTGTAGTAATTGAGGTCGTAAAACGCGTAGTAGTAATAGGCGAGGTTGCCGGGCTCCAGATAGAGCATCACCGTGCCCACTTCAATTCCGGCTCGGGTATCGGTAAAGACGAGGAGGTGTGAGGTTATTTTTCCGGCGAAAAGCGCATCCAGCCGGTCGTAAGGCATCGCGTCTTTGCCGAATTTGATGTCGGCGTACGTCTTGTAAGACTCACGCCGTTGCGCCGTGTAATCGAACCCGGCTCGCGGCGTCAAACTAGCAGTAATGCCCTCGCCCTTTCGTAAAATCCGGCGGTTTTCCGACGAGGCTTGAAATTTTTTTAAGTCGACCCGCACCTGCCGGCAAAGGTAAAAGCGATCAAGATCACGAGAGGAAGGCAGGAATCCGTGCCGGAACAAGTCGCCGGGCGTCTCGCCAGGTTCGGGGAAAGCCCACACCGCGTAAGGAAAAATATAATTGCCGTAGTCGGCCGGTGTCTCGGAGAACAGCAGCTTCACGACTTGTAAATCCTCGGCAATCGCGCGCGCCAACCGGTTAGAATGTCATACGAAACCGAACCTTTGAGTTTGGCTACCTCATGCACGCTGATTTCCTCGCCGCCTTGCCGCCCCATCAGCACTGCTTCATCCCACAAACACGCCTCGGGAATATCGGTGATATCGACCATGGCGGCATCCATCGCCACGCCTCCAATAAGAGGTGCGCGGCGCCCATGAATCAGTGCGCAGCCCTGGTTGCGCACGCGCGGGAACCCATCTCCGTAGCCAATCGGCAGCACGGCGAGCCGGCGCCGCGAGGCTGCAGTGTAGCGCATGCCATAGCCGACGGAATCACCAGGTTCCAGCTTCTGAATAGCGGCGATTCGTGCCTTCACTGACATGACCGGCTCAATTCCTGAAATGCGCCGACAGACCGAGGAAGGGTAAACCCCGAGAGGCAGAATGCCAAGCCGGGCCATGTCAAAGTGGGCCTGAGGCAAATCCAAAAACCCGCCACTGTTGCACAGGTGGCGCAATTT
>Ga0137361_10003481_pt1 | contig 10230 bp, 10 predicted proteins | sample Mad1_80_16metaG_FD_104923 | JGI IMG/M metagenome (GOLD analysis project Ga0137361, IMG submission 104923) | Vadose zone soil microbial communities from Angelo Coast Range Reserve, California, USA - Mad1_80_16 metaG | ecosystem: Environmental > Terrestrial > Soil > Vadose zone | place: USA... | reverse complement strand
AATGTTGCCTTCGCGCGGATCAGCTCGCCTCTCGTGAAGATCGACTTCGTACCCGCGTCGCCCAAGGTACGCGGCCAGCAAACCTCCTGCGAGGCCGCTGCCGATAAGAACGAATTTAGCGGGCATCAGGAAATTCTTAACCGCGGATTAGGCGGATATCACGGGTATTCGAACCCGTGATATCGGTATCTCCCTTCCGAGGCACATCTAACGGCAGCAGTCCGTTGCGGCGGAAACTCCCAGAGTGGCGGACTGCGAGATTTGTCTGCGTCTCCCTACGGCGTCACCGCCTGCGTTGAATCGCTGTTGCCGATTCGCTCATCGCGTTCGGAGCCGACTTTGGTGGCTTTGTTGTTGGCTGCCATCTTCGCCTTGGTTTTCGGCTTGCCTGGCTCGTAATCCTGCAGCCACGCGCTCCATTGCATGTTCTCTTTCCATGCAGTGATCCCGGAATGGCCGTAATGCTGTTCAACTTCGTATTCGTCGTCTTTTATGACAGGGCACCAGAATAATCTGCCGGCCCTCCGCCAGCCATCGAGGATGATTCCGTCCTTGAAAGGCTGGTTACGCGCAGTCACTACGAGGCAATTATTTTCGCTTGATGTGTGATCGTAGGCCACACCCCAGTGAAGAACCAGCGTCTTGGGTTTGAGTTCTTTCAAGCGCGTGCCGATATCTTGTGCCCAATGACCGCACCAACCACGTTTTCGGGCGCCGACGTTGACCAGGAAGGCTTGAAACTCCGGGTTTAAGACGACGTGATAATCGCGTGCGAGCTTGCGCGCCGTCGTATGCGCCGTCACCGACACGAGCTCGGCTTCCTTCGGATCCACATCGGACGAAAGCCCTGCAAGCGCCTTGCTCAAATCCTTGATCGATCGCTCGTCTTTGCCCCACGCCGGGTGGATCAGGGTAAGGAATACGACAACCCAAAAAATGCGGCGTACTATGTTCGGCATTTTCATTCGTTGGTCAGGCTTTTCGCACTTCTCGAGTGCAATTGCAACGATAACCGCATGCTTGGTAGAGGATCAGCTGAAACAGATTCATTTTCGGCGCATGCCAAGAATGCTGACGAAAAAACTAGAGAAGACTGTTTGAAAGCCAAGGGCGACGAGCGTTGCGCCAGGTACGACCAATCGCATCGTGCGAGCGTAATCCAGATGGCCAAAGTCAGTGAGCCACCATTGCCAGATTGCGGCAAGCAACAAACAGCCCCCAGCGAGGATTGCCAGCGCTGCTACGACCAGTCCTTTTTCCAAATTCACGAGTTCGAAAAAGCGTTCCAAGTGCTGGTCTGGTGGAAGGAATCCCTCGGTAACGGCGAACGTTTTGGCAAAGAGGGCGAAGAGAATCCATTGATAACCGCACAAGATGGCGAGGCTTGCGAACAACAACGTATGAGCGTCGAACGTGCTGTGCCCGATGCGCAAACCTGGCATGGCGACCAGATAACCAAGCAAACCAAAGGCGATAAATGCTCCACCGGGGATGAGAAACAGCCAACGCGGACTGCACATCAAAAAATAGCGAAATGTTCGCCAGCCGTCTCGAAACGTTTTCAGATGCGGCGCGTGCGATGTGCGTCCGTCGCGGTGCAAAGTGATGGGCACCTCGGTGATTTTTTCGCCGTGCAAGCTGGCTTTAATGATCATCTCCGTGGCGAACTCCATACCTGTGCAACGCTGGTCAAGCCGTTCGTACATGGACTTGGTAAAACCACGCAGACCGCAGTAAACGTCGTTGATTGGTGCGCCGAACCATCTTCGTGCGAGAAAGGAGAAAACTGGATTGCCAATCCAACGATGTAAAAATGGCATCGCGCCAGGCCGAATCGAACCTCCGCCTGCAGGAAGCCGGCATCCCTGGACGAGGTCGAATCCTTCTCTCAATTTTTCTACGATCTTCGGGAGCTCGAGGAAATCATAGCTGTCATCCGCGTCCCCGATAACGACGAATCGGCCGTTCGCCGCGGCAATTCCTCCCATCAATGCGCTGCCATAGCCTGGCTCTTGGACCGTTACGACACGCGCTCCCTCACGCTCGGCGATAGTTCGAGACAAATCGGTGCTGCCATTGTCCGCCACCAAAATTTCCCCCGCGATGCCGTGCTCGCTGAAAGCTTTCCGCGCTTTCTCGAGGCAACGCGCCAGAGTATCCTGCTCGTTGAGGCAGGGAATGACTACTGACACTTCAACGGCCTGAGTCTGATCCACGAACTGCATTGGGTCCACTTTTAGTGCAACCAATCGTCAAAATCACTCTCCAATCGCAACATGGGCTGGATCTCATGCGCGCGAATGCCGCTCGTGTTTCAGCAGGGTTGATGATAGGAATGCCGTTTTCGTGACATGCACATCCGTCAGCTCGTTTACTGCGCGGTACTGATCGGAATTTTCGGCGCCTTTGCAAAAACCGTGCCGCCCATGTGGCGCGATTTGTGGCAAAAGTTTGTGAGCTGGCTTTCCGCTCTTGCCCGTCACAAGACTTTGAGTTGGGTCGGATTGGGCGTGTTCGTGCTCGTGGTGCGGGCGGCGCTTCTCCCAATCTGGCCGATCCCCAAACCATCCATCTACGACGAGTTTAGCTACCTTCTGCAAGCTGACACTTTTTCGCACGGCCGCCTAACGAATCCAGCGCATCCGCTATGGCACTTCTTTGAAAGCACCTATATCCTTCAACAACCTACTTACGCCTCTCGATTCCCACCTGCGCAGGGGCTTGCGCTGGCAGTAGGACAGCTACTCTTCGGGCATCCCTGGTTCGGTGTGTGGTTGAGTGCAGGTATGCTGGCCGCAGCATTGTGCTGGGCGCTGCAAGGGTGGCTCCCCCGGGGCTGGGCGTTGTTGGGCGCGTTCATCGGCCTGGATCTTTATCTTTTCAGCTACTGGATGAACAGCTACTGGGGAGGGGCAGTTACCGCAATTGGTGGTGCGCTAGTAACTGGTGCATGGGTTCGCATCGTCCGCGCAAAGCAGTGGAGTTACGCCTGGATTTTTGGAATCGGGGCGGCAATTGTGATTTTGGCGCGGCCGTTTGAGGGATTGCTGCTCGTTGTTCCAGCACTCATCTCGCTAGGTATGGCAGACCGCACGACCCGCGTCTGGCTGCCGATGGTCATTACCGGCGTTTTGGGTGCTTCCTGGCTCGCATATGATAATCACCGTGTCACCGGTCATGCGTTGCGTCTTCCATACCGGGAATATTACGAGCAATACGAAGTTGTCCCTCCCTTTTCGATTGTGCCGACTTCCGCCACTCCGCGAACATTTCGGCATTTCGATATGGAGTTGAGGAATCGCGAAACATACGAGCGCGCACGGAGCTGGCATCTTTTTATTGATCGTCCATTGGATTGGCTCACTCTGCTGCGTTACTATTGCGGCAACCTCATCTGGTTGCTGCCGGTTGTCGTGTTTCTGCCCGCGCTGTGGCGTTCAAGGAAGACGCGGTTCGCCGTAATCCTGACGGCAGTCATCGGTGCAGCATCGCTGATTGAAGTGTGGTGGTATCCGCACTACGGAGCGCCGTTTCTAGCAGCGATGCTAATACTCGTGGCGCAATCGATGCGTTATCTCAGGCAATGGAAGTATCACGGGCGGCGAGTTGGCCGTTTTCTGATAAATGCAATGCCGGTTGCGGTATTTTTAGTGACGGTCACCTCAGAAGCAGAGGCGATTGCGACCCATCGGACCACAGATCAGATTCAAGCGAGGAACGCACAAAACACACAAAAGGAAAACATTGAACAAGAATTACTGAAAAAACCGCCGGGCCAGCACGTAATCTTTGTCAGTTATGCGGGCCTACCCAGCCCGCATGAAGAATGGATCCATAATCCAGCGAACATCGACGCCGCTCCGGTCATTTGGGCACTGGACCTTGGTCAGACAGAGAACGAAAAGCTTCGCCATTATTATGCGGGACGATCCTTCTGGCGCTTCAAGCCTGCTCAGTCAATGACTCTCAGCCCGTATTAGAAGAGTCCCTCAGCGGCATTCACCAAACGCGAAGAAAGCTCGCATCAATTCCATTGAGAGTACAGTGTCGCCTATCTCTATATGAAAGGCGGATCTCGCCAGCTATTCGTTCCACTCATTTGCATTTTCGCAATCGTACAATCGTTGACCGCGCAAGAAGCAAACGCTGACAAGCCGAAGCAGTTCATTTATGTGTTGCGCCTCGTTCCACGGTTATATGCGGATTCAGCCTGGACAAGAGAAGACGATGCTGTGCTCAAGCGGCATTTTGCTCGGTTTCAGGACGCCACCAAGTCAGGCCAATTGATCCTTGCGGGGCGAACATCGGAATCAGGCGACAAGACGTTTGGTATTGCGATTTTTGAGGCGCCCGATGAAGACGCAGCGGGAAAATTCATGCAAGAAGATCCGGCAGTCGCGGGCGGATTGATGACCGCCGAGCTGCATCCGTTCGCAGTCGCTCTGCAACGCAAGAATCCGTAGAGAGGCCATTGTAATCGACTGAGCTACTATTGATGCTGAGCCAGAATCCTCGCAAAACGCCAGACTTCGTGAAAGGTATTGTAGAGCGGGGTAGGGGCGACGCGGATGACGTTGGGTTCGCGAAAATCGCATTTCACACCGGCGGTTTCGAGCTCCTTTAACAATTCTTTCGGGTGCTCATGAGCCAGGATCGACAATTGGCAACCGCGCGCATCGGGCTCATGCGGTGTGATCACGGTAAATTTTTTCGATCCATTTTCCGTTAACAAGAATTCGAGATATCCGGTAAGCCTGACGGACTTTGTCCGCAGGGCCTCCATTCCGCCCGCGTCGTCGAAGATCGCAAGCGAGGCACGCAACGGCGCCATCGCGAAAATCGGCGGATTGCTGATCTGCCAGCCATCAGCCGACGAAACCGGGACAAATTCAGGTTCGAGATGTAATCGGAACCGCGTGTTGGGATCGTTACCGAACCAGCCGGCGAGCCGCGGCAATTTCCTGTTGGTCGCATGACGCTCGTGCACGAACGCTCCTGCGACTGCGCCGGGACCGGCGTTGAGATATTTGTATGAACACCAGACAGCGAAATCGACGTTCCAATCATGAAGTGAGAGGGGCACGTTCCCAATGGCATGGGCAAGGTCGAACCCAACGACGATGTCCTGTGCCTGTGCTGCAGCAGTGATTTTCTCGACATCGAACAATTGACCCGTGAAAAAGTTCACACCGGCGAGGATCACCACTGCGAATTGATCGGCGTGCTTCTGGATCAGATCGACAATGTCTTCTGTTCTAATTGTAAACTCGTTCTTACGCGGTCGTGCCAGAATGAGCGCGTCTCTTGGATCGAGCCCATGATGGGCGATTTGCGTTTTGATCGCATAGGTGTCGGAAGGGAACGCCGGCTCTTCCATCAAGATCTTGAAACGCGATTTGGTCGGCCGATAAAACGTCGCCATCATTAGATGAAGGTTCACCGTGAGGCTGTTCATGCAGATCACCTCCAACGGGTTCGCGCCGACAAGGCGCGCGGTCGGTTCGCGCAATGCTTCGTGATAGGTGTACCAGGGCGTGCCGGTCGCGTGGTGCGCGTCGACCCCAAGCTTCGCCCAGTTGTCTAATTCTTCTTCGACAATCGCCCGGGCCGCTTTCGGCATCAGGCCTAACGAATTGCCGGCAAAATAGATCAGCGGCCTCTCATCCTTGCCAAGCGGGAGATGAAATTTCTGCCGAAAATGCCGCAACGGATCCTCGGAATCGAGTTGCAGCGCGAATTGCTCCTCAGCGGAAAAAGTCATGGTTGATTAGCACAAACGTTCAACTCTCAACTCTAAAGCCATCAACGAAGAGCTCTCAACTTTCAACTGTTCGTGGTTGCTGCATGAATTCGATGGCCGTGCCGTCTGGATCGCGGACGTATACGACCCGCTTTCCCGCGTTCGGACCCGACCGAAGAGTTTGGGGTTTACCGGCAGCTTTCCAACCGGACGTGTTGATGGAGCTCAAAATCGCGTCGAGATCATCAACGACGAGGGCGACATGTACGAAACCGACGTCGCATGGCCTCAAACCGACATGCCGTTTAGGTTCGGCCGGCGCGAGATATTCCAGCAGCTCGATCTTGTGACCACCCGGCGCTTTCACCACCGCGAGCTTGATCTCTGCACCTGCGACACCTGTGATCTCTCTGGCCATTTCACCCATCTGATGTGCCGTATGTGAAAGCTCAAACCCAAGAACATCGCGCCAAAATGCCAGCGCTCGCTCAAGATTCGAAACCGTGATGCCGGTGTGGTCAGCGGCAAGAACGCGAAATGGACATCTCTTGGTGGTGCTCATGCTCCTGATTGTGATCGAAAGCAAAAATAGCGAGATTTGATTCGCGCTTCCCACTCGCTCAGCCTTCGGCCTTCCCGTCCATCTCGCGGCTTCCCCAGTCGCTCGATTGTCAACTTCGCTCGGAATGACACGAAGAAGAAACGTGTGCTTTAGCCCGCCGCCGCAATAACTTTGAGCTCGATCGCAATCGGCGTCGGCAACGCCCCGACTTCAATCGTCGTGCGCGTGGGATTTGGTTTGCCCTCGCCGGCAAAATGTTCGGCGTAAAGTTTGTTGTAGACCGCAAAATCCTTTTTCATGTTCGTCAGGAACACGGTGACATCGACAATGTCGTTCCAGCTCGCGCCGGCGTCTTCCAGCACCAGCCGAACGTTCTCAAACACCGCGCGACACTGTTTCTCGATATCATAGCTGACGATGTTCCGGTCTGAATCGAGAGTAACACCGGGAATCTCTTTACTGTCGCGTTTGCGGGGACCGATGCCGGACAGAAACAATAAGTTTCCGACGCGTTTCGCATGTGGGAACGCGCCTACTGGCGCCGGGGCGCGTGTACTTTCGAACGTTTCGCTCATTAATTCGATCTACAACGACGGATTATGAACACGGAGTTTTCAATGGGTTATGGCGACATTCGTCTCGAACGTCGGAGCCGTCATTCGACTGGCAGCGTTTCACGTCAGCTCGAGCAAGGACAATTACCGCCAATGAGACCTGTTCATTCGGCACTGGCTTAGTGATGATTGTGTGCGGGGACAACGGCGCCATTAGTTGCGCCAAAACGCTTCTCCGAGAGGGCTCGCGCTTTCATTCTTTGAACTTCCCGATCACGCGGAGGCGCATTCGTTACCAGCGATTCGAGGAGATGATGTGCGACATGCGCGACCTCATCTACCGCGCGATTGAATGGGTCTTCATTTGCGCGTGTCGGCTTGGTGAATCCGCACAGCTTGCGAACGAATTGAAGCGACGACGCGCGAATCTCTTCACTCGTCGCGGGCGGATTGAAATTATGCAGACTTTTAATGTTTCGACACATGACCGACCATCGGCAATCGTCGATCCAGATCAACTATTTCGCGATACAGACATTCTTCGGCTCGGTGAAGAAGCGTAACGCTTCTTCGCCTCCTTCGCGGCCCACGCCGCTTTGCTTCATTCCGCCGAATGGGACGCGCAGGTCGCGCACCAGCCAGCAATTCACCCAAACTGTCCCTGTGTTAATCTGTTCGGCGACACGATGGGCACGGGTCAGGTTTTGCGTCCAGACGCTCGAGGCCAAGCCGTAGTCGCAATCGTTGGCGTATTGAATCACTTCTTCTTCACTGTCGAACGGCGTGACGGTGACAAGAGGGCCGAAGATTTCGTCGCGATTGGTGCGGCATGAAACCGGCAAGCCAGTGATTACCGTGGGCTGGAAGAAATAACCATCGTGGCAACGTTGGTTGATTAATTCCGGCGCTTTGCCTCCGAGCGCAACTTTCCCGCCTTCTTTCTGAGCCAAATCGACGTAGAACTTGATCTTTTCAAGCTGTGTCTTGCTTGCGATCGCGCCTTGGTCGGTTTTCTCGTCCAGTGGATCGCCCATTTTCAATCGCGACGCCTTCTCGATGAAGCGCTCGACGAAATGGTTGTAAGCGGAGCGCTCGACGAAGACTCGCGAGCCGCACAAACAAACCTGTCCCTGGTTTGCGAAGGAAGAACGCAGACTCCCGGCAATGGCCGCGTCGAGGTCGGCATCCGCAAAGACGATATTCGGGTTTTTCCCGCCGAGCTCGAGCGAGACCTTCTTGAATAGTGGCGCGCATGCTTCAGCCACTTTGCGACCTGTGACCGTACCGCCGGTAAACGAGATGGTGGTGATCTTTGGATGCGCGGTGATCGCCGCCCCGACATTGGGGCCAGTGCCATGCAAGACGTTAAGGACACCATTTGGCAGACCGGCTTCACGTACGATCTCGCAAAGCATGTAAGCCGTCATGGGCGTAAGCTCACTGGGCTTCGCGATGGCCGTATTTCCGACCGCGATGGCCGGCGCTATTTTCCAGCTCAATAAATAAAGAGGAAGATTCCACGGCGATATGAGTCCAGCGATGCCGCGTGGCTGTCGCAGCGTGTAATTGAAGGCGACGTTGTCCGTGATATGCGCTTCGGATTCCGTGTGCAGAATCGCCGTAGCAAAGAAGCGGAAATTACTGGCGGCGCGCGGAATATCCAGGCTGCGCGCAAGTGAGAGCGGCTTGCCCGTGTCGATCGACTCGGCGCGCGCAAGTTTTTCCAGATCGCGGTCGATCAAGTCGGCAATACACAACAGAAATTTCGATCGCTCTGCCGCGGATTTCTTAGACCAGTCGGCAAACGCCTTCTCCGCTGCCGCGACGGCGGCTTCGACATCGCGCGCATCGCTATCGGCGACTAACGAATATGGTTTGCCGGTAGCCGGTTCGATATTGTCGAGGTACGCCCCGCCGTCCGGCTCGACGAACTGGCCATCGATGAAGTTTTGGATCTGCGGTGATTCGGTGCGCACGCGGAAGTTTAAACGCTCAACCCGCCTTCGCCAACCCGCCTTCGCGTAAAGCTACGGCGTGGCGGGCGCTCAACGCCAACGCCGAGGCGAGACACACCCCACGGATACCGAAAGCTGGTCGGTGCGTCTTCTTTACATGTAGAGCGGAAAAACCCTCGCTCGGTCTGTCAGACGGCAATCTCTTATTTTCTTTGTCGGTGACCGTCATGGAATCCTCGACGCCTGCGAATTGAAATATGGCTAGGCGTCTTGTCGCTGGACAAAGACGAGCCAATACTGAGCGGGAAAGTGGGCGTCTGTTTCTTTTGCTCAACGTACTCGCAAAATGCCTTGAGGCATTCGTTTGCAATCTTGGGCAACGCGACGCCATAGACTCGATCGATCCCCTCGATCTTATCTTTTAACTCCCTCGGAATTCGAATCGTCAGGCGGGCATCCTTCTTCTTCATGTCGGCGCGCTTCGGGAGTGCCGCGATCTTTCTCATACTAACATCTACGGAAACCAGAGCCGAAGGTGCCTGATATTTTTGCAGGGAGTGAAAGAATTTGCCAAGAGGGGACACGTCGTCTTGTGGGTCTGGATCGTCACGTACGAACAAGAAAAGCGCATAAGCTGCCGTTGACAAAATTGTCGGCATATGCTGACATAGGCGTCCAATGGAGTATCTTTATCCGAATCGGCGTCGGAGAAACAACATGTCTAAACTTCGACTTATTTATAATAGCGCCATCTTCATCCTCATCTGGAACGGGCTACCCGCGCTCGCAACCGTTTATGATTCCGACGGCTCATCAATAAACGTACAATACATCCACGACTTTCAGGCTACGGACGGCGACACGATCACGATCCCCGCGGGAACGTTTACCTGGACGACAGGTGTCTTTTTCTCGAAGGGCATAACTCTGCAAGGCGCTACAACCGTCACCGGCGCTGGAGCGCCAAATCCCACAGTCAACGATGCTACGATTATCAAGGATGACGTGGCAAGAGACAGGCAAATTCTTGGGGTTAACATTAGTGGAAACCGGTTATTTCGGATTACCGGGATCACATTTGCGCCGGGTGCCACCCAAGCAAACGGACAAACCGATGGCGCGTTTCATTTCTCTGGCACTGATTTGACTGCCCGGGTCCGGATTGATCACTGCCACTTCGCTTCGCTTCACCAATCAAAGCTCATCTGGAACAGCAAGGTCTATGGCCTAACCGATAACAATTACATTGAGGTTATTGGAAATAGTTTTCCGTTTAATAACGAGGGCGCGATTGCTGGCACGGGCGAAAACGGTAACGCCTCATGGGCCGATTATCCGTGGTATGGAACTGACAAGTTCTTCTTCATCGAGGACAACACGCTCGTCCGTCGAAACAACACGCTGGCAAACAGCCTCGTT
>Ga0137361_10003479_pt1 | contig 10237 bp, 12 predicted proteins | sample Mad1_80_16metaG_FD_104923 | JGI IMG/M metagenome (GOLD analysis project Ga0137361, IMG submission 104923) | Vadose zone soil microbial communities from Angelo Coast Range Reserve, California, USA - Mad1_80_16 metaG | ecosystem: Environmental > Terrestrial > Soil > Vadose zone | place: USA... | reverse complement strand
TCCGCCAAAACCTTGGTGATCGCCGCCGTCAGCGTCGTCTTGCCATGGTCGATGTGACCAATCGTCCCGATGTTGCAGTGCGGCTTCGTCCGCTGAAACTTCGCCTTCGACATGATTTTCGTCTCTTAATCAGCACCGCAAGAGCACCCCACCGCGCTGGAGCGGGTGATGGGAATCGAACCCACATAGCCAGCTTGGAAGGCTGGAGCTCTGCCATTGAGCTACACCCGCACTCCGCCCTCGCTCCGCGCCCTCGCAGCTCCCCGGTCCGATCGCCGACCCTTCGCTCCCGCCGCCAACGAGCGCTGGTGGAGGGGGTAGGATTCGAACCTACGAAGACGTACGTCGGCAGATTTACAGTCTGCTGCCTTTAACCGCTCGGCAACCCCTCCGCGATCGCAGCCGCCCGGCGCAGCGGGAAGCGGGTCATAGGGTTTCGGCTCGGCTTTGTCAATCTGGGCTTTGCGAATCTGGGCCCTATCGGCCCACCATGGTCGGGTGCGCCATCCTGTGCTAGAGGAGCCGGCTCCACAGGAATGAAAGCCCTTCGGCCACCGCCCCATATGCGCGGCCCGCCGCAGCACCGGCAGCGCCGCTCGGGTCCGCGCCCGATGACGCCATCGGCGTTTGGCGTCGCCGGCGAGCGCTGGATCTACGGCCGGCATGCGGTCGCCGCAGCGCTCGCCAATCCCGCGCGGCGCTGGCGCCATCTCGCCGTGCTCTCCGGACAGGAGAGTGAGGCGAGCATGCTCGTCGCTGCCGCAACCGCGCCCCGGCGCGGCGGCGGCGAGCCGCTGCGGGTGGTCGACCACGACAGTCTGGCGGCGATGCTGCCCGAGGGCGCGGTCCATCAGGGGCTGGCTCTCGCCGTGGAACCCCTCGCCGAGCCCGACCTCGCCGATGTGCTGCGGCTCGCCGCTGGGACGCCGGGTCGGCGCGTGATTGTGGTGCTCGATCAGGTTACCGACCCGCGCAACGTCGGCGCGGTGCTGCGCGCGGCGGCGGCCTTCGGCGCGTTCGCGGTGGTGCTCGCCGTGCACGGCGGCCCGCCCGTCACCGGCGCGCTCGCCAAGGCCGCCTCGGGCGCCCTCGAACAGGTGCCTCTCGTGCGCGTCGTCAATCTCGCCCGGACACTCGACCGGCTGAAGCAATCCGGCTTCTGGGTCTGCGGGCTCGAGGCGAACGCGCAGCAGACGCTGGCCGACCTCGAACTCGGCGATCGGGTCGCGGTCGTGCTCGGGTCGGAGGGCCGCGGTATGCGTCGCCTGGTGCGTGAGCGTTGCGACCATCTCGCGCGACTGCCGACCCGCAGCGCGCAGGCGACGATCAATGTCTCCAGCGCGGCCGCAATCGCGCTTTACGAGCTCGCCCGCGACTGTAACTGATCATCGCCGGCCTAGATTGGTTGACCGGTGCAGGGGAGCCGCGCAATCCTGGCACATCGATTAGTTCGCAGCAGCGGCCGTCGTCTGGCCCGGTCGCGCAGGAGACTCTGAATGGAGCTGATCCTCTACTACGCCCCCAACGCTTGCTCGCTGGTACCCTACGTGACCTTGACCGCGCGGCGTTCGCGGTCCGACCGCTGAATTTCCGCAAGTCGCAGCACATGATGCCCGAATATCTGCAACTCAATCCCAAGCACAAGGTGCCGGTGCTCGTGATCGACGGCATGCCGCTCATCGAGAACGTTGCCATCCAAACCTGGATCGCCCGGAATTTCGCGGCGGCGAGGCTGCTCCCCGCCGACCCCATGCAGGAATTGAAGGCGATCTCCTTATTGGCCTGGTGCGCCTCGGGCATCCACCCCTTCCTGTCGCGGATTAATTCGCCTGCACGCGTCTGCGACCTGCCGGGCGCGGAGGAATCGGTGCGGCGGCTTGCAGCGCACCAGCTATTCGAAAACTATAAGATTCCAGATGATATGCTCGCCGATCGCGAATGGTTCTTCGATCATTTCACAGTCGTCGATGCGCACTTCTTCTGGTGCTTCCGACGAGGCACCCAATTCAACCTCGATCTTTCCCAATTCGAGAATTGTATGGCGCATTTCGAGCGGATGAAGCAGCGGCCGAGCGTGCGGAAGTTGCTCGCCTACGAAGAGGAGGTGCAGACCGCCTTCGCCCAGGCGGCCTGAGCCCGTCAGCTCCGTCGCTTGGGTTAATGATTTTTCAACCGACGCGATCGACCTTCGGCATATGTCGGCGATCGCCGCATTTTACGTCGTTCCGGGTAAACGCCTGACCGATGTCGTCGCTGCGGCAACGCCGGCTCCGGGCGGCTGGTTTCGCCCGGCGCGCGATACCTTCCGGGACGTCCTGCGCGGTTCGGACCGCGAGCTGGAGACATTCGCCTGGTCCGGCTGGGTGTTCAACACCCCCGACCTATATCTCGGAAGTCGGCACGGCGTCAGTTACGCCGATTTCGGCGACGTCGCCACCAGCGGGAAATTGTCGGAGGCGCGCGGCTCGGACTGGCTCATCCTGCCGGCGGCCGCGGCCGCCGAATTGCTGGCGGCGCTCGCAGGTGTCGAATGCGAAGCCGGCGACGTGACGGCCTTTGTCGCCACCGAGACTGCCCTGACGACGCTGTGGAAGAAGCGGCGGCGGTGCAGGCAGCGCTGGCCATCCTGAAAACATGGCTCGCCGAGGTATCGTCCGAATCGGTCGGGCTCTTATCTGTCGGCTAGAGCTCAGGTGCATTCAGATGGTGCAGTCTCACCTTAGTCGTCATGCCCCGCCTTGAGCACGCGGCTGTTCGGTTGAGCGAAACCGGTTGTTGGTAGCGCGCTCGATACAACCCACGATCGCCTTGACCGGATTTGTTCCGGCCACCCACGTCTTCGGAATGTAGCTCTATCGACCGCCGGGAAGGCGTGGATGGCCGGGACAAGCCTTGCCTTGAGCCGGGCATCCACGGAAACCGCAACCTCTGTGCCGGGGGCATGGATGGCCGGGTCGAGCGGCCATGACGGGAGGGAGGAGCTTGTGTTTGGGTCTGAACACAAGCGGTACGCTCGTTAGCGCCGGGCGCGATGGCGAGCCCCTACAACGGTTGGATCCACCCCGCATTCCGGGATGCTATGATACGATAGCGCAGGAGCGGAAATTGGGCTGTCGGTCGCCGGGTTAGCACAGCGGCAGTGCAGCGGTTTTGTAAACCGAAGGTCGGGGGTTCGAATCCCTCACCCGGCACCAGACTTTCTGCCGTTTCGTGCCTCTTTTTCGAGAGCCCCCAACCCTCGGCAACCATGTGGCAACCACGCGGAGCGAAACGCGACGCTCCGGAGACAACCCGCCTAGCAGTCCGTCGGCAATCGAATGGTTCGGGCTCGGACAACTCCTGCCGCCTTTTGCGCCTCAAAAAACCCGATGGCCGGGCGCGCCGGCTCGACCCCCCGAAAAGGTCGAACCCAGCCCCGCTCCGGATTCGACCCGCTAGCCCTAGATATTGATCAACCTGGGACAACGGGATGAGCCTTGTTCATCTCATAACAAAATTCGAGAAATGTTAATCGGGAAATATGGAAAAACTTCTTACGAGTACGCCGGCACGATTTATACTGCTACTAATCAATATCACAATACTGTCTCCCATTGGCAATTCCGGGAAGGATTTTTAGTGCTTACTGAGGTGGTGCTATCCCCTACGACTGGAATTCTAAATTTCCATCCATTTACCGTTACGGAAGCGAGCCCGGATCCAGAGGCTATTCAACTGCGTATGCTGGGCAAGAGGACATTCTAAATGGATCGCGTTCCACGACAAGGAGTTTGCCTGAGACGGTGACGCGGTTAGGGGCTAGAGATGCTACTATCGCGACAGTAAAGAATGTCGTAAGTTTGCACGTGAGCTACACCTTCGCCGCCGATTACCCCTTCAAAAACATTCCCGAGGTTCCGGGCCACTTCAGGAGCCGCCTCGGACAACTTCGCCTGTACCTCTGGGGTAAGACCGCTATCGATCCGACCAAAGACACTGCGGTCGACGCCGGGATTGCCTCGATCCTTGACGTGCCGCTGCTGCCCTACACCAGCGATGACGAGGCCGCTCGAACGCTCCTGCCGTCCGGCTGGAACTGGACCACGAGGGCGGACGGTGCGATCGCCTGCGTAAGGTCCTCGGACCAGCTCAGCGTCGGGGGGGTGATGCGGGACCGCGACGGCAACGTCGTCCCTGACCCCCTGGTCCGCTGTTGCCTGGCCATCGAGGCTCACGCGCTGATCGCGCGGGAGAAGCATCACGATACGCTTCGGCTTAGTCGCGAGGATTAGCTGCGCCGTGCCGAGCTAGATTGACAACGTCCGCGATCAAACCGCGACCCGAAACTGGTTAAACCGAATTCTAGGGCCGCTAGGAGCGTCGCTGGCGCGCCTCGCCGCCCTCCGCCGCTACGTCGGACCGTCCGCGACCGGACCGCGCGCTCAGCGGCCTCTCTGACGGACCCACTCCTTCCACTCGATGAGCCTGAGAGCTCCAACGGCCGCGAGGCAGCGCGCCAGGGGTGACGGGATCGAGACTATGTTCCCCTGTCCGTCGTACGTGTCGCCGCCGGTAGCGAAGCCGTCGGCGTCCCTCACGCAGGTTGGAGAGCCAGCGGCCGTGGTGCCCCAGCTCCACCCCGACGGAATGAGGGTCTGAGCGGCGTCGTCGTCTGCCGTGTAGGGCAGGGGCGGCACGCCGAGGGTCGACGCGATCGCAGCGTCGGCTGCAGGGTCTCCGTTCGGGTCAGCTCCGACGAGGTGGCGCATGAAAAGGCGCCCGAGGGGGCTGCGGGTGGAGCCCGGCATCTCCCATGCTATTTGCCGGTGAGCCTCGATGGCCACGATGCAGCGGACCAGCTGATCTGAGACGACCTTGCTGTCGCGGTCCCTTAGCATCTCCTGACCGAAGATCAGCTGGTCCGCGTACCTCACGCAGCCGATCGCACCGTCCGCCGCCGTCGACCAAGCCCAGCCGGGGGGCAGTAGCGTCTGGGCGTAGGTGTCGTTCGAGGTGTAGGGGTGGGACGGAACGTCGAGCGTCGAGGCGATCAGCGCGTCGACGTCAGTGTCGCCGCTCGGGCTGTGAACGCTTATGAAGAAGAGGCGCCGCCGCAGGCGCCCGAGGAGGCGGTACGGGACGTCCGGGGGTTTAGAAGCGCTTTCATCGGCTACCACGCGGTTGCCCCCGGCCCTCTTGGCCTCGTAAACCGCGGAGTCGGCCCTCTGGAGCGTGACTTCGAGCTCTTCCTCCTCTTCGGGCCTCGATGCGGCGGCGCCGATGCTGACCGTTACAGCGACGCCTTCGACTGGCGTGTCGCCGATTCGACGGCGCAGGCGGTCGGCAATCTGTTGTGCCTCGTCGAGATCTGTTTCCGGCATCACGACGGCGAACTCATCACCCCCCATCCGCGCCACCAGGTCCGACGGCCGCAAGGCGGACGTGACGCGGGTGACGAGCTGCTTCAGCACGCGGTCGCCGGTGGTGTGCCCGTTCGCGTCGTTGATCCGCTTCAGATCGTCTATGTCAATCATGAGAACGGCAACGGGGTTGCGCGCCGCGTGGCAGCGCGCCGCTAGCCTCGGCGCGTGAGCACCGAAGTACCAACGATTGAATGCGCCTGTCAGGGGATCAACCATGGCCTGCGCGCGAATGTGATCGTAGTTCCGTTTCCGCCGTAGCTGAGCACCCACACGCGCCATAAGGGCATCGAAGCTGAACGGCTTGGTGACGAAATCGTCGGCGCCGGCCTCGAAGCCTCTCACGAGGTCAGCGACGTCTTCGAGTGCCGTAACCATGATAACCGGGACGTCGGTCGTCGCCGGATCGGTCTTTACCCGCTGGCAGACCTCGAAACCGTCGAGGTCCGGCATCAGCAGATCTAACAAGACGAGGTCGGGCTTTTCGGCCGCGATCTTCGCCAGCGCCTCGAAGCCCTCGGTGGCGGTGCTCACAAGGTAATGCTCGAGGGCGAGCATTTCGACCAGCACCTCGAGGTTCAGCTTATCGTCATCGACGACAAGAATGCGGGGTGACATGCGGGCGGTTCCTCGGTTGAGAGCTAAAGCTACGCGAACCTTCGCACCCGTGCCATCAAACAAGTAAATTAACCAGAGGCTTTTACTTAAAATAATTGACGCTTTTACCTTAAAACTCATGAGAAATCGCGGGGCCCCAGACCGTCCTCTTATGTCCGGCCCCCCCCAACACTCGACAGCTGTCCAGCTCCAAAACCCTTGATGTTACATCATTTTACATCAAAAAAAGACCCCCCGGTCCGACCACCGGGGCCCTTCATTTCGAGTCTATTGGAACGATTCCTCCCCCAGCGTCATCGTACCAACCGAATGACCCTGGTCCATTATTTCCAATCCATTGGCAGGGTCCTCACCCTCCACCACCAGCTGCCCCCTGACGATCCGCGTCAACACCCGCAACACGGCCAGAGCCTCCGCCTCCGGCACGTCGCGGTCGACGGGGCACTCGACATCTAAGACTAGACGCATTGGCTCGGTTTCCTTCAAATTTTACAGTCAATATAGTACCGTGAAAGAAGAACCAGGGCCATCACGAAGTGAAACGGGACCTACTCGAACAGGTGCCGAATGCGCCAATTCAGTGAGTGGTGGGCAGTTGAATGCGATGTCCGGTGGTAGGAACCACCGTGACCACCGCCGTGACCGCGAGCCCACGCCGACGTTTCCAATGCATTGGAAATGAGGAGCGCCAGCGCGAGCGCCAGTAGCCGTCTCACGATACCACTCCGTGCACCGCCCGCCATATCGTCGGCTCCGACACACCGAAATGCTCCGCGAGCGCCCTCATGGTCTCTCCCCCGGCGTACCTGTCCGCGACGAGCCGCCTCTGCCGCGGGTTGAGCCGCGGCGGCCGCCCGAAGGTCACCTTGTTCTCGCGAGCCTTGGCTATCCCCGCGTCGGTCCGTGCGCGGATGAGCGACCGCTCGAACGCCGCCAGCCCGCCGAGTATCGTCAGCACCAGCTCGCCGAGCGCCGAACTTGTATCGGCCCACGTCCGCGATGCTCTTGAACTTCGCGCCGGCCTCGTTCAGCTCGTGGATCGTGTTCAAGAGGTCCCTCGTGCTTCGCGCGAGGGGGTCGAGCCTCGTGACGATCACCACGTCTCCGACGTCCACGACCTTCAGGAGGCGACACAGTTGAGGTCGGTTGTCCGACCGCGCGCCGCTGGCCTTCTCGTAGAAGACCTTGGCGCACCCGGCCTTGGCCAACGCCTCCTGCTGCAGCTTAAGGTCCTGGCCCTTGGTGCTGACCCTCGCGTAACCGTAGGTTGTCGCCATATCCGTCGCCTTTATGAAAGTTGGAATTGTGAAAGTCTAAACGCCGCGGAAGCCTTAGTCCGTCGGAATCGGTACAGCACTATCGATTTATGGAATAAACTTGCACACTTTTTTTCCAAAAATAATTGCACTTTCAGCTGTACCGAACCCTGCGAGGGTACTAACTTTCGATTGTCAGCGTCGGCGGGCACTGTCTCAGTTTGAGCGCCAGAGACGAGACCGCTTCGGTCAAGGCCAATCTCGCCATCTTGTCATCACGATCGAAGGGTATTGTGCGTGCCAGGATCGGCGCTGGGTTCGCTTCGGGTGTCCTTTAGGCCGTCGGAATTCCCCTGCCGAGGCGTCAAGGCGGCGTCCCTCCTATTCATACACCTTTGATATACAAGGCGGATCTCGTCGCCGAGCCCGAGGCGGTTGGTGGCGGCCGAGACCGCGAGGCGGCCGTGCTCGTCGGAGGCGCGCTCGTAGGTCGCGGCGGGCCAGAATCGAAGGCCAATGCCTTGAGGCCGGCGTCGACGATGGCGCGGTCCGCGGCCGGGCGGCTCATTACCGTCGCCCAGACAACGAGGCTCGGCTCGAAGGCCTTGGTCGGGGCGCCGTCGCGGTCGAGGCTGCGGCCGTAATCGGCGTCCATGAAGATGTAGGAGCCGCATTGCGCCGCCAGGAGATCGCTGGTCCACCCGGCCTTGTCGACTGCGTAAGCACGATTGGGTCCTTATTCAATCTCGGGACAATCACGCACCCTGGTGGGCCCGGCATTGACACCTGGTGACGCTAGGCATAATGTTGCTAGGCATCATGCGATGAAAGGGAGTTTTCCTCATGCCCGTCGCCAAAGTCTATGTCCCGGAGGGTACGCTGACGCCGGATCAACGCCGTGCGATCGTCAAAGGGATCCACGATGTCATCAATAGCGTCGAAAAGCGGCCGCCCGATGGGCAGACATACGTGCTGATCAACGAGGTCCCGTCCGGCCATTGGGGTAATGCCGGCGCTGTTTACACGCCGACCTAGCGATCCCCAAGCGTCCGCTCCACCGCCTTTCCCACTCCTGGGACCGGAGGGGCAGCACGTCACGTTATTATGAGGTTGCGCAATGGATATGAGCGATCGGTCGAACAAACACGCGAAATCACCTGAGGGCGCTGGCGGATTGAGCCGCAGGAATGTCCTGACGACGGCGACCGTCGCCGCGGACGCGTTGGCCGGCGCGCCGGCCGTTCTGGCGGACACCGTCTCGGCTGGAAACTTCGGCGCACCGCTGGTGGAGCTTCATGTTCCTGCCGGCGTGCTCACGCTCGAGCAGCGGAGCGCCATGATAAAGGGCATTACCGACGTGGTCCTCAGCGCCACGAAGCAGCCGCCCGACCCGACGAAGAGACTTTTTGTGCAGATCTTCGAAACCGTCGAGGGCGGCTTCGGCGTCAACGGCCAGGTCTTTGTACCGCGCGGCAAATAGGCTGCTGCGTCGACAAATCGGGAGCAGATCCGGCGGCGCGATCCGGCGACATGCGCGAGGTCGCGCCGCCGGCCGAGGCGTTGGGCGCTCGACAGGGGTGCGCGGCGGCAGCGGCACGTCCGCCTTCGCGACTTGACGCTCCAAGCCGTGAAAGCTTAGTGATGCAAAGTATGGAAGGCGAAATGCTTAAGGGGCACCTCGACCTGATCGTGCTCGCCGCGCTGTCGGCGCGTCCGGCGCATGGCTACGCGGTGATCGAGGAAATCAGACGGAAGAGCGGCCAGGCGTTCGATCTCGCGGAGGGAACGATTTACCCCGCGCTGCATCGTCTCGAGCAAGCGGGCCTGCTGGTCAGTCACTGGGTGACCGCCCAATCCGGGCGGCGGCGGCGGGTTTATGCATTGACCCGACGGGGCGAGCGCGCGCTCGCTGAGCGGCGCGCGGTCTGGCAACAGTTTTCCGATGCCATTGGCGGTCTGCTCGCAGGAACCCCGCCATCCGGGAGGCCGGCGTGATTTCTGATTACCTCGAGTCGCTCGTCGGCGCGCTCAGTTTCGATCGATCGTTGTCACGGCGGGTGCGGCAAGAGGTCGAAGACCATTTGCGGGAGGCCGTCGCTGCCGATCCGATGGGCGATGGGATTGAGGCGCAGCGACGCGCGATTGCGAATTTCGGCGATCCCCATGTCATCGCAGCTCAGTTTGCCGTGGTCTCGCTTGTGCAGCAGACCAAGCGAGTAGGAGTTGCCATCATTCTGGTGGTCGCCGGTGTTTTCATTGTCATGAAGGCCCGCGTCGCATGGTATGCCATGATGCAGTGTGCCATCAGTGACGAGATAAGGACGGTCAGTGGGATCGTTGGCTTAATCGACCGTTATGCATACTGGCTTTCGGTCATCATTGGGATAGGGGGCTGGGCGTACATCAGCGGCCTCCGTGTTCCCGCAGCGTTCTATACGGCATATCGCAAGCAGCTTCGTCGTTCCTTTCTTCTCTGCACTGCAGCGGCGGGCGCACTCGTCGTGTCGGTGATCAGCGATGGCGTGCTGACAGCGCTTCGGCTGCCCGGAACGGAACTGTCCGCTGAATTTCTAATCCCCATCTTCTCGATGGCGATCGAAATCGCATGTGCTGGCGTCCTCGTTTTCCAAATTCGCACCATCACGCAGCGAGCAACGTCCGCTGCGGCCTTGTTGAAAACCTGAAGTCCAGTCGTCGTTGTTCGGCGGCGGCAAAGACCGCAAGCTCCGTTAATCTCTCCTTTGGGTCAAATGCCGATTCACGGCTCCCGTCAGCCATCGGTTTGGCCAGGTTTGCCACGCGAGTGCGTCAGCTCGTCGCGGCGGGCGTCAATATACCGCGCCGCGGGCGGTGATCGGCCAGAGCTGCTCGACGCGGTTGTTGCGGATGCAGACATACCAGTCGTAGAGGTTGACGGTCGGGTCGCAATGGCCGGGGATCAGCCGGATCTTGTCGCCGAGCCCG
>Ga0137361_10003478_pt1 | contig 10239 bp, 11 predicted proteins | sample Mad1_80_16metaG_FD_104923 | JGI IMG/M metagenome (GOLD analysis project Ga0137361, IMG submission 104923) | Vadose zone soil microbial communities from Angelo Coast Range Reserve, California, USA - Mad1_80_16 metaG | ecosystem: Environmental > Terrestrial > Soil > Vadose zone | place: USA... | reverse complement strand
CCACAATCTCGTGACGATGGCGCAGGTACAGGGCCGTATTTCGGACTTCGCGGCGCTGGTGGCGTATGGAAACCGGAAGTCGCGCCTGAACTGGAGCGTGGGGGCTCAGCAAATCCCCTACATCACCGGTGGATTCGGCGCGTTCCAGGATCCCAACACCGGCATCTTCGTCGAGGAGATCGAGCGCTTCAAGCAGACGAATCGCGAGCTGAGCGGGATCGTGGCGTACCCCTTCAACCGGTCGGAGCGCATCGAGGTGTCCGGGGGGCTGCAGCAAATCAGCTTCGACCACGAGCTCCAGAAGCACGGGTTCAATCTGAACGGGTCGGTGGCGTTCGATTCGACGATCCATTTCCCGGTACCGCCGGCGCTGACGCTGGAAGCGACGAGCGTCGCCCTGGTGCACGACAACTCGTTCTTCGGCGCGACCAGCCCGATCCTTGGCGACCGGTGGCGGGTCGAGGTGGATCCGACGTTCGGCAGCCTGCAATTCGTGACCGCGCTCGCCGATTACCGGAAATACGTGATGCCGGTCAGGCCGTTCACGTTCGCGGCGCGCATTCTCCATGTCGGTCGCTACGGCCGTGACGGAGAAGACAGCCGCCTGTATCCCCTCTTCATCGGGTACTCGAGTTTGGTGCGGGGCTACGACATCAACAGCTTCTCGGCAAGTGAATGCGGCAACTCCACGACGAGCTGCCCGGTGTTCGACCAGCTGGTGGGTAGCAGACTGCTGGTCGGCAATGTGGAGCTCCGGTTCCCGCCGTTTGGCTTACTCGGCGCCGGCGGCGGTTATTACGGCGTCCTTCCGATCGAGGCCGGCGTCTTCTACGACGCCGGTGTCGCGTGGACCTCGACCCAGGGCGCGCAGCTGTTCGGGGCAAGCGGCCCCGGCGCGCGCAAGATTGTCCGCAGCGCGGGCGTCTCGTTCCGGCTGAACTTGCTGGGCTACGCGATCGGTCAGATGGATGTCGTGCATCCGTTCGACCGGCCGCAGAAAGACTGGATGCTGCGGTTTAGTTTGACGGAAGGCTTCTAGACTCAGGGCCACAACCAGGGGCGGCAACGCAGGCAGCCGCCCACCCAGCCCCAGCCCCCGCCCCAAACACCCCAACCCATTGCGCGACGCAACGGGGGGGGGTTGGTCACGGTGTAGGTAACGAGGTCGTAATCGTACCGACCGGCAGACATCCGATCCACGAGCGCGAGCAACGTGGCCTCGGCGTCGTCGACGCTGTCGCCAGGAGCGAGCGCATTGTAATCCCAGTGGCCGGAGCGCACGAAGGCGTCGAACCGAAATGGTTGTGGCGAGCGCACCGCGAGGATTTTGCCTGAGCCCTCGGCGTCATCGACGGTAAAGGCTTCGCGACCGCCGCGGCCACGGATCTCGACTTCCTTCCCGCCACGAATCGCTGCGTCGTCGCCCGGCTCGAGTGGAAAGAGTACTCGAATCCGGCCCTGCGCGTCGGCGCGGAGCACGAGCAGATAGCCACTGTCGGCGGTTTTCACGCGGACACGGGCGTGCTCGCCGCGAAACAAGACGTCGTCCGAGACTTTGACTCTGATCGGCGGGTCGCCGGTCGGCACCAGCAATGAGAGGGCCAGAGCGAGCAGCATCATTCCTCCGGGTGTCGGGTGGGTGGCAACGGGAGGAGGCTTGGTCAAGAACCGTGCCCCGCGCCGGCGTCACACGGTGGGACACGCGCCCGCATGCAAACGCAACCGCCCGCGATTCGTGCGTCTCGCGGGCCGGACAGCTGTCTCTCGGCAGGACAACGGCGCTAGCGCACCGGCAAGCCGCTGGGAACGGACGCGGGCACGAGGTACGAGAGGTCGCGCGCCGCCGGGTCGGTGAGCGATTTGAGGAACGCCACCAGCTCGTGTTGCTCTGTCTCCGTCAGCTGCAGCGGCGTCCGAAGCTGGAAGTCGAGTGTTCTGAGGATGCTATCGATCGTCGCCTGGCCGCCGTGGTAGCTGCTTTGAAACGCCGCGGGCAGCGTGGCGGGATTGAAATCGCGCAGCGATTTTGGTACGTCGTTGTAGTGTGCGACCACCGACTCGAGCGTCGAGAATGTGCCGTCGTGAAAGTACGGCGCCGTCAGCTCGACATTCCGGAGCGGCGGCACGCGAAAGGCAAACTGATAGAACTGATTGTTGGGCAGCGCTCCGCGGCCGAGGTCGAGCGGCGCGCCCTGCCCCACGCCGGGACCGAGCTGTGGAACCCCGCTGTTGGAGAAGGATTGCCCGCCCAGGAAGGGGCCGTTGTGGCAGCTCACGCACCGCGCCCGCGTGAAAAACAGGACGCCGCCGCGCTTCTCCTCGACGCTCAAGGCATTGTCGTCGCGGCGCAGGTAGCGGTCGAACGGCGAATTGGTCTTCATCAGCTCGGCCATCTGAAATGCCGCGATCGCTTGAGCGGCTTGCGCAAACGTGAGACTGGACTGCGGCAGGTCGCGATAGGCGGCGTTGAACAGATTCACGTACTCCGGAATCGCCAGCAACCGCTGCATCAGCGCCTGCCAGATTTGCGCTGCCTGGCTGTCGCCGAATTGCGCCAGCTCGTTGGGGTTGGCGAACACATCGAGATCACCCGGCTCGCCGCGCATTTCCCGCCGGTTCAGGACCGGCATCATCGCTTGTGCCGCGATGACGTTGAGACCACCCGGTAGGTTGACCTCGGGCGGCGACGGACCAAAACGCGACAGCCGGCCATCCCAGAAGACGTAGAACAGTCCGATGCCGCTGTTGAGCAGGGACGGTGCATTGCGGGGCACAAAGCTGCGCCCCGGACCAAGCGTACGCGCCGCGGCGGTACCTGTTCCGCCGGTCCCGATCGCGAGCGGCAGGCCGTCGGTCGCGTGCAGCGCCGGCTCGTGACAGGTGGCGCACGAGATATCGCGATTGCCGCTCAGGATCTTGTCGAACATCAACGCCCGGCCCAGCGCGATGAGCGCCGGATCTTGGTAGGGCATCGGGGCGATCGGGGCGACGCTCCATTGGCCGATGCTGCGCCGCAACTGCGCGTCGAGCGACTCGGGAAACGCCGTCGTGGGCGGCGTTTCGTCGCACGCCGCGGCGAGCACGAGCAGCGCGACGCACACGGGCCTGACGGAAAGACTCATGATTCACCTCCTCGCGCGCTCAGTGGAGCGGCAGCGACAACGAGATCTGATGGGTCGAGGTGTCGACGTCGATCAAATTCAACGGACCGCTGGGGGCCGCCAGGATTGTCGCGCTTGACAGCGCGAAGCCGTCAACGACACCGATCGACTGTGTCCCGGGACGGCCCGCGCCCTTTGTGACGCGGCCACGGTAACGCAGCTCGAACTCCGGAAATCGCAGCGTGAGTCCCCACGAGGGCGTCCACTCGAACCAGCCGGTCCGCAGCTCGCGGAGCGAGGCCTCCAGATGGTCAGCCTGCCGCAACTGATAGCTGATCGACCGCACCGCGAGTCCGAACTGAAAGCCGAGCATTTTGCTCGTCCCTTCGAGGTCGACGTCGTGACCCACGCCGATGCGGAACACGGCGTTCGAGAACTTGAAGCGATTCTCAACCGTCTTGCCGCCGAGCGGGATCGTGTCGCCGTCAACCGTCACACGGGGCGTGGTCGCGTCGGCCCACGTGTAGCTCCGGATCGGCTCGTAGATGGCATCGACGCCGAACGTCGCGCGGCCGAGCACCTTGGAGAGTCCCAGTCCGAGGTCGTAGGCGTACGTGCGCCCCGGGTCCCAGGGGATCACCGTGACATTCGAGATCTCATAGTTCGGCAACTTGGGATGCGTCGCGCGATTCACGGTCGCGAGCCAACCGATGCTCCACCCCGGCGTCGCGAGCGGCAGTTGATACTTGAGCTGCGCGCCCCACGTGTTGGTCTGGTCGTAGTTGTGCTCGGTACGGGGCTCCAGCACGATTTGCTGCAGGTCGGGATCCCAGACCTGATCCGCGTAGAGCACCGTGTGCGTCGCCGCGAAGCGGTTATGGACGACGATCGCCTCCAGCGACCGCACCCCCGCCTCACCTGGCCATTGCTTCAACGCGCCCACGCGCAGGTCGATCGCGTGGCCGGTCTGTTCGACGCGGCGGCTGCCGCTGTACAGCAGGTCGACGCCGTCGAGCGCGTGCAGGCCGGTCCAGAGCGCGCTCGCACCAACGGAGAGGTTGCTGCTCTGCCAGCTGCGTCCGACCATTCCAAACGCGTACTGGTTGCCGTGCGCCCGCAGGTCAGGACCGGGGATTGTCGTTCCGCCGGGCAGCGGGCGCTGCACCAGATCGATGAAGCCGCCGCCCTGGTGCGGCGGGCGACTCGGGTCGACTTGTTGCAAGACGAGCGCGAGTCCGCCATACCAGTTCGCGCGGCGTGACAGCATGGCGAACGGCAGCGACCGGCCGCCGCCCGCGTTGCCCGACACGCTGTAGATGGTTGGCGAGCTGAAGAATCGCGAGGCGCGAAGCCGCGCCATAGTCGCGGGGTTGGCAAATGGATCGCCCAGCGAGTCCGGCAACGCGACCGATACCCCGCCCAGGCCCAGATTGTTGGACGGGAAGACCTGGAACTGATCACCCTGGGCGATGGGAATCGTCTTGATCGGGATCAGCTGCGCGCGGGCGGCACTGACAAGAAAGACCGGAACGGCGAGACAGACGGCCCGGAGGCCGGAGGGTGACATAGACACCTCGACGGAAAAGGGTCCCTTTGGAACAGGATACCAAGCCAGACCCCTGTCGCGTCACCCGCAGCGCGCCACATGTCATATTGCAGCGGTGCAACAGGACCGAACCGGGGGAGCCATGAAAAAACGTGAACTGGGGAGTCAGGGGCTGCGGGTATCTGCCCTAGGCTTGGGATGCATGGGGATGTCGGACTTCTACGGCAGCCGAGACGACGCCGAGTCCATCGCGACGATTCACCGGGCCCTGGAGCTGGGGATCACCTTCCTCGACACGGCGGACGTCTACGGTCCCTTCACGAACGAGGTCCTCGTCGGCAAGGCGATCAAGGGCAAGCGGAACCAGGTCATCCTGGCCACGAAATTCGGCAACGTCCGCGCCCCCGACGGCAGGTTCATCGGCCAGAACGGCCGGCCGGAGTACGTGCAGGCAGCCTGCGATGCCTCGCTCGGCCGTCTCGGCGTCGACCACATCGATCTGTACTACCAGCACCGCGTCGATCGGGCCGTCCCCATCGACGAAACCGTGGGCGCCATGGCCGACCTCGTCCAACAAGGAAAAGTGCGCTTCCTCGGGCTGTCGGAGGCGTCGGCGCAGACCGTACGGCGCGCCCACGCCGTGCATCCCATTACCGCGTTGCAGACCGAGTACTCGCTCTGGAGTCGTGACGTCGAGGAGGAGATCCTTCCCACCGTCCGCGAGCTGGGGATCGGGTTCGTGGCATACAGTCCTCTGGGCCGCGGGTTTCTCACCGGTCAGATCAAACGCCCTGAGGACATCCCCGAGGGCGATTGGCGCAAGAACCACCCACGGTTTCAGGGGGAGAACTTCGAGAAGAATCTCGACCTGGTCCGGCGTGTCGAAGGGCTTGCGCGTCAGAAACGGTGCACGCCCGGCCAGCTTGCGTTGGCGTGGCTGCTCGCCAAAGGGGGGGACATCGTCCCGATCCCCGGCACCAAGCGCCGCACGTATGTAGAGGAAAACGTCGGCGCCCTCAACGTGACGTTGTCGGGCGCCGAGCTGGTGCAGATCGAAGGCCTGGGCGTCGCCGCCGGGCCGCGCTACGCTGAAGGTGGGATGCGGACCGTCAACGGCTAGCCCTGCGCCGCCGCTGTAAGCTTGGCAATGTCGAGCTTCTTCATCTGGAGCAGCGCCTGCATCACGCGATTCGCCTTCTTGGGATCCTTATCGCCCATGAGCGTGCCGAGGGCGGTCGGGACGATCTGCCACGAGAAGCCGAACTTGTCCTTCAGCCAGCCGCACATGCTCTCCTGGCCGCCGTCCGCCGTGAGCTTGCTCCAGTACTCGTCGATTTCCCGTTGATTCTCGCAGTTCACGACGAATGAGAACGCTTCGCTGAATGTGAAGCGCGGGCCGCCATTCAGGGCCGTGAACTCCTGTCCGGCGAGCTGAAAATTCACCACCATCACGCCGCCTTTGGGCCCCGGACCCGCATCGCCGTAGCGGCTGACGTGGAGGATCTTGGAATCCTTGAAGATCGACGTATAGAACTGCGCCGCTGTTTCCGCCTGGTTATCGAACCAGAGGAACGGCGTGATTTTCTGGCTGGCCATTTAGCGTGTCTCCCCTTTCAGCATCTCGTCCAACCGGTCGTAGCTCGCTTCCAAGCCTTTCGTCGCGCCCATCTTGAGGGCGGCGTCCCGCGCTTCTCGCGACGCGTAACGGACTGTGGTGCTGAGCGTGGTCTTGCTGCGCGTCTCGACGAGCTCGGTGGTCACGAGCGTCTCGCCGCCCGTCCAGTAGTCCTCATACGCCTCTGTGGTAACGATCCGCGACGGCCGCACGATTTCCTTGAACGTTCCCCCCATTCCCATTTTGCGGCCATCGGCATTTTGCCAGACGTATCGGTACTGACCGCCGACGCGCAGATCGATCTCACATACGGGCATGGTCCAACCCGGTGGACCGAGCAGCCAGCGCTTTACCAACTCGGGCTTTGTCAACGCGTCAAACACCATACCCCGGGGGGCATCGAACGCCCGCGTCATGACCACCTCGCGGTCAGTCGGGGTCGTGACCTTCATAGCTGCAGCCGGCGTCATTTGGTTCTCCTCTTCTTCGGCTTGGGTTTCACATCGTCGAGCAGCGCGTCCACGGTCTTCTTCTGCTTGCTCTTCAGCTCCTGCAGCACGGCGTCGAGGCGTTTGAAGTTCGCCTCCCAGATCTTGCGGTAGCGCTCGATCCAGTCGGTCGCTTCGGCGAGCGGTCCGGGCTCGAGCTTGCGGGGCCGGCGCTGCGCCTGGCGGCTGCGCGTGATCAGGCCCGCCCGTTCGAGCACTTTCAGATGCTTGGAGATCGCCGGCTGGCTCATGTCGAACGGCGCCGCCAGCTCGGTGACCGTCGCCTCACCGTTGGCGAGACGGGCGAGGATCGCCCGGCGGGTCGGGTCGGCGAGGGCGGCGAACGTCGCATCCAGCGCATAACTAGAAGGTTTCATAACTAAATGGTAATCTACACCCCACGCCCTGGAGCCGTCAAGGGCTTATCATTCCGGCGTGAAACTCGCGACCTGGAACGTCAACGGGATTCGCGCCCGCGCGGCGCAACTGTGCGAATGGCTGCAGCGCGACCGGCCGGATGTGGTGTGCCTCCAGGAGCTCAAAGCGACCGCCGCCCAGATCCCCGCCGAATGCCGCTTGGCGGACTACCATGCCTGCTGGCATACCCTCAAGGGCTATTCGGGCGTTTCGCTGCACATCCGTAAGGACCTGTTCGCGGTCGACCCCGTCTTCAGCCACCCCCCGTTCGACATGGAATCGCGCATCGTCCAGGTGGAACACGGCGACCTCGTGATTGCGTCCGTGTACGTTCCGAACGGCGGCAAGGACTACCCGGCGAAGCTCGCGTTCGTCAAACGCTTGATTGACTGGTCGGCAAAGCTGACGGCTGAAGGCAGACAGCTGATTGTGTGCGGGGACATGAACATCGCGCGCGCAGAGATCGATGTGCATCCCAAGGAGCGCAAACCCAACGCCGTCGGCCAGCGCCCCGAAGAGCGCGCGCTCTTCGACACGCTCCTCGGCACGCAGCTCGTGGATCTGGGCCGGCGGTTCGATCCCGACAATCCCAATCTCTTCACGTGGTGGGCGCCATGGCGGAATCTGCGCGCCCGCAACATCGGCTGGCGGCTCGACTATGTCCTGGCTTCCCCGGCGATCGCGGCGCGGGCAACCGGCTGCCTGGTGCAGGCCGATGTCGGGACGAGCGATCACGCGCCGGTGGTCCTAATCGCGTAGGCAAATTGAAACAGCCCTTGTTATAGTAGGGCCCATGGCCACCGTGCGCGTCTACGGGAGCGGGGGGAGCAAGACACCACGCGGGTCGTCGGAAGGCTCGCCGCTCATGGCCGGTATCCTCACCGCGTGCGGGCTCATCATCGCCTGGGTCGCCCTGGTGTACGTCACCCACAACGGGGTCGGTCTCGCGGCCTGGGGAGTGGGTGGCTTACTGGGTATCGTCGTCGCCAAGACTGCGAAGCCGCCCACCAAGGCGACCGGCGCGCTCGCGCTGGTGCTGACCCTCGTCACCGTTTTCCTCGCCAAAGTAGTCCTCGTGGTCGTCGCGTTGCAGCCGATCTTGCGGCAGGAGCTCGCCAACAATCCTGCATCGCTCACGGTGATATTCCTGGCCGAAAAATCCCGGCAGAAATCCTTCTCGCCCGATTTACAGGCTACCATCGATGCGCGTCCCGACCTCGTCGCCGACACGACGTTCTTCGGCCCGGGGCACGACGTGCGAGAGCAGATGATCCACGAAGCGACGACGGCCGCGAAGGCTTCTTCGTTTGCGGAACGAGAGCGCCTCGTGCACCGGCACTTTGACCAGTTTTTGGCGACACTGGGATTCTGGCCGTTGTTTCTGGCGACTTTCCAACTGCTGGATCTGCTGTGGATTGGACTGGGGGCGTCGACGGCGTGGACCCTGGGACAGGGACGGATCTGAGCTAGGTTCCGGTTCCCTTCCCCATCTCGCGCTCCTCGCGCTCGCGCTGCTCGCGCGCGAGGCGCACGCGCTCCTGCCGCTCCTTGAGCGCCGCCGCAGCCGCGGCGTCCCGCTCACGCTCCTGGGCGTCCCAATCGGTTTTGGCGTCGGCTTCCTGCCGGGCGCTGCTCACCCGCTCCTGACGCTCGCGCCGGGCGTCCGCCTCCCGCTTTTCGCGTTCGACCTCGCGCTGCGCCTGATTCTTCACATGCGCCCACCACATCACCAGGAAGAGCCCAAACTGGGCGGGCAGCACGAAAATGAAGGACCCCGGGAATAAGCCCTTGACCGTCACGGTGACCGCAACGCTCGCCAGAGCCCACTTCCACCCTGAGAGGTGCTCGTACTCCGCGGCGAAGTAGAAGAGCGCCGCGAACGAAAATAGCCCACCCCCGACCCCGAGCATGCGTTAATATGTAAAAGCAGCGTTTGGGATGCAATAATCTTTCGGGTTCTTTCCGGAGCGGTCGGATGCCCCGCATCGTGTGGATCATCCTGATCATTGTGATCTTTGGCGCGGCCATATTTTTCCTGCGCCGCTACATGGAGCGGTAGCGTGTTGACGGTGTTCCTGCTCTCGCCCGCGAGCTGCGCCGGCACGCGTGCGCAGATGCTGATCAAGAGTCAGACGAGCCCGCTCACTGCTCGCCTCGCTAATGGCGGCGCGCCGCTCGGCGAAGTCTTCACGTTCATGAGCAGCCTCTACTTTCGCGGGAAGCTCGCATATGCGACGCGATTCGGCCGGGCCTACGTCATCACGCCGGGCCGCGGTCTCCTCCCTGCCGATGTGTTGATTCGTGTCGCTGATCTGCAGAAGATGGCGACGGTGCCGGTCGATGAAGCCGAGCCCGCGTTTCGCGAACCACTCGTGCGGGACGCCACCGCGCTGCACCGCGGCCTGGCGCCGGACGACCGCGTCGTGTTGCTCGGCAGCGTCGCCACCGACAAGTACGTCGGCCCGCTGCTGGACGTCTTTGGTGGCCGGCTGCTCTTCCCTGCCACGTTCGCCGGCCGCGGGGACATGAGCCGCGGGGGCCTGCTCCTGCGGTGCGCTCGGACCGGGACGCCGCTCGATTGCGTACCTGTGCGGGGTGCGGTCCGGCACGGACCCAAGCCCCCCAAGCTGCCGCGACTGAGGTAGCTATGACGAGTGATCCCCCTGTCGATCCCCTCAAGGAACGCCTGCAGCGCGCGGTCGCGCCTGACTATCGCGTAGAGCACAGGATCGGCCAGGGGGGGATGGGTGTCGTCTACCGCGCCCATGAAGTGCTGCTGAACCGAGCCGTCGCGATCAAGGTCCTGCGTCCCGAGCTCGCGACCGCCGACGCCGCCGAGTCGTTTCTGCGCGAGGCGCAGATGCTCGCCAGCGTCCGCCACAAAAACGTCATCGTCATCCATCGCCCTGGTGATGACCAGAGCGATGGCCTCCAGTACTACATCATGGAGCTGGTCAACGGGCCCACACTCGAGCGTCGCCTCGAATCGGGTCCCATGCCGCCCGACGAAGTGGTACGGATCGGCGGCGATGTGCTCAGCGGCCTCGAGGCGATGCACCGGTTGGGGTTTGT
>Ga0137361_10003475_pt1 | contig 10241 bp, 10 predicted proteins | sample Mad1_80_16metaG_FD_104923 | JGI IMG/M metagenome (GOLD analysis project Ga0137361, IMG submission 104923) | Vadose zone soil microbial communities from Angelo Coast Range Reserve, California, USA - Mad1_80_16 metaG | ecosystem: Environmental > Terrestrial > Soil > Vadose zone | place: USA... | reverse complement strand
TGCGGCACTATGGCGGCGAGCCCGCGGGCTACATTATCCGCATGCCTGGCGGGTTCAAGGTCTATCACGCGGGCGATACAGCCCTTTTCGGCGACATGAAATTGATCGGCGAGCTGTACGAGCCGGACCTCGCGATGCTGCCGATCGGCGATCTCTTTACGATGGGCCCGCGCGACGCGGCGTATGCGATTCGCCTGCTCGGTGTGAAGCATGTTGTTCCGATGCACTACGCATCGTTTTCTTTCCTGACCGGTACGGCGGAAGAATTGCGCAAAGAGACCAAGAAAATCAAAGGGCTAAAAATCCACGCGCTGAAGCCAGGAGAGAACCTATGATTCGCAGCGAGAATCTGCGCAGCGGCTACATTCTGGACGACGTCGAGGAATATCTTTACAAATTGCTGCCGGGGCGCGATGCCGTTGTCAAAGAGATAGAGGATTACGCCGCGGAGCACCGTGTTCCAATTATCGGGCCGGCAGTGGCGCGGATGCTGGCGCTCTTCGTGCAGGTTTCAGGAGCGAAGCGAATTTTTGAGATGGGTTCGGCCATCGGGTATTCGACGATCTGGCTGGCGCGCGCGGCGGGGCCAAAAGCGAAAGTAATCTATACGGATGGCGATCCCGAGAAAGCACGCCGCGCGAAGGATTATTTTCGACGGGCTGGCGTGGCCAAGCGAATCGAAGTGCTTGTCGGCAACGCGCATGATCTGTTGCAGAAAGCGCCGGGCAAGTTCGATCTAATCTTCAACGACGTGGACAAGCATCAATACCCTGCCGCCCTGCAAGTAGCGTTGCCCAAGCTGCGCCGCGGCGGCTTGTTCATTACGGACAATACGCTATGGTCGGGGAAGGCGGCCCGGCCGGCGGCGCCGGATGATATTCAGACCCAGGGTATCCAGGAATTCAACCGGCTGGTCTACGCCTCGAAGGAACTCTACCCCGTTTTGATTCCGCTGCGCGACGGCGTGACCGTCTGCCGGAAGCACTGACCGCGACCTATGGCAACCTCCTCTACCCCCGCGCCGAAAGCTCTCCCGAGGCAAGCTCCTGGGCCGAAGGGACGATTCCTGCTGGGCAGTCTGGTCGAGTTGTCACGCGATTGGTTGGGGTTTTACAAGGGTTGTGCCGAGCAGTTTGGCGATGTGGTTTGCGTGCATCTCGCTCATGTTCGTGTTTATCTGATCGTGCATCCTCGCGACATAGAAACCGTGCTGGTCACGAATGCGGGAAATTTTACGAAGTCGGCAGACTACCGGGCCCTGGCGCGCGTCCTCGGCCGGGGTTTGCTGACAAGCGAGGGAGACTTCTGGAAGCGCCAGCGCAGCCTCATTCAACCCGCCTTTCACCGGCAAAGCGTGCAGGCTTACGCGGCGGTGATGACCCGCGCCACGAGCCACATGTTAGATTCGTGGAAGGACGGGGACGAGCGGAACATCCATGACGACTTGATGCAAGTGACCTTGGAGATCGTTGCGCAATGTTTGTATAGCGCAGAAGTCAGCGATGCGGCTAAGCAGGTCGGCAGAGCTATGGAAGTGGTGACGGGAAGATTCGTTGCCAACGCGAGCCTCGCCCTCCTGTTCTCTTTCGAGATTCCAGTATTTTTCGCGCCCCGGGAATGGCGGGCCATCCGAGAATTGAACGGGATCATCGGCAACATCATCCGGGAGCGGCGCTCTTCCAATCAGCCGCGCGAAGACCTTCTGGAGATGCTGCTTCGGGCGCGCGACGCGGACGGTAACCCCATGAGCGACGCGCAACTGCGCGACGAGGTGATGACCCTCTTCCTTGCCGGCCACGAAACCACGGCCATTGCGCTCTCCTGGGCTTGCTGCCTGATTGCACAAAATCCGCACGTCGAAACAAAGCTCGCCGAAGAATTGCGAGCGGTTCTCGGCGACCGCGTGCCGACACCGGAAGATCTTCCCCGGTTACGTTATACGGAGATGGTGCTCAAGGAAGCCATGCGTCTCTATCCGGCCGTGTGGGGCATCGGGCGGAAAGCCGTGGAAGAATGCGAGCTCGGAGGATACCGTGTACCGGCGGGTTCGAATGTCTTCATTCTGCAATGGCGCACGCAACGCGACCCGCGCTTCTTCCCTGACCCGGAGCGATTCGACCCCGAACGATGGAAGGAAGATCCGGTTCGTTCCGGCAAAATTCCGCGTTTCGCGTACTTCCCTTTTGGAGGCGGGCCGCGCGTCTGCGTGGGTGCATCCTTCGCAATGATGGAAGCCACGCTGTTGCTGGCCATGATTCAGCAGAAATATCATCTCGAAGTCGTGTCGGAGCTTCCCATCGAACTCTTCGCCACCGTCACGCTGCGTCCCAAGCATGGCATTCGCGTGATCCCGCATCGCCGAACAGCAGACGGACAATTCGTATCGAGGCCACCGCAAGATACTCAACTGAAGCGCACACGATCGGACGTGTGATGAAATGAGGATGGGCCTTACTTGCGAAGGAAGTTACGCGCCAGGAAAGCGACGTTTGCGGGACGCTCTGCGAGACGCCGCATGAAGTAGGGGAACCAGTCCTTGCCGTAGGGAATGTAGATGCGAACGCGGAAGCCATCCTTGACGAGCCGGCGCTGCAGGTCGGTGCGCACTCCGTACAGCATCTGAAATTCGAAATCGTCCTTGGAAATCTGCTTCGCGGCAGCATGCCGAATAGTGGCCGCGATCATACGCGGGTCGTGGGTGGCGATGCCGTGATAGAAGCCGCTGGATAAAAGCACTTGCATCAGCCGAACGAAATTGGCGTCGACATCCGCTTTACGCGGAAACGCCACTTCTTCTGATTCCTTGTACGCGCCTTTGCAGAGACGGATGCGGCAGCCATAGGACAATAGATCCGTCACGTCGGTTTCACTGCGGTACAGATAGGATTGAATGACCGTGCCGACGGCGGGATTGCGCCTGCGAGCGCGCTTGACGAGATCGATGGTGCGCTGCGTATACGGAGACCCTTCCATGTCAATGCGCAAAAAATTATCGAAGCCCGCGGCGCGCTCCGCAATGGAAAGAACCAGGCCTTCGCAAAACTCAATGTTGATATCGAGGCCCAGTTGCGTGAGCTTACCGGAAACGTTGGCGTGCAGGCGTTCCTGAGCGATGCGTTCAAAAATCTCGAGATAAGCATCGCGGGAATGTTGCGCATCGGAAGTGGTGGAAACATTTTCGCCAAGATAATCGAGGCTGGTGAGCATCCCCGCGCCATTGCACTGGCGGGCGGCGGCGATGGCTTCGTCGAGGGTTTCGCCCGCGACGAATCGCCGGGCCATGCGGCGCGTGGTGCCATTGGTAGTGACCCAATTGGCGAAGCCCTTGTTTTCGGAGAGCTTGAGCAGCGTCGACCGGAGCATGCGGGAATTATTATGGCAGCGTAGGCAGGGCGAAACTAGTCTTTGTGCTCTTCCAGAAACTTTTCGGCATCAATGGCGGCCATGCAACCGGAGCCAGCGGCCGTGACCGCCTGGCGGTAGCGGTGGTCCTGCACGTCGCCGGCAACAAACACGCCGGGAATCGCGGTGAGGCTGCCGTGTTTGGCGAGCAGATAGCCGTTCGCATCCATCTCCAGCTTGCCCTTGAAGACGGTGGTGTTCGGATCGTGACCGATGGCCACGAATACGCCACCGAGGGGAATTTGGCGTGTCTCCTTGGTCTCCAAATTGCGCAAGCGCACTCCTTCGACGAAACCCTGGGGGGCGAGAATTTCTTCGATTGCGAAGGGGGTGACGAACTCGATTTTTTCGTTGGCCTTGGCGCGGTCAATCATGATCTTGGAAGCGCGGAATTCGTTCCGGCGATGAATGACAAAGACCTCGCTCGCGTAGCGCGAGAGGAAATTGGCTTCTTCCATCGCCGTATCGCCGCCGCCGACCACGGCAATGGGTTTGCCTCGGAAGAAATAACCGTCGCAGGTGGCGCATGTGGAAAGGCCGTGGCCGATCAATTCTTTTTCGCCCTTCAGTCCCAGCAGGCGCGCGGATGCGCCAGCAGCGACGATCAGAGATTTCGTTTCGTAGGCATCTTTCCCGGCAGTGATTCTGAACGGGCGCCTGCTGACGTCAACCTCACTTACCGCTCCGGCTTTGAACTCCGCACCGAACTTTTTCGCTTGCTTGCGCATATTTTCGATGAGTTCGGGGCCCATGATGCCATCCGGGAAGCCGGGAAAATTCTCAACGTGCGTGGTGAGGGAAAGCTGGCCACCGGGCTCATGTCCGTCTAGAACGAGCGGCCTCAAGTTCGCGCGAGCAGCGTAGATCGCTGCTGTCAGACCGGCGCAGCCGCTGCCGATGATCACGACGTTGTGCATGCGATTTTTCTCCACTCATTAGATTCAGCGCTGCGGCCGCCGGATACAAGGCAGCCCGGTATTGTAGCATTCCCTCCCGCGTGATTTGGAATGCGGGCGGCCAAATTGGAGAAGCTTTTTGCGGTGCGCGCGTTGACCCATCCGAAGGGTTGCCGCTATAGTTCGAGGAAAGAGCAGGTTGCCCCAGGAGAAACCACGATGGATCCGCGCTACCCGATCGGAGATTTTGCCATGCCCGCGCAAGTGTCGCCCGCGCGGAGGCAGCAGGCGATTGAGGAGATCGCGGCGACGCCATTGAAAATGCGCGCCGCGGTCAAAGGAATGAACGACGCGCAGATGGATACGCCGTATCGCGAGGGCGGCTGGACGGTGCGACAGCTCGTACATCATGTTCCGGACAGCCACTTGAACGCCTACATACGATTGAAGCTGGCGCTCACCGAGGAAAAACCGACGATCAAGCCGTACAACGAAGCGGCCTGGGCAGAACTAGCCGATTCGAAATCGACGCCTATTGGAGTCTCGCAGACTCTGCTGGATTCGGTTCACACGCGCTGGGACCAGCTCTGGCGCTCGTTGAAGCCCGAACATTTCGCAAGAACGCTCGTGCACCCCGAACATGGCGAGCGCACCGTTGACTGGCTACTGTTTCTTTACGAGTGGCACGGGAAGCACCACGCCGCGCATATTACGGAGCTGCGCAAGAAAAAAGGCTGGTGAAAACGCTAGCAGAAAGAACGCAATTCGCCCGCGACGGCTGGAGGCCAAGTGGCGCACAACACTCAGGCTCGTGTACGATGATGCGGCACAAAAGGAGATCGCATGGGCCGGCCACCGGGAACCTACGCTATTTTTGAAACGTCACAGGGGAACATCGTGGTGCGCTTGCTTGAGAAAGAGGCGCCCAAGACAGTTGCGAATTTCGTGGGGCTCGCCGAAGGCACGAAGGAGTTCACGAATGAAAAGACCGGCCAGAAGGAAAAGCGGCCTTTCTACGATGGGCTGATTTTTCATCGCGTGATTCCGAAGTTCATGATTCAAGGCGGCTGCCCGCAGGGCAGCGGAATGGGCGGACCGGGCTACAAGTTTGCGGACGAGTTTCATGCGTCGCTGGCGCATTCGAAGGCTGGAAAACTCTCCATGGCCAATTCCGGACCAGGAACGAACGGCAGCCAATTCTTTCTTACGGTGGCGGCAACGCCGTGGCTGGATAACCGCCACACAATTTTTGGCGAGGTCGTTGAGGGGCAGGACGTAGCAGACAAGATCTCGAATGTGGCGCGGGATTCCAACGACCGCCCGAAAACGCCGGTGTCCATCCAGAAGCTTCGCATCGAACGCGCCGCATAAACGGCGGCCAACATTGCAATGCTCACGCCCGAGCGACTATTCCGATTCATGGTCGAATTCATCTTCGTCTTGCTCGGCTCTCTAGTGATCTGGCTGGGATTGGCGCGGCGCATTTACGTGGATCGGCACAGCACGTCGTGGCTGATTCTCAGCGGGGCCCTGATCTTGTGGGGTTTGCGAGCGCTGTACAAACCGGGCCAGTGGTGGTTGCGCTGGGAGAACTGGACGCGCGGATTGTCGCTCGCACTTCTGGGCGTGCTCATGTTGGCGATGACCCGCGTGCCGTTCCTGTGGGTTAGTCCAATGCTTGCAGCCGGCGGCGGACTCCTTGTCCTGCGCGGGCTGATTGCTTCGTACCTGGTTTTCCGGCCGCGGTAAGACACTGCCTTGCACAAGAACGCGTCAAAGACTTCGAGCCCAACCGCCTTCTCGTCTTTCTTTCTCTCCCGCTTCGACTATAATCCGCGGAACAGACGACTCTCTCAGAGTTAAGGACTCCACGCGGGGCCGTCAATTTCTTTATAACCAAAATAAAAGGAGAACGCCCGTGCTGAAAGAATTCAAGGAATTCGCGATGCGTGGCAACGTCGTGGATTTGGCCGTCGGCGTGATTATCGGTGCGGCCTTCGGAAAGATTGTCTCGTCACTGGTGGAAGACGTGATCATGCCGCCGAATCGGGAAGTTGCTGGGCCACGTCGATTTCGCAGGATTATTCATCAATCTCAGCGGCAAATCGTATGAGACATTGGCCGAAGCAAAGAAGTACAACGCCGCGACGCTCAACTACGGCGCATTCATCAACACGGTCATCAATTTTCTCATAGTGGCCTTTTGTGTCTTTCTCGTGGTCAAGCAGATTAATCGTTTCGCGGCGAAACCGGCGCCGACCGTGGAACCGACCACCAAAGACTGTCCGCAGTGCGCGATGGCCATTCCGCTTGCGGCGAAGCGCTGTGGACACTGCACGACGCAGCTCGCCTGAGGAAGCGAATTGAGGCTAGCTTCAGGTCTTCGGAGCCTTCTTTTTTTGGATCTCTTCAAGGTGCGCGCGCAGGCGATTTACCACAACATCTTCGTGCCCTTCGTCCATCTCTTTTTGCACTTCTTCCAGCGCGAAGTGCACGACGTCATGGTGGTGCATTTCCAGCGGCGCCACCGCGTCACTGAATCGCAGCCACAGGCGGTGCAAGAGATTGACCTCGTTCGCGGTCAGATTGGGCGCATGCGGCCCGAGGACTTTGTAAAGTTTGTCCCCGTTGGGCAGATGAATTTCCAGGTTGAATTGCGGCTTCTGATCGCCGAGTTTTTCCCAGGCTTCGCCGATCTGCCTCGCTTGCTCCTCGTTCGATTCCTTTGTCGAACGCCCCGCGACAATGGTGCTGGAGCGGAGCGAGGAAGCGGCACGAAGGATGCCATCCCATAAATCGTTTGCCGCAACCACGGCGAGCCGGATCGACTTGCCGCGCTTTTCGGCCATGGAAAGCGCCTGGGAGAAAAGTTGCTGTTCGATGCTGCCGAAAAGCTGATCGGCATCGAATTCGTTTTCGCCCGAAGCCGATCGGCGCAACAGCCGGACGTGGAGCACGACAACATCGCGGCGCCCCGGCTTGATACGATCCAGCACGTTTCCAAGATGATAGAGCGCGTAGTGGTTGCTTATAGGGACGAGAATGTTGCCGGGGCGCGCACCCACGGCTTCGGGAGTCAATTCCGATTCCAACTCGAGATTGAACTGGTCCATCTCGACGTGGGCCGCGCCGCCGTGCCTGCCGCGGCGTTCCGAAATCGTGAACACGATGTAAAGCAGAACGGAAAACGTACCACCCGCCATGGTGGCGATGGGCTTGGTGAACAGGTTTACGACGGCGATCAAGAACAGCATCGAGGTGATCAACGCAAGTCCCACGGGAATCTGGACGCCACGGACTGTGAAATTCAGTGGAACCTGGAATTCCCGCTGCCCGGGGCTGGTATAGCGGAGAACGAGAACGGCAAGGCCGTTCATCGCAAAGCTCCAGATCACGCCAAACGCGTAGAGGTTGGCCAGAAAGGTGACGTCACCGCGGCTGATGATAATGGTAGCGACCTGCAGCGCCACGACGATATTGATGATGCGATAGCTCGTACCGAACTTCTTGTGCGGCTGCCGAAACCATGCGCTGAGCACGCCATCCTCAGAAACGCGGTTCAGCACGCCGTTCGAGCCCACGATGGCGGTGTTCACCGCGCCCGCCAAGATCAGGGTTCCAACCACGACAACAAAGCCATGGAATATCAGACGGGCGAACAATGGACCTTGGAGATTCATGGCCAGTCCGCCGATCAGGTTTTCCAGGAATTGCTGGCGGACGCCATCGGGAATGATCATCACGGCAAAGAAGGAGACTAAAGAGGTAAAGACCAGACTATAGATAAAAATGACCGCGCCGGCCTTTTTCAGGTTGGGGAGCTTGGGGCTTTCGATTTCGCGGTAGACCTGTGCAAGCGATTCCTCGCCGCTCATCGCCAGGACGGAGTGGCCGAGGGCGATGAAGATGGCGATGATCCCAAACATGTGAGGAAGGCTGCTGTGCGCGAGCCAGCCCAGGGCACTGGTGCTCAACCTGAGGTTGCGCGGGTGTGGCCACGGAGGCAGCGCGGAATGGCGCACCGCCACCGTGTAGATACACCAGGCGATGAGCATCACTACCATCACGGTGACTAGCTTCATGATGTGCAGAGCTTTTTCGCTGGACTCCGCAACGCCCTTGGTGTTTTCCCACCAGAAATAAAGCGTGACGACGACGGCAAAGCTCGCGGCGATGAAACTGATTGTTGCCGGAGAAAGCGGGCCGCTCACGTGAAAATACTGCAGAAGCTCGTTGATCAATCCCGCCAGGTACTGGCCCGCCGCGACGCCGCTGATCGGGCCCGTAAGGATGTAGTCAAACATGAGCGCGGAAACGCTGAATTTCGCGAGTGTCCCGCCAAGGGACATTTTCACGGCGCGATATACGCCGCCGCGCACGAACATGCTGCAGCTTTCCACGTAAACCGCGCGCACGGCGTAGGAGAACACCATGATGGCGAGGATGAACCACGGTGCGGTCTTGCCAATGTAGCCTTCCGCCTCGCCGCCAGCGTAGTACGCTGAGGAGGCGAGGTCGTTCAACACGATGGCCGCCGCCCGCCAGAACGAAATGAATGTTAGGAGCGCCGTCGTGGCGACGAGAACGCGCGGAATACCGTTGCCACGGCTGCCTGCGGCAGCAGGGCTGTTGGGAATGCTACTCATGTACGGGTTTTGCTAACTTGCAGGTTGAAATCGTCGCATTTTTCCGGTGTGAAGTCTAGCAAGAGAACGATTTTCTAGATGCGTTGCATCGTTTTAGCTGGCGGTAGAGCGCAAGTTCCCGCCGCACCTTCAAGGGCAGATTGCGACGGTGTTTAATGGCTCGCGGGCTTTGCATAAACCAGCTCGCCGCCCACGAAAGTCTTCAAGACTTGCACATCTTTCAATTGTTCCGAGGGAATGCTCAAAACATCGCGGTCCACGATGATGAAATCGGCGAGCTTGCCGGGTTCGAGTGAACCCTTTTCGTTTTCCTCGAAACCAATGTACGCGGGATTTCGCGTGTACATTTCGAGAGCCTGCAGAACCGTGACGCGTTCTTCCGGAGCCAGTACGTGGCCGGTGTGAAGCTCGCGCCGTTCAACTGCGGCCCAGATACCCCACCATGGACTGATGGGAGTAACAGGAACATCGGAGGTCCCGGCGGCTATGATGCCGTTGTCGAAGTATGATTTCGCGGGATAGGCCCAGCGGACACGTTGCGGACTGTATTTCGAAAAATACGCGCCAATCCAATAGACAAATGCGGGATTGCTGTCCACCAGGACGTGCAGTTCGCGGAGGCGCTTTTCAACAGGCGGAGTCGCGAAGCCAGCGTGCACGATGCGAAACCGCGGTTCTTTCAAACCGAGATCTTTGATCACCGCTTGGTAGGAATCGAGGACTTCGTCCATGGCGCGGTCACCAATGGCGTGCGTTTCGAGTTGCCAGCCGGCGCTCGCCAAAATGTGATGCGCTTTTTGCATGTCTGCTGGCGGCCAGATCAGCAGACCGAGATTACCCGGCTCTCCTTCCGCGGGTTCGTAGACTGCGATTGTCTTGGCACCCATGCCTCCATCGGCAAACATTTTGACGGCGCCGAACTTCAGCGTCTCGTCGCCAAAACCAGTGTAAATACCGCCGTTCGCCAATGCTTCGGCGTCCTGGAGGTTTGATACCAACGGCGCCATCTGCACGCGGAGCTTGAGCCATCCGTTCTTATGGGAGGTTTGATAAGCGCGAATTCCCGCCGCTGGCAGGCAGATATCGTGAATCGTAGTGAGGCCGGTTTCGAGGGCTTTCTCCGTTACAACGCGTGTTGCGCGAAGCGCCAGATCTGGAGGATCGGGCGGCAGGACCGATTGCAACAAAGCTTGCGCGTTATCTTTCAGAATTCCGGTCGGTTCACCCAAATCATCTTTATCAATGACCCCGCCGCTGGGTGTTGGGGTGTCACGCGAAACGTGACCAAGTTTCAGCG
>Ga0137361_10003468_pt1 | contig 10250 bp, 10 predicted proteins | sample Mad1_80_16metaG_FD_104923 | JGI IMG/M metagenome (GOLD analysis project Ga0137361, IMG submission 104923) | Vadose zone soil microbial communities from Angelo Coast Range Reserve, California, USA - Mad1_80_16 metaG | ecosystem: Environmental > Terrestrial > Soil > Vadose zone | place: USA... | reverse complement strand
GGAACCACCGCGATAACCGGCGACCACCACGTGCCGCAGCTGGCCGCCGGCTTAGTTCAGCAAACTGAGCTTCGTAAAGATCTGGAAAAATTGTGATCCAACTGTGATCCATCGCCATCGCTGCATGAGCCGTGACGCACGGGATCGTATTCAGAAATTGGTCGGGGGCCCGGGATTTGAACCCGGGGCCTCACGGTCCCGAACCGGCGCAACGGCGCGTCCTCTCGTGTCCTGTGGTGTCCGCGCGGTTCCTCCTGTACTCGAATTGGATGTTCTTCGTGTCCTCCTCTGACCTCGTGTATCCGCCTGGTTCCGTGAATGCGTGACACAGCTGTGACCTCCAGGCGCTCGGAGACTGACTCCCGATCGTATGTCGTACCTAGCTTCGACGCCTAGACGGGGGGCAGCCGTGGACTCGAACCACCTGCCTCCGCTGTGCTGGGCCTTCAGTGGTCTGCTACTGAATGTGGAGGTCGCTCGAACTGACCGGCGTTATCAGGCGTGATTTACAAGGGCCGGGGTCCCTGTCATGTGGCTTGAACGGGTTGAGGATCGATCGAGGGGGTCGACGTCGGAATCGTCAATGAACCACGATCATCTGCGTGTTCGCCAACATGGCCGACTAGCAAGTAGGTCAGCGTCTGGCCCTTTCCCTTCACGTCGATGAAACCGCGTCGCTCGAATACAAAGTGGTTCTTGAGGCGCTCATAAACCGATTCGGTGACCTGGATCTGGTCGGGAAGACCATGTGACTCCATCCGGCTGGCGATGTTGACCGTGTCGCCCCACAGATCGTAGTGGAACTTCTCCCGACCGACGATGCCCGCGACGGCGGGACCGGAGTTGATGCCTATCCGGAAGCTGAGGTCCCAATCGTGCTCCGAGTTGAGACCGGCCACCTCGCGCCGCAGATCTAGAGCCATCGCGCAGATTGCATGCGCGTGGTCAGGCCGTGCGACGGGCACGCCCGCCGCCACCATGTAGGAATCACCGATCGTCCGAATCTTCTCGAGTCCGTAGCGGCTGACCAAGCCGTCGAATACGGAAAAGACTTCGTTGAGGACGGCTACCGTCTCTGCCGGAGTCTCATGCGCGGAGCGAACGGTGAAACCAGCAAGATCCGCAAACAGAACCGAGATGTCGTCGTGGTGGTCCGCGATGGGCTCTTCGCCTCGCTTGAGACGGGCGGCGATCGCCTCAGGAAGAACGTTCAGCAGCAATCTCTCTGAGCGCCGTTCGGCCGCGTCACGTTGGGCGCGAAAGTAGGAGATGGCAAGAAAAGTGAGCTGTCCAATGCCGGCGATGTTGAGGGCAAACAGGGTCAGGATCGCAACATTCGGAAGCGGCTGCACTTTCTGAGCGACTGATGCGTCGAGCAGGGCAGCCAGGACGAGATCCGCGACGAACGCTGCGAGCCAGATTGCAGTTTCTCGAGAGGGTCTGATGAGCAACGAGAAGAGCGGCGCCATAAATGCCCACATGACGACCGCACTCCCGTGCACGTAACCGCCGAGACTCAGTTGGAGCAAGAGTGGGAGGACGATGCCGGACCCCAGGAACGGCACGGGGAGCAGCCCGAGCCTCTTAGTTTCGACAAACCTGGCAAGAACGGCGGCGACCACGACGCTTTGGACGAGAGGTATGAGGCCGCTCGCAGGCTTGCCGAGAGCCGTGTACATGACGGCCCAGAGCACGCCGGCCAGCGCGCCGCCCAGGTTCATGACGACGAAGACTTCCTTCCTGACCTTCTCCTGATCGGAGTCGGTGGGCAGGCATCCTACCTCCAGAACCCGGCGTAACCGTTGTGCTAGTGCGACGCGTGTCATTGGTCCAACTCTGATTTCTCGCGAACCTGGTGGCGAATCTCGTATAGATCGACCAAGTCAAGAATGTCAGCCATGGTCCTCTCCCAATGTGTGCCTGCGAACGGTCGAACTGCTGACTCCGTCCGACTCGACACCATTCCCGGCGTCCGCCCATTCCGGCAATCCGTCGGTGAGGTATCGGGCGGAGTAACCGTGCTCCCGGAGGGTCCGCACCGCCTCCGGCGCAAATGCGCAGTAGGGACCACGGCAATAAGCCACGACCTCCCGCTCCCGTGGTAACTCGCGCAGCCGCTGCTCCAACTCCGCAAGCGGAATCGAAATCGCGCCGGCAACATGCGCAACTTCATACTCCTCCGCAGGTCGGACGTCGACCACCACCAACGGTTCGCCCGACCTGAGTCGGGCCAGAAGCTGATCGCCGCTGATCGCCTCTAGGCCCTGCCGTGAACCCAGATACGCCTCGACAAGGCCCTGTACGCCCGGCAACCTTTCAGCCGCCAACGAGCGCAAGGCCACCCAGAACCGGTAGACCGCCGGCGAGGCCAGCCGGTACCGCACCCGTGTGCCGTCCCGAGTGGCAGCCACGAGCCCGGCCTCCTTCAAGACCTGCAGGTGACGGCTGGTGTTGGCGACCGACATGGCGACCTGGCGCGACAGGTCCTCGACGCTCCTCTCGCCGTTGGCCAGCACGTCGACGATCTCAACCCGGCGACCGCTGGCGGCCGCCTGCGCGACCCGGGCGAATTGATCGAACAGCTCGGTCTTCACGGCTCGTTCTGTCATCGCCCGCCAGTATCCGCGCTTTTGGCCTGTCCGTCAAGAATTCAATTGATCTCTTGACAATTTGAGAAGTAGCCCTGACAATGCGGCCCAGCGGACTTCTGGAGGTGATTGAGATGATCGAGCAGAGGCGCGTTCCGGTGGCCGAGGCAGACCTGGCGCTGGTGGCTGCGGGAGCCACGTCGCACATGTTCCTGCAGCTGCTGGCCGCGCGCGACTTCGAAAGGCTGGTTGCCGCCCTGGCGAGCGACGCCCACGCTCGGTTCCTGCTTCCACACGGGCTGGAGGAGTACGACGGCCGGGATGCGATCGTTGCCCGGATCAGGAGCTGGTTCGGGTCTGCTTCGGTATTCGACCTCGCGGCCTCGACCGAGGACGAGGTCGGAATGCGGCGGCATATCAGCTGGCGTTTCAACGTCGTGCGCGATGGATCCCGCCAGGTAATCGAGCAGCTTGTTTACCTGGACCTCGGACCTCAGGGCATTCAAAGGATCGACCTCCTGTGTTCCGGATTCCTGGCGCAGCCCGGTGTCGCAGCGGGCCCGACGCAGGTCTTCGACGCCGGCGACATGGGCTGCGCCGACGGCCTGGCTCAGGAGTTCCGGCGCCAGATCGCCAAGGTCTCGATAGGCGAATCGCTGGAGGTCGTCGTCAGCGATCCCTCCGCCAAAGAGGACCTGCCCTCCCTGGCCAGGCTGCTCGGGCAGCGGATCACGTCGACCGAGGCGCACGACGACGGGCGCCTCACCATCACCGTGGAGAGACAGAAATGAGCGAGAAGCTGATCTTCAACTGCACCTGGGGACGTGAAGAGCCGGAGCGGGCAACGCTGCCCTTCATCGCCGCCAACATCGCGGCCACGGCGGGACAGGACGCAGTCGTCCTGTGCACGATCGAAGCGGTTCGGCTCGGGTGCAAGGGCGGCAGCGAGGGTGTCGAGGCGACCGGGCTGCCGAAGCTTCACGATCTCATCACGGAGTTCATCGCCAACCAGGGCAAGGTGTGGCTTTGTGGCGCCTGTGCCAAGCCGCGCGGCATCACCCCAGAGCAGCTGGCGGACGGCGTGAGCATCGTCGGGGCCGCCAAGATAGTTGAAGAGATCGTCGCCGGTGCCAAGACGGTCGCCTTCGCCTGAAGCGAACGACAACTCATCGAGACTCCTGGAGGGTGCGTGATATGACGGCTGACCGCATCTCCGTCGCCGAACTCCAGGAGCAACTCGTTGCCGGCCGGCCGGTCAGCGTGCTCGATGTCCGGTCGCCTTCGGATGTCGATTGGGAGATTCCGGGCGCCATCCATGTGGACGCCTATGCTGATCTCCAATCTGGTCGGCTCGGACCTTTGGCTGAGTTAAGCCTGGCTCAGGGACCTGTCGTCACCGTCTGTGGAGTTGGCCGGACGGCCGCGATCGCTTCCGACTTACTCAGAGCGAAGGGCGTCCAAGCACTGACGCTTGACGGGGGTATGCGCTCTTGGTCACTAGCCTGGAACATCGCTGAGACAACGACGTCTGGCTGCGACGTCGTCCAAGTCCGGAGGACTGGCAAGGGATGTCTTTCCTACATCGTGGAATCTGAGTCCGAAGCCATCGTCATTGACGCTTCGGTCGAGCCGGATGTCTACGTCCGCCTGCTCCGTGAGCGCGGATGGCGGCTGGTGGCGGTGGCCGATACTCACATCCACGCTGACCATCTTTCGCGGTCGAGAAAGCTGGCCCAGCTTCAGGGCGCCGACCTCTTGCTGCCGGCCCAGGACCGCGCCCAGTATCCCTTCCGACCTGTGGCCGACGGCGACCGGATCGCCTTCGGCTCAACCGCCTTGGTTGCCATGCGTACCCCTGGTCATACAGATGAGAGCACCACCTACCTGCTCGACTACACCGCCGCGTTCACCGGCGACACACTGTTTCTTAACAGCGTCGGCAGGCCCGACCTTGATGGAGGAACCCGCCAGGACCTGGGGTCGCGCGCGCGTCTACTTCATGTGTCGGTGAGGAGTCTCCTCCAGCTGCCCCAGGCGACACAGGTGTTTCCCGGCCACGTATCGGAGCCAATACCGTTCGATGGCCGGATGTTGGGGACAACGGTCGGAACAATCCGGAATACGTTGCCGCTCGCGAGACTCGAGGAAGCGTCATTCGTGCAGGCTGTCTTGGCGCGGATCCCGCCAGACCCACCGAATCATTCACGAATCCTCGAGCTCAACGAGCACGGAGAAGTTCCAGGCGATCCAAGCGAGTTGGAGGCGGGAGCCAACCGCTGCGCTGTCGCCTGAGCCCAGCCACCGCATGAAGGCATCGCGGGCGATCCGACTCGGCCTACGCGCGAACTGGCAACAGTTCGCGCTCTTGGTGGCGATCAGCGCGTTCGTCGGCGGAGTGGTGGGAGTCGAGCGGTCGACCCTGGCACCCCTCGCCGAGAATGACTTTCACCTCGCCAGCAGCGCGGCGATCTTCTCGTTCCTGATCAGCTTTGGCTTGGTCAAGGCTGCCAGCAATTTCATCGCCGGCGGACTCGCCGATCGGTTCGGCCGCCGGACCGTACTGCTAGTGGGTTGGATGGCGGCATTGCCGGTTCCTCCGCTGATCATCCTCGCGCCTTCTTGGGGCTGGGTCGTGTTTGCGAATGTGCTGCTCGGGCTCAACCAGGGCCTCGCTTGGTCGACCACAGTCAACATGAAGATCGACCTCGTCGGACGGCGGCGAAGGGGCTTTGCTCTCGGACTAAACGAGGCGTCCGGTTACCTGGCCGTTTCAGCGGCGGCTGCAGTTGCTGGATTCCTAGCCGCGAGCTACGGCATACGACCCGGTCCTTACCTGCTGGCAGAGGGTCTCGCCATCTGTGGCCTGGTGCTCTCCCTGTTCACGCACGACACCACGGGCCATGTCGCGCTCGAATCCGGCGGTGCGGAGCGAACAGAATCGCTGGTCAAGCTCGCCACTGAGGTCAGTTTCCGCGACCGCACGACGTCGAGCGCTTGCCAGGCCGGCCTGGTCAACAACCTCAACGACGGCATGGCCTGGGCGCTTTTACCGCTTTTCTTCACCGCGCATGGACTCGGGCTGCGCGAGATCGGGCTGCTGGCATCAACCTACCCGGCTGTTTGGGGAGCCGGCCAGCTCGGCACCGGGTGGATAAGCGACCGAGTCGGGCGCAAGACCCTGATTGTTGCCGGGATGCTCCTCCAGTCGATCGCGATCGCTGGATTCGTAATCATGCCTGGCTTTACCTGGTGGATTGCCGAGAGTGTCTTGCTGGGCGCCGGCACGGCCCTTGTCTATCCAACTTTGCTCGCGGTAATAGGCGACGCTGCTCGAGCCCCCGACAGAGCGACTTCAGTCGGCGTCTACCGGTTTTGGCGTGACAGCGGATACGCGGCTGGGGCGATCGTTGCCGGCGTCATCGCCGACGTCGCCGGGTTTCCCGCCGCGATCATCACGGTCGCCTGCCTCACAGGGTTATCGGGAATCGTCGTCGCGGTTCGGATGCGCGAGACGATGCTGCGGGCGGCTCGAGCCTCGTTCTAAGAAGTTGGGCTTGGTTGATCGCGTCGCGATTGAAACTTCCGCAGCGCAAACGCACACCAGATGATCTCGACGACTCCAAAGGGCCAGGCGCCAATCAGGAAGCCGTATGCGCTGGACAACAGACAGCCGAATGCAAAGGCCAATGTGAAGCGGCGATGCCGCCCCTCGAGCGAATACATCGCCATCATGAAAGTAAGCGCCAGGACGCCAAATACCGTTATCGCATTCATTCAACCCTGCCTTCGCGCTCCATTCGCGCCGCGCCTGACCTCAGCACGCCCAGCCACCCCACGCGATTTTCAGTCGGTCTCCGCTCTGCTCGCCTCCAAAGCTTCGTTGGCTTCGCCCCGAATCCACCAGATCAAAGCCAGACCTGCTAGCGGGTCGGCCCACCACAGGCCGAAGAACTGGTTCAGGAGCAATCCCGCCAGGGCAACGCCCGCCATGTACAGGCAGACCATCGAGCAAGCCGCGTCCCCTCGAAGGGCAGGACTCCCGAGGCGATCAGCGAGAGCGAGCCGCCAGCGCCAGAGAGCGGCCATGATCACAAGTGAGGCAATCGTGAGTCCGATTCCGAGCGGCGAGGCTGCCGGCTCGAAGCGGAACACCAAGGCAACTGCGACCGAGAGAACGATGTAAGCGATCAGGCCGTACAAGGCGAAGCCCACGAGCTTGGTCGCGTTGCGCTCGCCCCCGGTCATCGAGCCGCGTTCCTCACTCTCAAATCGTTGAAGCAGCCGGCGGAGCACGACCACAGAAGAGAACAGTTCGATGCCGCTGTCCACCCCGAAAGCGGTGAGCGCCACCGAGTGCGCAACGATGCCCGCTCCGATCGCGACGGCACCCTCTATCACCATCCAGCTGACAGTCAGCGACTGGGCGAGACGGGCTTGCTGGAGGAGGGATGCCGACGGTTGAACCTGCACGGTCATACTGGCAACTTAGCACCGACTATCGGATCGGATCGACGAATTGCGCACGCTATGTCCCCTCTTTGTCCCCCATTTCAATGGGTCATGAAGAAGTCCAACAGCGGACCGGACAAAGAGCCATGAGCGAAGTCTTAATCTGCGATTGGTTGCATTGCTACGATCCGCCTGTGGTCGTCCAGGATCAGCTTTGACTGAGGGCCCGTGACTGGCATCACGCGGCGCGCAGCGCTCGGTCTGTTGGCGGCCGGCGGTGCCTTTCTTGGTCTGGGGCTTGCCGGTGGATACCTGCTTCGAGATGCCCTGAAGTCCATGGGCGGCGGCGGAATGATGGGGTCGGCAATGATGGGCAGCGCGTCCCAGGCCGACATGAGCCGCTACATGAAACTCTTTGACCGTCACACCGAGCTAAGACGAACGGTCGAGGCGATTTATGGTGGAGCACGCACCACCACCGAATCCGATGCCCCCGAGTTGATCTCGCTGCTCCAGGCTCATGTTTCGAGCATGTACTCACATCTCAACCAACGTGCTGAGGTCACATGTATGAGCGCGAGCCTCCCGACTCTGTTCCGCAACTCGACCAGTTACCGGCGAGAGCTGACGCTGACTGCCAAGGGCGTGGTTGTGACAGAGACCGCGAGCGATCCCCGGATTACTGATGCGATCCGCGAGCACGCGCAAGAGGTGAGTGGCTTCGTGCGCGACGGAATGCCCGCAATGATGCGGGGCATGATGGGTCAGTGATCCATCGCTGGGTGGCTTAAGCACGTTGGGTACGTCGCGCAAATAGGATCCATGATCGAAGCGGCGGGGCCTCCTGATTCGTGATTTCGAGTCGACGGCGTCACGATCCTGACCTGTGCGTCGGCAGCACTCCGGCGTGGACGGCGCCTTTGATTTTCGAAGCCAAGTGCCTCACGGTCCCCGGGCCGTGCGCGTGCTGATATATCGGCGGTGCGAGAGCCGTGAGCGAGTTCAATCGACGGGTCGAAGTCCACTTGGACGGGCTGCCGCCACCTAGCTCCAAGAAAATCTGTGACCTCCCTGTGACCCCCGCGCGTCAGACGGAGCAGGCGAAGTCCTCGATTTGAATACGATTTTTGGTCGGGGGCCCGGGATTTGAACCCGGGGCCTCACGGTCCCGAACCGGCGGAATGGCGTGTCCTCTCGTGTCCTATGGTGTCCGCGCGGTTCCTCCCGTACTCGAATTCGATCTTGTTCGTGTCCTCCTGTGACCTCGTGTATCCGCCTGGTTCCGTGAATGCGTGAGACGGCTGTGACCTCCAGGGGGCTCGGAAACTGACTCCCGAGCGTCTGTCGTACCCAGCTTCGACTCCGTCGCGAAGGGCCGCCGTGGACTCGAACCACGTACCTCCGCGGTAGCCGGCCCTGAGCGCTGCGCCTAAGTTTCGCTCGATCTAAGGATCCGGGAACGCTGCAGCCGGTTTTATGTGGTATCTGGGTGCGACTCCCCGCTCACGCCTACCGCCATCATGTTGGGGGCGACACCCGCGCCGTGGGTCGATGAGCCGTCACCGTTACGAGTCAGGCTGGGCCGGAACGATCGCGCCGAGCTGGAGGAGCAGACCGAGGTCGTCGCGCGCGGCCCGGTGTTCGGTGATCAGACGATTGGCGATCCGGAAGATGTGGATGTGCTTCACCGAGTAGGCCTTGCCGAATGCGGCCTTTGGAATCAACTCCGTGCTTTCTACTCCGACCCAGCCAGACGGCACCTCCCAGGGAGGTCGTTCTGGAATGGCTCCAAACGTCCCGCTCACAGTCATGCGACATACAACTTTGTCGTCTTCCGCGATCATGTCGTCGATCTCAAACCGGCGGTCGGGAAAGGCAGTGCGCAACATCCGAAACCCAATCGCCATGCTCTCCTGCCTGCGTGGCGACGGCTGTCCGTAGCGGCCGGACGCGTAGTTCAGCGAGACAGGTGCCCAGAACTCCACGGCGTCGTCCAGTTGCCCTCGCTCCATGGCATCGAAGTAGCGCTTGACCAGTCGCTTGTTCGCTTCAGGGGCTTGCTGGGGATCGGTTTCTGACATGTTCGGGCTCATGGCCGCGCTCCTATGTCCACCGATTGCGGGTTCCACTGACTTTAGAACAGCCGCAATACATGAGCGATTCACATGACGTGTCGCGACGTTATGTGGTCTGTTTGAGATCCGATTCATGGTGGGCCGTACTTACCGTAACGCGAACCAGATCGAGGTCGAAGGCCGAGCTATTCGCGTAACCGGAGCGGCTCCCGGACCCAGGTTGGGATCGACACCAACGACCGGCCGAATTAGTGGCGGTCCCCTGTGCTTCGGCACCGGCGCCTTTGGGGTGCTGCTGCGCCGGATCAACCTCCCGGTCAGGCAGGCTTGATCTTGAAGAGCATTTCGTCGTCCTTATCGGTGATCCAGACGTAACCGAACCCGACTGCGGCGCCGAAACTCGGGCCGGGGAGCTTAATCTGCCCCACGAACTTGCGGGTGCTGGGGTCGATGCGGTCAAGCGTGGTGCTGGTACCGAACCAGACGGAACCTTCTCCGAGCGCAAGCGCGTAGCCGGAGCCGACTTCATTGGTCACTTTCGCGACGCTGTTCGTCGCCGGGTCAATGTGGGTAACGCCTGAGATGCACCCGGCCCAGACGTCGTGGTCGTTTGCGGCCATCTCGCCGCAATCGGAGAAGCCAGGGATCGTGGCCACAACGGTGTCCGTGATGGGATCGATGCGAACGACGGCGCTGATATTGGTGACGCCCACCCAGAGCGAGCCCGCGCTGACGGCGATCCACTGGGGGCCGGAGTCGGAGGCCGATCCGAGGTGGATGAGGTCGACGACCTTCATCTTCGCAGGGTCGATCTTCGCCACCGAGCCTGTCGGGTTGCCCTTGTGGTTTGCGACCCAAACATATCCGTCAAAGACTGCAATTCCGACCGGGCCGCTGCCACCGGGATCCACAGTCCCGACAACGAGGTTGGTGACCGGATCGATCCTGGTCACCAACACTCCCGGGAAGCTGGTGACCCATATGGCATCGGCCGAGACTGCAAGTACTGAGGGCGGAACATCGAGATAGATCTTTGCGATGACCTTGTCTGTGGTCGGATCGATTCTTGTGACCGTCCCGCTTGGACCGTTGGAAACCCAGATCGAGCCGAAACCCGCTTCTACATCTCGGGGGGTGG
>Ga0137361_10003467_pt1 | contig 10250 bp, 6 predicted proteins | sample Mad1_80_16metaG_FD_104923 | JGI IMG/M metagenome (GOLD analysis project Ga0137361, IMG submission 104923) | Vadose zone soil microbial communities from Angelo Coast Range Reserve, California, USA - Mad1_80_16 metaG | ecosystem: Environmental > Terrestrial > Soil > Vadose zone | place: USA... | reverse complement strand
TCCAGCACGCGGCCGAGGAGGCCCGGAGCATGAACGTGCCGTACATCGGCACGGAGCACCTGCTCCTGGGGCTGCTCCACGAGCAGGAAGGTCTGGCCGCGAGAGTCCTGGGCGCGAAGGGCCTGCGTCTCGAGGCCCTGCGGGAGGAGGTACGCCTCCTGTCGCAGGCCAGGGAGGGGACGCCGCGGCCCCGGGAGGCCTTCCCCAAGCTCGCGGAGTTCCTGGCGCAGCTCGACGAGAGGAGGGCGGCCTACCACGTCGCGGCCTTTCGCGGAGAAGCCATCCGGGTGGAGGTGGCGCTCCCCGAAGAGCGGTGGGTCGCGACCTTCGTCGCGGACGGGCGGGTCGCGGTCGAGGTGTTCGAGGCTTCGGGAAGCGTCCAGGACGAGGCCGCTCTGGCGCGCCTGCTCGACCGGCTCGGCCCCCCCCGGCCCGCGGAGGGTTGAGGACCATGGGTCTCGGCCAGTTCGTGGAGGCCCACGGCCGGGCGCTGCTCCTGGTCGTCCTGAGCTTCTGCGTGGCGGGCGTGATCTTCGCCTTCCAGCTTCCCGTCGCCATCTTCCCGCAGACCGATTTCCCGCGGATCGTGATCCTGGTGGACAACGGGATCGCCCCCGTGGACGTCCAGGCCCTCACGGTGACCCGCCCCATCGAGGAGGCGATCCGGCTCGTGCCGGGGATCACCAACGTGCGCTCCGTGAGCGCCCGCGGCTCGACCGAGATCAGCGTGTTCTTCCGCTGGGACGTGGACATCCTGAACGCCCTGCACCTGATCCAGGGGCGCATCTCGCAGATCACCCCCTCGTTGCCGCCGGGGGCGCGCTTCTACATCAACCGCCTGACCTTCTCCGTCTTCCCGATGATCGGCTTCAGCATCACCTCCCCCACGCGGAGCCCGTCCGACCTCTGGGAGCTCGCCTACTACAACCTCGCCCCCCGCCTCTACCGCCTGCCGGGCGTGGCGGAGACGCGCATCGTCGGCGGGCGGGCTCCCGAGTACCACGTGCTGGTGGAGCCCCAGAAGCTCAACGCCTACAACCTGCCCTTGACGAAGGTGGTGGAGGCGATCCGGAACACCAACAAGATCGAAGCCGCGGGTATGGTGCAGGAGAACTACCACCTGTACCTCACCACGGTGACGGGCCTGATGCGCGGCAAGGAGGACGTCGAGAACACGGTGGTGGACGTGGTGCGCGGCACCCCGGTGCTGGTTCGGGACCTGGCGCGGGTGGTGAAGGGCGAGCGTCCGGTCTACAACGTCGTGACCGCCAACGGTCGTCCCGCGGTGCTGGTGAACGTGCTCCAGCAGCCCGACGGGAACGCGGTCCAGATCGCGGACGACGTCAACCGGGAGCTTGGGGAGATCCGCAGGAGCCTGCCCCCCGACATCGAGCTGGCTACCTTCTACGACCAGTCCATCCTGGTGCGCGACTCCATCTCCAGCGTGACCGAGAGCATCGTGATCGGTCTCGTCCTTTCCATTGCCGTCCTGGTCGGCTTCCTGAAGAGCTGGCGCACGACCGTGGTGGCGGCGCTGGTGATCCCGATCTCGACCATGATGGCCATCGTCTTCATGAAGCTCTTCAACATGAGTTTCAACATCATGACCCTGGGCGGCATCGCCGCTTCCATCGGGGTGGTGATCGACGACGCGATCGTCATGGTCGAGAACATCTCCGTGCACCTGTCGATGGGGCAGGCCCCCCGGGAGGCCGCCCGGAGCGCGATCCAGGAGCTGACCCCCGCCCTCATCGGCTCCACCCTCAGCCCCATCATGGTCTTCGTGCCCCTGATCTTCCTGGGCGGCATCACCGCGGTGTTCTTCCGGGCCCTCGCCCTGACCTTGGTCACGGCGCTCCTGGCCTCGCTCTTCCTCGCCCTCTTCTTCACCCCCGTGCTGGCCGGCTTCATCCTGCGACCCCGGGGGGGCCCGGGCTCGACCGACCTCGAGGAGGCCGAACGCGCGGACCAGGGGAGCTGGCTGCGCGGGTTGACCGCCCGCTACGAATCCTCCCTGCACTGGTGCCTGGGACACGCGCGGGCGGTGCTGGCGGCATCGGCGCTGATCGTGGTGGCGTCGGTCGGCATCTACTTCCGGCTGGGCAGCGGGTTCCTGCCCCCCACCGACGAGGGGGCCTTCGTCCTCGACTACGTGATGCCCGCGGGGACCTCCCTGGCGGAGACGCACCGCGTCCTGAGCCACATCGAGCGCTTCCTGATGGAGACGCCGGAGGTCGAGAGCTACTCCCTGCGGCTGGGGGCGCGGCTGGCCCTGGCCATCGCGGAGCCCAACACGGGAGACTTCCTGGTCAAGCTCAGGCGGAGCCGCAAGCGCTCCCTGGAGGAGGTGACGGGCGATCTGCGGCGCCGCATCAACGAGGCGGAGCCCGTCATCGAGGTGGAGTTTCCGCACATCCTGGAGGACCTGATCGGGGACCTCGCGTGGTCGCCCCAGCCCATCGAGATCAAGGTCTACCACGACGACCCCGCGGTCTTCACGGCGGTGGCGCGCGCGATCGAGGAGTGGCTGCCCAAGGTGAAGGGGGTCGTGGACGTGGTCAACCGCAACGTCGTGATCGGCCCCGCCGTCAACTTCCGGGTGGATCCGCAGAAGGCCCGGCGGGCCGGCTTCGAGGTGGGCGACGTGGCCGCCCTCGAGGCGGCGATCCTCGACGGCGACCTGGCCTCGAACATGATCAAGGGCGACCGCCTGATCGGGGTGCGGGTCCGCTATCCCGCCGAGCGGCGGACCACCATCGAACAGCTCCGGTCCCTGCTGCTCACCTCCCCGAGCGGGGTGACCCTGCCCCTGGCGAGCATCGCGGACGTCGAGGTGGAGGAAGGGCAAGCCGAGATCCACCGCGAGAACCTGCGCCCCCTGGCGACGGTCACCGCCCAGCTCTCCGGCCGCGACCTCGGCTCGGCCATGGCGGAGATCCGGGAGCGGCTGCCCAAGGAGGTGGCGATCGTGCCCCCGACCGAGATCGAGTTCGGGGGGCTGTACCAGATCCAGCGCGAGTCGTTCCGAGGGCTGACCCAGGTCCTGCTGATGTCGATCCTGCTGATCTTCATCATCCTGGTCTTCGAGTTCCGGTCGTTCTCGCATCCCATCGCGATCCTGGTGGCCACCATACTGTGCGGTTTCGGCGCCCTGCTCGCTTTGTACGTGACGGGCTCGACCCTCAACGTCTCTTCCTTCATGGGCGCGATCATGGTGGTGGGCATCGTGCACAAGAACGGGATCCTCATGCTCGACTCGGAGAAGTACTTCTCGGCCCGGGGCCATCCCCTGCGGGAGGCGATCTTCCACGCCGGCCGGCGCCGGCTGCGGCCGATCCTCATGACCGCCCTCGCCACCATCGTGGGCATGCTGCCCCTGGCGCTGGGGGTGGGCTCCGGCGCCCAGATGCTCCAGCCCCTCGCGATCGCCGTCATCGGCGGGGTCGCGGTCTCCATGGTCCTGTCCCTCCTGATCACCCCCGTGCTCTTCTGCCTGCTGCGCGAGCGGGGACTCTAGGCACGGTCGGGAGGCGGCAGCGGCGGCCTCCGGCGGCTCCTCGCGATCAGCGGATGCCGGCGAGGCGCTCCCGGGCCTCCTGGGCGTAGTGCGCGTCCTCGACGGCGTACTCGGGCCGGGGCGGCGCGGTGGCGCATCGTTGGAGGAGGGCGCGGGCCTCGTCCGTGCTCGAGGGATCCAGGGTCAGGAGGGCGTCGGCCAGGAAGTACATGAGGGCCGTATTGTCCGGCGCGATGGCGAGGCCCGTGCGGAGGTGGGCGAGGCCCTTCTCCCTCGAGACCCAACCGGTGAGCATGGGGATGCGCGGCGCCTCCACGTGAAGACGCCCGAGGATCAGGTATCCCCCGGCCTGGGCGATCGCGGGCTCGAGCTGGATGGCGGTCTGGGCGAGGTCGCGGATCCGTGCCGGGGCGCTCTGCCACGCGGCATAGAGCTTGTGGAAGACCGCCCACTGCCCCCAGGACACCGCCGCCCACAGGTAGGTCTCGGCGGCAGGGGCGATCGTCCGGGCGGCGTCGGCGCGAAGGTGGCCATGAACGCGGTGGACGTCCGCGTCGAGCAGGCGGACGGTATCCTCGGCGAGCTTCTTGGCCTCCTCGAACAGCTTGACCTGCTCCCGCCCGTCCATGTCGCAGAAGCCGCCGCGAAAGAAGAAGGCGCGCAGCAGGCGCAGGCGCGCCTCGTAGGAGAGGGGGGCCAGCGCGAGGGCCCGCCGGTAGTCGGCGATCGCCCGATCCACGTGAATGGGGTCGGCGGTGCCCCCGCGGGCGCCCTCGGCCCTCCGCGCGTAGTGCACGTCGCCCGAGGCCAGGGCCGCGGCGGCGGCGGAGACATCCTCGGGAGGGGCGGAAAGGGCGAGCGCAAGGACAGCCAGGATCATGGGCGTGACATGGGGAGCGCCGCGCGCTCCGAGTGCCTAACTTACTAAGACCGCGGGTCCGTCATCAAGTCGGCTATCATGGAGGACGAATTGGACGCGACGATCGCCAAGGCACCATCCCCCGAGGACGGCCCCACCGAGAGCGAGCCCGCGAAGCCGCCGAGCCCGGGGGGTCGTACGCTCGGCCTGGGCGGCCTCCTGATCGAGCTCGTCCTGCCGGTGGCGTTCTCCGCGGCCCTGCTGCTCGTGCTGGCCAGCTACACCGCCTACTGGGACCTCCGGCGCCCCGTCGGCCTGGGGATCTTCGGTCTCCTGCTGGTGGCCCTCAGCCTGTTCGTGAGCATTCGGGTGGATGGGCTCACCCTGGCCCGACGGCAGAGGAGGGGCAGGAAGCAGCTGCTCAACCGGGCGAACGCGCGCGCGCGGCTGGCCAAGTTCGTCCTGGGCGGCCTGCTGATCCCGATTGCGGCCCTGGCCGCCGCCAACCTGCTCGAGCTGCCCAACCACCAGACCCCGATGTCGCTGGCCATCCGCCTGAGCATCAGCAAGCCCCCGGCCGCCCGCGCGGAGCAGCTCGCTAACACCGTGCTGCGCGCCGAGAGCTCGGCCGCCCGGGTGCAGGGGATCGTGGCCTTGCAGACCCTGAGATCGAGCGAGGCCCTCGACCAGCTCCTTCGCATCCTGAGCGACGACCCCACGGCGCTCCAGGGTGGCGGCGAGTACCAGGCCCTGAGCAAGGCGCTGGCCTCCTACGGGGCGCCCGCGAGAGCGAAGCTGCGGCAGCGCTTCGATCAGGTGAGCCCCGGCGCGCGCCGAGGTGCTTCGGCCCCGCCCGGGGACCTCTTCGAGCGCTACTTCGCGGCGGGCTTCGAGGGGCTGAAGAGCGAGATCGACGGACGGAGCCCGGACCCTGCGGCCGAGGAGGAGCGGGAGCGCCTGCAGGCCACGCGGGCCGGGCTGAAGCAGGCCTTGAGCCTGATGGAGACGGACGCTCCGTCCGCCCCGGACGGCAGCCCGCTGCCCGCCTTCATCATGCAGACCTTCCTCCAGATGGGTCTCCAGAAGGATCCCGACCTGCTCGCGTTCGCCCACCGGACCGCGCTCGATGCCGGGTGGTCGGACGCGGTGCGCGGGCAGGCGCTGCTCCTGATTGCGAATCTCGGTGGGAAGGACGACCTGGACGCGCTGTACGCCTACCTGGAGAGTCCGAGCCTCCTGCTGCGGACGCGGGCCACCCAGGCCATTGCCACCCTGCAGTCGAAGTTGACGGTCGCCGCGACCAGCGGCTGACCCCCGCCGCGGCGGCACCGTCGGGCTTCGGGGCGCGGGGACGGCCGCGCGTCCGGCGGCAGGAGTTCATGGAGAGGGTGCTACCATCGGCCGGAGAACCCCAAGGAAGGTGCCTGGATGTCGACCCTCTCGGTGCGCGCGCTCACCCTCGTGGGTCTCTGGGCCGCGGCCGGGTGCGGCGGTCCCGGCAGGGCCAAGAAGGTCGATCCCGCGAAGGCATTCCTCGCGGTCTCCATCGGTCCACGCCAGGCCACCTGGACCCGAAACTTCAACCCGCTGCTTCCGAACGCCCTTTTCCCAGCCGCGGGCGGGATCTACGAGCCCCTGCTCGTCTACAACCGGGTCAAGGCGACCTACGTCCCGTGGCTGGCCACCTCCTACGCCTGGACCGCCGACAATACCAGGCTCGCCTTCGCCATCCGAGCCGGCGTCAAGTGGTCCGACGGCCAGCCCTTCACCGCGCGCGACGTGGCTTTCACGTTCGACGTGCTGCGCCGCCACCCGCCCCTGGACTCGCGCCGGGTCTGGGACTTTCTGAGCGACGTCAAGGCCACGAGCGACGCGATCGTCGTGATGACGTTCCGACGCGCCTACACCCCGGGGCTCGTGCTCGTCGGGCACCAGGTCATCGTCCCCGAGCACATCTTCAAGGACGTCGACGTGACCGCGTTCGCCAACGAGAACCCGGTGGCCACCGGTCCCTTCACCGTGGTCACCCGCTTCGAGCCCGGGGTCTACGAGCTGGGCCGGAACCAGGCCTACTGGCAGCCGGGCAAGCCGGCGATCGCCGGCCTCCGCTTTCCGGCCCTCGCGAACAACGAGCAGGCCACCCGGGCCCTGCTCGCCGGAGAGCTCGACTGGGCGGGGCTCTTCGTGGCGGACGTGGAGGGCGTCTTCGCGGCCAGGGACCGCGCGCACAACCGCTACTGGTTCCCCCTCGTGGGCAACCCGGTGGTCCTCTTCGCCAACACCACGCGGAAGCCCCTCGGCGACGCAAGGGTCCGCAAGGCGCTGAGCATGGCCATCGACCGGCCGCGGATCGCCCGGGAGGCGATGCAGGGGTACACCGTTCCTTCGGACGCGACCGGGCTCGCGGACACCGACGGTCGCTGGAAGGACGCGGAGGCGGTCCGGGCCGGGACCTGGACCACTCGGAACGTGCCGCGCGCCAACGCCGAGCTCGACGCGGCGGGCCTGAAACGGGGAGCGGGAGGCGCGCGTCAGGGGCCCGGCGGGGCCCCGCTGCGCTTCACGATCGACGTGGTCGCGGGCTGGTCGGACTGGGAATCCGCGGCCCGCATCATCGCGGAGAACTTCGAGGAGGTCGGGGTAGGGGCCACCGTCTCCCCATCCGAGCACGCGGCCTACCTGGACAGGGCCAGGCGGGGCAAGTTCGATCTCTGCGTCGGCTCGAGCCTGCGCGGACCGACCCCGTACCACTTCTACCGCGGCCTCATGGGCGGCGAAGCCACCGCCCCCGTCGGCGAGCTGGCCTACGAAAACTACGGGCGTTTCGCGAGCAAGGAGGTCGACGAGACCCTGCGGAAGTTCGAAGCGACCACGGACGGCGACACCCGGACCCTGCTCAACAAGCGCATTCAGGCCCTCTTCGTGGAGAACGCCCCCGCCCTCCCCCTCTTCCCCGGTCCTTCCTGGGGGGAATACACGAGCGCGCGCTTCACCGGTTTCCCCGACCAGGACAATCCCTACGCCCGGCTGGCCCCCCACGACGATCCGGAGCCCCTGCTGGTGATGACCGAGCTCAAGCCTCGCGTCGATTGAGGCGCGGCGGCCCATGGAGGATCTCTCATGACGAAACGCAAGCAGATCGACCGCAGGTCGTTTCTGGGTCAAGCCGGCGTGGCGGCGATCGGAGCGGGCGCCCTCGGCGGCACCGCGCTCTCCTACGGACGGATCCTGGGCGCGAACGATCGCATCTCGCTCGGGCATGTCGGGGTGGGCCGGCGCGGCACGGAGCTGGCCGAGATCGTCGCCCGCCTCAAGGCGAAGAACGTGGAGATGACGGCGGTCTGCGACCTGTGGAAGGTCAACCGGGAGGCGGCCGCGGCGCGGGCGGCATCGGCTTACGGACGCGCGCCGAGGGCGTTCCAGTACATGGAGGACCTGCTGGCGCTCAAGGACGTGGACGCGGTGCTGGTCTCGACGGCCGACTTCCAGCACGCGACGCACTTGAAGCGCGTGGCGGAGGCGGGGAAGGACTGCTACTGCGAGAAGCCGATGGCCAATGACCTGGCCGAGGCCAAGGCCGCCCGGGAGGCGGTGCTGAGCAGGCCCCTGATCGTGCAGGTGGGCACCCAGCACCGCAGCGAGCCGTATCAGAACGCGGCCCGGGACTTCATCAAGACGGGCGCGCTGGGAGACGTCACCAAGGTCGAGATCGTCTGGAACTATCACGGGCCCCGGTGGCGCGGGCGCCCCGAAGTCGCCCAGGTCAAGGAGCAGGACACCGACTGGCGCCGCTGGCTGCTCGGCAAGCCCTTCCGGCCGTTCGACCCCAGGATGTATTTCGAGTTCCGCCTCTACCAGGATTTCTCCAGCGGCATCCCGGACCAATGGATGAGCCACGGCATCGACCTCGTCCACTACTTCCTGGACGACCACTTCCCGAGGTCGGTGGTGGCGAGCGGCGGCGTCCTCGCCTGGAAGGACGGCCGCGAGAACCCGGACACCTTCCACGCCCTGCTCGAATACCCGAAGGGGTTCCTCGTGAGCTATTCCACGAGCTTCGGCAACGACAGCGACAGCTTCACCCGCATCATGGGCAAGGCGGCGACCTTGATCAACCTCGGGGGGGAGGGAAGCCCGCGGTGGAAGTGGGTGGAGGAGAAAGGCACCCACGAGGACGACCCGAACGTGAAGCGCGCGGAGAAGTACGTGACCATCCCCGGCGACGACCGGATCCCTCCCGCGTCGATCGGCGACGACGACACGTCGCACATGGCCAACTGGCTCGAATGCCTGCGCAGCCGGAAGCCGCCCAACGCGACGGTCCACCACGGGTTCGCCCATTCCGTGGCGTGCATCATGGCCGCGCGCGCCTACCGGGAGGGCCGGAGGCTCTACTGGGACGCCCGGACGGAGTCCATTCTCGATCGTCAGCCCGCCTAGACGGTCGCCTTTGGGCGGGCCCGCCGCCCGCCCTCAGCGCGCGGTGCCCCCGAAGGCCTGGCTCTCCCGGATGCGCACCCTGACCTTGAGGCCATTCACGTCCGCCGGCTCGTAGCGCCAGTGCCGCACCGCGTCGAGCAGGGCCTGGTCGAGGATCTCGCCCGCCGACTCGACCACCCGAGGGTCGACCACCTCGCCGGTCTCGGTCACGGTGAGCTCCACGGTGACCTTTCCCCGGAGACTGAGCCTCCGGGCCGCCTCGGGAGACGGGGCCGGATCGCCGGAGATCTTTCGCGGGGCCGTGACCCCGGGGCCAATCTCGACGAGGTCACCACGCTGGACCCAGCCGCCGGTCCGCAAGGCCTCCTTTTGTGCCGCCGGGTCGTCGACGTGCTCGAGGCGGGCCGTGACCTGAACGGTCTCGCCCAGGGAGGCGTTCACCTTTCGCACCCAGGGGTGGTAGCCCGCGCTCTCGAGGCGAAGGTCGTGCGCGCCCGCCGCCACGGGCAGCGTGACCAGGGGCGTGGTCCCGACGCTCCGGCCGTCGACCTTGACCGAGGCCCGCGAGGGCTCGGACTCGATGCGCAGGGTCCCCGTGGCGGGCTGCAAGGTGAAGCGCAGCGGGATCGGAGGGCCCTCGCCCGTGACCTCGAGGCTCAGCTCTGCGGGGACGAAGCCCTCCCGCGTCACCTTTACGTGGTGGAGGCCGCGGGGGACGGGCGTGAGGAAGAGCGGCGTGTTCCCCACCCCGGCGCCGTCGACGAACACGGTCGCGTCGGTCGGGTGGGTGGCGATCTCGAGCCCCGGGGGGGCAGGCAGCGCGGTCATTCTTTCCCGCGAGCGAAGGGCGACCGCGGCCGCCGCCAGCCCCACCACCACCGTCAGCGTCGCGGCGACCACGCCTCGCCGGCCGGGCCAGCGCCGGGCGAAGAATGGAGAGGGCTGCTTGAGGTCGACGGTCTCCGCGGGCTCCGCCCGAGCGGCCGGGGTGGCGGCTCCGGCTGCGACGGCTTCCGGCATCGCTCCCGCGGGCGCGCTCAGGCCAAGGGCGGCCACGAAGGCGCCCGCGCTGGGGAAACGCGCCGTGGGGTCCTTGGCGAGGGCCCGGCGGAAGACGTCGTCGAAGGGACGGGGGAGCTCCGGGTTCCAGCTCGAGGGAGGCGGGGGATCCGTGTTGACCACGCTGTAGAGGATCGGAGTGATGGTTTCGCCTTCGAAGGGCTTCCGCCCGGTGAGGGTCTCGTAGGCCACGACGGCGAGGGAAAACTCGTCCGTGGCCACCGACACCTCGCTCTTCGTGATCTGCTCCGGCGCCATGTAGGCGGGGGAGGCGAAGACCTGCCCGCTGGCGGTGATGATCGCAGACGTCAAGTGGGCGACCCCGAAGTCCATGACCTTGGGCCGCCCGTCGGCGAGAACGAAGAGGTTGGCGGG
>Ga0137361_10003466_pt1 | contig 10251 bp, 8 predicted proteins | sample Mad1_80_16metaG_FD_104923 | JGI IMG/M metagenome (GOLD analysis project Ga0137361, IMG submission 104923) | Vadose zone soil microbial communities from Angelo Coast Range Reserve, California, USA - Mad1_80_16 metaG | ecosystem: Environmental > Terrestrial > Soil > Vadose zone | place: USA... | reverse complement strand
TCGCGGTCGGCGAGGTCGGCTACAAGATGCTCCAAAGTCGTCGCCATGTCGATCTTACCTCCGGTCTTTTTTCGAAAAGAGACTCGCGCCGCAGAGCATCAGTTAATCCCGGTGATTAAGTCAAGAATCAGTTTGACGACCTGTCAGACTCATCATCCTTGGTAACCGCCCGTCCGCCGGTGATCGACGGCCCCCCGGTTGCCCGTTGGGGCTCGATTCTCCCTCCCCACCTTTACGGCTCCTCGTTCAGCGCCATTCCATTGCAGGTATCGGCCTTCGCGAGCGCTGACTTTTCGAAGGCGGAGCTATGTGGAAACGCGAGGTCTACGTAGTCGATCCGTTGCAGGTTCAAGCCGGCACGCGCCGCGGTAAACGACAGTACGTGGCCGCCTCCCGATCTGTCGTCGGTCAGAAAATGGAAATGATAACCGGGACTATTCAAGGCGCTCGCATACGCAGGTCCGCGGAAGCCGACGAGGGTACCGCTCACATTTCCGAAGCTGAACTCCGTTTGCTTCTTCACAACCTCGCAGAACGCTGGAAATGGTTCTCGTTGTTTGAGCACCGCGCGCGCCCGTATAGCCGAGAAACGGCCATCAATCCGGATCGCATAGAAAGCGTTGAGCGTTGGCAGTTGCGGATCCAGGAAGCGGGACAAGGTCTCTAAAGTGGTACCTTGCGGAAGGTCGATTGCGTGGTCCGGCGCGAAATGAGTCATCGCGGCGAAAGACAGTCTCGTCGCATCGGAGGCCTTATGTACGTGACCGTCGGACGTAACCCGATAGACGGCGCTATCGACCGCAATCATCTCGCCATCGAGCTGAGCGAAAGCCCCGAGCCCGAAGTCGCCGTGGCGCTTCGCCTCATAAACCTGCGTGATGCCGTCGTAGTTGCCGTTCAGCAACGCGATTATCGGCATATTTTGCCACAACACCGTGAGCGGCGCATTTAAACCCAAGCGCGGGAATGCGAGGACGAGACCAATCGCGATCGCCACACTACCGAGCCGGACTGGCAAACGAGTTGCTCTCGAACACAAGCTGACCTGCCTCCATCCAGCCGCACGACGAATTAGCAAGAGCTTGCTTGGCATGCGCCTCCAGCTTCGCGCGAATAGGTCCGCACGCCGCTCCGTTCGTCCATGAGATAAGCTGCTCCGGTGTGGATACAGCGGTGAGACTGGGCGGGAGAAGTGGGTAGCCGCTGACAGAGCGGCGCCCCCTCCTCTCGCATCACTGGTGTCCTAAGTCAAGCTTCGGCCGGCCGGGCAGCTCTCTCGGGCGCGGCCTCGGTTTCATACCTGCAGACAAAGTTCGATCTCGACCATGCTATGTACGCGGGCAGCACCAATATTCCTGCCACCATGTTGGTAAACATGAGAAACGTCAGCAGCACGGACATCTGATTATGGAAAAGCAGGGGCGAAAAAATCCAGGGAACTATTCCACCGACCATAACTGAGAAAGTGGAAAAGACCGCCGCGCCGGTCCGAGTGATGCCGATGGTGACCGCGTTCTCGAGCGTCTCGCCACGCGCAACCTCATCGCGAATACGCGCGACGACGTAAATCCCGTAGTCAACACCAAGCCCGATTCCAAGCGATATGACGGGCACCGTATCTATCGTTAGCCCGACCCCGCGTATCCCCATGTATATGAACGCAGCGAAGTTCGCGAGGACGCAGGAGAGCACGAACAATAGTCCGGCCACGAAAGACCGGAAGGCAAAGACTGAGAAAACAAACACGACCAAAAGCACGAACGAAATGTTAACTATATCAAGTCTGAATAGTACGTCGTTCGCCGCGGCGTAGAGCCCGCCGAGGCCGCCCAAGGTCAGGAATTGTACATGAGACAGGTCCGGGTCCGGGGCGACCCGCGTTCGTTGGAATTCAGCAAGGACCTGGCGTACGCGATTCAAAGTATCGAAAGTGTGATCAGCGAGGAACACACGGACGACCGCGTCGTCGTTTGCCTGTCCAACGTACCGCTCCATCTCGCCAGGCGCGGTGCCTGACAGGTACAGATACCACAGGTTTCCCGACAGTTGGCTGTTACCAGGAACCTCCTGGTACTTGGGGAACGCGTTGTGGAACTGCTGATTGAATGGTTTCTCGACGGTCGACGAGAAGTTGATCACATCGCGCACGCTTGGATCCTCCAGCAGCCGGGCGCGGAGATCGTCCATCATGCGCAGAACCGAAGGAGCTAGTACGCTCTGGGGGTCCGGCCAGGCAGGGGTAACAAGGACGACCCACGACTCGTCGAGCGGGAAGTCTTTCGCAATCGCGACAAGATCCTTGTTTACCTTCGAGTTGGATCTGTAGAGCGGAGTGCCGAGTGTGGTGTAACCAATCTTCGACCTCTGGCCCGCGGCCAAGCCCCAAACGATAAGCAGCGCGGCGCTCACCAGCAGCGTCCCGCGCACGCGCCCGGGAGTCACAGGAATCTTCACGAACCGCTCGAGCACGCCCTTCAGTCCGCCGGGTGTCCACTGGCCCCACAGCCGTTCGCCGAAGCTGTTTCCCCGTATTAACGGGGTCGGTGAATAACTCAGGAACACCGGCTCGAAGACGAACACCATCGTCAGGCTCGACGCGAGCCAGACCGAACCCGCCATCGCGATATTGTGCAAAACCGGTATGCCGCCCAGCGAGATGAAGATGATTCCAGCGATGTCAGCGATAATCGAAAGAAACCCGGGGGGCAGCATGTAGTTCGTAGTGGCTACAACCGCGGCGTATTTGTGGTTATACCCGTCGAGCTCGTTGTAGTAGCGTCCCTGCCACTGGATGCCGTGGCTCAGGTCCCTGGCGGTCAGAACGAACGGGATGACTAGCATCACGGGGTCGAAGTTGTATCCTATCCAGCCCACGAAGCCGAGGCCCCAGACCGCGGATAGCGTGCCGGTCACCATCGGCGCCCACCATCGGCTGCGATGTCCCAGGCTGATGTAGAGCAGCACGGCCATCGTGAGAACCGCGGCCGCGAAACACAACGAAATATTCGGCAGGTAGTGGTACCCGTACCCCCGAATAATCGGCTCGCCGCCAAGGTAAATGACGTGATCGGCGTCCTGGTTGGCCGCCACGATCTTCTGCACCTCATTGAAAAGGTCGTGGTAATTGAGCACCCGCTCATTGAATGCCGCCACCACCAACGCAGTGCGATCGTCCTCGCTCACCAGCGTGGTCAACTCCGGCTTGTACTTCTCGACCAGCCGCTTCAGCTCCGCAATCTCAGCAGCATTCTTCGGCACGTCGGGATACATATACGGTTTCGCGATCAATGCTCCGGGGATCGCCTCCGCATACGTGATGCGATATGACGCCAACGAACGTACCGACGGATGGTTGACGCCGGGCAGCGCGTCAACTGCATAGTTGATGTCGTGGATTTTCTTCAGCGTCGCGAGATTGAAAATGTCGCCTTTCTTTACCGAGATGGCGACGGTCAGGGTCTGGGCCCCGCCAAACTGCTCTCGATACTTTTCGTAGAGGTGGACGTTCTCGTGCTGACGAGGGAAAAAATCGACGAAACTCGTGGCAATGTGGACCTTGGTCACGCCGTACGCCATGAAAAGACTGGCCGCAACCAGGATCAACCCAATCGGCAGCCGGTAGCGCAGGGTGAACGCTCCCACTCCGCCCAGGCCGCCTTCGCGTTTCGACCGCGTCCACTCGATCGCCTCGGGAGGCAACCGAAGCCTCATCGAATCCCGCCAGCGGCGTTCTCCAATCGGTTCCCTGCGTCCACTAGAGCTGGATCCTCCACCAGAGGATCGATTTTGATCTGGCATCGGGGAATTACTCCGTTTTTGGTTCCAACAGTGGTCCATCGAAGCAGTGCCAGCGCAACCGCTTCAACGTGCACCTTTACTTGTCGGTCCTTGTAAATAATCCGCTCAGTAACGTCAACCGCATCTTGATCATGGCTCAAAGAGTCCTTATTTAGTCGAGATGCTCATCAAGTGCAAAGGCTCGGTGCCGAAAAAGGAGGCGCATAGAATCCGAATGCCGACGCAGGCCGCGAACCCCCCGCGCCGGCATCACGAGGCCGGCGTTGACACACGAGACTGTTCGCCTGAAGATTACGCTCCGCTAGCGCTAGTGAAGGACTCTTAGTGCGCTCTCGAGGAAGCCTTGCCCCGGGCGCGCGGCAGCAACAGGCACAACGGTACTGCGATCGCCATTAAACCGGCCAGCGTCCGGTAGATGCTGTTGAGCGACAGCATCATAGCTTGGCTCTGCACCGCGCCGTAGATCTTGACCAGTCCCTGCTTCTGTCCGGTCACGATCTGGTCCATATAGTTGAAATGGCTTCCACCGGGCATCCGCGCCGGCGTCTCGCTCATTCGCCAGGCGTCGAATACCGACACATGCTCAACCAGGTGGCTTTGCTGTATCTGCTGCTTGCGGACCAGCATGGTGGTCAATACCGACGTCCCGATTGAGCCGCCGAGGTTGCGCGTCATCGAAAAGAGGCTCGACGCGTAGCCTATCTGCTCGCGCGGAATCGAGGTCAGTGCCGTGGCCGACAGATTCGGGAACACCAGGCCCATCCCAATCCCCTGGACCACCGTAGGCCACACGAAGTTCGGGACCGCCATGTTCAGGTTAAGGCTCCCCAGCAGCCAGAGTCCAAGTCCGACCGAACAGAAGCCCAAAATTACCAGCGGGCGGGTATCGTAGCCGCGCCGCGCGATACCGCCCAGGAAGAACATCGAGACGGTCAAGCCCAATCCTCGCGGGAGCATCATGAGTCCGGCCTGCCACGCCGTATAGCCGAGTAGAGTTTGAAGGAAGATGGGATTGAGAATCTGCATCCCATACGCGGTGAAGGTTAAGATGATAAGGAGGGCCGTAGGCAGGGAGAAATTCCTGTTATTGAGTATGCGGACCTGGACAATTGGCTCGGGAGTTCGCCATTCATGGTAAACCAGCATGGCGAAGGTGCTCCCAGCGATCACCGTGAAGTACCAGACCCACGGGGTCGCAAACCAATCGGCGCGTTCGCCGCGATCCATCACGATTTCGCCCAGCCCTAACGCGAGCACGAGGCAGACGATCCCGATCCAGTCCGCGCGGCCCTTGCCCTTGAGTTGGCGCATATACGATGGGTCGTGAACGAAGGTCGTGACCATGAAAGCGGCGGCCGCGCCAATCGGGACGTTGATGTAGAAGTTCCAGCGCCAGTTCCAGTTGTCGGTGATATAACCGCCTACGGTCGGGCCCAGGAGCGGCGCGACCATCATACCGAGTCCCCACACCGCCATTGCGAGCGTCTGCTCTTCAGGCGGAAACGTCTCCATCAAAATCGCCTGCGAGAGCGGCTGCAGCGCGGCGCCTGCTATTCCCTGCAAAAAGCGGAACGCGACCATCTGGTCGAGCGTCTGCGCCGCCCCGCACATCGCCGAGGAGATCACGAAGGTCGCTATCGAGATGAGGAAATAGCGTTTGCGGCCGAACTGGCCCGCGATCCAGCCGGTGGTCGGAATCATGATCCCGGCCGCAACCAGGTAGGTCGTCACGACCCAGGTGATCTCGTCAACGCCCGCCGAAAAGCTGCCGCGCATGTGCGGCAGCGCGACGTTGACGATCGAACTGTCGAGCACTTCCAGGATTGCGCACAGGATGACCGATGCCGCCACGATCCACTTGCGCGCGGACTCTGCGGCGTGTGCGATCTGCGGCTGCTGCACCGCGTTCGCTGTTGATGAACTTGCCTCCATTACCTCGGGGAGAGCACGGATACCTCGTCGCCTTTGCGATACTATCCGTCTGCCATCGGCCCGCGCCAGCCTCGGCAACTCAGTTTGGTTCGCTATCCGGGCTCGCTATTATGATGGGTTGGATGGACGCCCCTGCCGAACAAAAGTCGCCCACGGCCACCCGACGTGTGCACGAGAGACTCTTGGAGGTTCTCGAAGACGCCGATGCGTTAGTTTATGCGCTGGTCGGCATGGTGTTCTTGGCCGGGGCGTTCGCGATGCTCGGATACAGCGTGGCTGCCTTTCCGGCCAATCTCCGCGAGACCGGGTTCGCCTTGGCAATCGTCACGCTGGTCAACGACCTGCTCCTGGTCATGATCATAATGGAGGTGCTGCGGACCGTCCTCTCATACATACAGGAACGTGGCTCGTCCTTGCAGCCGTTCCTGTTCATCGCGGCGATTTCGGCGACCCGGCGCATTTTGGCTATCGGCGCCCAGATGAGCGTGGTGGGCGAGACACTCTCGCCGCAGAAATTTAAGGAAGCCATGATCGATCTGGCCGCCAATGCCGGCGCCATCCTCGCGATCGCCGCTGCGCTTTACTTGCTCGCCCGCCGTTCATCGACAGATGACACTAGGCGGAGCGTAGCCGAGCTAAGGAGTCTGTGAATTTTTTGATTCCTTCTCTTTGGTTCCTTCTCGGTATCCTTTTCCGATCTCTCTCCCTGTCCATCAAGGGAGAGGGTAGGGTGAGGGCAGCGGCCACAGATGTTGGTCGTCTCGTCGACGATGACCAGCCGAACGTTGCAATGGTGTAACCAAGTTGATACAGGCCGAGATAGTCGAATTGTTGCGGCATCCTCCGAATTTCGTTGACTGAGCCGCCGGTGGATAGTCCGCTACCGACCCTGGCTTGATACAACCGTTGACCTCGATTGGATATGCGGTATAAACCCCTTGGATACGTAGAATCGGCGCAAAAGGGAGACCCATGATGGACACTAGAGGACGAATGGACGCCGAGGGCGCCTTAGGCCCTACCGACCTGATGGGCGGATGGAAGACACTCTTCGTTGGTTGCGCACTGCTGCTGGCCGCGAATCTCTTCCTTTGGATATGGGATTACAATTTCGCCTTTACCGCCGGGCTGAACTCGGCGAGCCGCGCTTTCACGCTCCATTACCGCACGCTGTTCTGGGGTGAGCTGCTGACAAACGGTGTCTTTGCCGGCCTATGGTATGGATGGCTGATCCGGACAGGACGGCCGCTCGCCGGTAAAACACCCGAGCCTGCCGAGGAAGTTCGGCGCATCGCGGTGCTATGGGGCATCATCGGGGCGACCAGCCTCTCGCTTTATATCGAGGCGAGCTTCTGGCCGAACTGGGACGGCGCATGGCATCAGACGATGGTGCGTGACACAGCCCTAACCCCGACGCACATACCAATGTTCTATTTCTTCTTCCCACTGTCGGTGGTGCTGGCCTTGGGAGCGTATCTCTACGGCCGTTACCGGATTCCCGCGGTATATGCTCCCGAAAAGGGATTTCCGTGGTCATTTTTCCTTCTGATTGCGGCGGCCGTACTTGAATTTATGCAGGTTGCCTTTAACGAATGGGGCCACAGTCTGTGGATGTCCGAGGAATTTTTCTCGGTGCCGTTCCACTGGCCCTTCGTGGCCTATGGCTGGCTAGCAAGCGGGATGTTCGCCGTATGGGGTGAGACTATTTTGCGTCTTATCCAGATCGAAAAATCGGCGGAAAAAGTTGAAGAGCTCCCGAGGCAGACGGCCGCCGCGGGCAGTTAGTGTTGTGTCCCGCAAATACCTTTAAACCAGCAAGCTCGATGGGACAGCTTGTGGATGGCGCGGCGACAACGGAGCCGCGCGGAAAGGTGAAAGACGCGGAAAGGTGAAAAAGGCGCGAAAAATGAAGCCCCAAAAGTTCATACTTGCCGCAACGGCTTTGGCTGCTGCCCTGATGGTCACCTTCTTCAACGTAGCGCCGATCCAAGGCCAAACGTCCAGCAGCGATGCGCACAAAGGCCAAATTTATGGGACTGTTCAGACCGGGAACATGGCCACCACTAATCAGTCCCGTCTGGACGACGTCGCAATCGTCGTGCGCAACGCTAAAAGAGGAAAATTGGGAAAAATCGTAGGCTTTAGCCCGATTAAAGATGGACAGTATGCCGTCGATATGGGAGACCTTCCAGCGGGAAAATATGTGGTAGAGGTGGATCCCGGCGCCAGTTACTATAGGCAGGGAGAGACACTGGTAAAGTATCCCGGGCGAGAAGGCAGTACAAGGCAGAACTGGACACTATCCACTGGCAAACCTCCGATTCCTTCACTCGACTAGGGCTTAGCGCCACCGAGAGCATGGGTAATCCTGGATGGCGCGGCGACAACAGAGCGGAAACCTGAAATGGCGCGGCGACATCGGAGCCGCGCGGAAAGCTGAAAGACGCGGAAAGGTGAAATAGCATGGCGGCAACCACACCAACAGCGATGTCGTTAGCCGAGCGGCAACGCCGGCTCGAACTCCGCGATCTGCTGAACCGGCCGTATCGATGGATCGACCGTAGCTGGGACGCGGTTTTCTGGATCACCGCCATCTTCGTAGTCGGGGGCGCGGCGGATATTACGAGGCTTCTGTTCGCCGGCGACTGGGATTTCTGGACGGACTGGAAGGACCCGCAATGGTGGCCGGTCGTTACCGCCTTTGCCACGATTATCATCCCCTCGGCTCTGCAATGGATTCAGTGGGTCGCCTGGCGCTTCCCCACGGGTGCGACATATACGTGTGTCTCTCTGTTCCTCGCGTCATGGGTGGGCCGTTATTTCCAATGGCATGTCGCCGAGACCTATCCATTGAATTTCGTATGGCCCATCTCGACCGTGCCGGCGGCGATCATTCTGGACTGGCTGCTGATGAAGACGCGAAGCTTCGTGCTCACGTCGCTGATCGGGGGACCGATATGGGCCATCCTGATCTGGTCATTCAATTACATCCCGCTCGCCCCATTTCTTCAGCCCGCACAGTTCATGCATCACGTGCTCACGGTCTCCGACGTTCAAGGTATCGCTTACATCAGGTCGCAAACGCCGGAGTACCTGCGGCATATCGAGCGCGGTGCCCTCCGCAGCTTCCTCGGCGAGACCCAGTACGTATCTCTGCTCTTCGGAGGCACGCTTGCGACGCTCGGTTATTGGGTCGGGCAATTGATCGGAAGATACCTGGCCGTGTGGCCAATCGGACGCTATCTCAAGACGGTATGAACGGCTGACGGGAATCACATGGCATCGATCAATCGGTTGGTACGAAGCGGTTGCGTAATAGTTCTGTGGTTGGCCGTTCTGGCGTCTTCCGCCCATGCGCACGGCGGAATTGCCGGACCGGACGAGCTTGGCCCGCCCGTAATCACATCGGCTCTGCTGGGTATCGCCTGTTACTGGATAGTAGTGCTGTGGCCGTCGCGCAAGCCGCGTAAGACGCAAGTGACGGGCAAGCCGATACGCCGCCGCACTATGAAGGTGGGAGCCCGCTAGTGTCGTGGCCCGTAAATACCTTTGCTGTCATTCTCCGAGTTTGTGATTTTTTGATTCCGGGTCCATTTCCGATCCCTCTCCTTGTCCAGAGGCTGTCGATTTCCTCGATCTCGGGCCCCGAGCGAGCAAAAAAGTTGAGCATTGGCGTGCACGGCTTTTGCGGAAAACAGAGAAAATCGACAGCCTCTGGACAGGGAGAGGGCAAGCGCGCCTGGCGCGCGCGGGTGAGGGCAGTAGCCACATCTACCTCGCTCTCAGCACCTTGCGTGAGAAATGGCTTCGTTCCTAAACTTCTTTCCCGTCTCGGGGAGAGATAAGAGTCGGGGCTGGACCTTTTTTCGGGCAGCGCCTGTCTACGGTTACGGAGGAACGTACAATGCGAATGCGCATCGGTCTCCCGATAGCGGCGCTGCTGATAATGGCGTGCGCCCGCGGCGCTTTCGCACATGGCGAGGCTGCGGACGAGCCGTTTCTAAAGGATCTCACGGTCGCATTCTACGACGTTCATGTCTCACCCACCTCGGTAAAGGTCGGAGACCCAGTTACAATTACCGGAACTTTAAAAATTCTCGAGACTTGGCCGTATACCCTGGATCCGCCTACGACCGCCTACATCACGCCCGTCGTGCCGGGACCCGTCTTTGCTCTGCGCGATCGAACGGTGAACGGAGAGCCCGCCTTCGGCTCGATCTTCGTCGAGAAGGGCGGAACCTATCAGTACAAGATGGTCATGCTCGCCCGTAATCCCGGGCGTTGGCATGTACATCCCGGCATCGCGATTCAAGGCACTGGCACCCTTCTCGGCCCGGGCGAATGGGTCTCGGTCGAACCCAGCACGACGCCCTTTCGCTATGATGTGACCTTGCTGAACGGCGAGACGGTCGACCTCGAGCACTACGGCGGAAGCTTCGTCTGGTGGTGGTCATTCGCAGGTTTCCTGATCGGCGTCATCTGGATGGTGTACTGGACCGTTCCCAAGCGGACGGTTACGCG
>Ga0137361_10003456_pt1 | contig 10259 bp, 3 predicted proteins | sample Mad1_80_16metaG_FD_104923 | JGI IMG/M metagenome (GOLD analysis project Ga0137361, IMG submission 104923) | Vadose zone soil microbial communities from Angelo Coast Range Reserve, California, USA - Mad1_80_16 metaG | ecosystem: Environmental > Terrestrial > Soil > Vadose zone | place: USA... | reverse complement strand
CAAGACGCCGGAACTTCTCTTTCTCAAGCACTCGTTGCTCCGGCGTCGCGTCGTGCGCCAGTAAATCCATTTCGCTGTCGAGCGGTTCACCGAATTGCCGATGGTAGCTTGTCTGGCGATTTCTCGCCTGATTGTGGGCTACGCGGAACAGCCAGCCGCGGATATTTTCCTGTGCTCCATCCGAAGCCAGATGGCGTTGCAGGCTGAGAAAGGCGTCCTGCACCACATCCTGCGCTTCGTCGCTCGTAAGTCCGAGACAGACCAAGTAGCGCAGCAGGGGCTTGCGTAGTTCGCGATACAGAGTCCTGACCTCCGAGGAGCCAGTGGCCAACCGCAGGAGCGGCAGCGCCAGGGGTACGGAATCGTCACTCACTTAAGCCTCCGCATCGCGCCTCTATCTATAGAACAAGTGAAGTCCCCGATTTTCCGGGGAGGTGTGTCCACCTTCACAGAAGGCTCTTACTTTGGAAGACGCCTTGGTCTCGGACATGCTGAATGGGAAGCATGGTTATTGGACTCACGGTGGCCAGAGAAAGCAGAGACTGCCGACTCATATGTGGCAAATGCTTTGCAGGACGCCTGCATGACGCAAGCAAAGGAGAATTCCTGTCCCGAGAGATGCCTTTCTCCCGCTGGGGGTTGTCCATACAGAACTTTACGAATGGAGACGTAATTTGACGCTCTTCCAGCCATCCCTGAAGTAAGGTCTGTCGTCTGACAGCAAGCAGCGCGTCCCTCATCACGGACGACGAAGCAAATACCAATTTGAGTTGTGATCAGGCCGCGAGCGGGGCGTGCTCTTGCTTAAGGGACTACACGGGAAGGTGAACAAGCTTTGGTGCGTGATTGCATACATCGTCTTGCTAAATGTTGGTGGAGCAGCCTTTGCCACAAGCGCAATCGCTCAGAGAACCACTGTGATTGAGCGGATCGATTTTGTGGGTAACCGGCGCGTCCGGAAAGATACCCTGCAGGCGCGAATATTTAGCCGGGCGGGCGATCCATACAACGAAGAGTCTTTGCGCAGGGACTTTCAAGCCCTCTGGAATACGCAATTGTTCGAGGACGTCAGGCTTGTCGTGGAGCCATCGCCCACGAACCCGGACAGAAGGATTGTGGTATTCGAGCTCAAGGAACGTCCTGTTATCCGGCGCATCCGCTACGAAGGCATCCATTCGATTTCGGAGTCGGACATCCTGGATCGTTTTAAGGAGAAAAAGGTCGGCCTGACGGTGGAAAGCCAATTCGACCCGACACGCATCAAGAAAGCCGACGTGGTGCTGAAGGAGCTTCTGGGTGAACACGGCCGGCAATTCGCGCAGGTCACGCCGGAGTATGAGCGCATCGCGTCCAGCAATGCGGTGATTCTTACATTTCGAGTCGACGAAGGGCCCAAGGTCAAGGTCGGGAAAATATTATTCACGGGCAATCACGCCTTCAGCGATCGAAAACTGATTCGCGCCATGCGGCATGACCGCCCTTATTCCATCCCTTTGTACTTCACCCAGTTCAACGTGCTCTCCAAGACGTACGACCACGAAAAGCTGATCGAGGATTTGGAAGTTGGAATCAGGGGGTTGTATCAGGACAACGGTTATTTCAAGGCAGTCATCAGTGATCCTGTTCTTCAAAACGTCGATTCCCGGGAGAACCGGTACGGCATTCCCCTCGCAGGCAAAGTGCCGGGCAAAGCGGTCAACATCACCATCCCCATCGAGGAGGGTGATCGCTACACAATGGGGACTCTAAAGGTCGTCAGCTCGGATCCTGACAAATCTCTCTCTCTGAAGGCAGATGCCCTCAAAAGCGCGTTTCCGCTGAAACAAGGCGATGTTTTTTCGGCCAGCAAAGTTCGTAAGGCCATAGAGGACTACAGCAAAATTTATGGCCAATACGGGTTCATCGACTTTGTTCCGCAGCCCGACACCGAGATTGACGAAGCGGCCAAACGAATCAACATGACCATGCGGTTCGACGAAGGCAAACAGTATTACGTGCGGCGGATCGAATTCAGCGGGAACACGACGACGCGCGACAAAGTGATTCGCCGCGAATTGTTGATTGATGAAGGCCAGCTGTTCAACAAGCGGGCCTGGGAAATCAGCATCCTGCGCTTAAACCAGCTTGACTACTTTGAACGGATTGAGCCGGAGAAGGCGGTGGAGATCAAGCGCAACACCAAACAAGCCACGGTGGATCTGAACCTGAAACTAAAAGAGAAAGGGAAGCAGTCGATCGGCCTCAATGGAGGTTTGAGCGGCCTCGCCGGCGGCTTTGTGGGTCTTACGTATCAAACAAACAATTTTCTGGGGCTGGGCGAAACCCTTAGTCTCAGCGGGCAGTTTGGAGAGCGGCAAACGAATTTCCTTTTTGGGTTCACGGAACCCTACATTTTCGATCGGCCCATCAACACTGGCTTCACCGCATTCTTCAACCGCTATCGCTACAACCAACAACAGGAGCTCTCCATACTGCAGAACCAGCAGGTAAGTATCAATCCGACGACGGCGCAAAACTACACGCAAAACTCCAAAGGTGCCACGGTGTTCGCGAGCTATCCCATTAAGAGATTTTCCTTTGCCCGGTTGGGTCTGACCTACAGCTATACGATCACGGACATCACCGGACTCTCGAACTCGGCACAGGTGCTCTTTCAAACCTTACAATACCGCTCTTTTGCCGGCCCCAGCGCCTTGCAGGGAATCAAATCCAGCAAGATCACTCCGACTCTCTCCTATAACACGATCGACAATCCCAACAATCCCACTCATGGCAAGAGTCTTTTCTATTCGGTGGCCATCGAGGGGCTTGGAGGAAATACGAAGTCGGTAACTCAGGTTTTTGAAGCCAAGTACTTTCGGCCGGTAAACCATCGCCGCAATGTTTTGGGTTTCCGCTTGCAAACTGCATTCACGACAGGTTATGGCGGCGTCGAGGTATCTCCCTACAGCCGCTTCTATACGGGCGGCGAAGACAGCGTTCGAGGGTTCGACATCCGCACTATTTCGCCGATCGCATTCGTCCCCGTGGAGGCCAGTTCCAACATTTCCTTCCAGCTGCCGAATACCCTCGGCGGAGGCGGCACACCGCTTACAAAAACTCTCTCCGTTCCTTTGCTCACCTACACCATTGTTTATCCGGGCGGCGACACACAAATCGTCGGAAATGCGGAGTACCGCATTCCCCTTGCCGGTCCCGTATCGATGGCCTTGTTTGCGGATGCTGGGGTGAACGGGATTCTACGGCGCAGTCAACTGAATCTGGACCCGAATGGTTACGATCAACTCCAGTCACAATTTCCAAACACATCCCTGAGCAAATCCATAGTTCTGGCGCCAGGCTCGAACTTTGCTCCCAGGACTTCGACAGGCGTCGAGTTCGTGGTTCAACTCCCGATTGTGCAGGCTCCTTTCCGGCTCTATTGGGCAATCAATCCCACGCTCTATTCACAACAGGTCACGGCGCCTGCGGGGACGTTTTATTTGAGCGATGCGGTAAAGAACTCACTTCCGCCGAATGTGTACCAGCAACAGATCGTTCCAACTTTGGATGAACTGCTGAAAAATCCGCAGATCATCTACTTCCATGAAAGACGATCAACATTTCGTTTTACGGTCAGCCGCACATTTTAGGGAAATCTTGGCAACAGGAACGCTTTTCGGAAAGACAACGGACATACAACGGGGAGAGGAATGAGAGAACCGATACGGACCATGGGCAGGAATCGGCGGCAGGGGATGGGGACACGATGCTTGCGGTTCTGGAGCGGGATTCTGTTCACGATTGCTTGGACCTGCGGATGCGGGGGAGGGTCAAGCACCGTCGCGGTGACGATCAGCCCCACCACAGCGACCGTGAAACTCGGGCAAACGGAGCAGTTCACCGCGGCAGTGACGGGAAACAGCAACACGAGTGTGACTTGGGCGGTGAACAACGTTACGGGCGGCAATGCGACCGTTGGCACGATCACGACGGCGGGTTTCTATACGGCGCCGTCCAATGCCGTAAATGCAAGCTCCGTCAGCGTTACTGCAACGAGTGTGGTGGACACATCCAAGTCCGCCTCCGCCACGGTGACGATCAGTTCCGGTGCGGTCGTTACTGTCTTGCCCACCACGGGAGCCACCGTTTCCGTGGGTGACTGCTATCAATTTTCGGACACGGTGACAAATCTGACGAGCACAACGGAACCTACAGCGGTCAACTGGTACGTCAACAGCGTGCAAGGGGGGAACTCCACGACGGGAACCATCACTACCAGCGGTTACTACTGCGCTCCTTCTCAGCTCGGCTCCTCCACTACTTACGTTGTCAAAGCCACGTTGCAGGCGGACACCACCAGCTACGGGCAAACCAACGTTACCGTTGTACCTGCGGGTGCTCCCACACTCTCAACAGTTTCCCCCCTCACGGTTGCCCAAGGCGCCTATTTTGAGGACTTGTATCTCGAGGGGAGCAATTTTCTTTCCACGAGCCTGGTGCGCGTCAACGCGACGCCCGTAGCTACAACCTTTATATCGACGAACGTGCTAGGCGCCAGGGTACCGGCCTCTGCGCTAGCTCCCAACGGCACACCCGGAGCGAATGGTACGCTTTTTGTCGATGTGCTTCAGGAATCAGGGACGACTTCGGGCGTGGTCGAAGTAACGACTGTCTCCACCGCACCTGCACTGGTCACCACAACGCCGCATAGCATCCCGTATGCGAGCATCCAGAACGGCACGATAAGCGTTTCGTTGAACGGCGGCTACTACACGTCCGCAACGACTGCGGAATTCAATGGCCACCAGGCCACTGCATCCACACAGAACGATAGGCAACTCAGCGTAACCGCCTCTCCTTCTTCGATCGGTGTAACAACGGGCGGACTGTATCCCGTGAATGTGCGAAATCCCGGCGTAACCGGTCAAATAGCCGCCGCAAACCTGGCAGTGGGTTCCGGGACATCGCCAAGCATTCTTACGACCTATGGTGTCGGGGCCAAACCCAACAGTGTGACGGTGAATGCGGTGACCGGAGTCGCCCTGGTTGCGAATACAGGTTCCAACACAATTTCCGCGTTTAATTTGGGAGCGTTCCTCAGCAATCCTCAAGGCAATCCACAACTTCCAACGACGACAGTTGGAAAATCACCGACCGGAGTCGCGATTGACAGTCTCCGGAATCTGGCGTTCGTCGCAAACAATGGCGACAATTCCATCCAAATCCTGGATCTATCGCCGCTCACCGCGGCAACACCAGCGGCTGCGACGATAGTCACGACAATCTCCAATACGCTATCAACGCCAGTCTCCGTCTATCCGTATTCCATCGGGGTCAACAGTCTCACCGGACAGGCGCTGGTCATCTATCAAGGCTCCAACGCCACAACCTTTATCAATTACGCGGGCTCTGCGACTCCCCAAAATCCCACCGTGAAAACCGATCAAACGGCGTCACAGATTGCGCAGACCGGGCTTTATCCGCAGATCGCGGTCGAGCCGAAGTTGAATTGGGCGTTGGTCACACCAGGCGGAAACGGAAGCCTTGCCTTCGTGGATCTGAACGGGAACGGAAATGAGATGGTTGCGAGCATTGCGCCACCTTCTTCGAATGGAGCTGTCCGAAGCAGCGGCACGACGACCATCACAACAAGCGGATCTCACGGTTTGAGCGTTGGAGAAACCGTTGTAATCGCCGGAGTGAACGACGCAAGTTTCGATGGCACGTTCACAGTTTCCAGCGTTCCGTCGACTACGACGTTCACCTATTCACAGACGGGTAAGCCGGATACCTCTACGAGTTCTCCCACTGGAAATGGAACTGTAAGCGCGGCCGCCCCGCTCGTCACTCTTGGCGTCGAACAAAATACCCGCGGAGTGGCGGTCAATCCCGAAACAGAATACGCCATTTATACAGATCCGGCATCTACTTCGCTCTCCATTCTGAGTTTGCTGGATCAAAGTGTCAGCACGATTAGTACGAACACAACAGGATACGTCGCGGCGGCCATCAATCCCTTGACCAACATCGCTGTGGCGGTGAACTCCAATAATACCGCCACGCTTTTGGATCTTCAGTCGCAGCAGATTCTGACGCAATTCACGGTAGGAAATAACCCCACTGCGGTCGCCATTGATCCGACCTCAAACATCGCCCTGGTCGTGAACCAGAACGATGGCACGGTCAGCTTCATCCGATTGGGAACCATTCGGTCGAACCTGACCGCGCCGCAACCGCAGATTCTCGACATCAGTCCCTATAACAGCTTGACGAGCGCTTCCAACCTGACGATTAGCGTGATCGGCGCGGGTTTCACGAACAACTCGCTTGTACGTCTTAGTGAAACACCGCTCACGACAACGTATGTGAGCTCTCGCCAACTTACTGCGACAGTGCCCTCCTCTTTGCTTTCTGCTCCAACACGATATGTGCTGGATGTACTGAATGCCGACGGCACAGTTTCCAACGTAAAGGATTTCACGGTCATGCAGGCCGTTACCGTGGGAACTTCTCCTCACGGGGTGGCCATTGATCGACAGCGGGATATTGCCGTCGTTACGAACACTGGTTCAAACAACGTGACTTTCTTCAAGCTCAGTGACATGAGCATTCTTGGTACGCTGAACGTAGGCCGATCTCCCACCGGAGTAGCGGTGTCTTCGGTCTTTGGGCGGGCAGCCGTGACAAACAATGAGGACGACACCGTCTCGGTGATCGACCTCGACAACATTGCCGTTGCCGCGACCGTCTCTGTTGCTCCCTCGTCCACATCGTCCAGCACGATAAAAACTTCACAGCCTATTGGTATTGCTATTCATCCGGGGACTGGAGTTACGGTCGTCGCCGACAGCAATTCGGCACAAGTCAGCTTCTTTAACGTGCAGAGTCCCGGCACTGCAACCGCGCTAGCTCTGGATGCGGGGCCTAGCGCGGTAGCAATTGATCCGACCCGCAATATTGCCGCCGTTGCCGAGGCTGCCTCGAATCAGGTTGTCATTGTCGACCTGGGCTCTTCTCAGGTTTTGGATCGCGAGACCGGCTTTCAGCTTCCCTCGGGAGCAATGTACGATCCCGATTCGGATACTTTCCTAATTGCCTCCAGTTTGGCGAACAGCTTTCTTTCGATCACGGCCAGACCTGCGACTGGGTCGTACGTTACGAGTGCTCCTTACAGGGTGGGGATTAATCCCACGGCCATCGACTACAACTATCGGAGCAGCACCCTTGTGACGGTCAACACCTACAGTCAGACCCTCTCCATCATGGATTTTCAAACCAAGACGGTTAAAGCAGTCATTCCGCTTTCCGTTTCTCAACAATTTGGCGTAGCGATTGATCCGGCAAGAAACCGCGCGTTGGTGGTGGATCAGGCAAACAACCGCGTGCTCATCCTGCCGTTGCCGCGTTGAGGAGCGACCATGGCCCTGCCTGAAACGCCCAACCGTCTGATACAAGTCCTTACGTTTCTTGACACCCTAAGGGGGGAATTTGGGGATACCCTGAACATGATTTTTTTGGAGAAATTACTTTTACCTTCTTCAGGAAAGGGGGACGCAAAACAAAAACTCCGGATCGGCCCCGCTTTCGAGGAAAACCCCAAACTCCCTCGAAATGAGGTCCGGTCCGGAACTCCCGTTGCTTCAAGATACTTCGCTTTCCGCGGCGGCGCGCTGAAAATGGGGCGAAGTCCGGAAAATTACTTCAATACTCAATCACGCCACTTTGTTTTCTTCAAAAAAGGTGTTGCCACGCGTCCGGCGCGGAGTCTTGTTTTTCTATTGATCTGCTGGCTGGCTGTTCTCTGCTGCATTTCGTGCGGCGGCAGTAGTAGCAGTTCCACATCCAAAGAGACCATCACGGTTAACATCACTCCAACGACGGCAATCGTCGGATTGGGTGGCACTGAGCAGTTCACCTGTCTGGAATCGGGAGACGCAAACACCAATGTCACCTGGGAAGTCGATGACGTCGTCGGCGGGAACGCGACCACAGGTACGATTTCAACAACGGGATTGTACACAGCTCCCACCGCCTTCTCTACACCAAGCACCGTGACGGTCACGTGCATCGCCCAGGCGAATGGCACGTCCTCCGCTAATGTGCCCGTTACTCTCAGCTCCGGCGTTACGGTATCCGTTGCCCCAACCACTGTAAATTTACAATTCGGTCAGACACTACAATTCACCGCAACTGTGATTGGTTCGTCGAACACGGCAGTGACTTGGCAGGCGGGCGGAGTTTCCGGTGGAAATTCGACGTACGGCACAATCTCCTCGAGCGGCCTTTACACCGCCCCGTCTGCTGCGGCGACTACTCCTCTGGCTGTGACTGTTACCGCGGTGGCGAAAGTAGATTCGTCAAGATCGGGAACGGCGAGCGCCATCGTTCACGGGGGAATCGGCGTCTCGGTCACGCCGAGTCCGGTTAGCGTTCCCACCTTTGGCTCGCAGCAATTCACGGCCGCGGTCACCGGGACGTCCAACACTGGAATTACCTGGGAGGTGAATGGCATCGTCGGAGGCAGCAGCAAAACGGGCACGATTTCCACTACAGGACTCTACTCTGCCCCGAATTCTGTTCCAACCACGTCGAGCAAAAGCAAAAGTGTAACGGCTATGGTGACCGTTGCAGCCGTTTCTCGGGCTGACTCTACCGCCACGGGCAACGTGATAGTCACCATTCTGTCCAGCAATCAAGCCACACAGAAGACGCCGATTTCTCTGGGAGTTTCTGGCGGAAACGCGAACGACAACGGGAGCTCCGGCGGTTCATCCACCTGTTGTAGCGGCACCTTGGGTGCGCTGGTGTCCCGCGGCGGCAACCAGTACGTCCTGAGCGCTTCCCACGTTTTGGCTAGAAGCGACGCGGGCAGTGCCGGCGATGCAATCATTCAGCCAGGGCTAGTTGATTCAAGTTGCTCGACGGCTAGCACCACCACAGTGGCAAATCTCTCTCAATTTGTGAACCTCGAGAGTCCCCCCGCATCCACACCGTTCGTTGATGCCGCACTGGCTCAGGTCGTCTCGGGTCAGGTGAATCCGCTCGGGACAATTCTGGAGTTGGGCGGAACAACGGTAAATGGGCAGCCGACGGACGCTCCGCCACATGCGGGTTCGGGCGTAGCTCCTTCGATTGGTCTGGCGATCGCCAAAAGCGGAAGGTCAACCGGTCTCACCTGCTCGACTATCACGGCGATCAATGCTGTCGTAAACGTGCAATATCAAAAGGGCTGCGGGACGGGCCCGTCGTTTACGGCCACTTTCAGTGACCTCGTGATCGTGGGCGGCCAGGGCTTTAGTGCCGACGGAGATTCCGGCTCGCTGCTTGTGACGCAAAGCGGTGCGGATCCGGTCGCGCTTTTGGTGGCCAGTGCAGATACAGAAACCGTAGCGGCACCGGTTTCTGATGTGCTCGCAGCTCTTGTCGATCCCAACACTGCTGAGCAGCCTGCGTTTGTGGGCACCGCTTCCACGCATGCGGTCGCGGGATGCAGTCTTCTCGGTCCTCAGTTGGCCGCAACATCGGCCCAAGCTCAAATTGTAGTGTCTCCTACGGCGGAAATACTGCAGGCCGCTGCTGTGGCCCGCGATTCCGGTGCTGCGGCCCTGCTTGCGTACCCTCAAGTTCATGCTCTGGGCGTTGGCCCGAGCCTGGATGAGCCTGGCCAAGCGGCAATACTCCTGGTGGTTCCGAAGACAGCGTCCCTGACAGGGCTTCCGTCTCAGGTGAATGGCCAACGTACACGCATAGTGCAAACGGAAGATATTCCGCATGAAGGGGTCCTCAGCTCCGCCGAGAGCGCTGCCCTAGTTCAAGCGACACCTTCAGCAAGCAGCGTCACCACACTAACCGACGAAGAGGTTGCGCGCGCTCGGAAAGTTCAGGCTGCTCGCCTAACCGACTTGCTGAAAGCGCAAGGAATCCAGGGCGTTGCGATTACCTCCAGTGCCGACAATCCGAGCGAGGCTGCCCTTCTCGTATTGATTGTGAAGGGTAGTAAACATGACACGATCCCCGCCGTTATCGACGGTCTCAGGACGCGAATCAGGGAGTCCACTGCATTTCAATCTGGATCCCACTCCGAAAAGTCCAACCTGGGTTGCCGCCTTGCATCGTCAAATCAGAAATCGAGGTGAGCAAGGCAGTTCTGGCTCGCCGCCCCCAAGCGTATTTTCGGACACGGGCCGCCGTATTGTCCGCCGCCGGGCGGCTGCGTTGTATGCCGGGCATGTTCAGCAGCTAGGAGGTGCAAATCCTCTACCCAACCTGATGGAGGT
>Ga0137361_10003454_pt1 | contig 10262 bp, 8 predicted proteins | sample Mad1_80_16metaG_FD_104923 | JGI IMG/M metagenome (GOLD analysis project Ga0137361, IMG submission 104923) | Vadose zone soil microbial communities from Angelo Coast Range Reserve, California, USA - Mad1_80_16 metaG | ecosystem: Environmental > Terrestrial > Soil > Vadose zone | place: USA... | reverse complement strand
CGCGGTATCGTGCTGCGCGCGGGTAGGCTTGAGCCCGAGCGCGGTACCGGCGGCAAGAACCATGACCGCGCCCACCAGCAGGGACTTCCAGTCGAAGTATTTCATGCCGGCGCTCCCGGTCCGCGCAAAGCCGGCAGGCGGCGCAACAAGGCATCGAACCCGAGCAGCAGCAGCAGCGCCGTGGCAAACAGCGTCATCCCGGCGAACACGTGCAGGAAGCTCTGTCCCGCCCCGTCCCCGAGATGAAACGTGATGAGGATCAGGATCAACACCCGCAGGATGTTCGCCGCGAGCGCGATCGGAATAATGCTGGCGAGCAGAAGCGCGGCGCGAACGACGTTGCCGGAGGCAGCAAGGTGCAGGTAGAGCAATCCCAGCGCAGCGAGGCTGTAGATCGAATTCAGCCCGGAGCAGGCGTCGGCCACCAGCAGCTGATATTGACCGATGCTCAATATGACGCCGGTACGGGCGATGGGATAACCCAGCCCGTAAAGGACCGACTCGACGACCTGGGAAACCATGTTCTTGAGCGGCCCGGCAATGGCTTCGATGACAAAGCCCGGAAGCGGCACGAGAAACGAGAGAAAGACCAGCGGAAACCACAGCCGCGCCAAAGCACGCCAGCCTAGGAAAAGCAGGACCGTGCCGGCGAGCACCGGGATATGAGAGCCGACCTCGAACAGGGCGAGACGTTGCGAGCGCCCGATGACGTAGAGCGCCAGCCCCAGCGCCAACGCCGCGCTTCCCGCGAGCGTGGCGCCGCGTGAAGGCGCCCTGACGAGTGCGACGCGCTGCCGCCACGCGAGCCACCCCGCCACTGCGAGAATGATCGGCCCGTCGGCGTGCGTTTCATCCTGCCACAGACCGTGCGCCAGGTCGACGTAGGTCGGGACATACATCACCGCCAGACCCAGCATCACGGGCAGCCAACTGCGCACGGCTGCCACGTTCGGCCCGGGGAGGACCCGCTGCTCCAGAACCGAGGACATTCCCGTCGGCCCGGTTCAAAAGGCGTTGAATACGGTACCTACGATACGAGCGCCCGTATCGCTCAACTCCCGGATGACGCTAGCCGTATCGGCAAGACGGGTATGGTCTTTGCGGGCGAGCATCATCGCACTGCCTGCGCGGAAGGTCACGCTCTGCGCATCCGCGTAGAGTTTCGCCGGGGGCGTATCGATGAGGATGATGTCGAACTCGGTCCACATTTCCTGCAGGAAAACACCGAGTGAGGGACGCGACAGCAGCTCCTGTGGATTGGGCGGGGGCGCGCCGGCCGGCAGAAGCGAAAGTCTCCCGAATTCCAGGATCTGCGTGATCGCGCTGCGGTCGGCGCGGCCGGAGAGCACCGCCGAAAGGCCGATCCGGTCGGGGACGTTGAAGATCCGGTGTTGTCGCGGCGTGCGCAGGTCGGCGTCGATCAGAAGCGTACGTTCGCCGAGTTGCGAGAAAACCACCGCCAGGTTGGCGGCCACGTAACTGCGCCCTTCGCCGGAGCCCGGACTGACGATCGCCAGTACCCGGTGCCCGACCTTGGTGTTGGACCAGCGCATCAGCAACTGGGTCCGCAGCGCCCGCAGCTCCTCTGCACGAGGGTGAAACGGCTCATACGCGACGACCAGTTCGCTGCTGATGCTCTCGTTGCCGGGCAGCAAATGGGGAAGATCGTACTGTTTCGCGACCGCACAACGCAGGTCGTCCGCCGTAATCAGGCCCAGGCGAAGCGCAGCTTCGCCGAACCTCAATCCTTCTGTCTGCTGCAGCTCCATGACCCGCTCGATGTCCCCGCCGCCGAGCTTTCCCTCTTCCGCGAGAATGCTGCCGATGCGACGGTCGTGACGCGCAAGAACGCGGCTCGATCCTTCGATCGGCAGGACGTTCTCCTGAACATTCATCGGCGCTCCTCAGCCAGGATTCGGCAAAGCCTGTCTCGCGCCGCCTGGCCGGCCGAGCAAACGGCCTCTAGCGGGCTGCCAGGTGTTGAGCACGGCAAGCAGCGGCACATCCAACTCCAAGTCTCTGAACGAACGCACCCGGCGGTCGAACATCTCCATCAGTATCACGAGCCCGATGCCGAGCGTCGTTCCGACCAGCACCGACAGGGCGATGTTGAGGGCGACTTTGGGATAGGCAGGCTCGCGCGGCGCGAGCGCCGCGTTGAGCACGGCGACGGTGCCCTGGCTGGCGCGGCTTTCGACCCTGCTGACGACCGAGCGCTGCATGGCGGCCTCGTAGGTCCGCTGGGCGGTCTCCGCGTTGCGCGTCAGCACCGTCAGGTCATTGCGGTCCCCCTTGATCTCAAGCAACCGCGCACGCTGCGCCGCCAGAGCTCTCCTGAGCTCTGCCTCGCGCTGGCGGCTCTGCTGCTTCGAATTCACCATCCCAGCGACGACTGCTTTCATTTCGACGTCGAGCTTCTCGCGCAGGCTCCGGTTCTCGGAGACTTGACGCTGGTATTGCGGATGGTTGACTCCGTACTCGGCCGACAGTTCCTGGAGTTTCGCTTCTCCGCGCACGAGGTCGCCTTTCAGCTTCTGAATGTACGCATTGGAGAGAACATCCGGCAATTTATCCGGAGATGCGCCCCGTTTGAGAAAATCGCGCGCTTGCCGCTCCCGGGCTTCCAAATCGAACGCCTGCTCCTGCGCTCTCACCAGCTGGCTTGAGATCTCCCCCAACCGGGCGTTTTCGACGTCGTAGTGCTCGTCGGCCGAGATGATCCCCTGCTTCCTTTGATAGTCCGTGAGCTTGGCCTGGGCTTCCTCCAGGTTGGCCCGCAGGCCCTTCAGCTGCTCCTCGAACCACGCCGCCGCTTCCCGCGTGGGCTCCACGCGCAGCTCGAGCATCGTATCGGTATAGGCCTTGGCAAATGCGTTGGCGACTAACGCCGAGAGACGGGGATCGCCCGAAGAAAAACTCACCTGGATGACATCGCTCCGTGAGGTCTCCACCTTGAGCTTCTTGATTAGGGCACCGGCCAGCCAGTCCTCGATCGACCCCTCGCCTCCCTCTTTCGCGAAGGCCGCCCGCGTCGAAGGGCTCTCCGCGAGCTTCAGGTCCTGCACTACTTTGCGCGCCACTTTCTCGCTGGTGATGATATCCATCTGTGTTTGCATGTAGCTGAGCCTCTCCTGCGGGAGAACGAGCGGATGGAGAACATTGCTCAGCGACTGCTCGTCCTTGTTCGGGTTCACCAGTAGCGACGCCGTCGCCTTGTAGGATTTCGGAAGCAGCAAGCTCACCGCGGTAGTGGCCAGGACGGTGGCCGCCAGCACCACGGCAAAGACGCCGAAGCGCGCGCGCAATGCGAGCAGAAACTGTTGGAGGTTCATGATGTGTACGATGTAGGGGGTTGATCGCGCCGATCGCGCTGCGCACGTTTCCTAGAACAGGCTCTCTCTGACATAAATCACGTCATCGGGCTCAACCGGATCGGTCAGCTTCGCGTCGAGTTTCGCCACTGCTCCATCCGGCGTCCGTCGGTGGATCTTGAGTCCGCGGTCGGTGCCTCGCGATGTCACGCCGCCTCCGACCGAAAGCGCCTGCATCACGGTCATGGCCGGCTCCAGCCGATACGTACCCGCGCGCTGGACTTCCCCGTAGATGTAGAAAACCGGGGCGCGCTGCACGAAAATCGCATCGCCGCTCTCCAACTGAAGATTCCGTGATAAATCGCCGATGCGATACATGGATGGCACATTGATTTCCAGTTTCGCTGTCTTGCCATTGCGCGTGATCATCACGGTGACGTTGTCGTCTCCGGTCGGGCTGATGCCGCCGGCGAGCGCCAATATGTCGGTCAGACTCGAACTGGTGTCATCGAGCGCATATCGCCCCGGGCGGGCGACCTGACCGAGCACCGAAACCTGCCGGCTGCGCACCCGGATCACGTTGAGACTGACTTGGGGCTTCAGCACGAACTTTCCCTCTATCAACTGCTTGGCGATCCGCCCCTCTGCCCCTGCAGGCGTGAGCCCTGCGAGCGAAATTTCGCCAATCAAGGGAAAGGTGATGGTGCCTCGCTCGGAGATGCGCGTCTCGGTCGTGAGATCCGGGTTCTGGAACACCGTAATGCGGACGGAATCGCCTTCCCCCAGCGTTTCGCGTGACGGGCTCTCGCGTGATTGGCCGTACGCCCCCGCCGACAGCATCATCACCGCGAAACAGAGCAAGGCGGCGAGCGCCGCATTTGACGGCACAACCGGTGGCTCTCTGTCTTTGCGCAGATGCATCGTTTCGGCAGCTATTCGGCGAGTAACTATCGCGGCCCGCTGGACAGATCCCGTGCGATCTTTCCTTCATCCCGACCCGGGAACAGGCTCGCAGTTGCACTCGAGGAGCCGGGCTGCGCTGTCGTTTGCGGACGTGTGGTCCCGAAATCGCCTACGTACTCGATGTTCGCTTTTTCACGGAGCTTCTTCACTTCGGCTTGCGCCAGCTCGATCCGCTTTCGATTGGCCAGGAACTGCTCGATGATCGGCGTGGCCTGCTTTTCGCTCAAAGGGGCCTCTTGAGACTGCATCAGCTGCAAGACCGACGCCCCGTGCGGCGTCGGGAATACGGCTATTTGCCCGTCTTTCATGTCGGACACCTGAGGCAATATCTCCAGCGGGACTTGTTCCGAGGGTTTGGTCGATGTCGCGACGTTGAACGACAGTTTCTGCGACTTGAGCCAGCCCGCGACGTCGTTGAGATTTTTCGCCACGGCCGCTTCGGCTTTCAGCGCCTCGAGCTTTCCCTGCGGCGCGGCTACCGCAAGCTCCTGAAAGCGGTACATGCGCCGCCGCTCGAACAACACGGGGTTCCGCCTGTAAAACTCCTTGACTTCCTCGGGTCTCTCCTTCGGTGCGGCGGAAACGGCTCTTTCCAGATAAGCCTGCGCGAGTATCTGGCGCTTCGCGCCCTCGATTTCCTGCATGACTTGCGGATCGCGGTCCAGCTTGGCTTCGCGCGCCTTCTGCACCAGGAGCTCCTGATCGATGATCCGCTCGAGCACCTGAGCCGCGGTCTGCTTGGCTTGATCAGGTGCACCATTGTTGCTGCGCGCGATGGCGCTGTTGATCTGATGCACCGAGATTTCGTCGCCGTTCACTTTCGCGGCGATCTGGCTCGAAACCTTCTTGAGGTCGGCCTTGCCGCACGAGGCGAGCGCAACTACGACCGAAAACATCATCACCGGATAGAGAAGCCTGTCGACCATGCCTGGTCTCCTTGCGTGATGGAGAAAGGTCAAATGCCTGACTCGTTGCCGCCGGCGAATGACGTGATTTGCAACCGCATGAAGGGCCACGATAGTCGCACGACGTTTATGGATGATTTTCCGGACTGGTCCGATCGGACTATCCGGAACACGATCAGTCTCGCCTGGATCTCCCTCCTAAGCCTGATCGCGTTCGCGCAGATGGTCGGATACGACCGATCGGATCTCCCTTCTTAGCAATTCATGTCGACGCTGAACCCAGATTCGGCTGAGTGAGCTGTCAGCGGGTCTCTTTACCTTTTACCTTCGCCGACGTCGCGGTTCTTCCCTTTCGAGGTTCAGGGAACATGCGATCTTCTGCGGGAATTTTTGTCATTTTCTGCGAAAGTTCTTTCGAACTAGATTGTAGTCACAACACTACACCAACGAGTTGTTCCCGCTGATTTTTCTATCCCACGCTTGCTCTGATATCAGGCCTGACCTTAGGGATACCTAAGGTTTTTCGAAGCGGGCTTTGGCGAGTTATGTGGATTCATGCAGCGTAATAAATTTATGCATTTGTCATGATGCCGCTACGTCTTGTCGCGAACCAACTACACAGAGCGCATCATGAAACTTTCGAACTTTTACCTCATCCACTCGGTTTCCCTCAAATGGCGCCGGATCTGTCGTGTCGCGCGCGAATTTGCGACTTCCCCGATCATCGCCGGTTGCAGGCGCGCGGTTGTTGCGATACGCGCTGCTGCCTTTGCACTGCTCCTGGGCGCGGCCTTGCCTCTAGCGGCCCAAACCGACACGGTGAACTATTTGTCGGTCATTCCGGGAGTAGCGGGCTACGGAATGCAGACGCCGGCAGGCCGCGGTGGAGCGGTGTACAAAGTCACTAATTTGAATGCGTCCGGCGCGGGATCGTTCAGGGCGTGCACGGATGCCAGCGGACCGAGAGTCTGCGTGTTCGAGGTGTCGGGAAACATCGATCTCGGCGGCGCAAGCATCAACGTCTACAATCCATTTCTCACCATCGCCGGACAGACGGCTCCGGCGCCCGGGATTTCGATTATCAACGGCAGTTTCACGATCGACACCCACGATGTGCTGGTCCAACATATTCGCGTGCGTGGGGGATTGGCGCCGGGGCGGGTGCTGCCGCTCAACGTCGACAACTACCTCGGCACCGCCTACAACCTCGTCATCGACCACGTCTCGATGGCGTGGTCGACCGACGACCTCGTCATGACGTGGTGGGGCGCGCATGACGTCACCTGGACGCACGTGCTGGCCACGGGTGAATTGCGCAATACCGCGGTCTACGTCGACACCGACGGCAAAGTCATGCTCACCGACAGCATCGACTACAACATCCTCATGCGGGCGAGCGCGCTGATCACCGGCTACCAGCGCATGCCGTTCGCCCAGGCGAATCCTTTCGTGTTCGTGAACAATATCGTCTACAACTGGGGCGGCGTCGGGTCGCAATTCGCGCGGCAGAGAGTCGTTTCGGGCGGCGAATTCATCATGGACAACAACCACTACCAAATGGGGCCGCTGAATAGCCAGGCATGGTCGCCAAAGCCGATTTTGCTGCGGGACTTTTGGGTGCCGGGCGTGCATATCTATCTCAACGGCAACTATGCACCGGACTGGGCGATCAGCCAGCAATGGGACCTGGTGGACAATCGGACGGCCATCCCTTCGTATTCGCAGGCGGACCTCCAGGTTTTTACGCCCGGCGCCTGGCCGGCGGGGCTCGTCGCCCGCAGCGCGGCCAACGGCGGCATCTTCGATTGGGTGCTCGACGACGTCGGCGCGTTCCCGCTGTCGCGCGACAGTTTGGACGCTCGCCTGGTCAATGACGCCCGGAACAGAACCGGGGGATATATCAGTTCGACCACTTTCCCGACGCTGGCCCAGAATAGCCGCGCCCTCACGCTTCCCGCAAATCCCAATGGCGACGATAACGGCAACGGATATACGAATCTGGAGGAGTGGCTGCAATGCATGGCCGCACAGGTCGAGGGAAGGCCTTGCTCAACCGCCGACGCCGCCGCCCCCTCGGTTCCCGCGAATTTAGCGGTAACCGTGGTTTCATCTTCGGAAATCGATCTTTCCTGGAGCGCCGCAACAGATAACGTTGGCGTGAGTGGCTACCGCGTCTACCGCGCCGGCGCTTTGCTTGCCACTTTAGGAGCAGTGACCACATATCAAGACACCGGCCTTACCGCGTCCACCACCTACTCCTACACCGTCCAGGCCATCGACGCAGCGGGGAACGCGTCCGCCCAATCAGCCTCGGCGAGCGCGACCACTCTAGCCGCCCCCGACACCGCCGCTCCCTCGATCCCCACCGGCCTGGCTGGTATCGCGGTGTCCTCAAACCAAATCAACCTCTCGTGGAACCCTTCTACCGACAATGTCGGTGTGGTGGGGTACGCCGTCTACCTCAATGACGTCATGCTTGCCACCACGACAGCAACGTCATTCCAACACACCGGCCTTACCGCGGGCACCACTTATAACTACCGCGTGAGTGCCTATGACGCGGTTCCCAATAACTCGGCATGGACCGCCACACCGGTCTCGGTGACGATGCCGGCAGCTACACCGATGCCGGCAGCTACACCGACGCTGGCGCTTGACATCACCGCTCCCTCGGCGCCGACTGGGCTTCTCGCCTCCGCCGTCTCTTCTTCGCAGATCAATCTCTCCTGGACTGCTTCCACCGATGTGGGCGTGACCGGCTACCGCGTCCACCGTGGCGGTGTTCTGCTAGCCACTGTAGGGGCAGTGACCGCATATCAAAACGCCGGCCTTAGCGCTTCCACCACTTACTTCTATACTGTCCAGGCCTTTGACGCGGCGGGGGACGCGTCCATCCAATCGGCTTCAGCGATTGCTACCACTCAAGCCGCCCCCGACACCCAAGCCCCCTCCGTCCCTACGGGTCTTACGGGAACGGCGGTCTCACCGACCCAGATCAACCTGACCTGGAATGCTTCAACCGACAATGTCGGTGTGGCGGGGTACACGGTCTATCTCAATAAAGTAGCGCTCGCCACTACGTCCGCGACGTCATTCCAGCACACCGGCCTCACTCCGGGTACCACGTATAAATACCGCGTGAGTGCCTATGACGCGGTACCTAATAACTCGGCGTGGACCGCTCCCGCGGTTTGGGTGAAGACGCCTGGGCGCCGTGTCATTCGCAGCGATTTCAATGGCGACGGCACCTCCGATATCCTGTGGCGCAACAGCGCGACCGGCGAGAACACCATCTGGTTCATGAACGGCACCACGGTTTCGAGCAGCGCTATATTCTCTGCGGTACCGGATGCCAACTGGAGCATTGCAGGGGTCGGTGACCTTAACGGAGACGGCAAGCCCGACATCCTGTGGCGCAATAGCACGACCGGCGAGAACGTGATCTGGCTCATGAACGGCACCACGATTTTGAGCGGCACTGCATTCTCTACGCTAGCCGATCTCAACTGGAGCATTGCAGGGGTCGGTGACTTTGATGGGGATGGTAAGTCCGACATCCTGTGGCGCAACAGCGCGACCGGCGAGAACGTGATCTGGCTCATGAACGGCACCACGATTTTGAGCGGCACTGCATTCTCTACGGTAACCGATCTCAACTGGAGCATTGCAGGGATCGGTGACTTTGATGGGGATGGTAAGTCCGACATCCTGTGGCGCCACAGCGTGACTGGCCAGAACGTGATCTGGCTCATGAACGGCACCACGATTTTGAGCGGCACCGCATTCTCTGCGATAACGGACCTCAACTGGAGCATCGCCGGGGTCGGTGACCTTGATGGGGACGGCATGTCCGACATCCTGTGGCGCAACAGCGCGACCGGCGAGAACGCGGTCTGGTTCATGAACGGCACCACGGTTTCGAGCAGCCCTATATTTTCTACGGTTCTGGATTCCAACTGGAGCATCGCCGGGGTCGGCGATCTTAATGGGGACGGCAAATCCGACATCCTGTGGCACAACAGCGTGACCGGCGAGAACGCGGTCTGGCTCATGAACGGCGCGACGGTTTCGGCCGGTACGGCCATCAGCCCGGTACCGGGCAGTGGCTGGTCGATAACACTACGCTGACTGGAGAAACAGCAGTTGCGTCGCGGCCCCGCCGCTCAGTGCCTGAACGGGATGCTGCGCGCCCCCTCCTCGGAAGGGAGGCTGGGCCGCGATGCAGAGCGGCTGGAGGGAAGGCGCGTCAGCGCCGGTGGATTTTCAGCGCCCTTGTCAAAGGAGGGCGAAGGGATGGACGAACCTCTGGCCCAGACAGGGCTCATCCACCCCAGCAGTCTAATTGTGCCTACTGCTTACCTCCAGCTCAGGGCGTGGTCACCGTGCCGCACATCTCGGCTTCGGTGGGCGCGGGCGAGGGCCCCGTGGTGGACGGATTGGGCTTGTGAAGCTGAATATTGCCGCCGCCCCCGCTCGGTCCCGGGGGACCCAATTCGCGCGTCGAGATATCGAATCCGTTCTCCAGCCGCAGCCCGAACCTGTCAAGGCCGCCCGGCTCGCCGTTGTCCTCCAGCCTGACCCGGAATCTCATGGTGAAGGTGTTGTTGATAATGCCTATCCCGCAGATATCGCGCGCGTTCGGAAACGCCGGGTCCATCAGGTACCCCGTGATTTGCGTGCTTCTCAGATGACCGGGCGGGTTGGTGCTATGGTCGACCACGTTCACATGCCCCCAGAACGCGCCGTTCTTGCAGCCACCGTGAGCACCGAAGTTGGCCTTTGCGCCCGAATCGGTGATGACCCAGCCCCCGCCGGTGATGAAGTCGCACGGGGCCGGAACGAAGTGGGCATGGGCAGAGCCCGCTGCGAGCGCTCCCGCGAGCACCAGCGGAATCGCGACTAACATATAGATCGTTCTACGCATGGGTGTTCCTCTCGTATGCTGTTGCATGACTTTAGATACCGGCCTTCGCGGAACCGAGGACGACATCGGTCAATCCGTCAAGAGTCCTGACGTGCAGGGCGTTGACGATGATGCCGCTCGCCGACTGGATCTGTGCGTTCAGGATGACGCTCAGACCGG
>Ga0137361_10003449_pt1 | contig 10263 bp, 6 predicted proteins | sample Mad1_80_16metaG_FD_104923 | JGI IMG/M metagenome (GOLD analysis project Ga0137361, IMG submission 104923) | Vadose zone soil microbial communities from Angelo Coast Range Reserve, California, USA - Mad1_80_16 metaG | ecosystem: Environmental > Terrestrial > Soil > Vadose zone | place: USA... | reverse complement strand
GTACCCATCCTTGTCGGCCACGAGCCCGTGCGGCCCCACGCCGTACGGCAGCTTTGTGTTATCGGGCCGGAGTGGATAGTTCCTGACTTCACCGGTGCTCGGATCGAGACGACCCAGGCGGCTTCAAGACGTGCGGTATGCCGGACGCATATTGATGCAAAACAAGGGTTGGACGGTGGCGGTCGTGCTAACGCTGGCCCTCGGCATCGGTGCGAATGGGGCAATATTCAGCTGGATCAATGCAGCATTGCTGAGAAAGCTTCCGATAGAGAATCCCGACAATTTGATTCGGTTCCGTTATGTCGGCAAGAACGACATGGTTACGAGTTCGAGTGAGTACGGCTACATGCCAGACAATGTTCGCGGCACGTTTTCGTATCCGATGTTTGAGCAGTCCCGGCAGAACAATCAAACCTTGACCGATATCGCGGCTTCAGCCCCAGCCGGCAATGTGAATCTCGTCCTGGACGGTCATGCGGAGATCGCGTCAGCCTTCCTCGTATCGGCAAATTTCTACGGACTCCTCGGCATCAAGGCCGCGTTTGGCCGAACTTTGATTTCGGACGATGACCGGCCGGGAGCGGCTCCCGCCGCTGTTATCAGTTATGGATATTGGGCGCGGCGCTTTGGAAGCAATCCCAATGCTGGGGGAAAGATTGTTCAAGCCAACAGAGTTTCCGTCACGATTGTCGGAGTGCTTCCGCCGGAATTTACAGGCATTGAAAGAGCCGTCGGCAGGGCGCCCGACATTTCATTTCCGCTCGCGCTCGATCCTCAGCTCGTGAATGCGCCACCCGAGCGGCCGGGCATACCGGTTGAACCGAGACTAAGTCAGCCGACATATTGGTGGCTTCGGATCATCGGCCGGTTGAAACCTGGGGTGACGGCACAGCAGGTCGAAGGAAATTTTGATGGCATGTTCCGGCGAAGCGCGCGCGAAGGATTCGATTCTTTCCTTGGCTCGTTACCGCCGCAAGAGAGAGGTTCGTCGGGTTATCGAAATCGCACAGAGGTACCGAATCTAAACGTCACTTCAGCGAGCCAGGGACTTTACGATTTGGACCCAAATGGGCGGCAATCGATGGCGCTGATCAGCGCGGTCGTAGCGCTAGTTCTTTTGATCGTTTGCGCGAACGTCGCTAATTTATTGCTCTCCCGCGCCGCTGCTCGCCAGAAGGAAATGTCGGTGCGGATGTCCATGGGAGCGACGCGCCTCCGGCTGATGCGGCAACTGCTCACGGAAAGTGTGATTGTCGCGCTGCTGGGCGGAACTTTAGGAATTGCCGTGGCCTATTGGGGCAAGCAGTTGCTGCCCGGCGCCGCCGGCCAGGCGCCGCTCGATTGGCACGTTCTCGCATTCACGAGTGCACTCTCACTGATCACCGGAATCCTCTTCGGATTCGCGCCTGCCGTGCGCGCAACGAGCAAGACCTTGAACGATGCATTGAAAGAAACGGGGCGAAGCGTGATCGGTTCGCGCGCAGTACTCACCAAAGGATTTCTCATTCTTCAAGTCGCAATCTCGCTGGTTCTTCTTGTTGGCGCCGGCCTGTTTCTTCAGACCATCCGCAACCTTCGCGACGTTAGCATTGGGTTCGATCCCGAGAACATCGTTTTGTTCCGGCTAAATCCACAACTGAATCGATATGACCCGGCCCGGATCGCTTCACTGTACGCTCAGATACAAGAACGGCTCAGCGTTTTGCCGGATGTTCGGACTGTGGCAGTAGCGAACATGTCGCTGCTTTCGGGTGGAGAGAACATTACCGGTTTTGTCGTCGAGGGCCAGCCGGTGCTGCCAACGGACAGCGGAATTCATACGGTGAACGTGGGACCGAATTATTTTGAGACACTCGGAATCCCGCTGCTGATTGGCCGCACCTTCACTGTCCGCGACGATCAAAGCGCGCCGAAGGTTGCCATTATCAATGAAGCCGCAGCGCACAAGTATTTTCCGAATGAGAATCCGATCGGCCGCCGATTCGGCGGCCGTCCGGAAGAGAGCGACCAGATCGAGATCGTCGGGGTGGTTCGCGACGTCAAATACAACAGTCTGCGCGACGCTGCACCGCCCACCAAGTACATGCCGTTTTTTCAGGATCGGCTATCGGGCGGCGTATTCCACGTTAAGACTACTGGCGACCCGGCGCTGGTGATTCCCGCCATCCGCGAAGCAGTTCGGCAAATCGACCCCAACCTGCCAGTCACTAACGTTTCCACGCAAATGGAGCAGATCGAAGGACGCTTCGCTCAAGAAAAGCTGTTCGCACAAGCCTATACATTATTCGGCAGTCTGGCGCTTCTGATCGCATCGATTGGCTTGTTTGGTTTGATGTCTTACAGCGTGACCCGGCGCACGAATGAAATCGGAATTCGGATGGCGCTCGGCGCGCAGCGCTCTGACGTTGTTCAGATGGTGATGCGGGAGTCGCTCGTCCTCGTGTGTTCCGGACTGATGCTGGGATTGGCGACTGCGCTGGCAGCCGGCCGTCTTATCAAAGCTCTTCTTTTTGGCCTAAGTCCTGCAGATGCCTCCACGATCGTTGTGTCAGTCGTCGTCATGATCGCTGTCTCCACCTTTGCGGGCTATCTCCCAGCGCGTCGTGCCTCCCGCGTTGATCCAATGGTCGCACTGCATTACGAATAAACGCTAATGTCGGCCGACGGTTTTTCTACACGACTCAATTGATCAAACGGCCGTCCACTTCTCTAAATTGCTTCCCGAAAACGCAGAAATGTCTGCTGACTTCGACCCGGGGTTGGTCGCGACTGGGCGACTTTCGAGGACCCAACATTCGCACGGTTCGGATTCCGCTGTGGGTAAACGGGACGAAGAGCTTCAAGATCCTCGATGGCATGCAGCGCCTGAGCGCGCCGTCCTGGCGCGAAGGAACGCGGCGTGGCACCGGCTCAGCCGTGATCGGGCGGTCCGAACCAGGTGGTTAGGGCGTCACGAAGGCCGTGGTCCGTGCCGTCTCCGACCCATGCGACGTGTCCGTCGGGCCGAATCAACACGGCAGTGGGAGCAGCGACCGCGCCGAGCACCGGGAGCTCCCACACACCAGCGTATCGAGCGTCGACCCGTTGAACCCGATCCGCCCACGGAGTGATGTCGAGGGTGCCGGGCTCACCGAGATTGAGCAGTACCGGTCGGGCATCGTGCAGCAGGGTGAACACCCGCCGTGGGCCGCTTTCGGTGACCAAGTCGAGATCGGGCATGCGGCGCCCGAGCAGCGGGTGTCCCGTGCCGAGGTCGTAGCGAATGTCCAGACCAGACATCATCGCGGCGTATCGCTTCCGAGGCTCGTCCATCTTCAGCAGCTCGGACATGGTTTCGTGCAAGGCCTTCGTCCGTTCGTCGCCGCGGTTGAGCGCGGTTGCCGCCATGGTGCTCTTGAGCACGCGCGCACCGATCGGGTGCCGCTCGGCCTGGTAGGTATCGAGCAGGCTCTCGGGCGATGTGCCGTTGATCACTTGGGCCAGCTTCCATCCCAAGTTCACGGCGTCCTGGACACCGATGTTGAGTCCTTGCCCGCCTGCCGGGGAATGCACGTGCGCCGAGTCGCCGGCCAAGAGCACTCGTCTCTCTCGGTAGGACGCCGCCTGCCGGGCCGCATCGGTGAACCTCGAGAGATAGGTGACGTTGTGAACACCGAAATCGGTCCCGTAGACGGCGATGAGCGCCTCGCGAAGGTCTCCCAGGGTCGGCTCATCGCCTTGCCTGACGTGCGGCTCGTTCAACACCACCCGCACTCGCTTCCCGTCCTCCAGTTTGCCCAGGGCATTGATGCCCCTTTCGTCACGGCGGATGCCCCACGCCGGCTCTTCGGTCATCTCGACCTCGGCAATCAAGTAGCTGATGGACGGGTCCCATCCCGGGAAGTCGATACCGGCTTTCTTGCGGACGAGGCTGCGACCGCCGTCGCATCCGACGAGGTACTTCGCTCGCAACGAACGGCCGTCGGACAGCTCGACATCGACGCCGGTGTCGTCCTGCGCAAAGCCCGTCACCTCGAGTGCGCGATAGATCGGTACCGCCAGCTCGCCGACCCACGCGGCCAGTGTGCGCTCGATGCCTTCCTGCCAGAGCGCGAGCCCGTAGTTGTGGCGAGTCGGAAAGTCGCTGATGTCGAGAGGGATCATCGCGAAGCCCCCGACCTGCATGACCCGCCCTTGCGAGAGGAAGCGCTCCGCGATTCCACGCTGATCGAGCACCTCGATCGTGCGTGAATGCAGACCGCCTGCGCGCGAGCCAGCGAGGTCCTGGCTGGCGCGCCGCTCGACAATGGCGACGTCAACCCGCGCCAACGCCAGCTCGCCCGCCAACATCAGCCCCGTCGGACCTCCTCCAGCGATCACCACTGCATGCTTTGTCATGGCCGATGACTGTGCGGGATGACCCGGGGCTTGCCGCAAGCCCCCGTGTCTGGTGTAAGCTGGAAGTGGAGAGAGCGGGAGTCGCTCTCCTAGTCGAGATCGCACCTCTCATACGATGCCAGCGCGCCTCTCCGGGTGCGTAGCGCAGCTCTGGTAGCCCCCATTTTAAACACCGCGCCGTGGCCCTTCCGGGCGCATAGGGCCCCGTCAGATGGCGCAACCCGTCGTGTTTACGTCAGCCTCGCCGCGCTGCCTCGATGGTGGCGATGTCGATTTTCTTCATCGGCATCATTGCCTCAAAGGCACGTTTCGCCTCACCGCCACCAGCGGCAAGCGCCTCGGTTAGCACGCGCGGGGTGATCTGCCAGGAGAGGCCCCAGCGGTCCTTGCACCAACCGCACTGGCTTTCCTTGCCGCCATTGCCGACGATCGCGTTCCAGTAGCGGTCCGTCTCTTCCTGACTCTCCGTCGCGATCTGGAAGGAAAAGGCCTCGCTGTGCTTGAACGCCGGGCCGCCGTTGAGACCGAGACAGGGAATACCCAAAACGGTGAACTCCACGGTCAGCACATCGCCCTCTTTGCCGCCCGGGTAGTCACCAGGTGCCTCGTGAACAGCGGTCACTTCGCTATCCGGAAAGGTGGCGGCGTAGAAGCGCGCCGCCTCATGCGCGTTCTTGTCGAACCAGAGGCAGATCGTGTTCTTTGGCTTCATTTTCGTGTGCTCCTTGTGCTCATCAAGGCGAACGCCGCGGTCTCCGCGTCGAACGCATTGGGCAAATTCGACAATACAAACCTAACGTAAAGTGCTCAGAAGCCACAAGCATCATGGATCGACTTCGAGATCCCAAGCGTATTGACGGGCCAGTTCCGAATGATCCCGATTTAGGTTCCCCCCAGGGATAGGTCACGCAAAACGCCGCAGTGGTTAGTCTGACGGCACCGTGTCGAACCGAAATCAAATCATGGTTCCATAAAATGACGAAACAGGAAGCGCTCGAAAAACTGACGGTCTTAGTATCTGGAATCCCTGGGCTAGAGAGCCAAAAGAGGTTTAGTGAAGACTTCCAAAAGTGGCAGCCTGATGGGCGGATTGTACTGAAGCACGTTTTCCCCAAGGATAAGGAATACGTTACGGAGTTCGAGGAAATCTCTTATTCATTGTCATTCATGACTGATAGCACACCAGACAGTGCGTTCGATGAAGCCTTTCATTCAGGACTTCGATCAGCGCACGGTATGCTTCGGTCAAGAATCGACGAAGTTGCGCAGTTTTGGCCCGAGGAGTCGGTTGCGAAAACGTCCCGCGTTACGACTGAGCCAGCTGGCCCAACAAATCCTGAACTTGTTTTCGTGATTCACGGGCGGCAGCTCCTCGGCGATTTCCACAATTTTTTGCGGGCGCTCGGATTGAAACCGCTGGAATGGTCGAAAGCAAGGAAGCTAACGGGTAAGCCCAACCCATACACATGGGAAATTGTTGATAAAGCTCTTAGCGAGGCAGGGGCCATAGTCGCTCTTCTTACGCCAGATGACGAAGCGCGGTTGAGGCCTGAGTTGTGGTCGCAACACGAGAGCTCTCTTGAGAAAGAGTACCTGGCGCAGGCCCGTCAGAACGTTCTGTTCGAGGCGGGAGTGGCTTACGGCCGCGACCATGCGCGCACAGTTTTGGTTCGGGTCGGTTCGCACAGACCGATGAGCGATTTGGCAGGGCACCATATTCTTCAACTCGATGATTCTCCACAATCGCGCCAAGCCGTAGCCGATGCATTGCGAACCGCAGGTTGTCCTGTTGATGTGAGCGGCACAGACTGGTTCGATCTGGAGTCTTTTCCCTTACCCAACAGACCGCTGGGATAGAAGCGAAACCCGACACGATAAGGAAGGACGCCGCGACACTTTCGCTGTACAAGACGCGACTGAAGGGATTCACGGATTTGATCTCGGCGGCTACTGTCGTAGCCGATATTCACAGTTTTTGTGAAACCCAACCGTTGTATCTAAACGAAATGGGCAGAGCTTTTCTTGAAAAGTACCCGCTGGATTTTCATGATCAATTGGCATATGACGCGAGCGCGGCAATGAAGAAATGGTCGATCAAGGAACTGAAGCATGATGTGGATAGCTTGAACATCGATCCCGACATTGGTACTCACAAAGGATGACGGCACTCGAACACATCTTGAGTCCCTTTCAGAGGAATTTGGCTCGTTCGCGTTTTGCCATAAGATACGTTTGTCGTTGGCTGGTCGAATCACCGCTTATGAACTGCAAAATAGCTGCAGCTTTCCACATCGCGACTCGAACTCTCAGATCCGTGGAGAGCGTGGTTCGCGCCAAGCCGTAGGTGCGCTCTAAAGACGTGATCGTTAGAGAAGAACGCCGATTCCGGGGTTATCCGCGAAAAACGCCGTTGTGTTTACCAACCGTGAAATTCACATGGATGTATAGTCGGTATATCGTAAGAAGTGCTCCTACCGTGGACGCAAAGTGAAAGGTAGCCGGTTTTTACCAACTGGACGAAAATCTTAACTTCTCACAAGCCGACTTCTGGACAGCGATAGGACCGTGCTCCCTCCTATTCACTTTCCAGCTGCGTCATTGCCTACTGTCCTATTACTGCACGGGTGAAACACGATTCCGCACGATTGGCTTGAATGAGACACGAGAATCCGACTAGAGCAGTTTCTCTAGGTAGATCTCGTCATGGAACTTGTCGGCTAGTTTGACTTGTTGCCTAGCGATTCCAATGTCGAGGAACCCCAAATTCCGATAGAAACGAAGGGCCCGCTCGTTGTGGGCTAGAACCTGGATTACAACTTTTCGGTAGCCGTGACTCCGTGCAAAACTGAATGACTCCTCCGCCATGAGCCGTCCGATGCCGCGTCCGCGGTAGTTGAGGCGCAGCCAGGTACCCATTGTCGCAACATGGCAAACCGAGTCCGCAAAGTTGGAAAAGAGATCGATCGACTGAACGCCTGCAATCTTGCCGTCGATATCGGCAACGTATAAAGCACTTCTACTGCCTAGTGACGAGATGAAGTCCCTTTCCTCTTGCTCTGAGAAAGGTCTATTAAAAATCGTGAACTTGCCTTCGTCGATCACAGAGTTCATAACATCAGCTATTTGTCCCGCATCGTCAAGGGTCGCTTGTCTGATGAGCATTTTCATGCCGTATCCTTTCTCACCTTGCCGCGTTACATGGCGTCGATTCGCCGCACAATAATTAACAGCGCGCACAGGACGCAATCATTGACGGATTCCATGTTCATACGCAATTCCGAAAAGCGCAGACGAGGAAATTCCCCAGAAACGGCCTGGAGCGGATTGACGCCAGTTTGCTTGGCATGCCGATCGTTGACCACAACCCGACTTCTGAGTCACTGAAGCCACTTCTACGGTTAACCGACGACCGGGCCAAATGAAAAGAGACGTCGACGGCTTTAAAGCCGAAACTCACGACGCTTCAAATCGTCTCGAGTGGCTGCTATCTACCGGCTTCTTCCTTCAGCCTGCTTCTTGAATTCACGCGCTCGTTGAAGCAGGTCGTCGATGCGGCCTAGCCGCTTGCGTTCGGCTTCCGCTTTTCTCGTCAATCCCATCGATTCGGACTTCCGGGCTTCGCTTTCCAGTTCTGAGACTTGTTGCTGGTAGATGTCAATCGCGCGGGTTTCGTCGGTGATCGCGTCCGCAAATTGCCGACGCTGTGCTCGAATACCGCCGCGCGACAGGTAGGCGTCAGAATACTGTGGATTGATCGTCAAGACCTTATCGTACTGCGTGAGAGCCTGATCGACGTTGCCCTCCTGATAGAAAACGATTCCCAATGCATACTCGGCGTCCGTGTAGTTCAACTGGTACCTGAGTGCTTCCTGATATTCCGCTTTTGCTTTCAAGAGGTCTCCGCGTGCCAACCAAATGTTGCCGAGAAAATAGTGCGCCTGTGAATTAGCCGGGCTGAGTTTGATGACCGATAGCAAAGCCTGTTCCGCTTCGTCGAGCCGTGCCGCCTGCAAAAGCGTGATTCCAAGTGCCAGGTAAGCACGATCGTAATAAGAGTTCAAATTGATGGCTGCCTGGTACTCCTTTACTGCTTGCTCGGTTTCGTCAAGATCGGCGTAGTAGTCGCCCAGGCGGGCGTGGGCCTCGAGAAAGGTTGGCGCAATGTCGACGGCCTTGTGATACAGGCGTTCGACCTCCGCGTTAAAGTCGATCGAGCCGATTGCATACGCGAGTCCGATCATTGAACGGAAGTGGCGCGGGCTGAGTTCCAGAGCGCGCTCGAACGCCTGCTTCGCTTCCCGATACTCGCCACGCAATGACCTATAGGTTCCGAGTTCATACTGGATCAAAGCGAGATCCGGCGCCAATTCTGCTGCGCGAAGGATTGCCTCTTGCACATTGCCCAGATTCAACCTCCAAAGCACGTACCAATTCACGGCATCGCTCGGGTCGAGTTCGATTGCCCGCTCGATCATCCCGAAGGCATCGCGACCTGGCCCGCTTAGGGCACGCAAACGGTTCACAAATGGCTCGAAGGTTTCACACTCTGCCGCGCGCTGTGCGGAAGCTATTATCCCGACAGCTTCCGATTCGCGCGGCTCGAATTCTTCCCAGTTATACTTCTGTTCCTGGGCGAGAAGAAGAAGTGACTCGGCGAGATGCAGCGAATAGTCGCAACGCGATGGAGCCAGAGCGGATGCTTTGCGAAATGCACCAATTGCTTGTCGGTAGCCTTCTGGAGTCGCTTGCCGGAATGCCTCCAGTCCCGCTCGATATAACAATTCGTGTTCTGGCGACGCACCCGGAAGCCCAGCCTGAACTTTGTGACCACAGCTTGCGGCCAGGATGATCCAGACGACCAAGACTGAGCCTCTATTCATGGCGTGATGTCTTAATGGGAGTCAAGTCCGGACGTTCCGAGGCTTGTTCCCTGTTGGCACATAGTGTGCCTACCGACTGTCAATCATAACGCAATGCGGGCAGCAGCATCGATGCTCTCCGCGCGCTGAAGGTCATAGTTCTGAGGAGCTACCAGATGAGTGGCGCGCCGTAGTCAAAACGGCAAGTGGACGTAAAACCGCCATCCCGTACTGTTGCCAGCTGAACAGAAATCACAAGTCCGGTTTGTCGACTGCTCGCCAAGTGAAGGGAATTCGGTAAACGCTTCGGCTCCGCGCAGACCAACAGGGTACGTTCGGAGTTCACGGACGTAAACCAGCTACCACAACAATCCCCGAAACGACAGCGACCGACAGGCCGAGATGTGACGAAAAGTAATAGAGAATGATGGGCTGCCACTCGGTTGATTAGCGCGGCCGAATAATGGCGAAGTGATGTTGCCGATGATTGGTCTCGAAGAAGTTCTGTCTTTGAGAATTGTAAAAAGAAATCGGAGGTGAGCCGGAGTCATCCGGCGAGATGAATCAGATCAGGAGAGGTGTGAACAAGGCTTTGAGACCGCCTGGCGGTGCATGCAACTTCACATCGCCTGAAAATTCTCGGGCGATTTCTGCAATCGGGCCGGCAAGCGCTCCCGTGGGAAAGTCAATGAGACGCGATGATGATGAATCATCACAACCCGGCGATGATCGGTTGCAGCGCCCCGATGGAAAAATTGCGCGGCGAAAAGGCGCAGCCCAAATTATTGCACGTCACCGAGACCCTTACCGTTGACCGAATCGGCGGCCGGACGCCAATACCGGTCGACTTCCGGCTGATCGTCGCGACAAACCGGAATCTGGAAGAAATGGTCCGGCAAGGGGCATTTTGGGACGACTTGTACGATCGCCTGACTATGTTTTCGATCTGGGTACCACCGTTGCGCGCGCGGCTGGAAGATATTCCCCTTCTGGTGGACTACTTTATAAGCGATTGTGTCGGTCAGGC
>Ga0137361_10003442_pt1 | contig 10276 bp, 12 predicted proteins | sample Mad1_80_16metaG_FD_104923 | JGI IMG/M metagenome (GOLD analysis project Ga0137361, IMG submission 104923) | Vadose zone soil microbial communities from Angelo Coast Range Reserve, California, USA - Mad1_80_16 metaG | ecosystem: Environmental > Terrestrial > Soil > Vadose zone | place: USA... | reverse complement strand
CCATAGGATATTCCTTCTCTCACCTGCTTACGCAGGCGGTGAACGAGCGCGGATGATCCTAAGCGACCGGGCGGAATTCGAACTCGCGCGAAAATTGCGCTGCAAAGCCGGCGCGCCGATCGCGGAAGTGTTCACCTTTCTCAGCGGTCTCTACTTTCGCGGCAAAATCGCATATGCGACTGCCTTTGCGCGGCCCGCGCCCGGAATCGCCCGTGTGTTTGTGATCACGCCCACTCGTGGCCTGGTCGATGCCGAAACACGCATTCGCCTCGATGACCTGCGTGAATTCGCTACGGTCGATATTCACAATGACGATCCGCGCTATCGAGCGCCGATTGAGCGAGACGCGCATATTCTCGCGAACAAACTACCGCCTCGGAGCGAGATCATCCTTCTCGGCAGCATTGCCACAGGAAAATATGTCAATGTTCTGCTGGCGAGTCTTGGCGACCGGCTCCGATTCCCTGTTGACTTCGTTGGTCGCGGCGACATGAGCCGTGGCGGATTGATGTTACGCTGTGCAGCAGAGCGGCGGGAACTTTCCTACATCGCAGTGTCAGGCGCGATTGTTAATGGAAAACGCCCGCCCAAGCTCGCTCCGCGGAGATACCCGGCCTCGTTGCGATAGGGCCTTGCCAAGGCGAGGAAAATTCACAAGCGGGAGATGGTCCGCCACAGGATGGATTCGCCGTGCTTTATTTGTTTTGCGTCGCAGGCCGGTATTGCCTTATCTTAAAGTTGCTGTTGTTTCGGTGGCAAAATTTTCTCGATGATATGGATGTGAGCGGGACGATTGGCGCGATTCTGAGTCAGAAAAGCAAAGATATTTTCTGCATTCGATCCGACGCATTGGTTTCGGAAGCGATTGAAATGATGGACGAAAAAAATGTCGGCGCGTTGTTGGTGATGGATGGGGATCGATTGAATGGGATCATTTCCGAGCGCGATTACACCCGCAAGATTTTCCTCCGCGGAAAACGTTCCCGGGAAACCAAGGTTTCTGAGATCATGTCAACCAATGTGACCGTTACGCATCCGCGCGAACCGGTGGAGAAATGTCTGCGCCTGATGACCGATAAACACATTCGGCATCTGCCCGTGGTCGAAGGCGATCAAGTCGTGGGCGTGATCTCGATTGGGGACCTCGTCAAGCACGTGATTTCCTGCCAGCAGGCCGCAATCGCACACTTGGAAAATTACATCCACGGCGGATACGCCGCGGGATAAAAGTAGCTGGAATCACTGATGCCGAGCCGCGATCACCGATCGCGGCTATAACCTCTACACGGTTTTGCCCGTCGACGATTGTTCTAACCACGCTTTTGTGTCATGTCGACCGAAGTGGAGACATCTCAAGATTTTTCTGAATGCGCTGACGCCCCATAGCGCAGAAGAGATCAGAGATTCCTCGACTTCGCTCGGAATGACAATTTTGGCCGACGTCTTTACAACTTCCAAACGGTTTTCCCGCCGACGATTGTTCGCACCGCGCGACCTTTCAGTTTCCAGCCGTTAAAAGGCGAATTGCGAGAGGCCGATTGAAACTGATCGACACTAACGGTCCACTTCAAAGCCGGATCGATTAGCGTGACATCGGCGCGGGCGTCCGGCGACAGGGTACCGGCGTCCAACTTCAACAATCGGGCGGGCTCAATCGTGCACATCTCGATCAAACGCACGATATCGATCTTGGCGTGTTTGTGCACGAGCAGATCAATAAAAAGACCGAGCTCAGTTTCCAATCCTATGATACCGAACGGCGCGACGTCGAACTCAACTTCCTTCTCGAATTCTGCGTGCGGCGCGTGATCGGAACATAGGATCGACAAGGTCCCGTCGGCGATGCCGTCCAACAATGCGTCGACATCTGTTTGCGAGCGCAATGGCGGATTCATTTTATAGTTCGTTTCGAAATTTTGGATCGCCTCGTCAGTCAACGCGATGTGATGCGGGCAAACCTCGCCGCTTATTTTTACCCCGCGCGCCCGCGCTTCGCGAAGTAATCGCACACTCCCAGCTGTAGTGAGGTGCTGGCAATGAATCGGATGATCGCAAAGTTCCGCCAGCAAAATGTTGCGCATGACTATCGCTTCCTCGCCGGCCGCTGGCCAGCCGGGTAACCCAAGGAGCGTGCTCCAGTAACCCTCATGCACAACTCCATTGCCGACCAAACTGTAGTCCTGACAATGATCGAGCACAGGCACGCCAACCATGCGCGCGTATTCGACTGCGCGCCGCATGATTTCATGATTTTGGATGCAATGACCGTCATCGGTGATTGCCACGACGCCCGCCGTCGCCAGAGACCCAATCGGTGCCAATTCCTCACCGGCGAGATTTTTTGAAATTGCGCCGGCCGGCAAAACAGTCACGGACGCCACCCGGGCCGCGCGATCTTTGATCCACGCAATCGTGCTCGAATTGTCCGGGACAGGCGACGTATTCGGCATGCAAACAATGGTGGTGAATCCGCCGGCCGCTGCCGCGCGTGCGCCTGATTCAATTGTTTCCTTGTGGCTAAACCCGGGCTCGCGCAGGTGGACGTGCATGTCGATCAAACCGGGTGCAACGATCAAACCTTTCGCGTCGATCTCCTCGACCTCTGAGTTCGGATCTCTGACGTCTGACTTCTCTGCGATTCGTCCCTTGACGATGTAAAGATCGGCGATTTCATCTCGCTTGTTTGCGGGATCGATCACACGGCCGTTTCGGATGATTGTTGTGTTCACGTCGAGATCCCTCCGCACAGATAGAGAACAGCCATGCGCACAGCCAGGCCGTTCGTGACTTGATTGAGAATGACGCTGTGCAATCCATCCGCCACCTCGCTGTCGATCTCGACGCCGCGGTTGATCGGACCGGGATGCATGATCAGGCAATCTGCCTTCAAAAGTTTGGCGCGTTCTTTGGTGAGACCGAAGAAGCGAATGTATTCGCCGATTCCGGGAAAATATTCTCTACGCTGGCGTTCGTGCTGTATGCGCAGGAGGTTTACGACATCTGCTTTTGGCAGCACCTCATCGATCTTGTGAGAAATTTCGACCCCAAGTTTCTCAAATTCGCGCGGAACCAGTGTGCTCGGACCAACCAGCGTGACGCGCGCGCCAAGCTTGAGCAAACCAAAAATGTTCGAGCGCGCCACGCGGCTAAACAAAATATCGCCGACGATTGCCACGTGTAGCCCAGCAATCTGTCGTCGCTTCTCGCGGATTGTGTAAAGGTCGAGCAATGCCTGAGTGGGATGCTCGTGTGCGCCATCACCCGCGTTGATCACGCTCGCCTTCAACCGATTCGCCAGAAACTGCGGTGCGCCAGCTGAGCCGTGACGCAGCACGAGAATGTCGGCATGCAATGCCTCCAGATTGCGCGCAGTATCTTTGAGCGTTTCGCCTTTGGTCAGGCTGGAAGCGGTTGCCGAGATATTGATCACGTCCGCGCTCAACCGAAGCGCGGCCAGCTCAAAAGAGGTGCGCGTCCGCGTGCTCGGTTCGACAAAGAAATTCACCAATGTCTTTCCGCGCAGCGAAGGCACCTTCTTGATCTCGCGGGTGCCGACTTGTTTGAATGCGTCAGCGGTGTCGAGGATAAAATTGATTTCGTCTGCCGATAGCTCGCGCAGGCCGAGCAGATCCTTGCGTGTCCAGCGCGTGGTCATTGGGTAGCGTACGCGTTCATGATTTTTCCAAACGGACCTCGTCAGGTTCGCCGTCGGTTTGCTCGAGCCGTACCTGCACCTTTTCGCCTCCTGCGGTCGGCAAATTCTTTCCGACGTAATCTGGGCGAATGGGCAGCTCGCGATGACCGCGGTCGATCAACACCGCAAGCTGAATTCGTGCGGGCCGTCCGAATGAATTGATGGCGTCCATGGCAGCGCGGACGGTGCGCCCAGTGTAAAGAACGTCATCCACAACAATGATGGTGCGTTCCTCCAGCGGCAGCGGCAGTTTCGATTCGCGCACAATCGGCAATTCAGAGCGCGTACCGACGTCGTCCCGATGCATCGCTACGTCGATAACGCCGGTCTCAACGTTGATCTTCTCGATCTCATGAATGAAACGGGCGATGCGCTCGGCGATTTCCACTCCGCGCGACGGAATTCCCGCCAGAACGACGTATGTCAGCTGCGGGTTCCGCTCAATGATTTCGTGCGCAACTCGTCGAAGCGCTCCACGAATTGCCTCCGCGTCCATGATCGGGACGGCGGCACCGGATGTCTTTCGTTTTGTTTGTTTCATTGGTTTCCTTGGCGACCTCGCAGGATCGCATTAAAGGAACAAAAAAATTAGGAGGCGGACTTTTCGGTGCGCGCCTCCTTTCTTCGTCGCTCTCGCCAGTTGGAGCGATGTTTCATGATCCAATCGAGCAAGGCCTTTTCAAAACCGATGTCTTTGCCGGCTTTTTCACTTTCGATCCACTTGTGTTTCAGAATCTCGGCACGCTCCGCGAGAAACTCCTTATACAGGACCGAATTTTTAACGAATTGAGAGTGATCCTCTTCTGAAGACGGCATCTCAGGATTGTCTTTCATAAAATTAGGGGCGAGTCAACACAATCGGCGCGTCCACGTGGTAACGCCATCCCTGCCAGATCCTTTGGTTCCAACCGAGTGCCCACAGCCATTTCGACGGTATCACGCCTTAATTATTTAACTCTCGTTTGCGCTGGCGAGTTGCGGACATCTTGTCAGGGCAGGATCTTACGAAGATTTTCGGCAATTTTTTTGAACTCTGCCGCCACTGGGGATTTTCGATCCTCGCCCACAATTGGCATCCCGCGATCGCCCGACTCGCGCGTGGCGATATCGATCGGAACCTGGCCAAGCAATGGGACGCGGAGCCGCTTCGCTTCGCGTTCGCCACCGCCACTTCCAAAGATGTGGTAACGTTTGCCGTCTGACGGAGAAACAAAATAGCTCATGTTCTCAACCAGCCCGAGCACTGGCACGTTGACCTTCTCGAACATGGTAGCGGCCTTGCGAGCATCGATAAGTGCAACTTCCTGGGGCGTAGTAACTACAATCGCGCCAGAAAGTGCGACCGTTTGGACAATCGTGAGCTGGATGTCGCCAGTACCGGGAGGCAAATCGAGCACCAGATAATCCAATTCGCCCCATTCCACTTGTCGAAGAAATTGCTGGGTGTAACGCGTCACCATTGGTCCGCGCAAAATCGCCGGTGAAGCGTCGTCGAGCAAAAATCCCATGGACATGAGCCGCAATCCGTATTGTTCAATCGGGACGATTTTGTTTTCTTCCGTCGCCATTGGGCGCTCGCGCGTGCCGAACATCAACGAAATGCTCGGCCCATAGATGTCGCAATCACACAAGCCTACACGGGCTCCGGTTTGCTCCAGTGCGACCGCCAAATTTGCCGCAACAGTTGATTTGCCCACGCCACCCTTGCCACTTGCCACTGCGATCACGTGTCTGATCCCAGGGATTTGCGTTGCACCCATCCCGGTGCCCGCGCCTGCTGGTGGCGCATGAATGTCGATCAAAACTTTTGCGCTTTGAACGCCGTCAATCCTGCGCAGTGCTTTTTCCGCATCATTCTTAATTGTCGCTGGAACATTCGGATCATTGGTCGCGAGCGCGAGCTGCACTTTGACTTCGCCACCGTCGATCTGAACCGATTTTACCAGGCCGAACGAGATAATGTCCCGAGTGAAACCGGGATATTTCACCGATTTCAAAGCGTTCTTCACTTGTTCTTCGGAAATCGACATGCCGAAGAACTTACGCACACGGCACGGAAGGTAAACCGCGCCGCCGTGCTTATGGTTCCTGGTAATCCATCTTGTAGCGAATCTGGTATTCGTTTCCGCCAGAGGGGTGAGAAGGCTGCTCACCCCGTTTCGCTACAAAATCCGGGTTTTGCCAGTCGGACCAGGCGCGGTATTTCGACCTCATCGGATTCGCTGGCAGCTTGAGCCGGAAAATTCGGTCTGTATCGCCGGGAAATTTCAACACGAAGAGCCTTTGCGAAGTGCGGAAATAAAGTTCGACGTAACCGGCGCGCACACCTGCGTCCTTAGGCGCGTCGGAATGCCAGTATCCCGGCATCGGCATCCGATTGCGAGGTGTATCGAGTTCTGGCTGGACGTCAGCCAGATTGTCGACGGAGTGCCCAGCCGGTGGTTTCACTTCAAATTCGAGCAGCGGCGTCGGGCCTTTGATGTTTAGGACGTGCGGTTGACCTCCATACCAAATTCCAAAACCGGACACCGCAATAACACCAAGCGATAAACAAACCGTGATCAACCCGGCGAAAAGCCAAAGTCCTCTTGTGCCCCGCCAGTAAAGCGTGACAACAATCAGGCCTGGCGCAACGATACACGTCACGATTAACGCGATCGCGGCGGCAAAATAACCGGCCTCACCTTCAAACGTAGAGACATGAAACGGGGCTGCGAGAGCTGCGCCCAGAGCGAAGCCGAGGAATAGTCCGGCCGCGATGCCGATAATCCCCGCGAGAATTCCGAAAAGAATTGCGCTGACGGAAAGCTTTTTCGTCGCGGGTCGCACGGGAATGATCAGTGCGAATTCGCCGGAACAGGGCTCTGGAGGATGTCGATTCGTTGATGCGTTTTTGCGATCTCTACGATGAGACCCGAATAGTTCCATCGACCGAGCGACTTGTTTGCTGCCACGTAAATGGTCCCTTTTCCATTTGGGCCGGAGATTGGAATCGACAGGTTCGCTTCACCGGATGCGCCGTTCACGTTCGTACTTCCAGAGAGAAGAAATCCCTCCTTGATCGGCGATCCGAGAGCCTCGATTACAGAAGGGTGCGCCTGCGCCCGGGCCAAAGCGCCTTTGTACACGTCAGTGGATTTCATCGCGCTGAACACGATCAACGCGATCGAGACAACAAAAACGACGAACAATACTAACATGCTCAAGCAGCCAACCGGCACGAACCACGTCCAGTTTCGCTTCCACCAGTTTGGTCTTGGCGCTAGAGGAACTGGCGGCGGATTTTGCTCCATGGAGTCTTTCTACTTCAGCCGCGAAGCTTTTTGCAATCATTCCTTGTATCTTGCGCTTCATTCTAGGCTTGACGAGTCTGATCGGTGCCAGGCAGGATGGGCCACCATGAAAATACCATCCTTTCTCCAAGTTCTTTTCGCGAGCGCGTTGATTGCGCTCGTCGGTTCTTGCGCGACTACTTCACGCTCCGGTCCGGCTGCGCTCGCTGGCACCTGGACCAACTCACTCGGCACTGTCTGGACGATGAAGGCTGACGGCACGTTTGATGTCGATAGAAATCATGATGGCAAACGCGATATCTGGGGTACCTACACAGTCGCCGGCGACACCGTTACAATTCAAGGCACCGGACGCAAAACTCCGAAAGGCTGCAACGGTCCTGGCGTTTACAAGTTTAGTCGACCTAACGAAAACACACTGACCTTTACGTTGGTCAGCGACACCTGCAAGGATCGCAAAAGAAACGTGTTACTCGCCTGGCATCAAAAATAGTCGCCAGCCACTAAGACAACCAAGTGCCAACTGCCCGCGCTGCCTTCAGGATAAGGTTCAGATGCGGTCTTTTAACTGCGTTTTGCCGGCCGTACGGGCGCAATGAACGCAGCAGAAGATTTTTCCGTCGGCTTCCACCCCGTGCCCAACGATTCGACAATTGCAATGCGGGCAGACTGGTGCCAGCGCGTGGATCGCGCACTCGAAGCTATCGAATGTGTGATGTTTGCCGGCTACGACCACTTCAAACGTCTTGTCATATTCGTTTTCACAAACTTCGCATGTAGCCATACACAATTCTTTCGCGCCTCGGCTGCTTTGCGGCGGTGTTCGTTTATTTTGAGCGAGTAGAGATCACGCGGGAAAGTGATACTTTTTCACTCGGAGGCGGCATGGAAATACCAAAGCAACTAATCGAGTGTTTGAAAGAAAACAAAGTCTCTTATGAAGTTCTGCATCATCCGGAGGCCGTAACCGCGCAACGAATCGCCCAGGCTGAGCACGTGAAAGGCCGGCATCATGCCAAAGTGGTCATGGTGAAGTCGGGCGACCGGCACCTCATGATGGTGCTCCCGGCGGATCACCAAATCGATCTGGAAAAGGTCCAGAACGCGATCGGTAACGCCGTCTCGCTGGATCAGGAACAGGAATTCAAGTCGCTCTTCCCCGATTGCGCCATTGGAGCGATGCCACCCTTTGGCAGTCTTTATGGGCTGCCAACGTATGTGGACAAGAGTTTGGCGGAGCAAGACTACATCGTGTTCCAAGCGGGCACACACACCGACGCGATCAAAATGAGTTATCGCGATTACGAGAAGATCGTGAAGCCAAAAGTAAACGATCTGGCGATCAATCCCGCAGCAGCGGGACGATGAAAGGAGCATAACCTTACGCACCGTCGAGCAGCGCACCGTGAAAGACAGACAAAACTGGAGGGCGGAGCTCCGCGACGCTTAACCAGCGATTCGAAAGCTACAACCTGTGCTTGGGCTCGCGGAGCTCGCCCCTCAATTTGCGTCGCTGCGCTGGTTCTTTGGCTTGCTTGCACGTCCGCAGTTTTCGCGGCGGAGAAGGTTTCTCTTATTGATATCGATGGAGCGATTGGGCCGGCCACGGCGAGCTATATTTCGCGCAGCATCGACGAAGCGCGAGTGCAGAATGCACAGTGTCTTATCATTCAACTTAACACGCCGGGAGGTTTGCTCGATTCGACGCAGAAGATCGTGCAAAGCTTCCTTGGATCTCCTGTACCGGTCGTCGTTTATGTCGCTCCCACCGGCGCAACCGCGACCAGCGCAGGTTGTTTCATCACTGTTGCCGCCAGCGTCGCGGCAATGGCCCCAGCCACGACAATTGGCGCGGCTCATCCGGTCTCGATAGGCGGTTTTCCCAGTGGTGGAGAAGAAAAGACCGATGAAACGATGAAACAGAAGTTAGAGAATTTTTCTGTGAGCTACATCGAGACAATCGCTGGCAAGCGTCAGCGTAACGTCGAATGGGCCAAGTCTGCGGTGAAGGAAAGTGCATCAATCACTGCTGAAAAAGCGCTGCAACTAAAAGTCATCGATCTGATTGCCTCCGATATTTCCGACCTGTTACAAAAATTGAACGGCCGCGTGGTGGATGGGAAGACGCTCAAGACGGCGGGCGCGGAGGTTTCGGAGATTAAGATGTCGGCCTCGGAGCACGTGTTCCAAAAGCTCTGGCGACCAGAGGTGATGTTCATTCTCATGCTGATCGCGATCTACGGAATCATTGGCGAGATGACCACGCCTGGCGCGATTCTTCCCGGAGTCGTTGGAGCGATTGCGCTGGTCCTTGCGCTTTATCTGGCGGCCGTTTTGCCGGTTAACGTGACCGGCCTCGTTTTGATCGCACTCGCGTTGATGCTCTTTATCTTCGATGTTTACGCGACCACACACGGTGTCTTAACGGTCGGCGGCATCATAGCGTTTCTGATCGGGTCACTCATGCTGTTCAATCGCGGCGACCCGCTCTTTCGTTTATCGCTCAACTACATCATTCCGGCGACCTTGGTCACTGCGGCGTTCTTTATTTTTATCATCGGGAAGGGCCTGCGCGCGCAACTGTTGCCGCTAAAAGTAGGAAAGGAAACGCTCATTGGGAAAACGGTGACTGCATTGACCCCGATCGATTCCCGCAGCGGCCGCATTTTCGTGGAAGGCGAATACTGGAACGCCATCAGCGATACGCCCATCGAAAAAGACGAGCAGGCTGAGATTTCTGCCGTGCAAGGATTGACAGTAAAAGTGAAAACCAAAGGAAAATAAAACCATGGAACTTATCGAAGCATTGCCGCGGTTGATCGGCTGGGCCGTGCCCATCATCATTCTCATTATCATTATCTTGCCGCAGGCGATCCGCATCCTGCGTGAATACGAGCGCGGCGTCATTTTTCGTCTGGGGAAACTACTCGGTGCAAAAGGACCCGGATTGATTTTCCTCATCCCGATCGTCGATCGCATGGTGCGAATGGATTTGCGCGTCGTCACCATCAGTGTCGAGAAGCAGGAGGTGATGACGCGTGACAACGTGCCGGTGACGGTCGATGCGGTTGTGTATTTCCGGGTGGTCGATCCACAGGCCTCTGTCGTGAAAGTAGAGAACTTTCTCAAAGCCACTTCGCTGATGTCTCAGACGACGCTGCGCAGCGTGCTCGGTCAGGCCCCCTTGGATGACCTGCTTTCGCAGCGCGAGTCGATCAACCAGAAATTGCAGGAGATCATCGACCGGCAAACCGAACCGTGGGGCGTCAAAGTCACGGCGGTCGAGGTG
>Ga0137361_10003437_pt1 | contig 10281 bp, 5 predicted proteins | sample Mad1_80_16metaG_FD_104923 | JGI IMG/M metagenome (GOLD analysis project Ga0137361, IMG submission 104923) | Vadose zone soil microbial communities from Angelo Coast Range Reserve, California, USA - Mad1_80_16 metaG | ecosystem: Environmental > Terrestrial > Soil > Vadose zone | place: USA... | reverse complement strand
CACTGAACCAGTGCTACCACTGCTTGGCGTCTCCACGGCCCCACCACACGCCGCAAGCAATAATGTCAAAATGACAAGACTTCCTGACAGGAGAGCCAGAGCATATCGTTTCTTTGACCTAGTAGTAGTTATAGCGTGCGACATAGACGCCCCTTTTCCTCCAAATGGATAGATGGGTAAAGTGAGTTATTCAGTAAGCACCCATTATGACGAGCTATGTCGACCAAAAGTTCCCTGCCCGATTCTCTTCCAAAATCGCGATGCTTCAAGACTCCTCGTCGCCTACGGCGACTCGCCCATTCTTGTGAAGGATGTGGGCATTGCCGCCGCAGGCGGCAATGCCCACATCCTTCACAAAACGCTAGCGAACTGCCGCAGGCAGTGAGGAGTCTTCAAAAAGAGAGGCCCGAAGAGCTACTCCAAATCTATGACTTGAGCGCTGAAATCAGCGCAGGGAGTAACACCGCTGCATTGGGCGTGCCGAGGCCGGTGATAGGGTCCCAACCCGGCACTGCCGAGTAACCCTTAACTTTGACCTTCCCGTCATCGACACTGTTGTTGCCCATCGTGATATCGTGGAATGCCTGAGCATACGCACTCGACGCCGCTATCTTGTAGAGACCTGGGTTGATGAAACCCAGTGGATGACCCGCCATCTGGTTGGCAATAGCACCGATTCCTGCCCATATTGGGGCACTAGCACTCGTGCCGCCTATCATAGTCCACTGTCCATTCTGGTAAACGGCTGTTGCAGTATTGGGGTCCGCATCAGCCGCGACATCGGGCACACCACGCCGATTGTTAAGCAGGCTTTGCACAGAGGCTGGGAGCGTTTGCTGGTACGAAGGCGTTGGAAAAAACATACTGAAGCCTCCTCCACTCATGTTCCAGGCAATCTCCCGACGATTCGCACCACCTTGTAGCAGGCTAGTGCCGCCGCAGCTTGTCACCCAGGGTTCATCGTCAACGAAACTCGTCGTTGCTGTTGGCGAGAGGTTCTGTGCTTTCAGGTCGTTGTAGTCGGTTGCGCCGTTATCACCAGAAGCGCCAAAGAAGGTAATACCCTGCTGGGTGGTGGCTTTCTGCAATATGGGGGTCCACTGCTGAATCTCCCGCTGTCCCGCCGGGTTGTTGAGCGTCGCCTCGGATGCCCCCCAACTATTGGAGATGATATTGCCGAGATGATGGTCGAGGGAGTACTGGATCAGTTGGCGGAATTCAGGTAAGCCGAGAGTGCCCTCGGTTTCAGCAACAGGGCTAGTCAGCACGACGATGCCTGCCTCAGGAGCGATGGCGTGGATAATCTCTACGTCTAGCGTGGTTTCGTTGCCCCAGCTAGCTTTGTCCCCATTGGGGTCATACTCTTTTTCATTGATCGGCGAGATGATTTGAAGTGTAATGGGTGGCAGGCCGAACTGCTTGTCAAACACATCCATATCCTTTTGCAGGGTAGGGCTACCGAACGAGACAATATCAACGACTGTTTGCCCCTTACCGCTGTAGCCATGCTCTGTCAGTGACTCAACGCCATAGGCGACACGCAAACTGTGGGGTGTCTGGCAGGTTGGCATATTACTCAACCCGTCTGGGCAGGTATCTGTCATGGCTGCGGTCGGTAACGGCGTTGGTAAGGCGGTTGGTGTCTTGTTTCCCCCATTGGGGCCTCCCAAGGAGCCACAAGCAGTCACGAGGAAACACAAGACAAGGGTTAGAAGAAAGCGTTTAAACATGGTTCCCAATGAACTCCTCACTAGGCGAATGGACCAGGTACCTCCTGCAGGTACCTGACAGCTATGATTTGAGTACTGCGATGAGATCGGGAATTAACTGACTAGCCAATGGTGACCCCAGCCAGTTACGGCATCCCAACCAGTCACAGCCTGGAAGCTTTGCCTGCTGGATTAGCGCCAGCAGAGCCACAGGCAGCTAGTAGTAACAGTATGATGAGTGTAAACAAGTTGGGCCCTAAACGCATGTGGTCTCCTATCCGGTACAATGGCATGTAAACACTTCTTTAATTATATACGTTGCTATACCCAACGAATCACCCTGCTGTTTTTGGAGCATGTGTCGCAGCGTAACACAGTTCTTGAGCGAAGCTAATGCTGGAAGTGGGAGAGTGGTAGAGAGACAAAAAACGCAGTCGGTACCATAGTCCTACGCTCAGCCTGCGCGGCTTGACCGATTTTTCCCCAGCGGGTACATTCTCAGAGAGAACGCTATGCATCGGGGTAGTTTTGCGTTGCGCCGGTGAGACTTTACTCGATTGGGGATAACATGTATGTCGTCTGCTGATAATCGTCAGGGTAGTACTCCTCCTGGGCAGGGGCTCATCAAAAAGCCTTTTACTCGACCCAGAATTGTCGCCCAGTCTTCGCCTACAGTGCAGCCTTTTGTGCCTAATGTTGTGCCACCGTTTGCTGACAATCGTCAGGGTAGTACTCCTCCTGAACAGGGACTCATCAAAAAGCCTTTTATGCTGCCCAGCAGTATCGGCCAGCCTTCACCGGTAGGGCAGCCTCCTGTTCCGCGTACTGCGCCATTGTCTACTGGCGTGCCGACATACCATGTTTCGTCCGGAGTGACCCGGCCTTTGTCTGAATCCCTCACACCCGAACCGAACACCTCGCCTCACGTAACCCGGCAACTCCCTCCTGCTGTGACCCGTCCGCTGATTGGTGAACAGATGGGGATGATACCTTCTATGATGAATGGTACCACATCGAAGCGTCAGCCGGTGGTCATTCCTGCGAGTGGCAAGAAGCGTCCCGATGGGAAGGGTCCCGACGGGAAGGGACCTCGCAGACGCCGTTGGTACATGCAAATGATCGTGGCGATTGTGATGGTCGTGATAGTGGTTGGTACGTTATTGAGTGTCGTACCTATCGACAATGCTGGCGATCATCTCTTCAATCCGTTTCAGTCGATTAGCAAGCTGGTGCAAAGTAGCGGCGGTAATCCGAGTTCTCTGGCGCAGCAAGATGCGACGGCCACCGTGACCCATCAGGATGGCTATGACCCTGGCAGCGGGCTAGTTCTGGGTCCTGGCGGGGCCCTCAATCATTTCGCCTATGGCCAATGCACCTACTACGCCTCAATGCGCTATCATCAACTCACGGGTCAATGGGTCCCCTGGCTAGGCAATGCCTATCAATGGGCATACGAGGCACCCGGGTTCGGCTGGACAGTATCACCAACTCCCAGGGCACCTTCGATCATCGTCTTAGGACCCGGCGTTCAGGGGGCTGGTTGGTTTGGCCATGTTGCCATTGTTGAGTCGATCAATCCCGATGGCAGTGTCGTGACCAGCGGCTGGAACTGGTACGGCACCTATGGCGGTGGCTGGGCTCGCTTGAGCGTTGTCACGTTCCGCCCTGGTTCCGGCGTCTATTTTATCTGGCACCGGTAATACAGTTCATGCGCGTTTTCTGTGATTCTGAAATGGTGTAAGAATGTGACTCTTTAGGTCTCCTCTCCTGGAGACTCCTCACTGTCTTCGACAGTTCGCAGATGTTTTGGTGATGAGTGCGGGCATTGCCGCCAGCGGCGGCAATGCCCGCACTCATCACCTACCTGAGCGAGTCGCCATAGAGTGCCGATTTATCGAGCACGTCACGTGCGACGGGCAGTCCTGAAGAGCTACAAATAGTTTTTGATTTTTGTCTTTATAGGTGTACTATGGTAGTAGAAACTGGTGAGATTGATGCAGGTGCAACTGCACGCCCTCCTGGCATTGAACTCCTTTCTGGACAATCCTTCGTAAATCTTCCCAACCCGCCAGTTGAAGCCTTTTCACAAGGACCTTCTTCCGAAACTCTTTCTCTTGTTCCTCCCGATGATACCTGCAGAGGCGACTATTATGAAATTGAAGGCAGCCAGCAGTCTGAATGTGCCCTGGTGCTATTTACTCGGCATATGCGGACGTCTGAGCGTGTCGTAATGAAAGTATTGAGCCGCTACAAGGATACTCGCTATAGTTTAGAAACTGTTAGCGAGCGTCAGCAGTGTCAACTTGAAGCACTCCAACGAAACAGAGTGTTTGCTCCGGAGGTCTATATTGGACTGGCCCGTATTCACGAACTTGATCTGTGCCGGGAGTGCATCCTTATTGATGATGTTGTCAGGTATCCCTCGAAGGAAATGTTTGATCCAGGTGTCGAGTATGCCTTAATTATGCGCCCATTACCGGAGGAAAGACATTTAGATCGTCTCCTGAAAGAAGAGAGTAAAGAAGCACTTGCAGATTATATGCACCTTTTATCTAGATACGTGGCACATGTGCATACGAATCTGGATGTCGGCGCAGCTGAGATACAGTGGGGCAGTTACGAACAGTTGCAGAGGAAGCTCATACATAACTTAGACCTTCTCGACCTGGTCGTGCTCGATAAATCGGCACTCTACACGGCAAGCGAGAATGGCCGATATGACGCCTATAATCCACTAGAAGATAGGCTTACCAGCTTGAAAAGTACTCTCTATCACATATTTACTCAGAACCACTACCGACAGTACTTCGAACAACGTGTAACGGAACACTGCATTAAGCATTGTCACGGTGATTTGAAGGCTCCCCATATTTGGATTGCTCCACGTGATAGTTGGTGTGAGCAAGAGCTATGGAAAAGTGTGTCTGTACTGGATGCGGCCGATTTTAACCCATCGTACACGCATATAGACGTTCTCAGCGACTTAGCTTTACTGGCGGTAGATATCCAGGCTCGTACACAGTCTTCCTCCCTTGCGGATCTTTTGATGGAACGCTATCTCCAGTATACTAAGCAGCAAGAGGAGGTCGCCAGGGCAGTGCTGGCCTACTACCTGGTCGAAAAGGCCATTGTCGGCACGGCCATAAGTATTGCATATGATCATGTGCCCGATCTTGGTTGGGCTTACCTGGCAGTTGCTGAAATGCGTTTGAAATCGTTGGTAGAGATGCAGTATTAGCCACGCTAGTCGGAAGAATCTTTTCGCAGCATATAGCCCTGTCCTCGAACAGCAATGAGAAAGCGCGGGTTGTCAGCACCAGGTTCGATCTTCTCGCGGATGCGCTCAATGATCTTTTGTAGGGCACTGTTGGTCGGCGGGTTGTCTCCCCATACGGCCTGCTTGATCTCTTCCCTGTCGCACACCTCTCCTGCGTGAGCCTTGAGATATTCGTATACCTTGCCCTCCAGGTAAGCAAATGCAGGAGCTTCCGTATCAACTGGAGTCGCGGCCTGGCTAGGTACGGTCGGCTCGACTGATTTGCGTACTTGTTCTTGTGTAAGGGCGAATTGACGCATCACTTCAGCAAAAACGTGCCATTTGCCATCTCGCCACTCAATCAAGCCACGCTGCTCCAGCACAAAAAGGAAGTCTTTCTCTGTCACATCGTATCCCTTGGCAATACGTATCAAGACTTTTTGATAAGGTGAGAGCGACCGTGTTTCTTTTTCTCGCGGATGCTCTGCAACTCCAAGTATGTCCCATAGCTCAGGATCAGCAAGGCCAAGCCATAGTTTGTTACAAATTGGACTAGCAGCTCTCTGTATGCTAATCTCAAGGAATTCTTGCTCAACCTCTCTTGTCAAAGATTGCTGAGACTGTAGGCGATGCTCAAATAGCTGTGCGCAAGCGATGCGGATAAGTTCTGGATGACGACCAGCCATGGTTCTGATAAAATCGATATCTTTCTGCTCCCAGCAGCTTCCTAGCGCTCTTGCTTGCTCGTATGCTTGCAAAAGAAAGCTTTGTACTTCATGCTCCGGGATGAGTCCCAGGTAGATAGGGTCCGAGAAGAGGTTCCACAATGGTGAGGGATTCGCCCAACTTTCTGGATGATATTGATAAAGTAAGTACAACAGGTGGCGGCTGGCAACAACGTAGGCACAGTGGAGTTGAACCAGGGAGCGTAACCACTCACTATCACGCAATGGAAGATGGGCAACGCCTTCAAAGTTATCCAACACAAAGATCACCGTGCGCTTATGATCGCGGATGAGCCCCTCTAGCGCGAATTTGATCTCAAGGGCTGTGTCTATTGAAGTGTCGGTTTTCACTCCTGGTTTGGGTAGCGGTGGTTGCTCCTGCGATGAGTGTAGACTGACCCATAACCTGCTGTAGAGGTCCCACCAGAACTGGGCCGAGGCATAAACTCCCATCTGAGCTAATTCGATGTAGGGCATGCAATCGAGGTAGACAAAGGTGAAAGAGTCCTTTAGGTCCTGGTCATTGATGCCCGATGGGCCCCGGGCATCAACGAGGTGGCGCAAGAGCGTCGTTTTGCCAAAGTAGGTCTCGCCGATGACGGCGCAGCACTGGGGTGGCTTACTGAGCAAGTACTGGTAGATCGTTCTCAATTCATTTTGCCTATCCCAGAACGCTGTACGAGTAAAGGGGTTCTGTGCAAGTGAAAACGAGTTCATGCCCACTGTACCTCCTTACGTGCTAGTTCCAGTGGCCAGTGCTGTCGCAGCCAGCGTGCAAACAGTTCAACCTTGATAGTGTAGTACGTACGCTTCTGCGCTAGCACCCCCAGGTCTGCTAAATCGCCTAATGAGCGTACTAGGTCTTGTTCCGAGATGGTAGAGCACAGGGCTGCGGCCAGCTGGTTGTATGCAATTTCGCGTTTCTTACCTGCAAGCTGAGCGACGGCACTCAATATGAGCTTGTTTCTTTGAGCACTGATTGCATCGGATCCCTCCCATAGGTGCTGAAAACGCCCAGCGTCTGTCTTAGCTAGCCATTCGCGAATACTTTGCGATGCTATATCAGGTGTGATCATGGTTCTATTCTCTTGTACCTGGTCATACAGCATATAACAGAGCAATTGGAGATAATACGGGTGACCGGCGGTGAGATCAAGCAGCAACTCAATGGCACGCTCAGAAATGTTCCCTATCATGGTCAACCCGTCCTTGATGAGCTGGTGAGCAGCTTTCGCCTCTAAACAGCCCAACTTCTCGTCATGGGTGATGTTGAACAATGAAGCGATACCACATTGGCCTGTCAGTTGGCTCAGCAGACCACCACCACTGAGGATGAAATGAATGCCTCTGGCATGTTGTGAGTAGCTGCGCAAGCGGCTAAAGATAGCAGTACGGCTAACCGCCCCCTCTTGCAAGCTGCAAAGGCACTGGAACTCATCCAGTATCACGACTAATGGTTGGTTGCGGGTAACCTCTTGGATCAAAGCTATGAACATATCGAAGTAGGATAGCGGGTCCTTCCTGAACCGGTGGAGAGCTAGCACCGTGACCTCTTGTCCTGAGTCTGGAATCTTATCCTTGATGACCCCAGAGATACGGCTCATAAGCTGATAGAGGAACTGGGTAGTGCTGCCATCTTTAACCCCCTGCACATCTATGTATACTGGAAGGAAGTCCCCTTGCGCCTGTTCTTCTAAACGAAGTAAGAGAGACGTTTTGCCGATACGCCTCTGGCCCCACAAGAGGATAGCAGCGTTCTGGGATGGATCGCGTAAAAGGGCAGAAATTCGTTGATTTTCGACTTCCCGTCCATAGAAACGTGACCCTGCGGCAATGGTGGGACCATAGGGGTTAGAAGGTCGAAGCGATCTGGTTGATTCTTCCTGTAGAGTGGGCGCCGAAAGGAGCGAGGAGGGAATAACCTCAGCTTTGGTGACATATGGTACACCTTCTAGTACTTTCTGGATACGACTACGTTGCGTTGAAGTCGTTTTGCCAAGGTAAATATGCGCCTCTGCCATTACTCCGTCTGGACGTTTAGAGGCACTGAAACTTGGCATATCAAGTCCTAAAAGAGCCATGGCAGCAGTTAGGTCGCTTGCCAGTCCTGGCCGGTTCAGGGCTTCCACGACAACGATATAATTTGGCTCTGCTGGTTTGGTATCCCATCCAACTGGTATGAGTTTTTCTAGCTCTTTTATGTGCGGGCATAGACGCTTGTGAATAACAAGCGTCTGATCGTTTCGGCAATAGCCGACGATATCATCTGGCGGTATGGGTCTGCAACAACGGGCAAAAGTGAGAGGGAGCAGGGCTTCTTCAGGAGAAAGCACGTTAACACTGAACGTGGACTCTGCATAGTTTGGAGAACGCACAGACTTCAATCGCATTGATTTCAGTTGTTCTACTAACTTGGCGGCTGGGTGGCGGCCTACGCCGATGGATACCAAGAGGTCTTCTATCCTCTCCAGGTTCTCTTTCGCTGCCAATCTGCTGAGTAACTGACGGACTTGAGCATCTGTTGAGTTCAGCCCTAGAGGCTGCAATTCTTTGTCGAGCAACGCCCGCCCGCGCTCGAGCATGGCATTGCGCTGATGCTGTGTAAGCCATTGCCTGATTTGACTAATGGCTTGAGGAGTTCGTACGAGGTTTAACCAGTCCAGGCTCGGCCTGGCATCTGATCCACCGGAGACAACTTCGACCCTGTCGCCGGCTCGCAACGTTCTGTACAAATCCGCACGTTCTCCGTTCACCAACGCGCCCACACATTGGTGTCCCACATCTGTATGAATATGGTAGGCAAAATCAAGCACTGTAGCTCCTCGCGGAAAATTCCTTATTTCGCCGTTTGGCGTGAACACTTGAATCTCCTGGTCGGCATGCCTGATCTCTTTTGGAAACCGCGGTAGAAGTTCTTCAGGAACGTGCCACCAGCGAGCAGTAACGCCACATTCAGCAACAAGGTTCATCGTGTGCGTACGAATGATCACGTAGAAGAGATTTCCTGAGGAGTGCTTGACCTGCGTATGCAAAGCTCGGTAGCCATTCTCTTTGTGATTTCCGATAAAGTCGCGAAACTGTCTCTCCATCGGCGGGTAGAGCTTATGCAGAGATCCCAGGACTCGGTAACAATCAATTTCCTCCTCTGTGAGGATCAGGAAGAATCCAGCATCCACCATTCTCAGCGGCGAGGGCTCTGCATGTATTGACTTGCCCAGCCTGGCATTTTGCTCAATTTGATGCAGATAGAGGGTATAGAGGGAGGAAGATTGCCACCGTATCTCGCTTTTGAACATCGATGTACTAAATGCGTTCTGTAACTCTTGCTGTATCCCTTTTATTTCCTGATCGATGGTCGCATCAGCAAAATGCTGCTTCAGCTTTTGATAATACATCGGATTCATGATTTCAAAGCAGGCATCTTCCAGTTGACGCTTGACCGCTCCCATTCCCAACCGGTCAGCCAGGGGCGCTAATAAATTAAATCCTATACGAGCCGTCCGTTCCTGAAAATAGCGCGTTAAAGCGGAGATTGTCTGCAAATTGTGCAGGCGATCGGCAATTTTGATGACAACGGCATTGCTTTCTTGTTGGAGAAAAGTAGTCAAGTGGTCCAGAATACCACTCGCGTCAGCCCCGTTATTGAAGTCCCCTTCGGCACGCCTGATGAAGCTATTCAGGCTGACCATTGCTTTCAGCAATTGGCATATATCTGATCCGAACGTGGTATAAACGCGATCTAGTGTGCGCTCTCGTGAGTAGTCAGGATTGAGAATATCGTGCAGCAGGCCAGTGACAACCACAAACAGTGGAGCATGCCACTCAACAAGGGTGCTTGCTACGGCTAAAGCATGGTTCAGATAAGGCTCTCTATTTATCCGTTGAAACCCATGATGGGCGTCCGAAGCGACTTGGAATGCTGTAGTCAGAACCGACTCTGTTTCTGCTGAATCTGTGTAGGATGTCACGGCCTGAATGAGTTCACTGAGTTCCATTGGCTTGATCCTCTTGAACCGCTGCTTTTCTTCGAGAGCATGATGACGTGGTACTTTCTCGAAGTGCGCTCTGGTTTTTTTTGTAGGAACACCTGGACGTCTCTATTATACTATGAAAATGCCGCAATAGCAACTTCGCGACATAAAGGGACAAGAAGCTCTTTTTCCCTCAACATGGTAACTCTTCAGAACTCCTCGTCGCCTGCGGCGACTCGCTCAGGTCGGTGGTGAGTGTGAGCATTGCCGCCGTCGGCGGCAATGCTCACACTCACCACCGACCTCCTGCGAACTGCCGGAGGCAGTGAGAAGTCTCGAAGAGAAGAGCCCTGAAGAGTTCCTCTCATCTACGTAATAAACCTCTGCCGAGGCTTATATATCGTAATTCTCCTAATGCTTGACTCCTCACTGCCTACAACAGCTCTTTCCTCCTTGGTAATAGGCAAACGATTGCAGACAGTGAGGAGTTCTGACTACCTACTATGTATCTCTTTAATGATATCCATAAAAGAATATGATATATCTTTATGTTGATATTAGCGACATTTTATGGTATGATAAGGATATAAAAGGATATACCAGTACGAGATGAAGGAGTG
>Ga0137361_10003436_pt1 | contig 10282 bp, 10 predicted proteins | sample Mad1_80_16metaG_FD_104923 | JGI IMG/M metagenome (GOLD analysis project Ga0137361, IMG submission 104923) | Vadose zone soil microbial communities from Angelo Coast Range Reserve, California, USA - Mad1_80_16 metaG | ecosystem: Environmental > Terrestrial > Soil > Vadose zone | place: USA... | reverse complement strand
CTTTCGGCTTCTTCGAGGGTGAAACTTCGGTCGGCCATAGAGGTCTACGATCATTGTAATGCATCCGGGTGTTGGAAGTCAGTGGTTCGTGAAGTCCTAGCGCCGCCGTCCCGGCTGTCCTGCGGGCGTCCCGGCCGCAGCGAGAAGAGACGGCGGCGGGTGGCAATTTGCGCCTCCGCCCCAAGGGCATTGCTCTTGCCGGCATTGCAGACGCAGATCGTGGTTAAAAGAAGGTTGCCGGTGCTCACCGAGTCCTTCCCCGCGAAGGGTCAGCATTCGTCGCGGTGTTCAAATCCACTTGCAAGCGCCTGGCGAGATCGATTCCCGGCGGATAGCAACTTCCGTCGCCATCGTAGTTCTTCGGACATTCAGACGCAACCTCCTGCCTCTTTGGAGACTGAGCATATTGCCATATCTCCGCGAAGCCCATGCCGCTATCGGTAGGGCTGGGCGGATGCCGTGGGTAAGCACATCCGGGTGAAGGCGGGCAGGCATCATTCGTCACCCAATATACGATTCTCCTTCCGGCTGCACTTTGGTGGATGTCTTCTACGGTGACGACACTCGCACCACCATCCTCTTTGGCGGCGATGCCGGAGCCGTAAATCCCCGCCCGGAAGCCTGTAGCGGTTATCTCATCCACCCAGGCATAGATATAGGCTTTCTGTTCCGGCAGCATCCGGCCGCCTTCTTCCTGATCGAGAAAGATTACCGTCCCCGCGGGAAAACCCTCGCGCCGTGCGGCTGCAATGGCCACCTGGGCATCGGATTTGCCTAGCTTGCCTGCGTGCGAGACCGTTTTCAGACCGGCGAAGAGTCTCCCGTTGAAGAGCACGAGAAATCCAAATCCTGCTGATTCCAGCGCTCGCCGTTTGCCGGCCCAGGTATTCGCCTCCTCGCCGGGAGGACGGTTGAGCCAGAAACCCGCGTAGGAAAACGTCTGGCGGAGAAGCTCCAGGTTCTCGTCTCCGGGATAGTCGTTGCGGTCGAAGCCCAGGTAGGCAGGCGCACCGGGGGAGGGTTTGGCTTGAGCCCGTACACCAGCACCCTGGGGAAAGACCACGCTCATCGCAACGGCGATCACCACGATGCATGCAATTTGCTTCATGCCACCGTTACGGCTGTGTGTGCGCAGGCTTCAAATTCGGACCAGCAGACCTCAGCGCCTGAAGCCAACGTCGCCTAGGGCTTTTGCCGCACGACTGACCTGCCTCCCGGGGTATCATGACGACCGACGACGGACGACTGACGGCGAATAACTATCCCCCGATATGCACCATGGTTCGCGAAGCAGGCACGAAATCCGGCTCGCCAATGTGGTGGCGCTCTTCTTTTTTCTGGATCACGCCACCAATAAATTCCGCTAACTCTTCATCCGAGGCGCCACGGCGCATGCGGCCGTGCAGATCGTGATCCCACACCGAAAACAGGCAAGTGCGAATCTTGCCGTCGGAGGTGATCCGGATGCGGCTGCAGTGTCCGCAGAAAGGATGCGAGACGGGCGCGATGATTCCGATTTCGCCGACACCGTCGTCGAAGCGGTAGCGGCGCGCGGTTTCGCTGCGTGCGTGCGGGATTTCAACCAAGGGCCGGTATTCGGCCATGCGAAGCAGAATTTCTTCGAGCGGGACTACGGTGTTCGGAGACCACACGCGATCTTCTTCCAACGGCATGAACTCGATGAAGCGAACCACCACGTCCTCTTCGCGCGCGAACATGCCGAACGGAACGATCTGATCTTCGTTAAAGCCTCGCATCAGGACGCAATTGACTTTCACCGGCCACAGACCCACACGGCGAGAAGCGCGAATGCCCGCGAGGACGTTGTCGTATCCGTCCGGCACGCGGGTGATACGGGCGAAGCGGCCGGGATCGACCGCGTCCATGCTGACCGTGACGCGGCGCAGGCCCGCGTCTTTGAGGGGCTGCGCCATCTCCGCCAGAAGATGACCGTTGGTGGTCAACGCGATGTCGAGATCTTCGCCGTTCGCGGTCCGCAGCTTGGCCAGCTGCCGGACAAATTCGACCACGCCCTTGCGCAGAAGTGGCTCGCCGCCGGTGATGCGAACCTTCTGGATTCCCAGTCCCGTGAGCACGCGTGCCATGCGCAGGTAGTCGGCAAAAGGGAGATCGCCGTAGAGCGCGCCCTCGTTCCCCGTGCGGCAGTAAACACACTTATAGTTGCAGCGATCAGTGATGGAGATTCGCAGATCGGTGATGGCGCGGCCGAATTTGTCGGAAAGCGGCATTCAGCACTCAGCACTCAGCCCCTAGAGATCTTTGTCAGTCCCATTGCACCGCCCGTTATTCGTGGGCTAAATGCTGAGTGCTGACCGCTGAGTGCTCTTGTGGAAGGAAACCCGGCAGGCGCAAAAATGCTCGCAGCCGTTTCCTTTCCAATGGCCTCTTGCGAAGCCGGGGAGGCGCAGGCGTTTCCACCTGCACCCTCGGAGTCGGCTTTTCTTTGCATCCAAAGAAAACCACCCCACGCCGCCGCGACCCTGGGCTATCCCGTAGGCTGAGGCGGTCGGAAACTCAATATCATTATAAATGCCCGCAAGCCGCAGCGGGATGAATCTATGGATTGGCAGCCAGAGCCTTGGTTATCGCCTGGTCCGCCAGCGGCGCCATAATCTTGTACCCGGCCGGATTCGGATGTAGGCCGTCTTCCGCCAGATCTCGCTTCAGAAGACCTTTCTCGTCCACCATTGAGTTGAAGTAGTCGAGATAGGCCAGAGTTTTGGCCGCACAGTAGTCCTTCAACCAGCGGTTCAGTTCAAGAATCTTCTCCGGCGGTCGCTGGGCGAAAAACTCCTGCGCCTTCGGCGTGTAGTTGTGCACCGGAAGTATCGAGGAAAAAACCACACGGATGTTGTGGGCGCGTGCCAACTCCGCCAATGAAGAATAGTTGGCCTCAATGTCCCCCAGCGACATGGGCCCGGTGTTGCCCGCAATGTCATTTGTTCCCGCCAGAATGACTACCACCTGGGGATGCAGGTCAATCACATCCTGCCGGAAGCGGACCAGCATCTGCGGAGTGGTTTGACCGCCGATGCCGCGGTTGATGTAGGGTTTGCCGGCGAAATAGTCTTCCAGCTTCCAGATGTCGGTGATGGAATCGCCAAAGAACACGACCCGATTCTCCCCTGGGGCTGGAGCTTTCAAACCAGAGTTTGCGTCACGATAGCGTGCTAGTTGGCCGAAATCGTCCGTGTATACCGCGATGCGCGAGGCCCGGTATTGGTCCAGGCCGGGATGCCCCGTCGGGGGCAGAGTCACCTGCTGTGCGGAGGCGCAACAACAGAGCGACCAAACGATCGCAACTTGCAAAAATGACTTGGAACTCATTCTTAAAGCCATAACTCTCCTTCTTCCAACTCACATCGAGTCGGATTCGCTCCACCGGGCAGCCGAGGTGGCATGTCCCCACCTGAACCGTGGCGCTTACATGCCGTCGTAGTTCGGCCCTCCGCCGCCTTCGGGCGGCACCCAGGTGATGATCTGATACGGGTCAGCGATGTCGCAGGCCTTGCAGTGTACGCAGTTCGACGGGTTGAGGCTGATGCGTTTTCCGTTCGGCTGTGAGGCATCGTCCACCATCTCGTAAACGTTGGCCGGGCAGAAATTCTGGCACGGGCTGCCGAATTCCTTTATGCAGCGCGTGTTGCAGACGTCGGTGTCGTGAATGAGCAAGTGCGCGGGCTGGTCTTCTTCGTGCTTGGTGCCGGAGTGGTAGAGGTCGGTGAGTTTGTCGAAGGTAAGCTTGCCATCGCCTTTGGCGGGGCCGAACAGATGAGCTTCGTCGCCGCCGTCGGCTGGGAGTTCGGCCAGCTTCTTCATGTGCTGATATCCGGCGGTTGATGGATAACGATTGCGCAGGCCGCGTCCGCCGGTGAGCTGCTGCAATCCGGCGTTGATCATCCCGCGCAAGAATCCGTGCTCGAAGCCCTGATGAAAGTTGCGGACCTTCCAGAGTTCATCCTTGATCCAGCTCGATTCCACTCTTCTTTGGAATTCACTGAGCGTGGCGGCGGAAAAGTCGTTTTTCTTAAGGGCCTCAAACGCGGTCTCAGCGGCCAGCATGCCGCTCTTGATCGCCAAGTGAATGCCTTTCAGGCGTTGCGAATTCAGGAAGCCGGCGGAGTCGCCGAGGATCATCCAGCCATCGCCGGCAATCGGCGGAATTGACCACCAGCCGCCGTAGGGCAACGATTTCGCGCCGTAGCGGGTCATCTTGCCCCCCTCGAGCAGCTTGGCCACAAACGGATGCCGCTTGAATTGTTGCAGGACGCGTTGCGGATCGAGACGCGGATCACGATAGTCAAGCCCGGTGACGAAGCCGAGCGACACTACATTGTCCTTGCCGCCGTAAATCCAGGCGCCGCCATATTCTTTGGTCGTGAGAGGCCAGCCCAGGGTGTAAATCACCTCGCCCGGCGTGATGCGGCCAGCGGGAACTTCCCAGAGCTCCTTTATGCCTTGGCCGTAGGTCTGCGGGTTACGATCCCGGTCAAGAGCGAAGCGGGTGACGAGCTGCTTGGTCAGCGAACCGCGCGTCCCTTCGGCAAGGATTACGACCTTGGCTCGCAGCTCGTAGCCCGGTTCGAAATTCGATTTGGGCTGGTTCTGCTTGTCCACGCCTTTGTCGTCAGTGCGAACGCCGGTAACGAGGTGGCTATTGTTCTCGCCATTGAAGAGCAGTTCTGACCCAGCGAATCCGGTGAAAATTGTAATGCCCGTTTCCTCCACCTTGCGGCCCAGCCATTTCACAAACCGGTTCAACGAGATGACATAGTTACCGTGATCGCGCAGCGGAGGCGGCGTGATGGGAAACTTGAATTTACCCTTCTCGGTGAGGAAATAAACCGCTTCCCTCGTGACTTCGGCGTCGATGGGCGCCTCTTTCTCGAAACCAGGGAGGAGTTCATGCATGGAACGGGGATCGAGCAACGCGCCGGAAAGACAGTGCTGGCCGATCTCGCGGGCCTTCTCGAGCACGTAAATGTTTTCCTTGCTGAGCTGCGAATCAGGATTCTGTGCGTGGTGCTGATCGATGAGCTGCGAGAGTCGCAGGGCACAGGCCATACCCGCGGGGCCGCCGCCGACGATGACGACATCGGCGGGCATCTGGGGGCGTTCAATGCCAACAAGAGGTTTTCGGAAGATCAGCATTCAGCGATGGGCGACGAATTCCTTTCTCCACGGATTCGCGCGAGGATGTGAGTCCACGAATAGCTTGCTTCAAATGGCACGGCGATGGCATCACGCAGATTCTCACGCGCTTCCTCCAACGTGTCGCCCTCGGAGATCGCACCCGGCAGCTCTTCCGCGGGAGCAACGTAGCCTTCCCCTTCAGACTGAGAGACTTCCTCGAAAACCGCGGCAAGAGTCATGTCCATGAAAAGATTCTACGCGGTTGTATCAGGTCACCGGCCTCTATTCGCGAATCAGCTCGGCGCCGTCTGAGACATCTTGCCATTGCCGAATCCGTTCGCGACGTTACCGGATGCTCTTTATCAATTCATCATAATCAGCGGCCCGCGCTGGCTCGTTATCTTGGGATTTATCCGTGTTCATCGGCGTGAATCCGTGGCGACGAAGATCAGCTTCCAGCTTTGGCCTTTTTCACTTCTTCGATCAGCGGCGGTACGATGTCGAACAGATTCCCCACTACAGCATAGTCGGCGATTTCGAAAATCGGCGCTTCAGAATCTTTGTTTACCGCGATGATGGTCCGCGCGCCTTTCATGCCCACAATGTGCTGAATGGCTCCGCTGATACCCAATGCGAGATACAACTTTGGCGCAACCGTTTGTCCTGACGATCCGATCTGGCGATCCATGGGGAGCCAGCCCGAATCGCAGATAGGACGCGATGCGGCCAGCCCGCCGCCCAGCGCCTCGGCCAGCTGCTTGGCCAGCTCGATGTTCTTTTGCTCCTTGATTCCGCGGCCCACCGACACAATGATTTCGGCTTGCGTCAGGTCCACGGCCTGCTTGGCTTCTTTGAAGACTTCCTGCGGCTGATTGCGGACAACGCCGTCGGCAATCTCCACGTTGACGGTTTCGACCGGCGCGCTGGAAGGTCCGGCTTCCACCTTGTCCCCGCGAAACGCTCCGTTCTGGAAAGTCACGAACCAAGGCGCGTCGCAGGTGAAGCTGACGTCTGCGACCAGCTTGCCCTGAAACATCTGGCGGGTGAAGAGCAGCTTTTCGCCTTCTTTCTTGTAGCCGATACAGTCGCTGATCGCAGTGCGACCCATCGCAGTGGCCAGCTTGGGCACAAAATCGCGCACCTGGTAAGTGTGGGGCATCAGCACCAGCTTTGGCTGCTTTGATGCGATGAACTGCTTCAGACCGGCGGCGAATGCGTCGGGCGCATAGGGTTCGAGCCGGGGCGACTCGATAGCATAAACCTTCGCGACTTTCTTGCCCGCAATTTCGTGGGCGAAGTTGCCAACGCCGCTGCCGACGACCGCAGCCTCGACCGTCCAGCCGGTTTCGGCCGCCAATGCTTGCCCCGCGGTGAGCGTCTCCCAGGAAACACGGTTTAATTTGCCTTCGCGTTGTTCGATAATTACGAGGATTGAATCCGGCATGCCATTCCTTTGTCGCAGAATTCGCATTCCGCCGTTGGCGACGATCCATGTCAGTGAGTGCGCACGCCGCCTGCCACTAATCGGCCACCTAGCCACAGTGCAAAAAAGCCCGCAACCAAGGCCACCATCACTACAAACAAACTGAAGACCTCTTAAGCAAGCCAGGTTCGAACCAAACTCCGCATCTCGAGTTTGATCCTAAAGCTCGCAGCCGTGATGATCAGGCCACCTAGTAGGAAAAAAGACTCCGATCAAGCCGGCAGCAATACGCTCAACGGAGTTTCTTGGCACCCATCAGATCCCATCCCACGCCACGGGGTTCCACCCCTCGTAATCCAGGAAAGAGGTGTCTTAGTTTGGCCCATTCGTTTGCCCTTGCGCTCCGTCGCTACAGCACGCGTACTTCGTTGCGCAGCTTTTCTACCAGCTTCTTTGCCACTTCGCCGGGAGCGCCTTCCAGAAATTCCGTGTTTTTGGTTTTTTGGGGAACATATAGTCGCTCGATTTTTTGCATGTTGGCGCTGATCGCCGATTGCACCTCCGCCAGCGCCACCTTGCGCAGGGGCTTGTTCTTGGCCTGCTTGATGCCGATCAGCGTGGCATAGCGCAGCCGGTTGATGCCGGATTGAATGGTGAGCACAGCCGGCAGGGGCATATCCACAAACTGGAAATAGCCAGCCTCGAGCTCACGCTTGACTTTGATTCCACCGTCCGTCTTTTCGATCTGCATAATAATGGTGGCGTGCGGCCAACCCAGCAGTTCCGCCAGCACGACACCGGTCTGCGCGTAGCCGTAATCGTCGGACTGCAGGCCGGTGAAGATGAGATCGAATTTTTCCTCTTTAATCGAGGCGGCGAGGCCTCGGGCGGTATTGGAAGCGTCCAGCCCGACGAAGGCATTATCTTCGAGATGGATGGCGCGGTCCGCACCTTTCGCGAGCGCCTCGCGCAGAACTTGCTGCGCCCGTGCCGGACCGGCGGTGATGACGACTACTTCCCCGCCGTGCTTCTCTTTCTGGCGGAGCCCTTCTTCGAGTGCGAAAGCGTCCGGCTCATTGACTTCGTAGGAGACGTCTTCGCGGATCCAGGTACCAGCCTGGTTCAGTTTTAGCGGCGCATCCTTCTGCGGCACCTGTTTCATGCAGACCAGAATCTTCATGCAGTCACCTGAAGGGCAAGCAGTTGAGTATAAATGAGCACCGAGCATTCAGCATTCAGCGTTCCGTATTCCGCCAAGACGGGCCCTGGCGTCGTCCAAAACAAAGACGGGTTGAATGCTGATGCCTGAGTGCTGAATGCTAGTCCGTAAACACCACGGACTGCACTCCGGAGATTTCGAAGCGTTTGCGGCAGCGCATGTTCTTGCAGGCCATCAGGTCGTCCTTGCGCAGCATGTAAGAGCGGGCTTTGGCGAAGCGGGCGCGATCCCGTTCGTCGGCGCGTCCCGCCAATTGCCGTTTTTTGGTGCGCACGATCCAGGTGACTTCGTACTCCCCAGGCTGATGGCAGTGTGGGCAGTTCAGCGTTGCCATCTTCTTTTCCGGCCGCTCGTCGAAAAATTCGCGTTCTTCCATGATCATTCCTAGTTGTCCAATTATTGCAGTTTTGCCGCGCACAAGCTATGGCAAGATATGGCCGATGGCGAACAAGAAGCGCAAACCGAAGAAGTACAACGCGGTAAAAGCGGTGAAGGCCATGGCTCGAGCACAAATAGGGATGACTCCCGGATCGCGCGTGGTGCCCGATGGGAGAAGAAAGAAGACAGACAAGCACAAACCGACGCTGCGCGAGTGGCTGGAAGAATGATGAAAAGGTAAAGATGAAGATCCCCCGGCGGACTATTTCGCCGGCGAAGATAGCGACGGTAGCGGAATCTTGTCCCTTATGCCCTGACCTTCGACAATCGTATAGATAAAATCCGCTGGGACGTCGCGCAGAACTCCCACTTTGCCGCTCGGCCACTTGATCTCAACTCCGGTCATCCGGACTTCTGAGCCCAGGCCAAAGTGCAGCCTGGGATCGTTCTGTGAAATGTAGCTGCCTCCGGCTCGAACTTCGCTGACCTGTGCCACCTTCCCTGCTTTCACCGTCACTCGGGCGCCGATCGCCGACTTGTTGCTCTTCGTGCCCACCAGCTTGAACAGCACACGATGATTATGATTTCCACCCTGGTTCAGCAGTAGCGTGGGTGTGGCTCCCACATTCACCAGCACAACGTCGATATTTCCGTCGTTGTTAAGATCGCCGAAAGCCGCCCCCCGCCGGCTTTCCGCGGGCACTTCAGCCAGCACACTCGAAACATCCTGAAACGTGCCATCGCGATTGTTGCGAAACAACTGGATGGGCTGGCGGTAGGTTATGCCGCCTGGAATGGAATCCACCTGCGGGTACACATGACCGTTGGCGACGAAAATGTCCAGCCAGCCGTCATTGTCCATATCGAAAAAGGCGGTGCCCCAGCCCACCATGAGGAACGTGGGGTGCGCGATCTTCGCGGGCCAGCTTACGTCAGAAAATCCGTCTTTCCCCAGGTTGCGGTACAGCGTATCGGGCTGTTCGTGGAAGTTGGTCACGAACATCGACAGCCGACCTTCGTGCTGATAGTCGCCCCAGTCTACCCCCATGGAGCCTTGCGCCTGGCCGTCACCGCCGAGTGCGATGCCGGAAAGCATTCCGACTTCTTCAAAGGTTCCGTCGTGCTTGTTGTGGTACAGATAATTGGGACCGGCATCGTTGGCGACGTATAGGTCGGGCCAGCCGTCGTTGTCGTAGTCGCCCCAGATCACTCCCAGTCCGTAGTAGCGGTTGGAATCTTCCATGCCCGCTTTCTTGGACACTTCTTCAAAAGTGCCGTCGCCGCGATTGTGATAGAGCAGGTCCGATTCGCCGATCATGCCCCAGGGACCGCACTGCACCAGGATTCCCTTGAAGCGGCAATTCTTCTCGTCGCTGCCGAAGGTCGGCAGGTGGTTCATGTCAAAGTGGACGTAGCGCGAAACGTACAGGTCTACGAATCCGTCACGATCGTAGTCGGCCCAGGCCGCTCCTGTGCTGAAGCCGCCGGCGGCCACGCCAGCCTTGTCGGTAACGTCCTCAAACTTGCAATGGCCCAGGTTGCGATAGAGGGCGTTGCCGCCGAAGCCGGTGACGTAAATGTCCGGCAGACCGTCGTTATCGTAGTCGGCCACGGCGATGCCCATGCCCCAACCCTTGCGCGTGAGTCCCGCGGCCTCGGTGATGTCCGTAAACTTGAAATTCGCGTCCTGATGGTAAAGCGTGATCATCGGATCGCCGCCCTGCCGGAACCGGTCAATGGTGGACCCGTTCACCGTGATGATGTCGAGCTCGCCGTCGTTGTCGCAGTCGATCAGGCCAGTGCCGCCGCTCATAGATTCCACGATGTATTTCTTTTCCGGAGTGGAGATGTGGGAAACGGTCAGGCCCACCTCTTTCGCCACATCCTTGAACCTGGGGATTGGAGATTGGGACGCGGAAACTTGGTGCACTGGAACCGGGGATGCCTTTTTCGGGGCTGCCACCTGGGCAGACGCAAGCAGCAGCAGAAGAAGAAGAAGAAGACCCAGCAAGAGGAGTAAACGCATGATGGCGAGAATTACGCGATTATAGACCAGAACCTGTACGCCAAAAGGGGACCACACTTACAAGTCCAGCGGCTGTAACTTT
>Ga0137361_10003433_pt1 | contig 10285 bp, 7 predicted proteins | sample Mad1_80_16metaG_FD_104923 | JGI IMG/M metagenome (GOLD analysis project Ga0137361, IMG submission 104923) | Vadose zone soil microbial communities from Angelo Coast Range Reserve, California, USA - Mad1_80_16 metaG | ecosystem: Environmental > Terrestrial > Soil > Vadose zone | place: USA... | reverse complement strand
TGCAACGCGAGCAGGCCGCGCAGCGGGACGAATGCTTTCGCGCCGGCGCCAGCGATCTGCTTTTCATGCCCATGCCGAAGGACCAGTTCGTCGCCCGCCTCGCAGGGTCGGTCGGGCTGGCCTTCGCGCAGGAAGGCGGCGCGGCCGCCCCGGTGGCGGTGGCGGCGCGGGGCTCCTCGTCGCGCCTCGACCGGGCGACGGTCTCGACGGCCGGTGTGGAGGCGCCCTCGCAGCTTCCGCTCAAGGCTGGAGACACCGTGCGCCTCTCGTTTGGGGCGTTCCAGATCTGGGGCCTGGTGGTGCGCGGCGGACCGTCGGCGCAGATTCGCTTCGCGGGCCTCGCGCCTGAAGAGGAAGCGAAGATCCGCGAGTGGATCGCATCGGAGGGGTCGCAGGCGGCGACGGCGACCGCCGCGCAGCCAACCCATCCCCCGCAGCAGCGCGCACCCGCGGCGGACGCGCCTCCGCAGCCGCCCGCAGGTCGCTCGGCTCCGGGCGCCGGTCCGCCGCCGGGGTTCGCGGATCGCCTACCTGCCCGGCCTCAAACCCGACCCGGACCCCGGCCGGCGGCGGCAAGCCCTGCGCTTCCCACCGGGACCGCTCCGGTGGCGCGGAGGGCCGATGCGGCGCCGCCCGTCGCTGGTCACCCCATTGTCGCTCCACAGCCGCGCGGCCAGAACGGCGCAGGCGGGCTCTCCGCCCTGTTCGACGGAGACGGCGCGTCGCCCGCAGCCGCGGCTCCGGCGGCTCAACGTCCAGCGGCGCCCCAAGGGCCGCCCTGGCCCGCGCCGGTGTCTTTTCCGCTCTCCAAGGTAGCGGCGATCCAGCTCCTCGCCGACGAGACGGTCGGCGGTGACGTGCCGAAAAACGTCGCGGCGTCCGCGCGGAAGATCACCGGAATGCTCAGCGTCGGCGAGCGCGCATCGATCCAGCGCGCCGGCCAGGACTCGCACTTCGTCGACGCCCTGGCGGCCCGCATCGTGCTGGACGCGGCAGCCGCCGAGGGGACCCGCCTCGCGTCCGCGGGCGCGACGCCGGTGGTCGACGCCGACTCGCTTGCCGCGCTGACCCAGATCGCGGACGAGGCGGCCGGGCGCCTGCAGAAGGAGGCGAACTCAGCCATCGGCAAGGGTGAAGTCGAGAGCCTGCAGCTGGTCACCGCGGCCAGCGCCTCGCTCAGCCGCGACCTGCTCAACCTGAAGGAAACGGCAGACCGCTTGCGCGGGGTGGGCGCCGCGCCGCGGCTCGGCGGCGGCGGCCACCTCGACCCGGACATGGTGCTGCCCGGTCAGCAACCGCGGCCGCGGCCTCCCCCGGGTCCGCTGGCGCCCGTGCCCGTCAAGGCCGAGCTGCGCGATTTCCAGGGCCTCGATCACAAGCCGGGGCGGTCCAAGGGCCTGATCGCGCTGGTGGTCTTCGCCGGCGCGATCGCCGCGGCCGCGAATGCGTTCTACTTCGGCGTCCCCCACCAGCAGCAGGTCGCCATCGAAGGCGCCGGCAACGGGGTCCAGCGCATCGCCGTCAGCGGCACTTCGGCCGTGGTGACCGTCACGCCGGAGTGGCTCGCGGCGCCGGACGCCAACCTGGCGAGGCTCTTGAGAGTGCTGCGCGCGCAGAAGGTGACCAAGGCGCTGCTCACGCTCCCCAACGGAAGCACGGCGGGGATCGTGGATGTCGCGTCGGGGAAGGCCAGCGGGTTGCCGTCATCGCCGCAGAAGTGACGCAGTGACCCGGGGCTAGAAGTCGGGCAGCTCCACGACGTCGGACGTGCCGTTCCCGTGGAACACTTCGCTGTAGAGATAGTTGCCCGTCATGCCCGTCGTTCCGCAGGCTTGCGTGGTCGGGCCGAAACCGGGGAACGATCCACACGCCTGCAGCGTGACGTCGTGCACTCTCCCGGCTTCGTCCGGACCCATCTTGTACCAATAGCGCATGCGGATGGCGCCTTCCGGCGGGAAGGGCAGATCCACCCAGCCGTTCGCATTGGTCACCCAGCCGGCGGGTTGCCCCGGGGCAATGGTCGACGGGGGGTTCACCTCGCTGGCGATGCCGGCAGCGAGCGTCTGCTCCGTGGAGAAGCTTCCCGTGTTGTCGTGGAGGCTCTTGAAGTAGAGGCGGAACTTGCTCATCGCCGTATACATTTCGGAGCGGTGCGACCGCGCTGTGATCCTCTGGTACCCGGGGATCGCGATGCTCGCGAGGATGCCGATCAGGCCGACGACGATCATCAGCTCGACCATGGTGAAACCGCGCGCGGGCCGGGGTTTCCGTCTCATGTGTAGATTTTGACAGGGCAATCACGCGCCGCGCAACATCCCTGACCGACCACCCCGACCTACTTCTTGCGCGCTGCCAGGAGGTCGGCGGGCAAGACCGCGCCGGTGCCGAACTTTTCCGCGATGGCATCCAGCGAGCGATTGAGGCGGTCGCGCTTCCTGCGCCCTTCGTCGAACAGCCCCAGCTGGGGGGCGGCTGTGCGCAGATCTCCGGCGTGCACGCCGGTGAGACGGATGGGGTGCGCATCGACCTTACCGAGGAGGCGCACGGCCAGCCGGTAGATCTCCGCCGAATCGTCGGTCGGCACGGGCAATGTCTCCTGCCGGGTCACGACGCGGAAGTCGGCATACTTGACCTTGAGGTGCACGGAGCGGGCCTGGATCCCCGCCCGCCGCAGCCGTGCGCCGACCCGCAGCGCCTGCTCGTGGATGAAGGGGAGCAGGTCCTCGCCCTCGAGGTCCACCTCGAAGGTCTCCTCGGCCCCGACGCTCTTCGCGGCCGTGTCGGGCTCGACCGCGCGCGGGTCGATCCCGTTCGCCAGGTCGTGGAGCCATGGTCCGGCCGAGCCGAGCTGGGCTTCCAGGTACGCCGGGTCCGCTTGCGCCACGTCGCCGATCTTGCGCAGGCCGAGCCGCTGGAGCTGCTCGTCCGTCCGCGGGCCCACGCCCCAGAGGCGGGACGCGGGGAGCGGGGCGAGGAACTCGCGGACCTGCCCGCGCGGAACTTCCAGCAGGCCGTCGGGCTTGCAGAGCTCTGAGGCGATCTTCGCCGCGAACTTCACCTCGGCGATGCCCACGCTGGCGGTGAGGCGGGTGCGCTCGAGGATGCGGGCCTTGATCCCCAGCGCCTGGTCGCGCGGGGCGCCGAGCAGCGTCTGCGACCGGGTGACGTCGAGGAACGCTTCGTCCAGCGAGAGGCCCTCCACCTCCGGCGTGAAGGAATGGAAGATCTCGAAGACCTGGTCGCTGACCGCCGAGTACTTGCTGAAATCCGGCGGCACCACGATCAGCTGCGGGCAAAGCCGCAGCGCGCGCCCCATCGGCATCGCCGATCGCACGCCGAACGGGCGGGCCTCGTAACTGGCTGCGCAGACCACGCCGCGGCGCGAGGCTCCTCCCACCGCGACCGGCTTGCCGCGCAGGCGCGGGTCGTCGCGCTGCTCGACCGACGCGTAGAACGCGTCCATGTCGACGTGCAGGATGGCCCGCTCCATCTCCGCCGCATAGTATGCCCGCGCGATGCTGGCGAGCATGGAAAACCGCTTGCGCCGCTGGCTGCACGGACGCGATCTCGCGGTCTGGCACGCCCCGGAGTATCGCTGGCCGCTCAGCGCCCTGGAGGCGCGGACGGGGGCGCAACCCCGGCGCGCGGACTTCACCGTCTGGTTCCTGCTCGAGCGTCGCGCGCTCGCGCGGGCCAACCTTCGCCGCCCGCGCCGCGCCGAGTACGAGGAGCTGGCGCGAGTCCACACCCCGGAGCTGCTGGATTCGCTCGGCCAGGCGGAGACGCTGGCGCGGATCTTCAGCGTGGATCCCACCGACGTGCCGGTGGACGAGATCATGAATACCGTGCGGCTCGCCTGCGGGGCCACCATCGCCGCCGCCCGGGAGGTGCTCTCCGGGCCCGACCCGCGCCCAGCGGGGCGGTGCGCGCTGAATCTGCTCGGCGGGTTCCATCACGCGCGCCCCGACGTGGCGGGAGGCTTCTGCCCCGTGAACGACGTGGCCGTGGCCATCGCGGCGGTGCGGGCGGACGGTTTCCGCGGGCGCGTCCTGGTGCTCGATCTCGACGCGCATCCGCCGGACGGCCTCGCAGCGTGCCTGGCCGGCGATCCCTCCTGCTTCATCGGGTCGATCTCCGGATCCGATTGGGGTCCCTTGCGGGGCGTGGATGAGACCGTGCTGCCGGAGCGCGCAGGCGATCCCGCATATCTCTCCGCCCTGGACGCGTTGCTGGGGCGCATGCCGGAGGGCGAGCTCGCCTTCGTGCTCGCCGGCGGCGACGTGCTGGCCACCGACCCTGTCGGTCGGCTGGGCCTGACGCTCGCGGGCTGCCGCGAGCGCGATCTGCGCGTCGCCGACGCTCTGTTCCGGGTGCCGTCGGTGTGGCTTCCGGCGGGCGGGTATTCGGAGGACGCATGGAGGGTGCTGGCCGGGACCGGGCTCGCACTCGGGGTCCGCAGCCGCGCGCCGATTTCCCCCGACTACGATCCGCTGGTGGCGAAGTTCTCCGCCGTCGCCCGGAGCCTGGTGCCGGAGGACCTGGGCGAGCCCGGCACGGAGATGGACGACATTGCCGAGGAGCTGGGCATCGCCACTCCGCGCCGGCGGCTGCTGCTTGGCTTCTACAGCGCCGAGGGGATCGAGCATGCGCTGCAGCGCTACGGCATCCTCGGCCAGCTGCGGCGGCTGGGCTATGGCCCGTTCCGCGTACAGATCCGCCAGGAGGGAGTGGGGCAGAGCGCCAGGCTGCTGGACCTTCCCAGCGGCGAGGCGTTGATCGAGACCGTGTTCGAGCGGCGCGAGATCGCGGGCGCGCCGATGCTCTACGTCCATTGGCTCGCGCTGCGCAACCCGCGCGCGCGTTTCGCGCCGGAGCGGCCCCAGCTTCCGGGCCAGGAGGTGCCGGGTCTCGGGCTCTCCCGCGAGATCATGGAGTTGCTCCTGCGCATTGCCGCGCGGCTCGGCCTGGAGGGCCTCGCGTTTCGCCCTGCCGCGTACCATCTCGCGTTCGAGCGGCGGGAAACGCTGCGCTTCGTCGATCCGGCGCGGCAGGGCCGGTTCGAGGCGCTGGTGGAGGCCCTTCGGGGAATGCCGCTGGTCGAGGCGACCCTGGCGGTGGCTGAAGGCCGGGTCCGCCTGGACGGGGCGACGTACCGCTGGGAGGCGGACGAGATGGTGAAGTGGCTCCAGCAGCGGCCCGAGGACCGCGCCGGGATCGACGCTGCCCGGGCGCTGTCGAGATTCACGCTCGACTCTTCTAGTATCGTTCGCTGAGACGCCGCCGGGCTGCATGGCCCTGCGCCGCCACGCACGACACCTCCGCGTCGCGGGGTGCGCTCGGGTATCGTTCGCTGAGACGCCGCCGGGCTGCATGGCCCTGCGCCGCCACGCAGAAAGCGAGCCCGCTGGCGAGTGTATGACTGAAGCGAGAGACACGAGGCGGCGCGGACAGCGCATCGTGTGCTTTCTGATGCGTCGGCGCGAGGGCCACGCACCCCGACGGCTATCTGCGCGCGGCTTCCTGAGTCGGCGCCGCGCACACCGCGCCCCGCGTTGATCGACTGAGTGAGCGAAGAACACGGAAGAACACGGAACAGAACCCACAAACGATCTCGCGCGACACTCGCTCGCACCCTCGGGTCGCGTCGCGCGTGGAGCCGGCGGCGCGCGGGTGGGGCGAGGCAAGTTCAAAAAACCGCTCCGTCGGGAGCTGTTTGCGGGTCACGCCGGAAAGCGCGCGGTTTTTTGCATGTCCGCAGCCGTAGCCCCACCTGCGCGCCGGCGGCGTCCGCGCGCCGCAAACAGGAAGGAGCGAGAGACTACTTGACGCTGAGGCGGATGATCACGAGCGAGTCCTCTTGTCGTGGCGGACTAGGTCAGGTCGATGCGCTGGATGGCGTGGTACGGAATGATGGTGAGCCGGTCGTTCTCCAGCTTGAGCACGACCGTGTATCCGGCGGCGTGGTGATCCATCTGGAGGATCCGTCCGGCGACGGACTGGCCACCCGCGAGATGCAGCGTCACCGGGCGAAGCTCGTCGGCGAGAGCCTTGAGGTTCAGGGTGTGCGCTCCGGTGGCCTCGATGCTGAACGCGACCGCCTCCCGGTACAGCTCGTTGGTGGTGCGCAGGCGAGACGCGACGATGCCGGCCATGTTGCGGAAGAACGCCGCCGCGATGTCGGGACGCTCGCGCTGCACCTTGGCAAAGCTCTGCCGGGACAGCACCTGGAACTCGCTTGCCTCGGTGGTCCGCGCGGTGGCGCTGCGGCGCGCGCCGTCGATGAAGCTCATCTCGCCGATCACGTCGCCGGGCCCGAACGACGCCAGCGAGCGGTCCACGTCGCCGCGGATGTTCTTGAAGATGTCCACCCGGCCGCTCTGGACGATGAACAGCGAGTCGCCCGGATCGTTCTCGCGGAACAGCTCCTCGCCGCCGACGAGGTTGCGCTCCTCGCACGCCTCGAGGATCACGTCGGCGTCTTCGGAGGTGAGCTCGGCGAACAGCCGCCAGCGGTTCAGCTTGCCTTCCTCGGCCACGGAAAATGCATCGCATGGACCCCGAGATCACCGCAAGTTATCCGGCGTGCAGGACGAGCGCCGCATGGATGGCCTGGTGCGCAGGCACGCGCAAGCCGTGCTTCTCCGCCCGGCGGACCACGGCGCCGCTCAGCCAGGGCAGCTCGAGACGCCGGCCGCGCAGCAGATCCTGCGCCATCGAGGACAGCATGCCGGCGGGCAGCGAGTCCATGGTCTCGAGCTGCTTTTGCGCGAACGCATCGTCCAGCCCGGCGCCCTCCGCGCGCGCGACGGCGACGGCCTCCCGCAGCGCCTCGAGCAGCAGGCTCCGCGTCGCCGGATTCGCGCGCACGTCCCCGATGGGCTTGCGCGTCAGCGCCGTCAGGCCGCTCAGCGCCGAGAGGAAGACGAACTTCTCCCAGGTGACCCGGCGGATGTCGTCGCTGACCACCGTCTCGACTCCCCCTGAACGGAACGCGTCCGCCATGGCCTGGAGGCGCGGAGTGCGCGACCCGTCCAGCTCGCCGAGCGTGACTCGCTGCAGCTTGCCGGTCTGCGCGATCACCCCGGGCTCGGCGATCACCGCCGCGATGTGCGTCACTCCGCCGAGAACGCGGTCGCGGCCGAGCGCGCCCGCCAGCACCTCGTCCTTGTCGACGCCGTTCTGGAGCGACACCACGGCCGCCCGGGGAACGCGCGCGACCGCGCGCGCGGCGTCCTCCGTATCCCAGAGCTTCACCGCGATCACCGCGAGATCCGCGGGACCGGCCTGGGCCGGATCCTCCAGGACCCGGACGCTCAAGTGCGCGTCGCCGAGGTCGCTCCGGATCCGGAGGCCGTTCTTGCGCATGGCCTCCGCGTGCGCGGCGCGCGCCACGAACGCCACCTCGTGGCCGGCCTGCTGCAACCGCGCGCCGTAGTAGCCCCCCACGCCGCCGCTTCCCATCATCACGATCTTCATGAGCGCATGCTTGGATCGCGGCGGCGTCCGTGGCAAGCATGGCCGGTGCGACCCAGGCTGCTCGTCGGCGCGGTGCTGGCTGCGCTCTGCGTGCCCGTGCTCGACCCGGAGCAGCAGCTCTTCTGGCGCGACACGCAGCGCTTCTTCTACCCGTTCAAGCTCGCCATCGCCGAGCGGTTGCGCCGCGGCGAGCTGCCGCTCTGGGATCGATGGACCGAGTCCGGCGTCTCCGTGCTCGGCCAGCTCACCCCTGGGCTCTGGCACCCGGCCACCCTGCTGTACCTGGCGCTGCCGTTTCCGCTCGCATTCAAGCTGAATCACCTGCTCGCGCTCCCGGCCGCGGCGCTGGGCGCGCTCCTGCTCGCGCGCAGGCTCGGCGCCGGGGCCTGGGCCGCGGCGATCGCGGCGCTGACCTATTCCGGCTGCGGCTTTCTCTGCGCGATGACGGCGAGCAACCTCCCCTTCGCGCTCGGGCACGCCACCCTTCCGCTCGCGGTCTGGGCCATCTTGAGGTTCACGGATGCTCCCGGGCCTTCCCGCCTGCTGCTGGGCGCGGCCCTCCTGGGCAGCTGCGGGCTCGCCGGCGAGCCGCAGAGCATGCTGCTTGCGGGTCTCATCGCCGGGACCTGGGCGTTGCTGGGCGCGGGCGTGCGCGCGGCGCCGCGAATGCTCGCGCGGCTCGCGCTCTGTGGAGCGTGCGGCGTACTGCTCTCGGCGCCGGCCACCTTCCCCGCGGCGGAGCGGCTGCGCCTGGGCGATGCGCGGCGGCTGGAGCGGGCCGCGGGGATGTTCTCGCTCGACGTCCGCCGTCTCCCCGGGCTGGCGCTCCCCTGGGCCTTCGACGATACGCCGGAGCTCGCCGGCGCCGGGTCGGACACGCCCTACTCGGAGTACTTCTCCGGCGAACCGCACGTTGCCTTCGCCGACTCCATTGCCTTGGGGCTGCCGGCGCTGATCCTCGCCGCGTCCGGCGGCCCGGCCCTGCTGGCGGGGGCGGCGCTCTTCCTGCTCGCGGCGATGGGCGCGGCCACTCCCGTGCAGTGGCTGGCGGCGCACCTGGTCCCTGGATTCGCCTTGTTCCGGTATCCCGAGAAGCTCGTCGGACCGGCCAGCCTGCTGCTCGCGCTGGCGGCAGCAAGCGGAGCGCAGCGAATCCTGGCCGACCGCATCGCCGCGCGGCGCGCGCTCGTGGCGGCTGCGGCGGCAGCCGGGGTCCTGCTCGCCCTGCGCGGGGGAATCCACCTCTGGCACGACGAGCTGGCCGCCTGGCTCGTGGCGCACGGGCGCACGCGCGCGTTGGACCCGGCGCAGGTGTTCGCCGGCGCGCTCTCACGAGCGCTGCTGATCGAAGCGGCGCTGGCCGCCGGGCTCGCGGTTGCTTGCGCGTTGCGGGAGCGCCGCGACCTGGTCGCGGCCCTGGTCTGCGCGGCCTCCTCGCTGCTCTGCGGAGCAGGCCAGCTCGTCACCGCGCCCCGCGAGCTCCTCGAAGCGCGGCCGCCGCTCGCTGATCTCCTGGTGCAGCGGGCGGGGCCGAGCGAGGGTGCGTGGCGGATCGAGTCGGACACGGAGCAGTCGCTGGTGCTGCCGGGGCTGGACGCGCGCCTGCGGCGAGCGGCCTGGAGCGCGCAGGTGCTGGCGCCCCGGACCAACGCGGTGCAACGGATCGAGTCCGTCTCCGGCTACGGTTCGCTCGAGGACGAGCGCTACCGGCTCGCGCAGTCCGCTGCGCCCGGCATGTTCCGGGCGGTCCTGGGGGTGCGGTTCACCGTGCGCATGCCGTGGGAGCCTCCGCGCGGGCCAGGGTGGACCCAGGGTCCATACGGGATGTGGATCCACGAGCAGCCGGTGCTGCCGCGCGCCTTCCTGGTCTCGCACGCCGTCCGTGCCGCCGAGCCCCTCACCGTGCTGCGCGATCCGGCGTTCGATCCCGCGCGGGACGCGGTCACCTCCCAGGTGGCGTTGGACGAGCCGGGTCCGGGCGGAGAAGCGCAGATGGTGCGGGAGTCGCCGGAGCGGATCCGCGTCCGGGTCGAGGCCCCCGGCCCGAGGCTGCTCATCGTCGCGGAGCACTTCGACCCGGGCTGGCGCGCCCGCGTGGACGGCAAAGGGGCCGCGGTGCGGCGGGTGGATCTCTGCGCTCTCGGCGTCGAGCTGCCGGCGGGCGTCAAGGAGGTGGAGCTTCGTTACCTGCCGCGCGGGCTCCTGCCCGGCGCCGCCGCTTTCCTGGCGACGCTGGCGGTCCTCGCGGCCCTCAGCGTCCGTCGATATAGGTCTGCAGCTGCTCGATGAGGCATTGCTTGTCGTCGAGCATCAGCTGGATCACGTCGCGCATGGAGATGATGCCGACCACGCGCCCCTTCTCCTCGACGAGAAGATGGCGGGTGTAGTGGGTCCGCATCAGCTCGGCGGCCTGCGTCTCGCTGCTGTCCGGCCCCACGCTGGGGAGGTCGGTCCGCATCGCCTCGCCGATGGGCATCGCGCCGTTGTCGCCGGCCGCGAGCACGCGCGCCACCAGGTCCCGCTCGGTGACGATGCCCACCACCCGGCCGCCTTCACGCACGGCGACAGATCCGATCTTCTTGTCGCGCATCACCTTCGCGGCCTCGCGGCAGGGCGTCAATGCGTCGAGCGCGACCAGCGCGTTGGTGACGTGCCTTTCGATGGTGGCCATGCGCGCCTCCGGTCGCCCGAGTATAGGAGAATGCGATGGACCTGGACCAGCACCTCGAGCGGCTAGGTGCTTTGCTCGACAGGGAACGGGCCGCCGAGAAGGACCGGTTCGCCCGGCTTCCGCTTGCCGAGCGGATCC
>Ga0137361_10003432_pt1 | contig 10285 bp, 6 predicted proteins | sample Mad1_80_16metaG_FD_104923 | JGI IMG/M metagenome (GOLD analysis project Ga0137361, IMG submission 104923) | Vadose zone soil microbial communities from Angelo Coast Range Reserve, California, USA - Mad1_80_16 metaG | ecosystem: Environmental > Terrestrial > Soil > Vadose zone | place: USA... | reverse complement strand
TGCGCTCTTTCATGGCCTGCAAGAGTTGCTGTTTGCGCAAAACGATTTTGTCTTCCTGGAACCTTGGCTCGCTCAGGACTTCGCGCAAGATGCCCAGTCCTTCCGCCAAATCTTTCGAGAGCAAATTCAGGCTGACGCTGCCTTGCGTCTCGCTGACGCCGGAGTTTAATTGAGCGGCCAGAAACGCCAAACGCTCCTCGAGTTCCTCAGCGGTTTTCGATCGGATGCCACCGCGAGCCAGAAGGTACCCCATCAAGCTGGCCAGACCCTCTTTGCCGGCTGGCTCCAGATACTCGCCGGTATGTACATACACCGAAATGTTGACCAGTGGCAATTCGCGGTCGGTCACGACATAGGCAACCGGCCCGCTTTTTAGGACCACTCGGAATTTTTCTGGCGTTGGGGGTTCGTACACCAGCGGCGGGTAGGTCAACTTCTCTGGACGGTCAGGGATGGTGGCGGCGGGCATGACTCCGGCATAAACCAGGACTGCTGCCGCGCTCGCAAATATTGAAAGATGGAAACAATACTTCCAGGAAAACCAAGGATGACCCTGGCCTTGCATTACGAGCCTGGGATTTCCTTTGGATGGACTGATTCGATTTTCGCGTTTCATTCGAATTTCATCATTCGGCTTTCGGATTTCCCTGGCTTTGCTGCTCAGCAGTTTGATGAGTTGATGTCCCTGGTTTGCGCGTGTAGATGGCGGCGCACCGGTTCTCTTTGGTGAAATATTTATTGGCCACGCGTTTTACGTCTGCAGCCGTGACCGCCTGGATTTTGGGTCCGGCCTCGTTGATCTCATGCCAATCGCCTTCCCCATCATTTTGGATCAAGTGCATCAATATCGCCATGTTGGAGGAGAGGCGCCGATATTCCGCAGCGGCAAAATTATTCTTTACCTTCTGCAGCTCTTCGGGCGGGACTTCCTGCTGTTTCAATTTCTCAATATTTTCATAAACCCCCTGTTCGACTTCTTCAGGTTTGTGACCCTCTTTTGCCTCCCCGCCCGCATTAAAATACCCGCCCAGCTTCTGAGAACCCTGCGTTGCATAAGCCTCGGTGGCCACGCCGCTACCCAGCACCAGCCCTTTGTACAGTCGGCCCGTCCGTGTGGAGAGTATCTGGCCAAAAATCTGCAGCGCATACGAATCTTTGTGCCCGAAAGGCACCGTATGCCACAAAATATCCGCCTGCGGATTCGCTTCGGCCTCGGCATACATTCGTTTTTCCGCGGCTTGTTTTACTTCCAGGGTTACCACGTCAGGCGGGTTCTTCGGCCCGCGCGGGATGCGCTCAAAATAAGTCCTGGCGAGGGCCATGACACTGGCCGGCTTAAAATCCCCAATCAGAATGAGTGTGATATTCTGCGGTGAGTAATAGATGCTGTAAAACTCATCGGCTTGTGCCTTGGAAATCGCCGGGATATCCGAAGGCCAGCCCACCGTCGGCCAGCTATACGGCAGCGATTCCCAAAACATCGCGCTAAATTCCTCTTCGAATTTACCAAGCGGCGTCGAGTCGGTCCGCATCCGCCGCTCTTCAAACACGACATCTCGCTCGGCATAGAATTCGCGGAACACCGGGTGGAGGATGCGCTCGGATTCCATCCACATCCATAACTCCAGCTTGTTGGCGGGGACATTGACGAAATAGGCGGTCATGTCGTCGCTCGTGAACGCGTTCATGCTGGAACCGCCGTTGCCGGAGTAAATCTGATCGTACTCATTTTTTACCAGGATGTCGCGCTGTTCGGCAATGAGCTTGTCGAACTCCTTCTCCAGTTCTTTGTACCGGTCTGTTTTGTTTTCCGGCTTGAACATATCGTCGATTTCCCCACGGCGATACGCGGCACGCATCTTTTTTTCCTCCTGTCGCATTTCGTCCCGGATACGTTCCTGGGCGGAAATGATCTCCAGATCCTTCTTGTAGTTCTTCGTTCCAATGGTGGGCGTGCCCTTGAACATCATATGTTCGAACAAGTGCGCGATGCCGGTGATGCCTGGCCGTTCGTTCGAGCTGCCGACATGCGCCACCCAACCACCAGCCACTGAAGGTTCATCATGGCGTTCGACCATCAGCAGCCGCATCCCGTTGGCGAGGTTGGTTTCAACAACCGGAACCTTTTGGGCCTGCAACGGCAGAGGTCCGGCTGAAACGAAGAAAAACAACAAAACCATGAACCATCGATATCGCTCCCTCATAAAATCCATCCATTGGTTCCCCATGCCGGTCTAAGCTAAATTACCCTAGCCGGGTCCAATCGCAAACGGAAACAACCCGCCCGCTCATTTCCAGAATCGCGGGATCGCCGTAGAGTGTGAACGACCCCGTGCGGGTGATTCTGACATCCATACGCTGCCCCTGTTGCCGCGCGGAACCCTCAAAGAGGACGATCTTGTTGCAACGGGTACGCCCCATCCACCGCTCAGGCCGTTTGCTGGGACCTTCAACAAGAATTTCCACTCTTTTTCCAACCAGCTTTGTGTAGCGCCGGTTCCCGATTTCATTTACTACCGACAGTAATCGCTGGTGCCGTTCTTCCCTTACGGTCTGCGGAATCTGCTCGGGCATCGAAGCCGCTGGCGTATCCCGGCGCGGCGAGTACTTAAAAATATATGCCTGATCGAATTCCACCTCGCGCGCCAGCGAGAGTGTTTGCTCGAAATCATCTTCGGTTTCGCCGGGGAACCCGACGATAAAATCCGTGCTGATCCCGATGTTCGGACTGACAAGGCGCAATTTGCCGATAATCTGCAGATACCGCTCGCGTGTGTAGCCGCGATGCATCAATTTGAGCAGGCGATCACTGCCGCTCTGCACCGGAATGTGCGCGCTTTCGACGAGTTTCGGCAAACGCCTGTACGCCGCGACCAAGTCATCGCCGTAGCCTTTTGGATGCGGCGAAGTGAAGCGGATGCGCTCCAGGCCCTCAATTTCATGGACCGCTTCCAGCAGTTGCACGAATCGACTCGTGGGCGCGGCAACGTTTTGGACTGCGCCAGGCCATCGCCGCCCATAGCTGGTAACGATTTGCCCGAGCAAGGTGATCTCTTTCACACCGCGGGAAACCAGGTCCCGGCACTCGGCCACGATATCGGCAATCGTGCGGCTGCGTTCCTCCCCGCGCGTGTAAGGCACGATGCAGAACGTGCAATATTGATTGCATCCCTGCATGATGCTGACAAATGCGGTGACCGACTTTTTTGCGCTGCCATTGAGCAAGTGCTCGCGAATCGTTGCCTCGCTTCCGTTCTCCTCGGCCACATCCACGATCCTGGCGCGGCGGCCCTCAAAAATATCGTCCAGGTAATCCGCCGTCCGGTGAAATTTCTGAGTCCCGATGACCAGATCCACGTCCGGCAGCCGGTCAATCAGCTCCTGTCCTCGGCTTTGCGCCATGCAGCCCATAAACCCGAGCACGACATTGGGCCGATGCCGGCGCGCCTCTGCCGCCAGGTTCTCCATCTTATTAAGCGCCTTCTGTTCCGCCATATCTCTGACACTGCAGGTATTCAGCAGGATGACATCAGCGGTCGCTTCTGACGCCGCCAAAGCATAGCCTTTGGCAACGAGCTGAGCGGCCACGGCTTCGCTGTCGCGCTCGTTCATCTGGCACCCGTAAGTTTTGATATAAACACTCGGCATCTAAACTCCGCAGAGCTGTCCAATGTACTGTAAGAGCGGCCGCCTGAAAAGGCCCGATCCTGTCGGTGACCATTAATGGTGGAGTTGCAGCCAAATCCGCAGCCGCTTGTCCAACAACTGGCTATCGGCCGCAGCCAGGACGCCAACAGTCCTCACCACCAGCTTTTCTTCCACAGTGGCGATTTGAGTTTTGACGCCGCAAGGAACGTTTAATCCCGCTGCACGCCATTGTTTCAATGGGAAGGCAGTGTTCGAAAGCTGTGAGGAAATCGGAACAAGGAAAAGGTCCAGGCCACTACGGCAACAACGATCGCCGGGCGCACCTTGCGACTTTTCAGATCCGTGAACGGAATCGGCAGAAGAACGACTTCATTTCGGGAGCAACTCATTGAAGGCGTCGTCGTCCGGATTGTCCCACGCCCTGGTCAAGGACTCCTCAGAAAGCTCGAAAGGATTCCCGACAAGGTTTCGTTGTTGCTCCCAGGGTTTCGCAATTTTCCAATTGGCAATTGCTGGTTGCGACTGTCAGGAGCAATGCTGCACGCTTTACCGCATGCCGAATCGGCAATTGACTAATTGGAAATCAAGAATGTCCCAGCGCCAACTTAAGACGGGTTATTTCATTCTCGAAGGCCTCAACTCTTTCGCGACGGTTTATTATCTTTTTTATCTGTATTTTTTCATGCAGATGGCGTTCGGGTTCGGCAACAAGGCCAACCTCGTTCTTGCCGCCGCAAACGGGATGATCTACATGGTTGGTTCCTTTTTCGCGGGGCGCTTCGCGCAACGTTTCGGCTACTTCAAGTCTCTGAAGCTGGGGTTTGCAGTGATGCTCCTGGGGCTGGGTGCAGGCACCCATGTCAATTCGGCCGGAGGCCAGATAGGAGTCATGGCTATCATGGTCCTTGGCATGTGTTTTACCTGGCCGCCACTCGAGGCGCTGGTGAGCGAAAATGAGCCGCCGCCGGGGGTCCAGACAATGGTCGGGATCTACAACGTGGTCTGGGCAGGCACAGGTGCTCTCGCTTATTTTAGCGGAGGCGCAATATTGGAAAAACTCGGCCTGAAAAGCCTGTTCTATGTCCCCATCGCCGTGCAGTTATGCCAACTCGGCCTGACCATCTGGCTTGAGCGGCAGGCGCAAGCAAGTGATGAGTGTCGGGTGTTGAGCGTGGCAGAGCGGGTCTGCAGCCCTGCGACCGACGACAGTCAAGGCTCGGAGATGATGAACACGGTCGAGCTGAACCCGCGACCGATCGCCAAGGCCCGGGCGTTTTTGGCCATGGCCTGGCTGGCTAATCCGTTCGCCTATATTGCTATCAATACTTTGATCGCAGTCATGCCTGGCGTGGCAAGCAGGCTCGGACTCTCTACCATGGTCGCCGGCTTTTGTTGCTCGATTTGGTGTTTTGCGCGACTCGCAGCATTTTGGGGGTTGTGGCGTTGGAGCGGCTGGCATTATCGATTTCGTTGGTTGGTCGCGGCGTATCTGGCGCTCAGTGGGACTTTCGCAATATTGGTACTGGCGCCGAACTTGGCAGCGCTGGTGCTGGCGCAAATCGTTTTCGGTTGCGCGCTGGGATTGATCTACTATTCATCTTTGTTTTATTCCATGGACCTGAGCCAGGCCAAAGGGGAACGCGGCGGCATTCACGAAGCGGCGATCGGTCTGGGCAATTTCGCCGGTCCAGCCGTGGGGGCAGCGGCTCTGCATTTTTTGCCGCAATATGCCAACGGCAGTGCCTGGGCCGTCAGCGGCCTGTTGTTGTTGGGTTTGGGAGGATTAGTCGCAGTTTGGTGGAAGGGAAAAAGTCCAAACCCGAAATCCGACTGAGAACATCCGCAAGTTGTCAAAATGGAATGTCTCGCACGAGCGACTTGCCCTTGCCAGAAAGGCACTTTTTCCTAAAGCTATTCCCGCCATTGAACAAATCTGATCGCTCGCACAACAACATTTAATTGAACAACGAACAATGTCTTCACTTTCGGGTAAACTAGGAATTGTTTTCGGCGTGGCCAACAAGCGTTCGATCGCCTGGGCCATCGCGCAGGCCTGGCACAAAGCGGGCGCGAGGCTTGCCTTTACGTATCAAGGTGAACGCCTCAAAGAAAATGTCGAGGAACTGGCCGGCGCCTTCGGCGGCGAGACATTGATTCTGCCGTGCGACGTGACGAGCGACGAGGAAATTGCCAGCGTTTTCAAAGCGGTTGGAGAAAAATTCGGCCGCTTGCACTTGCTGCTGCACTCTGTGGCATTCGCGCCGAAGGAGGCGCTCGAAGGCGACTTCGTCAGCACCAGCCGCGAGGCCTTCCGCATCGCTCACGATGTCAGCGCCTATTCACTGGTGGCGCTGGCGCGGGAGGCTGCACCGCTGATGACCGAGGGAGGCAGTATTGTAGCCATGACGTATTACGGGGCGAAAAAGGTGGTGCCGCGTTACAATGTAATGGGCGTGGCCAAGGCGGCGCTGGAAGCCAGCACACGGTATCTGGCTTACGATTTGGGCCCGAAGAAAATTCGCGTCAATTGCATCAGCGCCGGGCCGGTCAACACGCTGGCGGCCCGCGGGATTGCTGGGTTCACTGAGATGCTCAAACATTACGAAGCTCACGCGCCGCTCAAACGCAATGTGCAGCCCGACGAATTGGGCTCCACCGGAGTGTTCCTGGCCAGCGATGGCGCAGCCGCGATCACGGGCCAGGTTTTGTATGTCGATTGTGGATATCAGATCATGGGGATGTGAGCCACGAGGAAGCACCGAAATCCAAGAGCCAGGATCCAGTGAAGCTTCAAATCCCAAACTCGAAATACCAAACTACCCTCCCGTGCAAACCCTCGCGAACGCGCCGGATGCCTTTGGAGCTTGGAGGTTGGAGCTTCACTGGATCTTGAAGCTTGAGGTTTGGAGCTTGGGTCGATCTCTCCTGCTTTTTTCCTTCTGCGGCTAACCGGCCGGCCCTCTAAATTGCATCTTTTTGGTCTTGAGTATGCCTTCAAACGACGTATAGTTCAAACAAATGCACCCCGCCTCAGAAAAATGGATATGAAGATTGCGATTCGCTCTGGTTCGACGTTGCGAGCGAAAGTGCCGCACGCCGCAGGGTTCACGCTGATTGAATTATTGGTGGTCATTGCGATCATCGCCATTCTGGCCGCCTTGCTATTGCCTGCTCTCGCCACTGCCAAGGAAAAGGCCATGCGCACGACGTGCGTGGGCAACCTGAAACAAATGTCCCTGGCAATGAGAATGTACGCCGACGACGCCAACGATCGCCTCGCCTGGTGTAACTGGGATGGCGGCAGTGTGCTCGGAAGAGGCCCACAGCCCGGCTGGCTTTACACGGCGCCAGTTCCCAATATTACAAAGACGCCCTGGGTAAATAATCTCAACTCGGCTTACGAAACGGGGTCGTGGTTCAAGTACATGCCCAATCCGAAGGCATACCTTTGCCCGGTGGATATCAGAAGCAAAACCTACACCGCAACCTCGGGGAATGTTCGGAATAACAAGATGTCCAGTTATGTAATGAATGGAGCAGTGTGCGGGTATGATGCGCCCTCGGGAAACGAATACCGCGCCTGCAAAACCGCCCAGGTTTGGAGTCCCCTGTGCTGGCTGCTCTGGGAACCAGACGAAAATGCCGTGGGACCAGGCGATCCCGGAGCTTTTGAATTCAACGATGCGGCCAATTTCCCCAATGACAAAGAGGGCATTGGGCGGTTGCACAGTAAAAAAGGGGGCACAATTCTGGCCTTCGCTGGGCACGTGCAATTCGTTACTCGTGAAGCATTCCAAAAGGATTCTAAAACGCCCTCAGGCCAAGGACCGGGGCCAGGTGGAAAAACTTATTTGTGGTGGAGTCCGTACAAAAACGATGGGCATTAATAACCAGCGCGCTAGTGACCCGCCTTGAGCAGCGCCACATAAGCGCCATCCACTTCGTCCACGAAGGGCGCCAGTTCGCGCTCAACTTCAAGTTTGAACTCGTTTCGCTCCCGCAGGAATTGACGCACCACACTCGAATTCTCCTCTGGCTCCAGGCTGCAGGTGCCATAAACCAAGGCTCCCTCCGGCAACAACAGTTCCGCGGCCTGGCGCAGCAATTCCAGTTGCAAGCCGCGCAGCCGTTCGATCTCCTCCGGCCGAATGCGCCACCGCAAGTCCACGCGGCGGCGCATGGTCCCGGTATTGGAACAGGGCGCATCAACTAACACCCGGTGAAATTGCCGGCTGTGGAGCGCCGAACGCGGAATGGTCGAAACGATCTCTGCGCAAGTGACCCCGAGCCGGGCCGAGTTTTCCTCGATCAACTTCAGGCGTTCAGGTGCGGTGTCATGGGCGACCAGCCTGCCTTCATTCCGCATGAGTTGAGCAATAAATGAGAGCTTGCCGCCAGGAGCGGCGCACAGATCCAGCACCGATTCTCCCCGTCGGGGATCCAGAAGGCGAACCGCCAGCAGGGTGCTGGGATCCTGCACATAAAACAGCCCCTGCTGAAAACTCGGCAGATCGCGCAAGGACCGATTCGATTTTATTTCGAAGACGGGATTCTCCTCGATCCAATCGCGCCGCACAAAATCATAGTCCACGCCTTCTTCTCGCCATTGCGCCAGGAGTTTGCCTGGCTCAACCTTCAGCAAATTTACGCGCGCGAAAGTTTTTGGCGGGGTGTTATTCCATTCCATCAACTGGACGGCTTTTTGAGCACCCCAGCGATCTTGCCAGCGTGCCACCAGCCATTCAGGGTGAGAAAAGCCGATAGCAGGCTGGTTCGTCTTCAGTCCGGCCAGCAGGTCGCGGGTGGCCTTGAACTCGCGCAGATAACCGCGCAGCATGGCGTTGACAAATCCAGCTTGCGCATGGAATCCGGCGTGCTTCGCCAGTTCTACGGTTTCATGAACCGCAGCATGATTTGGAATCCGTTCGAGCCAAAAAATCTGGTACAATCCCAGTCGCAGCAGATTTTGCAAGCGCGGGTTCGGCGTCTTGTGTTGAATTTTTCGAGCGATCAGCCAATCCAGAGTTGCCTTCCAGCGAACGACCCCATAAGCTAGTTCCTGGCATAGGCGGCGGTCGGCAGGAGAGATTTGAGCGTTGGCTAACGCAGCGTCGAGGAGGTCTTCTACGAAATTTCGTCCGCGTCCCTGAAGGGGATGAAGATTGGGCGCGTCTGTCTTTGCCCGGTTCAAGACCTCGGCCGCAATTTCTCTTGGTTTTTGTCCGCCCACGGCCTTTAATAAGGTATTCCCGTCTGGGAAGCGAGCGATTAGACACTTTATGAGAGAAGAATTCGAGAAAATGGCGTCCGCCGGCAAACTGGAGCGCCAGCATATCGAAGCGCTGGTGGAGTTAACCGCCAGCGGGTTTTGCATGCACCGGAGTTGGGGCTTTGGGCGCATTAAGACCGTGGACACGGTTTTTGCAAGGTTCACGATCGACTTTCCAAATAAAGCCGGCCATACGATGGATCTGGCTTTCGCCGCGGAATCGCTCAGGCCCATCCCCAAGGACCACGTTTTGGCGCGCAAAGCCGCGGACCTGGAAGCGTTGCGACAAATGGCGGCCACGAACCATCTCGAACTTGTCAAACTGGTACTCAACAGCTTTGGCGGCAAAGCAACGGTTGATCAGGTCCAACAGGTGCTTGTGCCCGACGTTATCCGCGATGATTGGAAGAAATGGTGGGAAGCAGCCAAACGTGAGTTGAGGAAGGACGGCCATTTTCAAGTGCCGCTCAAGAAAACCGAGCCGATTGTTTATCAGCTCAAAGAAGTGTCGCTGCAGGACCGTTTGGTGCAGGAATTCCGCGCCGCCAAGGGCCTCAAAGCGCGTTTGGTCGTCGCGGGTGAGTTGCTCAAAAGCGCGCATGACCTTGCCGACAAACAAGCGGCAGGCAAGGAAGTTATCGCCGCGCTTAACGCTGAGATTCCCAGTTATCAACGCACCCAGCCGGCGGTGGCGCTGGAAGCCATCTTTGTGCGCGATGACATCCGCGACATGGCGGGATTGACCCCTGCCGAAGGCGAACTTCAGGCGCAGGCAATTTGGTCGCAGGATTTGAAACTCGGACCCCTGATGGACGGGCTGCCGGCCGTCAAACATCGGCGCGCGCTGGAGTCATTCAAGGCCGCCAATCCGGAGCATTGGCCCGATTCGTTGCGCAACGCGCTCAACACGATCTCTGCCAAGCTTTGTCGCGAGTTTGCTGGCCTGCTCATCCATGAAGGCAAAATCGAGCAGCTCAAAGAGACCCTCGCGCGGCTTATCAGCCAGCATACTGCCAGCAGCGAGTTGCTGCTCTGGCTGGCCAAGGACCGCAACGATTCCTTTGCCGATGTACTCGGACCAGAGGTTTTTCGCGCCATGCTCACCGCGATGGAGCGCGACCAGTTTCATGAGCGCCGTTCCAATCGGCTGCGGGATTTCATCCTCGACGATCAGGAATTGCTGGTGGAATTGATCGGGTCGGCCGACCTCGAAGTCATTAAAGATCTGACGCGCGCACTGCAGCTTTCGCCGTCTTTCGATGATATGGACAAGCGCTCGCTGCTGGCGCGCATCGTCAAAAGCTATCCGGCGATTCAGTCGCTTATCTCCGGCGAGCAGTCGCAAAAAGAATCCAATCTGATCGTTTC
>Ga0137361_10003427_pt1 | contig 10291 bp, 9 predicted proteins | sample Mad1_80_16metaG_FD_104923 | JGI IMG/M metagenome (GOLD analysis project Ga0137361, IMG submission 104923) | Vadose zone soil microbial communities from Angelo Coast Range Reserve, California, USA - Mad1_80_16 metaG | ecosystem: Environmental > Terrestrial > Soil > Vadose zone | place: USA... | reverse complement strand
GTTAGGATAAATCTCGCATGAGCGCACGAATTCTTATTAGCGGTTTATTGGCGGTTTTGGCAGGGACAGCTGCTACCGTATGCACCGCAAGCGAACAGTGCGCTGTATGCGAATCTTGCAAAGCCATTCTTTGCAACGATTTAACGTAAGTTGTTGATTCCACGGCTGGGGACGTAGTTCAGTTGGTTAGAACGCTGCCCTGTCACGGCAGTTTGGGGCATTACAAGGTAAGGAACGGAACGGCAAGGAACAAGAAGGAACGCAAGGTAACGCCGAACAGCGGGGGCGTAGTTCAGCTGGTTAGAACGCCTGCCTGTCACGCAGGAGGTCGCGAGTTCGAGTCTCGTCGCTCCCGCCAATTTCCATGCTTTACCCGTTCTCTGGACTCCCTAAGCGTCTCTCGCAGTCGCAGGCAGATTCACGTCACTCGTGATCCAGCCACTTGCTAGAGTTGTATCCTTTTATTGACTCAGGCGTCTAATCACCCTAGAGTTTAAAGAGATGATTCGTAGGACTACATTCCTGATGCTGGCGGTCGCCGCGATCCTGCTTTTGCAGTTCGCCGACTGTATGTCCGCCATGACTATGGATCAGCAAAGCATGCAGTGCTGCGGTTCCATGCCTTGTGACCCGTCAAACCAGACTCACGACTGCTGCAAATCGATGGCCTCCTCGCAATCTCCGAGTGTGCTTCTTGTGGCTCACGTCACACTCCATCCGCCAGTGATGGACGTTGCGGATATCTTGCCGACACCGCAAGTTTTGAGGCTTTCCGAAGCGCCCCGTACTGAATTCGCGGCTCCACAGCATTCACCTCCTGAGCTGTACACGCTTCATTCCTCCCTCCTGATCTGATCCGCTTCTGAACCGTGCGGGTATGCACGGGTGTCTCTTTTTCCGTCTCGATAGTTCCTTTCATTTGCCGATTCGCTTTCGGTTGCGAGCCCGCGCACGAAGCGCCGACCGGCGATCGTTCGATAAGCACGTTCAGGAGAAAGAAAATGTCTTTGCCTGTGAAATGGAATACGCTCCCACGCTGTTCGGGGATTGGATTAGTACGAACTCTGTGTGCCTTAGCGCTTCTGGCGGCTCTTGGAAAAGGCACGTTTGCGCAGCAACCCGCGCCCCAGCACGAGCATGTTGTAACTCCGCTAGCCGACTTGCTCCAAGAAGCGGAGAAAAACAATCCGCAAATCGAAGCGGCACGGCAGGGCTGGCAAGCAGCCAAACAAGTTCCCACGCAAGTGTCAACGTTGCCCGACCCGCAATTCACATTGCAGCATCTGAGCGTTGGAAGCCCGCGGCCATTTGCGGGCTTCACCAACAGCGACTTTGCCTACATCGGCCTCGGCGTCACGCAGGATATTCCCTATCCGGGAAAGTTGAAACTGCGGGGAGAGATTGCGAAACGCGAAGCGGACGTTTCGCAGCAACAGGTCGAAACCGTGCGCCGAGCAGTGCTGGCCCAAGCCAAAGCTTCCTACTTCCAGTTAGCCTTTCTCTCAAAAACGCTCGCGATTCTCGAAAGCGACGGCGAACTCCTCAAGCAAGTGGAGCAAGCCGCCGACGCTCGCTATCGTTCCGGCAAGGGGATGCAGCAGGACGTCCTACAAGCCCAACTCCAAAAGACCAAGCTGGTGCGCGAAATTGCCATGCACCATCTGGAGGTTGGGAAACTCGAAGCCCAGTTGAAGCAGTTCCTCAACAGGCCCCAGGATTCGCCGGACATCGAGCCTGCCGATCTCACGGAAACTCCTCTCTTGCAGAACTATCAGGAGCTTCTCGGGGCTGCGAAAGCACAAAACCCGGAACTGGCTGCTTCGCAAAAGATTATCGACAAGCAGTCACTCCAAGTCGACCTCGCGCGCAAGGATTTCTATCCTGATTTCAACGTGCAATACATGTGGCAGCGGACCGATCCGACGCAGTTCCGCGCCTACTACATGCTGTCCTTCGGCGTGCGCGTACCCATTTACCGGAGCCGCAAACAGAAACCGGAATTGGCGCAAGCGCAATCCGAGGAGCTGCGTGCTCGCAGCGAGCTCGAAGCCCAATCACAGCAAGTGGCATCAGAGTTGCGCGCGCAGTACGTCGTCGCGCAACAAACTACGGAGCTCCTCAAGATTCACCGTGAAGGTCTCGCGCCTCAGGCGCGATCTACCTTCCAATCCGGTCTCGCGGCCTACCAAACGAACAAACAAGATTTCCAAGCGGTGCTCACGTCGTTCCTCGACGTGCTGCATCTCGATGAAGAGTACTGGCAGAACCTTGCCGAATACGAGACCGCCATCGCGCGGCTTGAACAGATCACCGGGTTGTCGCTGCAGTAGGAGAGGAAAAGGGTCATGCGAAATTATCGGAATGCATTCGTCTTCGCGGTTGTGGGCAACATTGCCCTCGTCGGAATTCTCGGCGGGCTTTGGTGGCGCTCCACGCAACATAAGAAAACGGAAGCGGCGATGCCATCCGCTTCTAACGAAACAGCACAGAACGTCCCCAGCGGACCGGAAAGCGCCTCGATGGCACCGCATGACGCGTCCCTTGTCCCAGTGCAACTCTCACCTGAACGCATGCAAAGCATCGGCGTTCGAATGGACCGAGTGGAACGCAAGAGGGTCGGCGATGAGATTCGCGCGACGGGCAATGTCGCCGTCGATGAAACCAAGCTCGCCTATGTGCAAGTGCGATATTCGGGATACATCCAAAAAGTCTTTGCCGACGCCACCTACCAATACCTCCGCAAAGGACAACCGCTGTTCACCATCTACAGCCCCGACCTCGCTGCGACGGAACGCGAGTATCTCGTCGCGAAACAGAACCAGCAACGTGTTGCGGGAAGCACAGTGCCGGGTGTCGCCGAAAGCGCGGCTTCACTTTTGGACGCGGCTGCCGAACGACTAAAGCAATGGGGGGTGCCGCCCCGCGAAATCGCGCGGCTTGAATCCACAGGCCAATTGCAGCAGGAACTTCAAGTCGATTCTCCCGTCTCGGGCTACATCACCGAGCGGAACGCTTTGCCGAACCTGACCGTTCAGCCGGAGACGCGCCTCTATTCCGTCGCCGATCTCTCGACCGTTTGGATTTTCGCCGAAGTCTTTCAGAACGATTTGGGAAGGATCAAAGTCGGCGACCGCGCGACACTCACCGTGGACACCTACCCCGGCCGCAACTTCGAAGGCCGCGTGAACTTCATCTATCCGCAAGTGGACATGACGACGCGCACGGCGCGCGTCCGGCTGATCTTCCCGAATCCGGGGTTGAAACTCACGCCGGGAATGTTCGTGAACACTGTGCTCCAGGTGCGCGCGGGAACACAGCTCGTGATTCCCGCGAGCGGAGTCCTGCAATCCGGCACGCGGCAAGTCGTTTTCGTAAATCACGGCGACGGCTATCTCGAACCGCGCGACGTCGAACTCGGCGCACGCGCCGGCGAAGACTTCGTTGTCTTGAAGGGATTAAAAGAAGGCGAGGAAATTGTCACGTCCGCGAATTTCCTGATCGACTCCGAGAGCCAACTCCAAGCAGCTCTGGGGTCGTTCACACCTCCTCCACCCGGCGCGGGAACGGCCGGCGCGATGAACGCGCCACCGGCGAGCGTCGAGCTTACGACCGAACCCAGCCCTCCGCGCAAGGGCGGGAATGTGATTCGAGTGAAGCTCAGTGAAGCAAGTGGTGCTCCGATCTCAGGAGCGGAAGTCTCCGTGACATTCTACATGCCCGCGATGCCGGCGATGGGCATGGCGGCGATGCGTACTCCGGTCACCTTGAGCGACAAAGGAAATGGCCTTTATGAAGCATCAGCACAACTCGACAGCGGCGGAACTTGGCAGGTCACCGTCATTGCGAAAAAGAATGGGCAAACCGTCGCAAGTAAGCAATTGAGCGTCAACGCCACGGGAGGAATGTAACGTGATCGCCCGATGGATTGATTGGTGCGCGAAAAATCGCTTTCTTGTTTTTACCGGAACGCTCCTTCTCGTGCTCGCGGGAATCTGGTCGCTGCGCCGGATACCCCTCGATGCGCTGCCGGATATTTCCGACGTGCAAGTCATCATTCATACGAGATGGGCGGGGCAGCCGCCCAGCCTCATCGAGGATCAAGTGACCTATCCGATTGTCACGAAGCTTCTAGCCGCCCCGCATGTCAAAGCCGTCCGTGCGCAGACGATGCTGGGCGATTCCTACGTCTTCGTGGTTTTTGAAGACGGGACCGATCTCTACTGGGCGCGTTCTCGAGTGCTGGAGTATATGCAACAGATCGAAGGAGGACTGCCGGCCAATGTCCATCCGGTCATCGGCCCGGATGCGACCGGTGCCGGGTGGGTCTATGAATACGTTCTTGTCGATCGCACCCACCAGCGCAGTCTCGCCGAGTTGCGCAGTATTCAGGATTGGTACCTGCGCTATCAACTTGAAACTGTTCCGGGCGTGGCCGAAGTCGCGACCATCGGGGGATTCGTCAAGCAGTACCAGGTCAATGTCGATCCCAACAAATTGCGCGCCTATGGCATTCCGCTTTCTACCGTCATCGAAAAGGTCCGGGCCAGCACGAATGAAGTCGGCGGGCGAGTGCTTGAAATGGGCGGCGCGGAATACATGATTCGCGGTTTGGGTTATTTGCGTTCGCTGAATGATCTCGAAACCGTCCCGGTCGCCACAAAGAACGGAACTGCCGTCAAGATTCGCGATCTCGGCATGGTCACCTTCGGTCCGGATATTCGGGAAGGCGTGGCCGAGTGGCAGGGCGAAGGGGAAACCGTCGCGGGCATCGTCGTCATGCGCGACGGCATGAACGCTCTGAATGTCATCAACGGCGTGAAGAAAAAGCTGGCTGAGACCAAATCCTCATTGCCTCCCGGTGTCGAAGTCGTTTCCGGTTACGACCGCTCCGGATTGATTCATGCCTCCATCGAAACTCTACAGCGTGACCTTCTGGAGGAAGCAGTCATCGTCAGCGTGGTCATCATTATCTTCCTCTTCCATTTTCGCTCAGCGCTGATTCCGATTCTTACCTTGCCGATCGCAGTACTCGCATCCTTCATCCCGATGTACTACCTCCACGTCAGCTCGAACATCATGTCCCTCGGCGGACTTGCCCTCGCCATCGGCGTTCTCGTCGACGCCGCCATCGTGATGGTCGAGAACGGCTATCGACAACTCTCCGAACAACAGGCGGAACGGTCGGTGTCTGAGCCGGAGAGGCGAAGGATTTTGCTCGACTCCGCGAAGCAAGTCGGCCCGGCGATCTTTTTCTCGCTGCTTATCATCGTCGTGTCGTTTCTGCCTGTTTTCTTGCTGGAGGCACAGGAAGGCAGGATGTTTCGGCCACTCGCCTGGACGAAGACGTTGGCAGTCGGCTTCTCGTCCTTGCTGGCCATCACGCTTGTGCCCGTGCTGATGGTTCTCTTCATCCGCGGGCGGCTACGGCCGGAATCGCGGAACCCGCTTTCCCGCGTCACACAAGCTTTATACCTGCCCGTCCTCCGGCTCTGTCTGCGGTTTCGCAAAACGACATTGCTGCTCAATCTGATTTTTTTGGTCGTTACCCTTCCCCTGGCACTCAAGATCGGGAGCCAGTTTATGCCGCCGCTGTTTGAAGGCTCGGCCTTATACATGCCGACCGCCTTGCCGGGAATTTCCATCGGGCAGGCTTCGCAACTGTTGCAAGAACAAGACCGCGCCATCCGCACGTTTCCGGAAGTCGAAACGGTATTTGGAACGATTGGAAGATCCGACAGCGCCACGGACAACGCGCCACTCGACATGTACGACACCACCATCATGCTCAAGCCCCGAGAGAACTGGCGGCCAGGGATGACCTACGAAAAGGTCATTCAGGAAATGGATGCCAAGCTCCAGTTCCCGGGTCTCTCGAACACCTGGACTATGCCAGTAGAAAACCGCTTGGACATGGAATTGACCGGCATCAAGACTCCGCTTGGAATGAAGATACAAGGGCCGACTCTTGAGGGCATCCAGCAGGTTGGCGCGCAGATCCAACAAATCCTTTCTAGCCTTCCGCAAGTTCGATCCATCTTCTCCGAACGGGTCTCGCAAGGCTTCTACGTCAATATCGAAGTCAATCGCGAAGAAGCATCACGCTACGGACTCACCGTTGCCGACGTGCAGCAAGCCGTCACTTCTGGAATCGGCGGCGAAATGGTCACAGAAAACATCGAAGGCCGCGAGCGCTACCCCGTCAACGTCCGCTACAGCCGGGACTTTCGCGACAACGTGGACGAGTTACGGAGAGTCCTGATCGGCACGCCCTCCGGCGCGCAGATCCCCATCGAGGAAGTGGCACGCATTTCGTTTTCACGCGGACCCTCCATGATCCGTGATGAAGACGGAGCGCTGACCGGGTACGTCTACATCGACCTCAATTCCAGAAATTACGGCGACTTCGTGAAAGCTGCAAATGACATGTTCAAGCAAAAGCTGCATCTGCCTGCGGGTTACACCTACAAATGGGCGGGCGAATATGAATTCGAATTGCGGGCCAAGGAGCGTTTGCAAGTGATCTTGCCCGTCGTCTTCTTCGTCATCTTTGTGCTCCTCTACATGGTCTTCCATTCCGTCGCAGAATCGGCAGTGCTTATCTTCCCGACGCTCTATGCACTCACGGGCGGCCTTATCCTGCAAAAACTGCTGGGCTACAACTTCAGCGTGGCGGTATGGGTCGGCTACATCGCGCTGTTCGGCATCGCTGTCGAGACCGGCGTAGTAATGGTTGTTTACCTCCATGAAGGGTTGAACCGCCGGCTCGCGAGCGGAAAACAGTTGAAGCACGAAGATATTGAGGAGGCCGTGATCGAAGGCGCCGTGCATCGCCTCAGGCCGAAACTCATGACCGTCTGCGTGGTGCTCGCGAGTCTCATTCCCATTTTGTGGGAGAGTGGCATCGGCTCGGATGTGATGAAACCGATTGCCGCGCCCATCGTCGGCGGCATGATCACCTCCACCATCCACGTGCTGATCCTCGTGCCCGTCTTCTTTGCGCTTATGAAGGAGCGCGCGTTGCGGCGCGGGACTTTGCGTTCGCAGACGGACAATTCGACAAGAGGTTGACCACGTGATGGCCGGGAAAGTGGGGGACGCCAGGTGGTTTGATGAAGAAGTCGAATCACAAGGGAGAAGCACAAATGAAGACCAAAACAAAACTGACTGCAGTACTCACGCTGGCGCTTGCGGGTGCGTTGCTGCAGTTGCGCAGCAACAATCGCTTACGGGAGTCGTCACCGATTCGATGTGTGGCGCTACGCACATGGCCAAGGACAAGACTCCTGCCCAGTGCACGCAGATGTGTGCGAAGGACGGCATGAAGTACGCACTGGCCGCGGAGAAAAAGGTCTATACCTTGGAAGGACACGAAGCGGAACTCGCCAAGCTCGCTGGCCAGAAAGTCACGGTCAAGGGAATTCTGAAGGCGACACGCTTTCCGTCAACGAAGTCACTGCGTCGAAATAGGTATCAGTTTCGACTTGACTCTGGAATCCGTTCCAGCGTTTAGACTCTTCTCGCGGAGGACGGCCCATGCGTTCGGGACAATTGGCGCGTCAAACGGGCGTAAGCACCGACACGTTGCGGCATTACGAACGTCTTCGACTCTTGCCTCTGCCCCAGCGCACAGCAGGCAATTACCGTGAGTATCCTCCGTCATCTCAGCAGAGAGTGGAACTGATTCAGCGAGCTCTGACGATTGGTTTTTCGCTCGCCGAATTGAAAACCATTCTGACCGTGCGCGACAAGGGCGGTGCACCATGCCGCCACGTCCGTGACTTGCTGCGTTCGAAGATCCACAACCTCGACCAGCAAGTCAGGAATCTGGTTTCCTCGCGCGCCGAGATGCATCGATTGTCGAAGGAGTGGGACAAGCGATTGCGCCGGACAAAGCCGGGGCAAGTCGCAAAGTTGCTCGAGAGCGTCGGGCCAAGAGCAAGAGCTGGCGTTGTTCCCGGTTCTCCGACAATCCGAAGGAAGAGATGACTTTAAATCATGCGCACGATGCAGCTTCTTTTCTTGCTGGTCATCCTCGCAGGTGTGGCGAACGCTCAACAGAATCCACCGCCGGACCAAGACAAGCGTTCGGAAGATGTCGTCAAGCGTGGCGAGCATGTGATGGGCTTCTCACACGAAGCGACGACTCATCACTTCCGACCATTCAAGGACGGAGGAGAAATCGCTGTCATGGCAAAAGACCCGAGCGAGGCCAGCATCGAGCAGATCCGCTCCCACCTTGGACATATCACCAAGATGTTTTCACCTGGGAATTTCAAGGCACCCATGCTCATTCACGACACGAACCCGCCAGGCACTGCGACCATGACAAGGCTCAAGGAACAGATTCGCTACGAATTCTCAGAGATAGAGCGCGGCGCGCGGATTAGGCTAGTCACGGCTAGTCCAGAAACCACGGACGCCGTGCACGCGTTCCTGCTCTTTCAAATCGTCGATCATCAAACGGGAGACGCGCCTACCATATCCACCGAACTTTCGACGAAGTGATTAACCTTAGCAGCATTCCTCGCAGCCCTTACCCTTCATTCCCTCCACTCCTTCTTTGGCAATGATGGGAGCCATGATGAGGCCCGCCACCGGGTCCGCCCACCACAATCCGAAAAGTGCGTTCAGAAGCAGGCCGACAAGTAGTATGGCACAAAGATAAGTGCAGAACTCGGTTTGCCTTGCGTCCGCGTGCATCGCAGCACTGCCGAGTGAGTACCCTACTCTCCGCTTCGCACGCGAGAGGAGCGGCATCACGACAAGTGACACGCAGGCTAGAATGATCCCCGGAATGCTGTGTTCAGGAGAGCGCTTGAACCACAGATCCGTCACGGATTCGTAGGCGATGTATGCAGCAAAAGCCAAGAAACAAATTCCGACCACTTTCAGTGCACGCTTTTCATTGCGTTCGCGGTCTGCCTCATTCGCATCAACCGACATTCGCCATAGCAAAACCGATCCCGATGTTACTTCTATGAAACTGTCGATTCCAAAGCCGACGAGCGAAATGCTTCCTGCGACCAGCCCACTCACGACGGCGACCACACCTTCGATGGCATTCCAGGCGATCGTGAAGGATTCCAGCCGTCGTCCGTGACGGACCGATTCCGTTCGATCGAGAATTGCGATTTCGCCCATATTTTCGAAGTCCGCGGAGAGGATTATTTATTCGACCCGGCAGAGACAATAGAGAAACTGCTGCGTCGCGCCGAACGGTGTGTTGTGCAATTCCTTGATGCTATCCAGCAAGCGAAAGCGCACGTCGAACTCTGCATGCAGAGACTCGGCGTCGTAACGAACAACCTCAAGGCCGCTGCATTTCGTGGGACCCTCTGGTCCGAACGTGCTGACGAGCACATGGCCACCCGGCTTCACCGCGCGCGCCACTTGGCGGACGTACGCGACACGCTGGTCCATCGCCGTAAGGAAATGAAACACGGCGCGGTCGTGCCATACATCGTAGGTGTTGGGCGCCAGTTCGCCGTTGACAATGTCCGCCGTGACCCACTGAACTCCTTCCGAAGCAGCACCAAGACGCTTTTGGGTTACGTGGATAGCAGTTTGCGAAACGTCAAGGACGGTGATGTTCTGATATCCGCGGGCCAGGAGGTCATCCACTAATGTTGACTCACCGCCACCAACGTCAATGATGGAAACTCCGCGCTCGGGCGCTGCCTTTTCGATCAGCGCAAGCGATGTCTCCAGGTGCGGACGATACCAACTAACCGCATCCGGGGCTTTCTCGCGGTAAATTTCCTCCCAATGCGTCTTTACGTTCATGGCGGGCGAAGCCCTCTTCCTTGGACTCTATTGCTAATCATAAGCCAGCTAGAAGGCAGCGGGTATCAATTCTGTTTGGTCCGTTTGGGAGGAAGGGAGCCGGTTTTGTCCTTCTACAGAAACAGGGTTTATCCCCACATCGTAACGGTGCTCGGAAATCCGAAGCCCATCCAAAAGATTCGTCAGCAGCTCATCCCCTCGGCGCTGGGGACCGTCCTTGAGATTGATGTCGGCCCCGGCGTCAACTTCGCTTACTACGATCCGACAAAAGTGAGCAAAATCTATGCGCTCGAACCAAATCCAGGGATGGTGGTGCGGGCCGAGAACCAGCGTCGCTGGACGAAGCTGGACATTGAATTTCTAGACCTGCCCGGAGAGCAAATCCCGTTGCCAGACGGCAGCGTTGACAGTGTCGTCGGCACATTCACGTTGCGCACGATTCCCGGTGTGGCAGACGCCATTCGAGGAATCGCGCGCGTCTTGCGACCGGGAGGCCAGTTCCTGTTCT